>UMHK01062276.1_pt1 | contig 68075 bp, 57 predicted proteins | sample 1965521 | NCBI WGS metagenome assembly UMHK01 (sample SAMEA4836097, study PRJEB28245) | human gut metagenome | biome: gut microbiome; material: fecal sample | place: Denmark | collected 2008
GATCATTGTCTTTGATGTATTGCTCAACGCGCTCAGCCAAGGATATAGGCTTTCCAGTGCAGCAGTTGATGATACCGGTCACCTCTCGTTGGGAAACCGCTGCGCTTATTTGCCGTGCAAGTTCGTCGACATTGATAAAGTCGTACTTATTTTTACCCGTCGTGAAGGGGAAGGACGGCTTGCCATCATGTGCGGCTTGCAGCAGTTTGGAGAAGATGGAACTACCGCGTAGATCGTCTCCGACGATGTAATATGCGCGGAGCCATTGCACGGCTGCATTGTGTTCTTGTGCGAGCATAAGCGTGGCCTCACGTAGGGCATTTTTTGCGATGCCGTACATGGAAGCCGGATGACAAGGGGTGTGCTCGTCAATGGCACCCTCCCAGTATCCGACTTCGTGCATAGTTCCCATAACCGCGATTTGAGGAAGACCTCCGTCCAACATGTTCTTGATGAATCGATAATGGGCGGATAAATCACCCATGTGATTGTCGGAGTTGTGCTTGAAGCCGTCGCGCCAAGCCATATGCAGGCAGACATCCGGCTTTCCAAGCTTGGAATAGATATCGCCACCAGATTCAAACAGATTGGTCTCTATGTGTTCCGCACGATCATCAACATCGTTCAAGCGGAGATCCGAGGCGATGACGTCTTGTCCATCATCAAGCAGCGCCTTGACGACATGCCTACCGATATAACCGCCGGCTCCAGTGACCAGTATTCTTTCAACCATACCTACAGAGTGTACCAGCGGGGCATGTAAGTATGACATTTTGCGAATACCAGCATGTTTTTCTTCACAAAAGAGGTGTATCCATAACCAGAGTGAGCGCGCGTTTGGGTCATTTCATGGAATGGATTCGACGGTTGTAAATAAGATTTTCTCCTGATCGGATGAAGTACAGTATCTTGCAGAGGAACCTTTGTGACGGGGCCAGCCGTCGAATAAGAGATTTCATGTTTTGAACGTCGTTCTGGTAGTTCTTTATATCTTCGGCTGAGATAGTGAACTGGGCCTGAGCAGAGCCTGTGCTGCTGTTCGCATGATGCAGCCCGCGTCCTTCATCACGGACACTCGCAGTCAATCCGAAGTAATTGCGGTATGGCACTATTCCCTGATTAAGGGTGAACTGGAAGTTCTCCGCTGCGGAAAGTACATTATCGTGCCAAAATGTCGGGGTGCGTTTTGAGTGCGTGACTGAGTCGGGTTCCTGAAGCCAGTAGTACAAAGTCGCATCAACATCGGCGACTTTGTACATACGAGAGTATAAGGGGCCAGCCATGCGGATGTCTTGTGCATAATGGCCGACGGGGAATCGCAGTCCGTCCCACAGCTTGCGTTTGTAGAGCCTGCACCAGTTTGCTTCGTTGAAATACCGCGCCTCAGTATGGCGACCGAAACGTTCTCCGATAATTCTCAGACTTTTGCAGAATACGGATTGATAAGCCCGTAGCGGGTTACGAAATACGGTAATGTGGTGTGGTTCGTCAGCGCCCTGAGCGGCTTCATTATAGATGGTCGGTAATTGCGAGACGCCGAATTGACGCCAGCGTCCTTTACTCATGTCAGCGCCAGTTGATTTCAATGCGTGCAACAGTAGCTCGATGTTACGGCTGTCGAGGATATCGTCGTTGTCGGCGAACGCGATGTAATCACCGTGAGCTGCGTCGAGCCCGGTGTTTTGCGCTTTCGCGATGCCCCCATTGGGTTGGTGAATTACTGTTACTCTGGAATCGGATTGTGCATAGTCGTCACAAATGGATGGGGATGAATCTTTAGCTCCATCGTCCACAAGAATAACTTCAAGATTGGTGTATGACTGCTGGAGAATGGAATCAACACAGTATCGGAGATATTTTTCGGCGTTATAGACCGGTATGATAATCGATACAAGAGGCGTAGTCTGCAGAGTCAAGTCTGTTTCCTTTATTTGTGTTGTGGATGGTGCTCAGTATAACAAAGCGGGGCGGCGTCGATTAGGTACACGATTCGAATCCCTGACTAACGTCGTGAACTTTACGGTTACACGCCGAAGGCGTAAGTACGAGTGTCTACGAGCTTGCCGGTGGATGTATATAGTTCATAGTGTGTCCAGTAGATACCTTTGCTGGGTTTCCAGTATGCCCATTGACTGCGGAATCCAGCGATCCATGTGCCTCTGCTGACATCGTATATCTTCATTTGATATGAGACATTTTGGGCATCAGATGACATGCCTAAGAGAACTCGATTACCTTGCCATCCGGAAAATGTGCCATTTATGCGCTTGCTTCCGGGGGCATAAGCGAATGCGATAGTTTTCTCGGCCACTAGTTCCTTAGTCTGAGCATTGCGAGCTTCTGCGCGGAGCCAGTATGTTCCTTTATTATCAGACCATCCTGCCCAATTACCGCCGTTCCAGTCGGCGATGAGTTTCCAGATGCCAGTGTCTACGTTGTAGGATGTCCATTTGTACTCAAGAGAAGCCGTTGCACCGTAGATAGCGGCCCCGACTGCGATATCTTCCTGGCGTATTTGCCATGTGAGCTGAATCTGGGGAAGCATGTAGGCAGATACCAGATTACGGATATTGCTGATTTGGTTGGACAGTCCCACTCCGGGGCATTGTGTCCTATTGGCCGAATCTACCCAGTGCGAGGAATCGCCGTGACCGCTGATTCGCTGCTGAGTGCCGTGATAGTCGAATGTGCCATTCGGGTCAGAGATGCCGAGAGCGTTGAATTCCCATGCAATCGCTGCAGCTACGCTTTGCACGGCTTGATTGGAGGGACTGTCGTTGGTGAAATTTCCTAGAACCGCAACGCCGAATGTTGCTGAGTTGAAAGTTTTTGCCTGTGCTCCAATAACTTGGCTGGCGGGTTTGACCTGACGGGGTACGCCCTCATCGCGTCCCTCCCAGATTCCGCCATATCGGTCAACGATAAGGTTGTAGCCGATATCTCCCCAGCCTCGTCCAGTGCTATGAAAAACATAGATACCATTGATAATGGCAGGTACTTCTGCTTGCGAATAGTCATTGACGTTGACGGTATGATGACCGATTGCTCCCTGCCAGCTGCCGTATTCTGGTTCCCAGTCCATTGCCGGATTACCATTGACCCACCATTCTTCTCGGGTGTGAATGGCACCTGTTACCGGTTGTGTGGCGGAGGTGGTTTTCGATCTATCGGCTATTGGTTCCGCAATATTTTTGGAAGTGGAACTAGCAGATTGATTAGTTGACGATGATAGCGTATATCCGGTATCGATAGCGACTAATGCGATATCGGAAAAGGACGATAACGTACCTGGTTGCGCGACGAATTGAGCCTCCACCTGACTGGCTTTACCGACATACACTGGGTCGGTATATTGCATAGGGCTGCTGTCCTTGGTGTTATCGCTGGCGGGGCTCAATGAGATCCATGTGCTCCATGCACCATCGTTGAGATAACGAAGACGGATTGATGGGGCTGCAACGTCGTTATGCTGCTTCCATTCAACGCCAACCGTAGAAAGCCCAGTAAGATTTTTAGTGATACTTGGTGATGCGACACTGTTGAAAGAACGGGTCTGTGGACCGTAGATGAAAGGCGCTTCAGACAAAGAAGGTGCATGAGTTTTCTCTACTTGAACGTCATCACTGACGGTATAGGTATGTTGAGGTTCAGCCGCAGCTGCATATGATGCATAGGAGCATTGAATGGTGATGACGCATATAACGGCAACGATTGAGGCAATGGCTGATGTGTAGATTCGTCGATTCGGCATTGGCTCTTTCCTTCTCTTGATGTATTGTGCGATGCTGTTCGTCTGCCGTGATAACGTCCGTTTTTTGCGCACTCTGGTTTGGGCCTGAGGTAGGGGCATGGCCCGTGTCCTGTGTACGATTTTCAGTCGCCAGACATTAGAAAACCGCGATTGGAAAACGAGGGCACGAAGCCATGTCACAGCAGATTCTACAGGTCGACCAGGCCATGTTGGAGACCACCCTGGACCGTATGGTCCGCAAAAGCGTCGAGGAGACCCTCAACGCGATACCCGACGCTTCAGGCCGACGAGATCCGGTGCCGCCAGATACGAGCGCAGCGGGGAGAGGAAGGCGTACCGGGCCGGCCATTACGGGCGGGACCTGACCGTCAAGGCCGGCAAAGTGAGCCTGAAGGTGCCGAAAACAGACGAATCACTGCCGGGCGCCCGCTACCAGCGGTGCATGGTGCATTTCGGACGCAACGTCCTCGCCAGGGTTGACCCCGGGAACCGGGATTGGGCGGCGGACGCTCTGAAGGCCGTGTGGATTGGCAACGGTGTGTTGGACTGTTTCTAGAGGGTTTTTCCTTGTTGTGTGAACTCCACGGGGCTCAGGTACCCGAGGGTCGAGTGGAGCCGTTGGTGGTTGTACCACCACACGTACCGGTTGACGTCCGAGCGTAGTTGCTCCACGTTCGTGTAGACGTTCCTGTGGATGAGTTCCTTCTTGACGAGCCGGTTGGTGGATTCGACCACCGCGTTGTCGTATGGGTTGCCGGGTCTGGAAAGGGAACGTGTGATGCCGAACACGTCGAGCATGCGTTCGATGCGTTCCCCGGTGAACTCGCCGCCGCGGTCCGTGTGGAACACCTCGATCTCATCCAGCGGGAAGCGCAGCGCGGCGAACGCGGCCGGCACGAGATCGGCGTCGTGCCCGACGCCGACCGCATCATCGACGACATGTTCAAGGCCATCGGCGAGCAGACCGTCACCGTGCCCGGCGCCGCCATGGCCGAGACCATCATACCCGCGATCGCCCGGGATGTCGGAGCCATCAAGGATCGGCGGCGCGAGGTCGGGCACTAGGTCGAGAAGCTCCTGGAGGACCACCCTCTTCTCGTGGTCCCGGCGTCGATGCCCGGGATAGGCGTCAGGACCGCAAGCAACATCCCGCTCGGCATCGGCGGCGACATCGCCAACTTCAAAAGCGCGGCCCACCTGGCCGCCTACGCCGGCATCGCTCCGGCCACCGGCCAGTCCGGCACCAGCATCAAGGGCGAGAGACCCTCCAGACGGGGCAACAAACGCCTCAAGAACGCGCTGTGGCAGTCCTCGTTCGTCGCGTCCGCCAAACACCCGCCGTCCATCGCCTACTACAAGCGCAAACGCGAACAGGGCAAGCGCCACAACGCCGCCGTCATCTGCCTCGCGCGCCGCCGATGCGACGTGATCTACAGCATGCTCAAAAACGGAACCCTCTACCAGGAACCAGTCCTCGTAGCCTGAACCGGGCCACACGGGAAAGGACGCCGGACGCCACCGGCAGGGCGAAGCGCGCCCACGACAGCCAGCCGGAATCCCGACACGTCAACTCCCCAAGGAGTTGACAAAAAACATAGGAACACCCCCCATTGTGTTTAGTGGACCCCGATGTGCGGGGCCCACTAAACACAATGGGGGATTGCCATTATTTATTATTAGATAGGTTGGATGGAGCTACTACGGGAATTCTTGGTGCCGTAATTCCCACTAATCCTGATTGGCAAATAACTGAAGAACGAAGTACAGGCCATAAATACCGCACAACTTCAATATCAGAAGTGACCTCTTCTTTGACCAGTAGTAAATAAGAGCAAGCTATACTTGCTAATATATCTGAATCAGATATGTCATTCACATCGTCTGGTTTTTCCCGTACGACGTCAATCTTCATCTCAACCAGATAGCTGGGATGCTCTTCAGGTGTTGCATCCTTTGATTTTCTTTTTACCCACAGGCCGAGTCTCTGAGGATACTTCGTTAAATCTCCTATTGAGAAATCATGGATTTCTGCCCCTGAAGATACCAGTCTCACACCTATCACATTATTGTCATCCATGATGAATCCTTAATGAATCCGAGCTATCCGTGAATAATCTTTCATTGAGGAAGCGTCAATATCATCATCTTCTCCAATAGTGCTAGGAGTTAAAGTCATCCAACCAATCTGTGGTTCGGGAGGAATAAACGGCTTAGCTTCCGTGTGAATTCTCATCATGACAGCTAAAGCGTAAGCGCGTATCTCCGATGCCGGTGGATCGTAATCGTATTGCTCGAAATCATTGACCCATTGCACACTGGTTCCGAGGAACTCGGCTATCTGAAGCTGGGTGAGTTTTTTTTCTTTTCTCTGGGAGACAAGAGTATGTTTCAGCCTGAGAAAATCATCATTGAGCTCATATGCAACATCATCAAAGTCTTCAGAAGCATAAAGATCGGCTATACCACGTTGATCGGCCATTGCTCTCACCTCATCTTTCTTTCCTTAAAACAATTTATGCAATTTTGTTCGGAGTGGCCCCATTGAATGTCTCTATACAACTTCCAACGTTCTTGGGCTTCGTGCATTCGCTTATTCTGTCTTTTATCCTGTTCTTCTACAGTTAATTCCTCTGTTTCCTTAAGATGGAATAGTATCGCCACCATCGGCGGGTTAGAACCCTCATCTTCAGCATAATACATTCTATACTGTTGTTTCTTGTCTTTCATTTGGAAGGGAAGGCGCAACTCCCAGATATCTGGCTGAGTAGCCGAAGGGACTATTCGATCCTCACCTACATCGAGATCTCCGCGAGCCGCGGCACATGCGACACTCTTAATGTATTGAGTAAACAAATGTTGCTGTCCTATCGGGAGCGTCAGTCGCGCAGACGCTACTTCGTCGTCCACGAAACATCGGCCTGCACAAGAGGCTAGAGTATTGCATTTGTGAAACGAGCGACAGCCAGAGTCGGAATGCCTATAGCACAAGGAGTCCTTTGCATTCCTTCCCATGCCATGTTCCTTTCTCTGGGCCATTCTTGAGCAATGCCGCCCAATAAAAATTACTGTTACTATATCCCCCTTCCCCTACATGTCGCTACTTATCATTCGGTTGGGTGCGCGACAATATTCTTTTGGAGGAAGCTTTTTATCATACTTTTTTAGATTCCTTGTTTTTTCGTGCTTCTCGTTGACAATCCGAGCGCTAGCTGATTGTATGGTCCTTTCGTGCTTTCATGGGATGGATGATACGCTGAGCAATATTGGCTCTAGTTGGCGAGCCATATTGGTAAGCTGGTTTCGAATCGAATATCGGAATTGAAAGGTTTACCGCGCATGGTATGGTCCGTGGCTGGTGATGCTCGCTATCCCGATCTCGTCATCGTCGGCGCGGGCCTGTTCGGTCTGACGGTGGCGCAGCAGGCGGTGGAGCACACCGGCGCGTGCGTGCGCATCATCGATATCCGTGACCACATCGGCGGCAACGCGTACTCGTACATGGATAAGGAAACCGGCGCGGAGATCCACAAGTATGGCGCGCATCTGTTCCACACGTCCAATAAGCGTGTGTGGGACTACGTCAATCGTTTCACCTCGTTCACCGACTACGTGCACCGCGTGTATGCCACGCATGACGGCGAGGTCTATCCGCTGCCGATCAACCTGGGCACCATCAACCAGTTCTTCCATGCGCATTACACGCCGGCCGAGGCGCAGAAGCTTATCGCCGGGCAGGCGGGCGAGCTGGCCGGCACCGATCCGGCCAACCTGAACGACAAGGGCATCCAGCTCATCGGCCGACCGCTGTACGAGGCGTTCATCAAGAACTACACGGGCAAGCAGTGGCAGACCGACCCTGCCGAGCTGCCCGCGTCGATCATCAAGCGCCTGCCGGTGCGCTTCAACTACGACAACCGCTACTTCAAGGACACGTGGGAGGGCCTGCCCGCGGACGGCTACACCAAGTGGATGGAGCGCATGATCGATGACCCGCGCATCACGGTTTCGCTGGGCGTGGACTTCTTCGACGAGTCCCAGCCGTACAACAAGGAGGCGCTGAAGGCCGCGGGCGTGCCGGTGGTGTACACGGGTCCGGTGGACCGTTACTTCGGTTACGAGCTTGGCGACCTGAAGTGGCGCACGGTGGACTTCAAGGAGGTCCGTTACGACGAGGGCGACCATTTCGGTTGCCCGGTGATGAACTTCTCCGACGCTGACGTGCCGTATACGCGCGCGATCGAGTTCAAGAACTTCAACCCGGAGCGCCGCGATGCCCAGAACCCGGACAAGACCGTGGTGTGGGAGGAGTACAGCCGTTTCGCCGAGCGCGGCGACGAACCGTACTACCCGGTGAACACGGACGCGGACAAGGCCCTGTACGCGCGGTACGAGGCCAAGGCCGCGGCCGAGCCGAACACCGTGTTCGGCGGCCGCTTGGGCACCTACAAGTACTATGACATGCACCAGGTGATCGACACCGCCCTGACCGCCTACGAGGAGCAGGTCGCACCGCTGCTGAAGAAGTAGATCGTCGTTTCGCCAGAGGATTAACGATTGAGCCTGAAACCGACTGAATATTGCTGAGGCAATAGCCGGTTTCAGGCTTTTGTGTTTTTGGAAGCCAAATTTCCTGGGGTACTTAAGGCTCGCCACGAGGAGTACAGTTGTCTGTAACGCACAATGTGGCGCGTAAGACGAGGGGCGCATCTCGCAAGTGGGGTGCGATGCAGTTGAAGGAGTGCATGTCATGACTGATCCGAATGTCAATCCGAACGGCCAGGTGCCGTGGCAGCAAGCTGACGCCAATCCGACTGAGCCGTTAAATGCGATGACGGCGGAAACGGGAACCGCCGCCAACAATGCTCCAACCCAAGCAATCGCAGCGGGCGAGCAGCCCACTCAAGCGTTCACTCCTGTTGAACAGCCTACGCAGGCGTTTACACCTGCCGAGCAGCCCACCCAGCCTTTTGCGCCGGTCAATCAGCCGGTACCGCCTACGCAGGCTTTGCCACCAGTGACTCCTGCCGCTGCGCCCGCGCCCGCACCGGCAGCACCCAATTCGCCCTATCCGGGGGCGGCTCCGGCAGGCGGATCGGTTCCTCCGGTCTACGGCAGCGTCAGTGCTCCGGTATATCCGGGCGGCGGGGCCGTGCCTCCGCAAACGCCCTATAACCCGTATATGCAAGGCGGCCAACCGAACGGCCAGCCGGGATGGTCTGGTTCTTACGGCAGTGTGCCGCCTGAAGCGAACCAGAAGTACAACGGCCTGGCTATTGCCGGTTTTATCTGCTCGTTCCTTGTCTCACTCCTCGGTCTGATCCTGAGCATCGTGGGCCTCAACCAGATTAAGAAACAGGGCGGCAAGGGCAAGGGCTTGGCCATCGCCGGCATCATCATCAGTGCGGCGGGCATGGTGATACAGGTAATACTGGTCATCGCGCTGATCGTCGGCGGTGCCTCGTATGCCAGCAAGGCTATAGATGAGGCGAAAACCGATTCCTTCTATAGTCAGTCCTCTTCGGGCAACGGTGATAGCAACGATAAGAGCAAAGCTCAAGATAATCTTGACGATGCGCTGGACGACACGTTGGGCGAAACCCATGACGATCTAACCGACGGCGATTATGGGCTGTACGATTCGATTCAGGATTTCGTCGACTCTTCGGAATTCAAGGACTCCATTGAATCCGAAGCGGATACGTTTGCAGATACCGGCATCACCTTCAACTACCGTGTCGACGGTGACACCTTGGTGTACGAGTACGTGCTCGACGACAGCTATGCCTCGCTAGGCGATACCGTCGCTTCCTCACTGGATGCTATGGACAGCACCTATCAATCCACCGCGAATCTGCTGGGCTCGATGTGCAAGACCTCCAGCGGCAAGGCATCATTGCACGTCATCATGCACACGCAAAGCGGCCAGTCGCTGTACGACAAAACCTGGACCGAAAAGTAGCAATCCCAGCGAACGTGCGTTTTGGTCGATTGAAGGCCGGTCTGCTTGCTCCTTGGGCGGATGCTTCTGCGGAAGGAACTGCCAAGGAGTAGGCTTACAGGCATGAGACTCGCACGTTTTTCTTTGAATGATTCGCCGCGCTACGCCTTCGTACAAAAGGACGAAACGGACGGCAAGGACTACCTCATCGAACTTGACGGTCATCCGCTGGCCGGCGACCAGGTCAAGCCTACCGGCAACCGGTACCCGGTCGACGGCGACGGCATCCGCCTGCTCTCCCCGGTCATCCCCTCCAAGGTCTACGGCCTGGCCAAGAACTACGAGGCCCACGCCCAGTTCATGCACGAGGCCGGCCACTCCGAAATCGCCCACGCGCCGGAAGACATGGTGATCTTCACCAAGCCGTCCACCTCGGTGATCGGCCCCGACGATCCGATCGTGTACCCGGCCTGCTCCAAGGACATGAACTTCGAGCCGGAAGTGGCCGTGGTGATGGGCCGTATCGCCAAGAACGTGTCCGTTGAAAACGCGATGGATTACGTGCTCGGCTTCACCTGCGTGAACGACGTGACGTTGCGCGACCTGCAGGGCATCGACCCCACATGGACGCGCGCCAAGGGCTTCGATACTTCCTGCCCGCTTGGCCCGTGGATTGTGATGCGTGACGACCTCGACTGGAAGGACGCCAAGATTTCCTTCACGCTGAACGGCGAGGATGTGCCGATGGCGTCTGGCACCACCGCGAACCTGATTCACGGCATCCCCGAGCAGATTGCCGCGATTTCGTCGTTCTCCACGCTGCTGCCTGGTGACGTCATCATGACCGGCACCCCGAACGCCTCCGGCCACCTCGACCCAGGCGACGAGACCATCGTGCACGTCGAGGGCATCGGCGATCTGCGCAACGTAATCGTTCGGGCGTGACTCGTTCTGGCTCCCCTCTCTGAGGGGAACCGTCCAGGCGGAGAAGCTGACTGAGGGAACCAAGAACGCGCCTTACGCTCCCGGCAGAAGTGCGTGCAGGGCGGTCATCACCACCAGGCTGATGATGGCCGTCACTGTCAGCGAGAAGCCGGCGAGTTTGGCGTTGCCGGTCAGCGAATCGGTGAACTTAGTTGAGAAAATCGTGATCGGGGCGAAGGAGCCCAGCACGATGATCTCGCGAATCCTCATGTCAAACTGCCGACCGCGCCGAGACGCCGGGACAGTTCCGTGCCGGCAAGCCGCAGCTTGGTCTTAAGCGACCGCTCCTGTTCGGGGCGCAGCGATCCGCTCACGAAAGTGAGAGCCAGCCCGGCGATGGGAAAGTCGTTGTAGTCGCGCACAGCGACGGCGTATGAATCAAAGCCGGGCGTCACGTCTCCGTGTTCCTCGGCAAAACCGGTGCGTTGGGTTTCGGCGAGCGTTGCCTCCAGCTCCTTGGGCGATTTGGGGCCGATGCCGGTGCGGTCGGTGAACGCCTGACGATTGGGATATAGCGCGCGGACCTGATTGCGGGGGAGTGCGGACAGAATGGCCCGCCCGGTGGCGGTCAGGTGACTGGGTAGGCGCACGCCCACGCCTGACACTAGCGGCGGGCGATGCGCGGCGCGCTCCTCAATCACATAAATGATTTCGTTGCCGTGCAGCACGGCCAGATGTCCGTTTTCGCCGGTCTCGTCAACAAGACGCGCCAACACCGGATGCGCGACCTGCGATACACGATGTTGGCGAGAATAGGCCGATCCCAGCTCGAAAGTCTTGAGTCCGATGCCGTACGCGCGCTGCTCGGCAAGGCGGGTGACCAGTCCGTGACGCTCCAAAATCTCCAACAATTGGTACACCGTGGAGCGCGGAATGCCGAGTTCGCGAGCGAGCGTGGCGGCTTGCGTCTGACCATTGCTCGCGATGAACTCGAGGATGTCGAGCGTACGGTCGGCCGCCGGAGCCAGCGAGACACGTGGCGCGGATGATGATGTCTGATGTTCCCGTTCTGATGGCTTCACCTGCGCCCGCTTGACGGTACGTGGCTCGGTGAAGGCGTATTGCTGCGAGGCATGGCTCATATTTCCATCACCTTACATGTCTGAGATTTCAGACACAAGATGGACGAAGTGGCTTATGGCGGGCATCCGACTGAGGTGAAATGGCCAAGGTTTGATTACTCGGGGAGCGATTGGTCGCGTTTGCGTCGCCTGCTGTTGATGGGCAGGTGCGGTGAGCGAATGCGGGCAGTCGCGGATCCCCGGCGAAGCATGTGCCGCATATGTCGTATATGCGGAATGCGGCACATATATAGAAAGGTATGAGCATGGCAGAGCAGACGGTCACCGTAGGTGTTGGAGCGCTGAGCATCGAGGACGTTATCGCCGTAGCGCGCGGCGGTGCCAAAGTGGCGATTTCGGACGAATCGAAGCATGAGATGGCGCTGAGTCGCGCGGTTATCGATCATTTGGCCGACGACACCGTGCCGCATTACGGTATCTCCACCGGATTCGGCGCGCTCGCCTCCACCTCCATCCCCAAGGAACAGCGTGCGCAGCTGCAGAAAAGTCTGATTCGCTCGCATGCCGCCGGTGCCGGACCGGAAGTGGAGCGTGAGGTGGTGCGCGGCCTGCTGGTGCTGCGCCTGAGCACCCTGTGCACCGGACGCACCGGTGTGCGCCCGGAAACCGCGCAGGTCTACGCCGATATGCTGAACGCCGGCATCACCCCGGTGGTCTACGAATACGGTTCACTCGGATGCTCCGGTGATTTGGCGCCGCTCGCAGCCTGTGCTTTGGTGGCGATGGGTGAAGGCGAGGCCCGCAACGCTGACGGCCTCAAGATCGGCGGCGGCGAAGCGCTGCGTGCGGCCGGCATCACGCCCGTCGATTTGAAAGAGAAGGAAGGACTGGCGCTGGTCAACGGCACCGACGGCATGCTCGGCATGTTGTGTATGGCCATCACCGATCTGCGCCTGCTGCTCAAGACCGCGGATGTCGCCGCCGCGATGAGCGTGGAAGGCATGCTCGGCAACGACCGCGTATTCGCCGCCGACTTGCAGGCGCTGCGCCCGCATCGCGGCCAAGGCGATTCCGCTGCGAACATCGCCCGCATGCTCAAGGACTCTGGTCTGATTGAGGCCGGCCGCCCGGGCTCCACCGTGCGTGTGCAGGACGCCTACTCGCTGCGCTGCACCCCGCAGGTGCACGGCGCCGCCCGCGACACCGTGGAATACGCGGCCTCCGTGGCGGGCGTGGAACTCGCCTCCGCCATCGATAACCCGTGCGTCACGCTGGACGGCCGTGTGGAGTCCAACGGCAACTTCCATGGCGCGCCGCTGGCCTATGTGCTCGATTTCCTGGCGATTCCGACCGCCGACGTAGCCTCTATCTCCGAGCGTCGTACCGACCGCTTCCTTGACGTGGCGCGCAACCGCGGCCTGCCGGCGTTCCTGGCTGGTGACCCGGGCGTGGACTCCGGTTTCATGATCGCCCAATACACCGCTGCCGGCATCGTCTCCGAAATGAAGCGTAACGCCGTGCCTGCCTCGGTCGATTCGATTCCAAGCTCCGCCATGCAGGAAGATCACGTGTCGATGGGTTGGGCCGCCGCCCGCAAGCTGCGCCGGTCGATTCCGGCCTTTGCGCGCGTGCTGGCCGTGGAACTGCTGTGCTCCTGCCGCTCCTTCGACTTCCGCAAGCCGTACCGTCCGGGTGCGGCGGGCGCCGCCGTATACCGCGTGGTGCGCCAGTACGCCAACGAAATCGGCCCCGACGTACGCGATACCTGGACCACCCCGCAGATTGAGGGCGTGGCCGAGGCGATTCTCTCCGGCGAAGTCCTCGCCGCCGCCGAATCCGCCGTCGGCGCACTGAAGTAGCGGCTGCCCAAGCTTCCTCATCAGAGGGGGCTACTAGTCACCCTCCCCACCAAAATCCAAAACTTGAGTCATATGCACTCAAGTTTTGGGAATAGAATGGGTTCCAGGTCGGTTGACCATATCAGACAACGACAAGCTGCGGTCTGTCGCAACGCTCGCAGGGCTTTCGAAGCCCGCGAGCCGCACTGCGCAGGCCGCATGATATGGAGGAATACGATATGGAACAGAAGTTCACCACTATGGCCCAAGAAGCCGTCGGCGACGCGATTCAGAGTGCGTCCGCCGCAGGAAACGCGCAGGTCGAGACCCTGCACGTCATGGATGCGCTGCTGCGCCAGGAAAACGGCGTGGCGCGCTCTCTGATCGAGGCCGCGGGCGGGGACCCGCAGGCCATCGGCGCGGCGGTGCGCAACGCTTTGGTCGCGCTGCCGAGCGCATCCGGATCCAGCACCTCGCAGCCACAGGCCAGCCGCCAGCTGACCGCCGCCATCGCCCAGGCTGAGAAGGAAATGCAGCAGATGGGCGACGAATACGTCTCCACCGAACATCTGCTTATCGGCATCGCGGCCAGCAAGCCGAACCAGTCGGCCGAAATCTTGGAGAAGAACGGCGTCACCGCAGCCTCCCTGCGCAAGGCCGTACCCGGCGTGCGTGGTGGCGCGAAGGTCACCAGCCCGGACGCGGAAGGCTCGTACAAGGCCCTAGAGAAGTACTCCACCGACCTGACGGCCGCCGCCAAGGAAGGCAAGCTGGACCCGGTCATCGGCCGTGACCAGGAAATCCGCCGCGTGATTCAGATCCTCTCCCGTCGTACCAAGAACAACCCGGTGCTGATTGGCGAGCCCGGCGTCGGCAAGACCGCCGTCGTGGAAGGCCTGGCCCAGCGTATCGTGGCGGGCGACGTTCCTACCACCCTGCAAGGCAAGAAGCTCATCTCCCTTGACTTGGGCTCCATGGTGGCCGGTTCGAAGTACCGTGGCGAGTTCGAGGAGCGCCTGAAGAGCGTCCTGAACGAAATCAAGAATGCGGACGGCCAGATCATCACCTTCATCGATGAGATCCACACCATCGTCGGCGCGGGTGCGGCCGAAGGCTCGATGGATGCCGGCAATATGTTGAAGCCCATGCTGGCCCGTGGCGAGCTGCGCCTGATCGGCGCGACCACGCTGGACGAATACCGCGAGAACATCGAGAAGGACCCGGCGCTGGAGCGTCGTTTCCAGCAGGTGTTCGTGGGCGAGCCGAGCGTGGAAGACACCATCGCCATTCTGCGTGGTCTGAAGCAGCGTTACGAGGCGCACCACAAGGTGACGATCGGCGACGACGCGCTGGTTGCCGCCGCAACCCTCTCGAACCGTTACATTTCGGGTCGTCAGCTGCCGGACAAGGCCATCGACCTGGTTGATGAGGCGGCCGCTCACCTGCGTATGGAGCTCGACTCTTCGCCTGAGGAGATCGATGAGCTGCAGCGCAAGGTGACCCGTCTTGAGATGGAGGAAATGCAGCTCAAGAAGGCCGAGGATCCCGCGTCCAAGGAGCGTCTGGGCAAGCTGCAAGCCGAACTTGCGGACACCCGTGAGAAGCTCAGCGGTCTCAAGGCGCGTTGGGATGCGGAGCAGGCCGGCCACAACAAGGTCGGCGACCTGCGTGCCAAGCTCGACGACCTGCGCGTGCAGGCGGATAAGTACACCCGTGAAGGCAACCTCGCGGAGGCCTCGAAGATTCTGTACGGCGAGATTCCGTCCATTCAGAAGGAGCTTGCCGCCGCGGAGAGCGCGGATGCTGAATCTGCTGATGCCAGCGCGGCCAACCCGGCCGATGAGCCGATGGTCCCGGACCGTGTGGACGCCGACTCGGTGGCTGAGATCGTCTCCGACTGGACCGGCATTCCCGTCGGCCGCCTGATGCAGGGCGAAAACGAGAAGCTGCTGCACATGGAGGACTACCTCGGCAAGCGTGTGATCGGCCAGAAGGAAGCCATCGCCGCCGTGTCCGACGCGGTGCGCCGTTCGCGTGCCGGCATCTCCGACCCGAACCGTCCGACCGGATCGTTCCTGTTCCTCGGCCCCACCGGTGTGGGCAAGACCGAACTGGCCAAGGCGCTCGCCGACTTCCTGTTCGACGACGAGAAGGCCATGGTCCGCATCGACATGTCCGAATACATGGAGAAGGCTTCGGTCTCGCGCCTGATTGGCGCGGCGCCGGGCTACGTGGGCTACGAGCAGGGCGGCCAGCTGACCGAGGCCGTACGCCGTCGCCCGTATTCCGTGGTGCTGTTCGATGAGGTTGAGAAGGCCAATCCGGAGATCTTCGACGTGCTGCTGCAGGTACTTGACGATGGTCGCCTGACCGATGGCCAGGGCAGGACCGTGGACTTCAAGAACACGATTCTGATTATGACCTCTAACCTCGGCTCGCAGTTCCTCGTGAACGAGGACATGGACGCCGACGCCAAGAAGAAGGCCGTGATGGACGCTGTCCACATGAACTTCAAGCCGGAGTTCCTGAACCGTCTGGACGACATCGTCATGTTCCACCCGCTCACGCGCGAGGAGCTTGGCGGCATCGTGGATATCCAGGTGGCTGGCGTGGCTCAGCGTCTGACCGATCGCCGCATCACGCTGGACGTCACCGACTCGGCTCGCGAATGGCTGGCCAACACCGGTTACGACCCGGCCTACGGCGCTCGTCCGCTGCGCCGCCTGGTACAGACCGAAGTGGGCGACCAGCTGGCCCGTATGCTGCTGGCCGGCAAGGTCCACGACGGCGACACCGTGCTCGTCGACCAGACCGGCGGCGAACATCTGGAGCTCTCCGCTTGGGCGAGCGACCAGATCGTCTCCGACGATCCGGACGTGAGCGTGGGCAACGTCACCGAAGACAAGTGACAATCACTGGCTCCCCTCTCTGAGCAAAGCTGTCAGCGAAGCTGACTGAGGGGAGTTCGGGCTGGCGAGCTTCACTATATTGGCTCTCCTCTGAGGAGGAGAGCCTTTTCGCTACCATGGTGCTGAACTTCATACGAGGAGGGCCAGTGACTGGACGATTCGCGCCGACGCCGTCGGGGCGCATGCATATCGGCAACGTGTACGCCATGTTGGGTGCATGGCTTTCGGCCCGCTCGCGTGGCGACCGCATGCTGATGCGTATCGAGGACGTGGACAAGCCGCGTGTGGCCGCCGGTGCGGACCAGCTCATGATGGATGACCTGCATTGGCTCGGCCTCGACTGGGATGGCGAACCGATGTTCCAATCCCAGCGCACTGAACGATACGAATACGCTCTCGAATGCCTGCGCTCGCAAGGTGTGCTGTACCCCTGTTTCTGCTCGCGTGCCGACATTCGCGCCGCCTCGGCCCCCAACGAGGGCGACGGCTTCATGGTGTACCCCGGCACGTGCCGCCGCCTGCTGCACGACCATCCCGACGAGGTCCGTGCCCGTTTGGTTCGCGGCGACCAGCATTCCATCCGTATCGCCATGCCGGAATCGGCAGCGGGAGAAAAGCAACGTACAGTGCCTGACGATTCCGCTGCGCTGTCGGGAGCCGTGCCGCCGGAACAGCAGGGCGATGCCGGAATCGTTGATGGTGTCGCATGCTTTAACGACCGTGTCTATAGTCCACAGCACTACGATTTGGCCCGCGAGGTAGGCGATTCCGTGATTCGCCGAGCCGATGGACTGTTCGGCTATCAACTGGTCGTGGTCGTGGATGACCTCGATATGGGTGTTGATGATATCGTGCGCGGCCGTGATCTGCTGCGCTCCACCGCGCTGCAAATGTGGATTCGCCAGTGTCTGTTGGCTGGCGGCTTTGAGCCGGAATGCGGCAACACGGAAAAGCCTCTCGCCGAGCACCCCGAGTATGCGCACCTGCCGCTTATCGACAATGCGGCCGGCCGGCGTTTAGCCAAGCGCGAACGTTCGCTGGATATGGGAGCCTTGCGCGCCCGCAACGTAACCCCCGAGCAAATCATCGGATACTGCGCCTGGCTGCTGCGTCTGCAACCCACTCCAATTCCTTGCAAACCCGCCGATCTGCTGGCAGATTTCAGCTGGGAGCCACTGCGCGCCAACCACCTGGACCGCGCGCTGAAACCGGATGATCCAACCACTCCACAATGGCTGGCAGAAGCGTTAGGCTAGAGGCAGCCCAACAGGAAGGATTCCAATGTCGTCGAAGCTCTGGAGAAACGTGGCGCTGGCAGGCGTGGCCGCCGCCGGTGCTGCCGTGTGGGCCGTGGCCCCGCGCACGTTCAATGACAAGCGTCGTAATTTCGTGCCCTCCATTCCGGAGGTATGGTATGCCCATCGTGGCTTGCATGATGCGGGTTCTGGTTTGGTCGGCTATACCGATATCGCTGATTATGGTGGGGATAATCCGGTTAGCGCCCAAGCCGATACCACTGAGCGATCCATCGCCGAAAACGATGATTATGTGTCGCTTGCCCGTCGCATGGCTGTCAAGGCCGGCTACGGCAGTGCGGATATGACCGGTCCGATTGCTCCCGAAAACTCGCTGGCCGCGTTCGCCGCCGCCTGCGAGGCTGGCTATGGCATCGAACTCGACGTGCAGCTTACGCTCGACGGCCAAGTGGTCGTGGTCCATGACGCCGATTTGTTGCGCGTGGCCGGCGATCCGCGCCGCATCGAAGACCTGACTTACGACGAACTCGCCCGTATTCCGCTCTTCCCGAACGGCGAGTCAGGCGATTTGAAGGCCGAACCGTTGCCGGGTGCCGACGCGAACCCGCCGCTGGTGGTCACGCCGTCCGCCGCGCCGAAGGGGTACTACCAGCATGTGCCGCTGTTCTCCGATGTGCTGGACGTGGTGGCCGGCCGGGCTCCGCTGATTGTGGAATACAAGTTCAGCAACAACAGGGCTTGGGATGAGCGTAGCGAAGAGCTCATGGAAAAGGGCCACGCCTTGCTTGAGGCGTATGACGGCCCGTACGTGATCGAATCCTTCCACCCGGGCGCGGTGAATTGGTACAAGGAGCATCACCCTGAGGTGTGCCGCGGTCAGCTGAGCTGGCCGGCGAAGCTGAGCAAGAATGGTGCGGCTGAATGGGCCGCCGGCTTACTGGCGTTCGACTGGCTGTCTCGTCCTGATTTCGTGGCTTATGACTGGACTGGTGGCGCTTCGCCGCAAGTCAAGCTCGCTCGTTCGATGGGTGCGATGCCGGTTTCATGGACCGTGCGCAGCAGCGATGAACTCGCCCAGTGCGCCCCCTACTTCGACCGCCACATCTTCGAAGCGTTCGTCCCCGACGCAGTGTGAGGTTGAGGGCGTTATTGATGCGCCCATGGGGTGGTTACAGGCTCATCGGGCGGTAACTTGCCCATGGGGCGGTTTGAAGAATATGTGAAACCGCGGAATTAAGCCATTTTGGCATACCGCCCCATGAGGATTTTGCCGCCTCATGGGGCAATTACCGCCCCATGGGGGATTTCCCGCCCCATGAGGTATGGCGTTTTACTTGTGATACGGCTCGCCAGCGTTGATTTTATAAGCGCGATAGATCTGCTCCAGCAGAATCACGCGCATAAGCTGATGCGGGAACGTCATCTTCGAGAAACTCAGCAGAAAATCAGCACGACGCAGAATCGCGTCGTCAAGGCCGATTGAACCGCCGATGACCAGCTGAATATGGCTGGGGCCACGCAATCCAAGGTCGTTGATTTTGGCGGCCAATTCTTCACTGGACAGCTGCTTGCCATTGATGGCAAGGGCAATAACAAACGCGCCGTCCTTCAGATGCTTGGCGATGCGTTCGCCTTCTCTGGCCTTGATCTGTCGGTCAACGCCTTCGGAGGCATGGTCAGGCGTTTTCTCATCTGCCACTTCAATGATGTTGAGCTTGCAGTAGCGCGAAAGTCGCTTGGAATACTCGTCAATGGCGTCGCGAAGGTAACGCTCCTTCACGCGCCCCGGCGCAATAATGTCGATTTGCATAGATGTTCCGTTATGTTGGCTCCCCTCGGGGAGGGGAGCCAGGGAAATCAGTCAATTACGCCATAGAGACGGTCACCGGCGTCGCCGAGTCCCGGCACGATGTAGCACTTGTCGTTAAGACGTTCGTCGACCGCGCACACCACGACCTTGAAGTCGATGGACGGGTCGATGTGCTCCTCGACGTACTTGATGCCTTCGGGGGCCGCGATGATGTTGATCGCGGTCACGTCCTTGGCGCCGCGCTCGGCCAGGTAGTGCGTGGCGGCGACCAGCGTTCCGCCGGTGGCGAGCATCGGGTCGATGAGGAAGCACTGGCGGCCGGACAGGTCCTCGGGCAGACGGTTCGCGTACGTCACCTGCTGGGTGGGGTGCTCCTCGTCGCGCTTCATGCCCAGGAAGCCGACTTCAGCAGTCGGAATCAGGCGGGTCATGCCGTCGAGCATGCCCAAGCCAGCGCGCAGCACCGGCACGATGATCGGGCGCGGGGAGGCGAGCTTCTTGCCGGTCATCGGGGCGACCGGCGTCTCGATCGGCGCGGCCACCACGGACAGGTTGCGGGTGGCCTCGTAGGCCTCAAGCATCACGAGTTCGGAGACGAGCTCGCGGAAGGTGGAGGAGGGGGTGTTCTTGTCGCGCAGCACGGTGAGCTTGTGCTCGACCAGCGGATGATTCAAAACATGGAGTTCCATGATTCCCAGCCTAGTCCAAGTTTGCCGACCTGCCGAATTGGTAATGGCGCGGCTTGCTTATCGGATTGGATTTGTGGGTGATTCGACTTTTTGCTGCGATAGGCCAGTTGCAGCAGGACAATGCCCTGTCCGTGCCGAGATCTGCCTCTGATACCTCTGAGAGGGTAAAGCGTAAAAAACAACACGGTGTAAAACAGGGAATGAAACTGGTGTAAAACCGGGAATGAGATAGGTGTAAAATCGGGAATGAAACTGGTGTAAAATCTATATTGTTAGAACGATAGAACTGGGAAAGGCTGCAATATGAACGATTTGAGTGGTTGCGATGGTACCTTGACCAGGCCTGATTATCGTTCACGCGTGGTAGATAGCAGATTAAGTAAACTGCTCAAGGCGTTCGGTGCAGTGGAAATCGTTGGGCCGAAATGGTGCGGCAAGACATGGACCGCGCTCTCCCGGTCTCGAAGCGTTGATCGTCTGGATGATGTGGCAGTTTTCGCGGCCGCCCAAACCGATCCTGCATTGGTGCTGATGGGGGAGGAGCCCCATCTGGTGGACGAATGGCAAGATGTACCGCAAATTTGGGATGCCGCTCGTCGCCATATAGATGACAATGCGAACCGCAAGGGGCAGCTGATTCTTACAGGTTCGGCTATTCCAAAGGATCGTGACGCCATTCATCACAGCGGCACTGGTCGCATTGCTCGTCTGCGCATGTGGCCCATGAGCTTGGCTGAATCCGGAGAATCCACGGGCGCGGTCAGCCTATCCGATTTGTTCGAGGGGAAATTCGAGCCTGCCGAATGCAATACGAGTATCGAAGACATCGCCAGATGGTGTTGCCGTGGCGGATGGCCCGCGAATCTTGAGCTAGACGATGAATTCGCCTTGGAAATCCCGGGCGAATATATCGCAAGTGTGCTGGATATCAGCGTGCCGAAGATGAAGAAGAATCCTGAAACTGCACGAGCTTTGATGCGAGCTCTTGCCGTGAACATCTCGCAGGCACCAAAATATGCGACGCTGGCTGCGGATATGGCATATGGCGATGAGCGGCGTGAGCCGGATACGCAGACGGTGAAGAGCTATTTGGAAATGTTCAAGGACTTGTACCTTCTGACGGATTTGGAGGGTTGGGAACCGCCACTCCGCGCAAAGAGTCGTGTGCGAACCAAGCCCAAGCGATATTTCGTGGATCCTTCGTTGCCTGCTGCGGTTTTAGGTGCCGCGCCGAATACTCTGATGCGCGATACACAGACGCTCGGCGATCTGTTTGAAACGCTGTGCATTCGTGATTTGAATGTATATCTGTCGGCTATGCCGGGTGCCGGGAATCGCATTGCGTATTACCGCGATGACAAGGGGCTTGAAGTTGATGTCATTATCGAGTTGTCTGACGGCAGGTGGGGTGCCATCGAAATAAAACTCAGTGACCTTAAGGTGAACGATGACAATGCGGATAAGCTCAAATCCTTCCGCAACAAAATCTGCGGCAATCCCATGGCTCAGGTCCGAGACCCCGAATTCATGATGTTCCTTACCGGCCGAGGTGGGAAGGCCTATCGCCGCAATGACGGCATACTGGTCGTGCCCATCGCAACGCTCGGGGCGTGAATCTGGTAAAAGAAAAGAAGCGCCGAACCGCGAAAGCGCCTGTCGGCGCAAGGGCCGCTCGCGGCGGCAAAAAATGGAGCCCGGGGCTTAAGCACGGTCCGACGCGGATACTCAGTATAGCTTGCGATGGGTCTCGCCGCGCCGGGGGAGGTGTGGCGTTGGCCGGTAGCTGATTGTTGGGGTGCGGTCGGTGGGTTTCTCCCTCAGTCATGGGCATCGCCCGTGACAGCTCCCTCATCAGAGGGAGCCTGGAGCGGGGTTACTCCAACCGTCCGCGACGCCAGAGGTTGGCACCGTGTTGGAAATCCTTGGCGGTGGCCATGAGGCTGCCGGCGGTGTGCATAAGGCGGGCGGCTTTGGTGCGCACGGCCTTCTCATCGGCATCCGAGGAGAAGCCGCCGTTGGCCTCGGCCCGGGTCACCATGCGCCGCGCCTCCACGCGCAAGCCCAACGCCACCACATCGGTAAACGCCGCCGCACGCTCAAGCGCCACGGCAAAATCGCCCACAAAAGCACCGGAGAGAATCGAATCGGCCAATCGCACGATGTCATCTTCACTGGGAGCCTGATCCACGCCGGCGATGGCGGAGGCGGTAGTGGCCACCGGCTCACCCAAGCGCCACAGATGCGCGATCGAGTCGCGATTCGATCGCATCCACGTACGCAACATATACAGTCGCCACAGCACACCAGGCAGCGAATCCGGCTCGGTATCGCTCCATAGTTCGGCGATTTCATCCACGCCGACCGTCTCCACCAACGTGAGCACCCGCTCAACAACCGCCGGGTCTTCGCTATGGCGCACACGATCCAGCAATGCGGCAGCAGACAGATGACTCATCTCGCTCAACGCCTGCGGGTCCATGCCACCGGCCAATCCATCGGCCACAGCCGGGTCGAGCTGAGCCGGGCGCGAGGGGCGTGAAGAACCCATGCGAGCAGGTCCGAATGCCGCTCCGGCCGCACGCAACGAGCCGAAGCCCGGGCCCAGACTGCCGGCGGCACCATTGTGCGCGGCATGAGCTGCAGCGGCAGCGGCCGAGGAGTTGGATGAATCAGGAAATGCGGGTCTAGTAGACAAGCGGTTGAACCTTCTGAATATCGATGATTTTGGGACCATGAGGCGTCGGAGTGACGAACAGCGCCACCGCCGTGCCGGTCGGCATGAACGGTGTCTTGGCGATCAGGCGTTTGCTCAGAGACGGCGCAACGCACATGCTGCGCAGGTGTCCGAACATACCACCAATCACCGGCCGGTGCATGCATATCGCTATGGGCTGACGGCGCTCAAGTGCGAACTCGATTTCGCTGAGTAGACACTCCCATGCGGTGTCCGGCGCAGCGGCGTATGCATCTTCGGTGAGCGGATCGAGATGAACCATGTCTCGTCCGGTCTGCCACGCGAACATCTCCAACGTCTCCTGGCAGCGCACCCAAGGCGACGTGGCCAGTCGGGTCGGATTGAAACACGCCAGCTCGCGGTTCAGCGCGTATGCCGCAGCCGCGCCGCGCGGCGTGATCGGACGGTTCGCGTCCGAACCCTTCCACAGCTTGCGCGCTTCCGCTTTGCCGTGGCGCACGATAATCACCGGCACGGCGTCAAGCGCGTCCTCCTGCACCCGATCAACGAATAGCGCGAGGATGTCCTTATCGGTGGAATGGCTGAGCTTCTTGCGGGCCTCGGCCGGCGTCAGCCACAAAACTTCGTCGATTTCGCCGATGTCCGCCCGATGCACCGGGCCAAACGCATGGGTACGCCGCAGGTTGTCGATGGCGCTGATCGGCGTGGCCATCCAGAACTGGATATGCTTGGTATCCGCCGACCGATCCTTGGTATGGCGCTGTTTGCTGCCTTCTTCGGACAGCGGGTACTCGATGTCGCCCAGATAGGGGCCAAGTTCCACGGACAGGCCCGATTCCTCGCCGATCTCGCGTACGGCGGCATGCCGGTGCGATTCGTTCGGGTCGACCTTGCCTTTCGGCCAGCTCCAGTCGTCGTATTTCGGGCGATGCACGATGCACAGTTCGATGCGGTTGAGTACGTTGTCCGCTGTGGCTGGGCTGTCGGCCTGCGTCGGGTCCGGGGTGGGAGCCGCGTCCGATGCGCCGGGTGCTGCCGTGGTCTCGCCGTCAGAATCCGTGGTGTTCGCGATGATGGTGCCATCGGTGGCAATATTGGATTTCACTGATGGAGATGATGCCCGCGTCGGCTCGGCATCATCCTTCCACCGGTACAGAATACCGCCGGCGGCTTCCACGATTCGTCTCATACTGTTCGTACCCATCTCTTGTATTGTAGGTCACGTTGGACCGCTGCTACGTAGTTTTTGCGCGCTGAACAACGATGCCCGGCATCCTCTCGAAAGAGGAGCCGGGCATCGTAACCACCCTCAGTTAGCTTGCGCTGACAGGGAGCATCGAGTGAAATCAGTTGTGTGAATTGGGGCGACGCTGGTGCTTGCGAATCAGGTATTCCTGACTATCGACCAGCGGGCGGCCCTCGTCGTCCTTGGTGTGCAGCACATACGTGCCGTCGGGCTGCATGTGCCAGCTCATGGTGGAGTCGGCCATCTGCAGGTCCACGTACTTGATGAGCTCGTCAATCTGCTCCGGGGCGGTGACGCGCACCAGAGCCTCGACGCGGCGATCAAGGTTACGGTGCATGAGGTCAGCCGAACCGATGTAGACCTCCGGGCCGGAAGCCGGGCCCTCGCCGATCTGCGGGCCGTCCGCATTGCAGAAGGCGTAGATGCGGGAGTGCTCCAGGAAGCGGCCGAGAATCGAACGTACGCGGATGTTCTCGGACAGGCCGGGAACGCCGGGCTTCAGAGCGCAGATGCCGCGTTCGACGATGTCGATCTTCACGCCGGCCTGAGAGGCACGGTACAGGGCGTCGATGGTCTTCTCGTCCACGATGGAGTTGACCTTGATCTTGATCCAGGCCTCCTTGCCGGCGCGGGCGGCGTCCTCCTCGCGGCGGATGCGCTGAATCAGGCCGGTGCGCACGGTACGCGGGGCCACCAGCAGACGGTGGAAGCTGGACTTCGGCGCGTAACCAGAGAGCTGGTTGAACAGACGAGTCAGATCCTGGCCGACCACCGGGTCGCAGGTCAGCAGACCCAGATCGGTGTACAGTCGCGCGGTCTTCGGGTTGTAGTTGCCGGTGCCTACGTGGCAGTAGCGGCGCAGACCGTCCGCTTCCTGACGCACGACCTCGATGAGCTTGCAGTGGGTCTTCAAGCCCACGATGCCGTACACCACGTGCACGCCGGCGCGTTCGAGCTTGCGGGCCCACGCGATGTTGGCGTCCTCGTCGAAACGAGCCTTGATTTCCACCAAAGCCAGCACCTGCTTGCCGGCATGAGCGGCGTCGATCAGGGCGTCGATGATCGGCGAGTTGGAGCTGGTGCGGTACAGGGTCTGCTTGATGGCCAGCACCTTCGGGTCCGCGGCGGCCTGCGCAAGGAAGGCCTGCACGGAAGTGGAGAAGGAGTCATAGGGGTGATGCAGCAGGATGTCGCGCTCGCGGATGGCAGCGAAAATATCCTGTGCGCGGGAGGACTCGACCTCGGCGATCTGACGGTTCGTGGTCGGCACGAACGGACGGTTCTTCAGGTCCGGGCGGTCCACGCTGCCGAGCTCAAAGAGCACGGTCAGGTCCAGCGGGCTGGGCAGACGGTATACCTCGTCCTGGCTCACGCCGAGCTGGTCGGCGAGCAGCTGGGAGAGGAAGGGGCTCGTGGTGTCCGTGATCTCCAGGCGGATCGGCGGTCCGAAGCGGCGGCGCAGCAGCTCCTTCTCCATGGCGTTGAGCAGGTTCTCGGCGTCATCCTCTTCCACGTCGATGTCCTCGTTACGAGTCACGCGGAAGGAGCGGGCCTCCTTGATGATCATGCCCGGGAACAGGGATTCCAGATGCGCGGCGATGAGCTTTTCCATGGCGATGAAGCCGTAACGCTCGTCCTTGGACTCCTCATCGGTCATGTCGTCCACCGGCACCAGGCGCGGCAGGTTGCCCGGGATCTTGACGCGGGCGAAGTGCGACTTGCCGGAGGCCGGGTTCTCCACAATCACGGCCAGGTTGATGGAACCGCCGGAAATGTAGGGGAACGGGTGGGCCGGATCCACGGCGAGCGGCGTCAGGACCGGGAACACCTGCTGGCGGTAGTAGCGCGAGAGGCGCTCCTGCTCGGAGGATGTGAGCTTGTCCCACGTCAGCAGGACGATGCGCTCCTTCTCCAATTCCGGCAGAATGGTGTCGATCGTGTAATGTGCGTGCTCGTCTTGCAGACGGTGTGCGGTCTCGCTGATCGCGCGCAGCTGCTGACGCGGGCTCAGGCCGGCGGCAGACGGCACGGCGATGCCCGAGTCGATACGGCGCTTCAGGCCGGCGACGCGGACCATGAAGAACTCGTCAAGGTTCGAGGCGAAGATCGCGGCGAAGTTGGCGCGCTCGAGCAGGGGCATGTCTTCGTTCTCCGCACATTCGAGCACGCGCTGGTTGAACTTGAGCCAGCTGAGCTCGCGGTCGAAGAAACGGTCCTTGGGCAGCGGTGCCTCGCCTTCCTGATCGACGCGGCGGTCGTTGTTGTCGTTTTCGGCAATATGCTCTGCGATTTGGCTGCGCAGAATTGCCTTCGAGGGTGCGTCAAATATCTGTGCCATAGCTTATATCGTAAGCTTTGGCGTGGCCGGAAAACGACTGAACGCGCCAGAATTCAACGGGTGTTCATGTTAGTTCGGTGTTGGTTGGTTTTGAGTGTGCTAGCGTCGCTCGCGACACGCCGTGAGCGGCGGTGAAACGAACGAAATCGAACATCGGACGGGTTCGATGTGAACGGTTCAGCTCGTTTTCCGATAGCCAGAAAGTGCGATTGAACAGTTGTGATAAAAAACGCACAACGACTCTCTGCAGGTTGCGAGAAACGGGAGTGATGAATAGATTATGAGGTACAAGAACAACTGAACAGAGCAGAGCCCACAAATAGTGTATGGTCACGAGGACTGTTACGTTGGACGGGCATTGGAAAGACTTACCGTTACAACGATGATGTTGTGCAGAGATTCTGCTCCAGTAGTTGAACTTGTAGAAAAGGCCCGCTCCGGCGGGCCTTTTCGTTTGTGTGTACAGTGGAGGGCATGACGGAAACACAGCGTACGCCAGAGGGGATGTCGTCGAAACCTCGTATCAAGCCGGCCGATGCCGAAGACGGCCGTCCGGTCTCTATCTCTGCGCGTCTCGGACGACTGCAATTCCACTATTCCGGCAAGTTCCGCGTGCTGCAGATTGCCGACATTCAGGATGGGCCGAAAGTCTCCAAAGACACCATCACCCTGATTGAGGCCAGCCTTGATGCCACACGGCCTGATCTGGTGATTTTCTCCGGCAACCAGATCGCCGGCTACGATCCGGCGTTCGCCGATTCATTCCGTAAACGTCGCTGGTGTGACGAACCTATTGCCGAATCCGCGCTGAACCATACCCGAGCGCTGGTGCGCAAGGCCATTGGCCAGTTCACTGAGCCGTTGGCGGCGCGCGGCATTCCGTGGGCTGTGACGTATGGCAACCATGATTTCCAATGCGGGCTAAGCAATGCGGAACTGGACGGTATCTATCGTGAGTTCCCCGGTTGTGTCAATCCGCCGAGTGAGACCTTGCCGAACCAGATTGCATATACCTGTGGAGCGGGTGGCGCTGTGCAGACGCCGTCTGGTGCCACTGGCTCCGGTGCGGGGATTACCGCGAAGGCTGATACGTTGGGCGTCGTTGACGATGCTGGTGCCGATGCTGTTGTGCCTTCTGCTGTGTCTTCCCCCACATCCGCAGTGGGTTCCGGTGAACCAGGCACCTTCGCGCTGCCGGTTATGGACGTTGACCATACGCGCAATGTGCTGGGTCTGGTCATTCTTGACTCCGGCGATTACGTGCATGGCGGCGGCTTCGGCGCACCATCGCCCGCAGCGCTCGCCTTCCTGAACGCCGTGCCCGACCGTATCGGTGCGAAATCAATGGTGTTCCAGCACATGCCGATGCCCGAGTATTACAACGTGCTGAAGCCGGTGGCGGCCAACGCGGCGTTTGCCATGCAGGGCTATCGTTCGCACGCCGATACCTACTACGTGCTGGACGAATTGCAAACCCAGCCCGGCGGATATCTGGGAGAAGGCATATCCTGCCCTGATACGTCAGACGAATTCGAATTGCTGCGCGAGGGGTATTTCGGCGTCGTAGCTGGTCATGATCATCGCAACGGTTTCGTCGGCGAACATGAGGGTCTGTTGCTTATCGCTACGCCAACCTGCGGATTCAATACGTACGGACCGGCTCCGGCCAAACGTGCCACGCGATTGATCGAATTTGATATCCGTCACCCTTACGAGCCGCGTACGCAATTGCTGGAGTTTGGCGAACTGGTGGGCAAGCCCAGTTCCAAACGCGCCTACACCTATGCGGTGAACCAGACCACGCCTGGCGAGGGTGAGGGCGATGATTTGCTGCGCAAGCCGTCGCTATGGAGTCAACTGTCCGGTTTATTCAGGTAACCCGGTTTATTCAGGTAACTGTTCCTGATAGAGGCGGAAAGCGGCGCGAAGTATTCGAGGTTTCGGTGGCCTTCCGCTGTGTTGGACGATTAGTGGCAGAAATCCCGCGTCTCTTTCGTTGTGACGCGGGATTTCTGCCGGTTGGGCTATCGGTTGGATTGACTGGTATGTTTCAGCGAACGGCTTTGACCAGTGCCTCGGTGAGGTACTTGCCGGCGGCCATCACCAGCGGCGCATAGCGGCGTCCGGGGGCGGCACCCATGCGGCCGGTCGGGCCGGAAATCGAGATGGCGGCGATGACCTGGCCGGAGGCGTTGCGGATCGGGGCGGAAATCGAGCACACGCCCTCTTCGCGTTCGTTCACGGACTCGGACCAGCCGCGCTTGCGTACGGCGGCCAGCTTGGTGGCGGTGAACTTGGCGTGGCGCAATCCCTGGTGCAGACGGTCGGAATCCTCCCAAGCCAGAAGAATCTGGGCGGCGGAACCGGCTTCCATCGACAGCATGGCACCCACCGGAATGGAATCACGTAGGCCGGAGGTGCGTTCCACAGCGGCGATGCACACGCGCTGATCGCCTTGGCGGCGGTAAATCTGCGCAGACTCGCCAGTGCGATCGAGCAGGGTCTGCAGGATCGGGCCGGCGGCGGTCAGCAGACGATCCTCGCCTGCTGCGGCGGCAAGTTCGGCGAAACGGGAGCCGAGTACGAATCGGCCATGCTGGTCGCGCAGTACGAAACGGTGGCGTTCCAGTGCAATAGCCAAACGATGTGCGGTCGGTCGAGCGAGACCGGTGGCGGCCACAAGCTGGCCCAGCGTAGACGGGCCGGATTCCAGTGCGTCAAGAATCTTTACAGTTTTATCAAGGACGCCAACGCCGGAATGGATTTCCCCATCGTCCTTGGCGGTGGTGTCTTCAACCGGCTCGGACTCGGTCAAGCTGTTGTTCAATGGCTCTTCTTGGGAATCAGTCATAATAAGGGCGATTATGCCATCTCACATAGTGAAATAGCAAATTGGGGAAGTGTCTCACAGGGTGGCCATGAAGTTGAAAGGGCGTTCGTGGATGCCGAAGAGACATGTCTGGAGCGGAACCGAGTCATGACTAGGTCATGTTCGAGTCGTATCCGAGTCATATTGAGGCCATCATTTGACCGTATCTCAATATCCGGCATGCTCATGGCCGGGCCCATCGCAAGCACATAGGCTAATACCACGAACAAGGCGCGAACACAATACCTCGCGCGGAATTTTTTGGAGGAATCACTATGGGAACGACACTGGCCGAGAAGGTCTGGGCCGATCATCTGGTGCGCAAGGGCAGCGACGGAGCTCCTGATTTGCTGTACATCGATCTGATGCTCATGCATGAGGTCACCAGCCCGCAGGCGTTTGAGGGCCTGCGCTTGGCCGGCCGCAAGCCGCGTCACGTGGATCAGCTCATCGCCACCGAGGATCACAACACGCCGACCGTTGATATCGATCGCCCGAACCCGGACGAGACGAGCGCGTTGCAGTTGACGACTTTGGAGAAGAACTGCAAGGAGTTCGGCGTGCGCCTGCACCCGCTGGGCGACGCTGATCAGGGCATCGTCCACGCGTTCGCCCCGATTCTGGGCCTGACCCAGCCGGGCATGACCATCGTGTGCGGTGATTCGCATACGTCGACGCACGGCGCGTTCGGTGCGCTGGCGTTCGGTATCGGTACTTCCGAAGTCGAGCACGTGATGGCCACGCAGACGCTGTCCCTGAAGCCGTTCAAGACCATGGCCATCAACGTCAACGGCAAGCTGCCCGCGGACGCGACGGCCAAGGACATCATTCTGGCGATCATCGCCAAGATCGGCACCGGCGGCGGCCAGGGTTACGTGATCGAATACCGTGGTGAGGCGATTCGCAACCTCACCATGGACGAACGTATGACCGTGTGCAATATGTCCATCGAGGCCGGTGCGCGTGCCGGCATGATCGCGCCGGACGAGACCACGTTCGAGTACCTGAAGGGCCGTCCGCACGCGCCGGAAGGCGAGCTGTGGGATCAGGCCGTGGCGTACTGGAAGACGCTGAAGACCGATGACGATGCCGTATTCGACAAGGTGGTGGATATTGACGCCACCAAGCTTGGTCCATATGTGACGTGGGGCACCAACCCCGGCCAAGGTCTGCCGATCACCGCCTCCGTGCCGGAGCCGGACAAGATCGCCGACGCCACCAAGCGTGCCGCCGCCGAACGTGCGATTACATACATGGGTTTGAAGCCAGGCATGCCGATCAAGGACATCGCCGTGGACACCGTGTTCATTGGTTCGTGCACCAACGGTCGTATCGACGATTTGCGCCAGGCCGCCGCGATCATGAAGGGTCACCACAAGGCCGAGAACATTCACCGCGTGCTCGTGGTGCCGGCCTCCTCCCGCGTGCGTCTGCAGGCGGAGAAGGAAGGCCTCGATAAGGTGTTCAAGGACTTTGGTGCCGAATGGCGTAACGCCGGCTGCTCGATGTGCCTGGGCATGAACCCCGACAAGCTGGTACCGAACGAGCGCTCGATTTCCACTTCGAACCGTAACTTCGAGGGCCGCCAAGGCAAGGGCTCGCGCACGCATCTGGCGTCGCCGGCCGTAGCCGCCGCCACCGCCATCCGCGGCACAATCTCGTCTCCCGCCGATCTCTGAGTCAATACACGTGAGCCCCCTCTGACGAGGGGCTGTCAGTCGAAGACTGACTGGGGGAGAGATCCCCGAAAGGAAAATTGTTATGGAAAAACTCACCACACTGACCGGCGTGGGCGTGCCGCTGCGCCGCTCCAACGTCGATACCGACCAGATCATTCCCGCTGTGTTCTTGAAGCGCGTGACCAAGTCCGGCTTCGATGACGCCCTGTTCTACGCATGGCGCCGAGACCCGAACTTCGTGCTCAACAAGCCGGAATACGCCGGTAAGGGCCAGATTCTGGTCGCCGGCCCCGAATTCGGCATCGGCTCCTCCCGCGAGCACGCCGTGTGGGCGCTGCACGATTACGGTTTCCGCGTGGTCATCGCGCCGAGCTTCGCCGACATCTTCTACGGCAACACCGCCAAGAACGGCGTGCTGGCCGCGATTATGCCGCAGGAGTCCGTCGAACTCCTGTGGAAGCTACTGGAGGAAGAGCCTGGTCGTGAGATGACTGTCTCGCTGGAGACCCGCACTGTCACTTGCGGCGACGTGACCCTGCCGTTCGAGGTCAACGATTACGTGCGTTGGCGTCTGATGAACGGCTACGACGATATCGATCTGACGCTGCAGCACGAGGACGACATCGCCGCCTACGAAAAGATGCGCGCCGAAAAGTTCCCCTTCAAGCCCAAGACCATCCCCGCCAAACACTGGGCCGAAGAAAGAATCGAGTCCGCCCGCGAGCCTGAGGACGCAGACTGGACAGGGCCGTTGGCCGATCGCGGCATTATTTAGCCGCGATCGGCCTGCTGAAAGCCCGGTGGGCTTTCAGCAGGCCCTGTGCCGAGCTGCGACAGCAGCGAGGCCAGCATTGAGCCTCGCCGAAAGGCGAGTCCATAATTGCAGGCCCAGGGCCGTTGGCTCTGTGTCTGATTGAGATTATTGGGTCGCTCGCATCGCATCAAACAAAGGTCTCACTGGTGCCCGCGCCCCACATCCATTGCGCGGCGGGCAGGAGTTGCGGCAATATTCCCTTCAGTGCCAACAACGCCATACGGTCGTTATCCACCGCAGCCACCAACACCGGCGTGGCGGCGCTTTCCTCAACACTCATGAACTCCGTCCTAGCGTTCGAAATACTGTGCCTGAATTCGTACACATTTGTGGACATAATCACGATTCATCCAGTAATGACGGTTAGGTTGAGCATCATGACCATGAATGGCATGAATCCGTCGAACGATTCCGATACGGCTCCGGCGCAATCGCTGTCAGCGCAACCGTTGCCACCTCGACCGGCACCGCAGTCTGCGGCACAGTCACAGACGCCGATGCCACAGACGCCACAGTATGTTCAGCCTGGGCTGAGTATGCAGCCGCAATATGCGGGTCAGCCGGAGGCATGGGCACAACCGCTACCTCCACAAGATGTTTCACGGGGTGTTCCACGGATTGTTTCACAAGGTGTTTCACAACCTGTGCCGCAAGCCGCAATACCTGCTGTGCAGCCTGCACAATACGCCGCGCAGCTCGTATACCCGACATATCCCGTCCAACCTACGTATCCTGCCCAGCCGATGTATCCCACGCAGCCGACGTATCCGGCGCAATCCGCCTATTCCCCATACCCGGCGCAACAGTCGGCTCCACAGCCCCTCGCTCATCCGTACTACGCTCAACCAGTGGGCTACGCGCCACAACCCTATTCCGCTGCGCCGCAACCATTCGTGCAAACGGCTCCGGCAATGCCAGTCACAATGCCCAACGCAATGCCTGCCACGATGCCCGCAGCAATGCCCGTGGTCATGCCGATCGATCCTCGCCGTGTATGGCGCACGTGGCGTCGCAAGGTGGTCAATCGTGTAATGGGACTGACTCTCGCCTATGAAGGCATGATGCTCTTGGGCGCAATGGTCGCCACCATTATCGTCGGCGTAATAACCGCGAGCGATTTGTCCGGCGTGCAGTGGGATGGCATCATCAGCCTGATATCGGTGTTCGTCGCGTTCGGATTTCTGCTGCTCATGCGCCACCGTGACATCTTCACCTGCGAATTCTGGCTTGGTGGCCAGCATCGCGACTCGTACGGGGAGCCCAATCAGCTTGGCCACATCAGCCAATATGGCGGCGGGCGCATGCAGCCTCTCTGGGCGTTGATGTTCATCGTGCTGGGCATGGGCGTGCAAGGCACATTCGCGTTCCTCTTTGGCCTGATTCTGGGATTCGTGGCCATGGAATACTCGTTGGTTTGGTCGATTGCACTGCACATCTTCAACAATGCGATTCTTTCCGGCGCCATCGATACCCTTGCCGGCAACTATCTTGATGACAACGCATATTTGATATTCTCATTGTCGCTATCTGTGATCGGCGTGATCGGATCGATTATCATATTCGTGATATACGGCAAAGAGATGCGCCAATATCACCGTACGAATCGTAGTATTCCAGACACGTACTTTGGCTGGGCAGCTCCGACGTTCATCATCTTTGTGGTAGCCAATGCCGCTTTCGCCATTATTTCGTTTGTCGGCGCGATGATGGGTTGAGTGTGCGTGTGCGCATGCAGGTTGGCTTATCGTTGAAGCATGAGTGATTTTGAGCCGTTTTATGATGTCAGCCGCAGCTACGAAGACAACTATGAGCAAGGGCCGTTCGGCGCGTTTGCCGAGGCGCTGAAGGATGGCAACGGTGCCGATGCCGCCGGAACCACCAGCGAGGGTGCCTCCGAGGGTGCCTTGGCCACCTTTTTGGGCCAGCCGGTCAACCTGCCTTTCGGCATTCCCGCAGGCCCGCTGCTCAACAGCCGTTTCACCACGGCCGCCTTCCGCATGGGCTTCGATCTGGCGACCTACAAAACCGTGCGTTCGCGCGCCTGGGGCTGCAACCCGTTCCCGAACGTGCTCGCCGTACACCCCAAGTCGGCGGACGGTTCACTAACACCGGGCAGCGCCGAACTGGACGAGGGCGTGCTCGCCGACACCAATTACGAGACTCCGATCTCCATCTCCAATAGCTTCGGCGTGCCCTCGCAAAGCCCGGATGCCTGGCAGCCGGACATGCGCGCCGCCATCGAGGCCGCCGGTCCCGGTCAAGTGCTGGTCCCGAGCTTCCAAGGCTCGCGTGTGGAGGGCATGAGCGAGGAGGAATACATCGCCGACCATGCCACTACCGCCCGCCTGGTCAAGGAGACCGGTGCCAAGCTCATGGTGATGAACACCAGCTGCCCCAACGAGGGCCACAACCGCCTGCTATGCCACAATCCGCTGCTCGTGGGCCGCATCACCGAGGCCGTGAAGCAGGAGATCGGCGACATCCCGCTGATGGTCAAGCTCGCCTACATCCCCAGCGACGGCGACCTTGAACTCATGGTGCGTTCCACCGTGGGCCACGGCACTGTGCAGGGATTCAGCACCATCAATACGATTTCCGCCAAACTGGTCGATGCCAATGGCAATCAGGCCCTGCCCGGTGCAGGCCGTGATCGCTCCGGCGTGTGTGGCAATGCGATTCGTGGTGCCGGCCTCGACATGGTCGCCCGTCTGGCCGCGATTCGTGAAAAGCTCGGGCTCGATTTCGCGATCAACGGCGTCGGCGGCGTGGTCTCGCCCGCCGACTACCAGGCGTACCGTGACGCCGGCGCGGATTCGGTGATGTCCGCAACCGGCGCGATGTGGGACGCCGAGCTGGCCCACAAGATCAAGGCGAGCCGGTAAATCGGCTCCAAAACAAGAAACAGCCTGTACGGGCCGTGATTCCCAGACAATTCCCAGCCAGTGCCCACGTTGCATTGAAACTGGTGTTGTTATATGTAATCACGGCCGAACAAGCTGCATAACTTAACCTCTTTCTTCTTCTCTCCTTTCTCTCCCCGGCGCCCATCACGCCGGGGTTTCTTTTTTGCGGTGGGTACAGCCGTCTTACTCGGCCGCCGCCTTCATGGCCACGGCGCCGACGTAGTAGACCGGCTTGTCGAAGTTCGGCTGGAACAGGAAGTCCACGTTGGCGAGCTGGTCGATGGTGAAGCCGGCCTGAATCGCCATGGAAATCACGTTTGCCGCGCCGGAGATATCGGCCTTGGAACAGAACTGGCCGCCCTTGACCTTGCGGGTTTCCGGGTCCCAGGTCAGAATCGACGTGACTGGGGTGGTGGTGAGCATGAAGTCCGGGCGATAATCCTCGGTGAGCGAGGTCTCGCGGACCGTGAGCCCGCGGCGTTCGGCACCGGCGCGGGTCAGGCCGGAGGCGGCGAGCGAGAGATCGTACAGCTGCACGGCGGACGTGGCCTGCGTGCCCATGTACTTCACGGTCGGCGTCTCGATGTTGCGGCCCACCAGCAGGCCCTGGCGCACCGCGTTGGTGGCCAGCGGAATGTAATCGTGCTGGCCGGTGGGGTTGTAGAACACGGTGGCGGAGTCGCCGGCGGCGTACACGCCCGGCGCGGACGCCTGCATGTAGTCGTCGACCACGATCGCGCCGTTCGGCAGCATGTCCACCTTGCCCTTGAGCAGGTCGGTGTTCGGCAGGAAGCCGACGGCCAGAATCGCCATTTCGGCCGTGTACTCGCCCTTTTCGGTGACCACAGTGACGGTGTCGTCGTCATTGTCGCGGAACTCGACCACCTTCTGGCCGAGCGCGAGCGTGACGCCGTGCTCCTCGAACGCGGCCGCCACCTGATCGGTGATGGTCTTATCGAAATTATTGGCCAGCGGGCGATCAAGGCCGTCGACCAGCGTGGTCTTGACGCCGGTGACGCTGAACTGCTCGGCGATTTCCGCGCCGATATAGCCCGACCCGATCACCACTGCCGACTTGGCGGTTTTCGCCTTTTCCTTGATGGCGATGGCGTGATCCCAGTTCTTGCACAGCAGCACATGCGGGCTGTCGATGCCGGGGATCGGCGGGATGACCGGGCGCGAGCCGGTGGTCACGACCAGTTTGTCGAAAGCGAGGGTCTGTTCGGCGGGGTCTCCGGCCTCGTCCAGCGCGCGGTAGGTGAGGGTTCTGGCGTCGAGGTCCACGGACGTCACGTCGGTGCGCATATGCATGGTCGCGCCGGCTTCGGCCAGAGCGGCAGGGGAGGAGTAGAACATTTTCTTCGGGTCGGATACGTGGCCGCCCACCCACAGGGCGATGCCGCAGGAGAGGAAGGACAGCGTACCGTTGCGCTCGAAAACATGGACGGTCCAATCGGGGTGCTCGGCGAGAATCGAGGTGGTGGCGAACGTGCCGGCGTGCGTGCAGCCGATGACGGCGACTGTGGTCATGAATGCTCCTTTGCTTGTGGACATGGCGTCTGATGCCATTGCCCTGAATCGTAGCGTAGAAGTATGGAGAACGCCGTGGCGGCAAATGTGAGGAAGATCACGTTATCGGTTTGATTCGACGGGGGGTATGGGATCCGTTGTGCACGGTGATCAAAGTTCGGCTGGGGTGCATTTCACGGAGTCGGCACATGGCTTATGGCAAACTGGACGGTAGCATTTTTTGAATCTTGATTGATTGAGGAGAGTGGCGTGGCTGAGAATCCGGATGACGTGTTGCATGTCGAGGGCGGCAAGCCTTTGAATGGCACGATCAAGGTGCGTGGCGCGAAGAACTTCGTGAGCAAGGCGATGGTCGCCGCGTTGCTGGCACCGGGCAAGTCGGTGCTGAAGAACGTGCCGGAGATTCGTGACGTGCATGTGGTGTCCGATTTGCTACGTCTGCACGGCGTGGACGTGGATGTGGACGGTGCGAACGGCATTGTGACCATCGACGCCTCGCGTGTGCAGCTGGCCGATGTGGCCGACGTGGATACACTGTCCGGTTCGTCGCGCATCCCGATCCTGTTTTCCGGCCCGCTCGTGCACCGTTTGGGTGAAGCGTTCATTCCCGCGTTGGGCGGCTGCGCGATTGGCGGACGTCCGATTGACTTCCATCTGGAGACGCTGCGCAAGCTGGGCGCCACGGTGGACAAGGAACACAAGGACGGCATCCACATCACCGCGCCCAACGGCCTGCACGGCGCGAAGATCCACCTGCCCTACCCGTCGGTGGGCGCCACCGAGCAGACTTTACTGGCGGCCGTGCTGGCCGAGGGCAAGACCGAACTGTCGGGCGCGGCCACTGAGCCGGAGATCATGGATCTGGTGTGCGTGCTGCAGAAGATGGGTGCAATCATTTCTGTGGACGTTGATCGCACCTTCCGCATCGAGGGTGTCAAGGAACTGCAGGGGTACACGCACACGTCGCTGACGGATCGCATCGAGGCGGCGTCCTGGGCGTCCGCCGCGCTCGCCACGCACGGTGACATTTTCGTCAAGGGTGCCACCCAGCCGGAGATGATTACGTTCCTCAACGTGTTCCGCAAGGTGGGCGGCAAGTTCGAAGTGACCGACAAGGGCATTCGTTTCTGGCATCCGGGCGGGGACTTGAAGCCCGTGGCGATCGAGACGGACGTGCATCCCGGGTTCATGACGGACTGGCAGCAGCCGCTCGTGGTGGCCCTGACCCAGGCCAATGGCCTGTCGATTGTGCACGAGACCGTGTACGAGAACCGCTTTGGCTTTACCAAGCCGCTGGTCGAGATGGGTGCCACCATCCAGTTGTACCGCGAGTGCTTGGGCTCGCTGCCCTGCCGTTTCCGGCAGCGCAACTACAAGCATTCCGCCGTGATCTTCGGACCGACCCCGCTGACCGGACGCGACATTGACGTGCCGGACCTGCGTGGTGGGTTCAGCCATCTGATCGCGGCCTTGGCCGCGTCAGGCCCCTCGGACGTGCACGGCATCAGCCTGATCGACCGAGGCTATGCCGACTTCCGCGGCAAACTCGAAGCCCTCGGTGCCGACTTCGACTAATTCGGCCGTTCCTCGGCTCCCCTCTTTGAGGGGAGCCGCAATTCTGTTCTACAACAACCCGTCCGCCTCAAGTGCGGCGGCCATGCGGTCGAAGCATTCCTCCAGTAGCGGGTAGGGCATGGCGAAGTTCATGCGTACGCATCCGCGCCCGACCTCGCCGCATTCACGGCCGTCCGTCAACGCCACGTTGGCCTTCTTGAAGAAATAGTCGGCCGGGTCGCCGATGCCCAGTGACGAGAAATCCAGCCACGCGATATACGTGCCCTGCGGCTCCACATAGCGCACCTTGGCGAATCTCGTGCGCATCTGCTCGTTGACCAGCGCGATATTGCGCTCGATATATGCCATCACGCCCTCGAACCATGCCGCGCCGCCGTCATAGGCCGCAGTGGTGGCTATGGCACCGATGGTGGCCGTCTGGTGCTCGGACCATTCCGCGTTCCTCATCCATAGTTCCAGATCGTCCGGATTGGTGAGAATCACCTGCGCGCACTTGGTGCCGGGAATGTTGAACGACTTCGAGGCTGAAGTGGAGGTGAAAGCCTGCATGGCCGTCTGCCGGTTGATTGAGGCGAATGGCACATGCGTGTGGCCTTGGTAGACGAACGGCGCGTGAATCTCATCGGAGAATATACGCACGTTGTACTTGGCGGCCAGATCGGACAATCGCAGCATTTCTTCGCGCGTCAATACCTTGCCGATCGGGTTGTGCGGGTTGCACAGCACGAAGGCATGGCAGCCGTTCGCGAACGCCTGCTCAATGGCGTCGAAATCGAACAGCCATTCATCATTGCGCCCGCTGCTCTCGCCGGCGCCCGCGCACAGCATCGGAATCTCAAGGACCTCCACGCCATACAGACGCGGCACGCTCAGGAACGGCATATAGGCCGGAGTCGGTACCACGATGGAGTTACCGGCGCGCACGATCTCGCGCAGGAACACTTCGAACGCCTCCAGCACGTCCGGCACCGGGCGGATGCACGTTGGATCCACCTCCCAGCCGTAGCGGCGCTGCCATGCGGCGCACGAGCGGGCGACCTCCTTCTTCCACGGGTCGGGAATGTAGCCGAGCGCGCCACGTTCAGTAGCCTCTTCGATGGCTTCGGCCACGCACGGTGCCAGACCGTAATCCATCTCGGCGATGAATGCGCCGATGCAGCCGGGGTAACGGGTCCATTTATCCGAACCGACCTGCTCCAGATCCTCGATGGTCGTCACGTCGATGTGATTGGCATCAAAGCAAGAGGCGCCGGCGGTTGTGTTGCTCACAGTCGTTGACTGGGGAATGTTGTTCATGCTCATAACATGTCATTGTTCCCGGTGCAGAAGGGCCGCTCAACGGTCTGGCTCCCCGAAATCGTGATGGCGCTCGCAAGCTTGCTTATCGCTGTGCGACTACTTGGCACTCAAATATTTGAGTGACGTGCGCTCGAGCTCCTCGAGCAATGAACCAAGCGCGGGGCGATGGTCGCCGGCACGAGTCACGATGCCGACCTCGCGCGCCGCAAAATCGTCGGCAATGGGACAGGCCACCAGATCGCCCTGCAAGTTGATATGCGTATCGAGCGCCGGCACCAGCGAGACGCCCATACCAACCTCGACCAGGTTCTGCGTGGCCCAGTAATCATCCGTGCAGTGGCGGATATCCGGCTTGAATCCGGCACGGGCGGCCAGTTTCACCAAATTTGCGCGGCAGGTGGGGCAACCGGCGATCCAATGCTCGTCTTTGGCGGCGGACAGCGGCACAGGTTCGCCGGTCTCCTCGAATCGTTTGGCGATGCCGCTGGAGCGGCGCACCAGCAGTCGCATCGGATCGTAACCCAGCGAATGGAAGGTCAGGTCGTCGCCGATGTGCAGGAAGTTCGGGATGCTGCTGTAGCGGAACACGGCGGCGGTATCGGCCTTGCCTTGGGAAATCAGACCGATCGCCTCCGGCGGCTCCATCTGAATCAGGCTCAGCTCGATGTCCGTGAACATACTGAGCTTGACCACGGTACGGGCCGCGATAGTAGAGCAGATTGACGGTGGGGCCACCAAATGCAGGTGATCAAACCGATGATGCCGATAATCCTCGACTTCACGGGCCGCCCGCTCCAGCCGATCGGCGATGGCCTCGCCGTGGCGGGCGAGCATCGAACCGGTGGCGGTGAGTTCCACACCATGCGAGGTGCGTTGCACCAGAGTCGAACCGCACTGTGCCTCCAGCTTTTTGATCTGCTGGCTGATGGCCGGCTGCGACCAACCCGTGGCCTTGGCCGTGGCGGAGAACGAACCATACTGTTCGATTTGCCACAACGTGACCAATGATTGGGGGTTGAGCGTGGCCATAGGTACCTCTTTCGTGCCTTTTCGTGCCTTTTCGTGCGGTGATTCAATTATGGCCGGGCGGCAGGATGTGGCGTGCGCGCCGATCGTCAGTCCTCGAACTGCTTGGCGAGCGGAACCATCAGCACGGTGAGCACGGCGAACAGGGCGGTGGTGATGAACAGCACGATGGCGACCGGCATTTGGTCGTAGGCCCAGCCGTACACCATCTGGCCGAGCGGCTGGGCACACATGCTCACGGCCGCGGCCATGGACATCACTTTGCCGGCCATTGCCTCGGGCGTACTGAGCTGGATGGCGGGCACGGCGATGAGATTCGTGAAGCAACTGGCGACCATCGTGCCGCAGGTGAATACGATCAGCACCACGAGTTTGGTCCATGCGTCGACCGGCAGCAGGAACACAATACCCTGTGGGACCATGGCCAGCGTAAGCGTCGCCATCAGCCCCGGCAGCCAGCGCATCGTGAGCTTGGCGGCGAACAGGCCGGCGATGAATGCGCCCGCCACGCCGGAAACACCGATCAGGCCGTCGGCGATGCCGTAGACAGTGGCGTCGAAGCCGAGCACTGTACGAATCGTGTACGGGAAGCCGACGCCGGAATAGCCGATAAGCACAAAGTTGAGCGCCGCCGCGAACAACAGCAGTCTGAACACGTTCGGCCGGTCCTTGATGAGGAATCGCACGCCTGCCTTGAGGTCTTCAAGTGGGGTGGGCAGCTCCTCGTCGCCGCGATCCGGGGCACTGAGGCGGATGAAGCATTCGAGCGCGGCTGCGCCGGCGAAGCTTGCGATGGCGATGATCATCATGAGACGGATGCCGAACATCGCATACAGCACGCCGCCGAGGAAGCTCGGCAGCAGACTGCTTAGTTGTTGGACCTGATTGATCACGGCCATGCCTTGGCGCATGGTGGCCGGGCCGTACTGCCGGAACATCTGGGGGAGTGCGGCCTGCACGGTCGGGGTTTCGAAGGCGCCGAGCACGGCGAGCAGCACCTGCATGGTGGCGATGGCTACGATATGGAAGCCCGTGGTGGCGAAGACGATGGCGCTCGCCAGCACGAGCACGGCGGAGATGGCGTCGAGCGCCACCATGATGGTGCGGCGGTTGACGCGATCGGCCAGCACGCCTCCGAACGGGGAGAGCAGGATGGTCGGCACGATGGAGATGGCCAGCACCGAGGCGAAGATGGTGGCTGAGCCGGTTTCGTCCAGCACCCACATCGACATCGCGAATCGCAGCATCACATTGCCGAACAGCGAGATGCCTTGTCCGGCGACCAGCAGCACGAAGTCGCGGGACAGCAGCGGGCGTTGGGTGGCGGTGCCGGCGATGTCATTCTCGGGTTTCACTGTGCTATTCATTCTGAGCCTTTCTCCGGCTCCCCTGCGAACGTCATCATGCCCTTCGCGGCGACCGTGATGAGCTCGTCATCGAAAATCGGCACGCCGATCGCGTCGAGCATGGTGGCCAAGCAGCGGATGCGATGCTCCATTTCGGGCAGGGTCACCGGGTAGAAATACGGCATCAGCCAATAATTCGGCAGCAACGAAAGCAGCTCTGCGGCCTCGCGCGGATACTCGGTGGGGATGGAGCCATCCTTGACGCCCGCCTCGATCAGCGGCAGGAAGCGTTCGGGCAGATGCTTGCTCCATACCTGCATATTCGCGGCGAACGAAACCGGATCGCTCAGCATCGGCATGGCGGCTCGCATGATCTGCACGTGGTCTTGCTTGGTCATCGAATGCCGCCATAGCACGCGGAACTTTTCGAGGGCGGTAAGGTCAGTGCGATTCATGACGGATTCGTTGAAGTCGTCCTGCATATTGTTGTCTCGGTTGGTGAGCTCTTCGAGGATGGCTTCCTTGGATTTGAAGTGATGGTAGATCGCGCCTTTGGAGAGGTCGCCGAGCTCGTCCACGATGTTCTGGATGGAGGTGTGCTCATAGCCCTGGGCCATGAACAGCCGTTGTGCGGCGTCGAGGATGCGGGTGCGCGTCACCTCGGGGTGAGCGTTACGTGCCATGGTGGCCTCCCTACTGTGCTTGATGTTGCAGATCACTATAGATACCGACCGACGGTATGTATAGCGGTTTCGGCGAGCCTCCAACGATTCCGGCGATTGTCGCCTACCCTTTTTCGCTTGGTATCTTTCGGCTGTGTGCTTGCCCCCGCCAGCAGGGGCAGCATATAGGCATACCAGGGCGCAAGTGTCGCCGTTCTCAGTATCCTTAGAAGAATGAGTCCTGAAGCCTTAAGTGAACTGATTTCCAGCATTGCCCACAACCTCGTCGCCGCCGGCCAGGCCGGCGCGTTGACCGACGAGCTGATTCCGCCCGTCGACAAGCTCGCCGTGATGCGCCCGAAGGACCGTGCGCATGGCGACTGGGCCTCCAACATCGCCATGCAGCTGGCCAAGAAGGCCGGCATGAAGCCGCGCGATCTGGCCGAGCCGTTCGCCGCCGCGCTCGCTGAAGCCGACGGCATTGCCAAGGTCGAGGTGGCAGGCCCCGGCTTCATCAACATCACGCTTGACTCCGCCTCGGCCGCCGCCGTGGTGGACACCGTACTCGCCGCCGGTGCCGTGACCGACGCCGACAAGCATCTCAACAAGGTCAACGAATACGGCCGCAACGACCATCTGGGCGGCCAGACCCTGAATCTCGAGTTCGTCTCCGCCAACCCCACCGGTCCGATTCACATCGGCGGCACCCGTTGGGCTGCCGTCGGCGATGCCATGGCCCGCGTGCTCGAGGCCAACGGCGCCAAGGTGGTGCGCGAATACTACTTCAACGACCACGGCGAGCAGATCAACCGCTTCGCCAAGTCGCTGGTCGCCGCTTGGGCTGAGGCCAACAACCTCGGCGAGGCCGGTTACCAGACCGAAACCCCGTGCGACGGCTACAAGGGTGCCTACATCAACGAGATCGCCGCCCGTGTTCAGGCCGAAGCCGAGTCCGACGGCGTGGACCTGACCGCACTGGCCCACCAGGATCAAGGCCTCAACGACGACGGTGAACCGCTCGGCGAGGCCGACACCGAAGTGCGCGAGGAATTCCGCAAGCGCGCTGTGCCGATGATGTTCGATGAGATTCAGAAGTCCATGAAGGACTTCCGCGTGAACTTCGACGTCTGGTTCCATGAGAACAGCCTGTACGCCGACGGCAAGGTCGACGCCGCCATCGAAGAGCTCAAGTCCCGCGGCGACATTTTCGACAAGGACGGCGCCACTTGGTTTGAATCCACCAAGCACGGCGACGACAAGGACCGTGTGATCATCAAGTCCAATGGTGAGTTCGCCTACTTCGCCGCCGACATCGCCTACTACTGGGACAAGCGCCATCGCGCCGAAAACCCGGCTGACGTGGCCATCTACATGCTTGGCGCCGACCACCACGGCTACATCGGCCGCATGATGGCCATGTGCGCGGCCTTCGGCGACGAGCCCGGCAAGAACATGCAGATTCTCATCGGCCAGCTGGTCAACGTGATGAAGGACGGCAAGCCCGTGCGCATGTCCAAGCGCGCCGGCAACGTCGTGACCATCGACGATCTGGTCTCCGTGGTCGGCGTGGACGCCGCCCGCTACTCGCTGGCCCGCTCCGACTACAACCAGAACTTCGACATCGACCTGGCCCTGCTCGCCTCGCACACCAACGACAACCCGGTGTACTACGTGCAGTACGCGCACGCCCGCTCCAAGAACGTGGACCGCAACGCAGCCGCCGCCGGCATCAGCTACGAGGGTGCCGACCTGGCCCTGCTCGACACCGAGGCCGACGGCGAGGTACTTGCCGCCCTCGCCCAGTTCCCGAGCGTGCTCGCCACTGCGGCCGACGACCGCCAGCCGCACAAGGTGGCCCGTTATCTCGAAGAGCTGGCCGCCACCTATCACAAGTGGTACAACGTGGAGCGCGTGGTGCCGATGGCCCTGACCGATCCGGAAACCCGTGGCGACGATGAGGCTCGCAAGGCCTTGGAGATCGCCAAGAATCCGGAGCCGGCCCGTGCCGCCGCCCGCCTGAAGCTCAATGACGCCGTCCAGCAGGTCATCGCCAACGGCCTCGACCTTCTCGGCGTCACCGCCCCCGAAAAGATGTGATTATGCCCATTTCTCCAATTTGGCCGGCCGCTACGGCTGTGAATGCCGACGGTGCCATTACATTCCACGGTCGTACCGCCGAATCGCTGCTTGACGAGTTCGGCTCGCCGCTCTATCTCATCGACACTGATGAAGTAGTCGCACGTGCCAGGCACTTCGTGCGCGCTGCCGCCGAAGCATTCAACACATCCACTACGCACGTGAGCTTTGCCGGTAAGGCGTTCCTGTCCAAAGAAATCGTGCGATTGGTCACCGAGGCCGGCATGTTCGTGGACACCTGCACGATGGGCGAGATGAAAATCGCCCTCGCCGCTGGCGTTCCCGGACGTCGTCTGGTACTGCACGGCAACAACAAGTCCGATGAGGAAATCGCGCTGGCCATCGAACAGGGCTTCGCCAAAATCGTGATCGACGAGCCCGACGAGCCGGAGCGCGTTGCTGCCATCGCCCGCAAGCTCGGCAAACGCGCCCGTGTGATGCTGCGCGTCACCGTCGGTGTCCACGCCGGCGGCCACGAGTACATCTCCACTGCTCACGAGGACCAGAAGTTCGGCGTGCCGCTGCTGGCCGCCGGGGCCGACGCCGCCGTGCTCGACGTGCTGAACGACCTCAAAGACGTGACGCCTGCCGCTACCAACGCGCGTATCTCTGCGACGCATTCCCCGGAAAATGGCGCGGAAAAGACCGAGAAATCAGAGCGCGAGCTGCACTACGACGTCAAGTACCCGTACGACCTGAGCCACGAGGAAGTCTCCGACACAGACAAGGCGCTGGCCGCCGCGATGGAAGCCATTGCGGACGGTCCGTCCATCGCCGTGCTCAAGACCATCCTCGCCAACCAGGACGTACTCGAACTGGTCGGAGCCCACTCGCACATCGGCTCCAACATCCACGATGCGGACGCCTTCATTCACGCGGCCAAGCGCATGATGCTGCTGCGCAAGACCCTGTGGGCCACCGACGCCTACATCCTGCCCGAAATCGACCTCGGCGGCGGCTACTCCGTGGCCTACACCGATGGCGAAGATTCAATGGACATTGACGTGGAACTCACTCGCTTGGCGGATGCGGTCAACAGCACCAACCGTGCGCTCGGCATGCCCGCCCCGGCCATCAGCTTCGAGCCCGGCCGCTACATCGTGGCGCCCGCCGGCGTAACCCTGTACCGCGTGGGCACCATCAAGCACGTGCACTTGTCCGATGCCAAAGACAGTGACGGCAACCCGATTGCCGAGCGCGTGTATGTGTCTGTGGATGGCGGCATGTCCGACAACATTCGCCCGGCACTCTACGGTGCCGACTACACCGCGCGTCTGGCGAATCGCACCGGTTCCGCTGAAACGATGCTTGCCCGTGTGTGCGGTATGCACTGCGAATCCGGCGACATCGTGGTTCACGAGGTGCAGTTGCCCGCCGATTTGAAGCGCGGTGACATTCTCGCCGTGCCGGTTACCGGCGCATACGGCCGCACCATGGCCAGCAACTACAACCAAGCGCTGATTCCGGCGGTGGTTGCTGTCAGCGAGTCCGGTGCGCACGTCATGCTCCGCCGCCAGACCGTAGACGACCTACTCAACCTCGACGTCAGCGAGTGATCCACGTGCAGAGGCGAGCGCCTGACAGTCTGTAATGTGCGGCCAAATCCGTCATAATACGAAAAGGACCGTCAGCTTTGATGAGTACTTTCGGTCTGCTGTCGGAAATAATCCGTAAAATAGCGGTGGGATATAGAAAACTTTTTGGAAGGACCCTGAATTGGCTCGCAACAACGAAACCCCGATTCGCGTAGGCCTGCTTGGTGCCGGCACCGTCGGCTCCCAGACCGCCCGCCTGATTGTCGAGCAGAAGGACGAACTGTCCGCTCGTATCGGCCGCCCGGTCGAACTGACCGGCGTCGCCTGCCTCGACCCGAAGGAAACTGAGAAGTTCCCGTGGATCGACCAGTCCATCGTCACCACCGATACTTTGAGCGTGGCCACCAACTCGGACATCGTCATCGAGCTCATCGGCGGCACCACCGTGGCCCGCAAGTTCGTGCTTGCCGCCATCGAATCCGGTGCTTCCGTGGTCACCGCCAACAAGGCGCTGCTGGCCAAGTACGGCCCGGAGATCTACTCCGCCGCCGAGGCCAAGGGCGTCGACATCTACTTCGAGGCCGCTGTAGGTGGTGCGATTCCGTTCCTGCGCCCGCTGCGCGAGTCCCTGGTCGGCGACAAGGTGACCAGCATGCTCGGCATCGTCAACGGCACCACCAACTACATTCTCGACGAGATGACCACCAAGGGTCTCCAGTTCGACGACGTGCTCAAGGACGCCCAGGCCAAGGGCTACGCCGAAGCCGACCCGACCGGCGACATCGAAGGCTACGATGCTGCCAACAAGGCCGCCATCATGGCCACCCTCGGCTTCCACACCTCCATGACCATCGACGACGTGTCCGTCGAAGGCATCACCAAGATCACCGCCGACGACATCGCCGCCGCCACCGCCGAGCACAAGGTCATCAAGCTGCTCGCCGTGGTCGAGAACGGCGAGGCCGGCGTCTCCGCCCGCGTCTACCCGGCCCTGATCGACGAGAACCACCCGCTGGCCTCCGTGCACGGCTCCTTCAACGCCGTGTTCGTCAAGGCCGAGGCCGCCGACGACCTCATGTTCTACGGCCGTGGCGCCGGCGGCGCTCCGACCGCCTCCGCCGTCGTGGGCGACGTGGTGACCGAAGCCCGCCACATTGCTGCTGGCTGCACCGGCCCGTCCATCCCGCTGTACAAGAATCTGCCGAAGGCTCCGATTACCGCCTCCAAGGCTGCATTCGCCGTGCGCTTCCTGATCCACGACAAGCCGGGCGTGCTGGCCGCCATCGCCGCCGAGTTCGCCAAGAACGGTGTCTCCATCAACGGTGTGAACCAGGATCTGAAGCCCACCATGACCGACCCCGGCTACGACGGCGAGATTCAGCAGTTGCGCATCGTGACCCACCTGACCGACGAGGAAACCCTGCGCAACACCGTCAAGGCCGTGCAGGCGCTCGACTTCGTCACCGGTGACCCGTCCATCCTGCGCGTGCTGGACTGACACCGTCTAGGCTCCCTCTGATGAGGCGGTCGAACGGTGAAAGCTGAATACCCAAGCTCCCTCTGATGAGGGAGCTCCTTTTTAAGGAACAACCATGAATCCAATCTGCAATAGCGTTCACGTGCGCGTGCCCGCCACGTCCGCCAACCTCGGCTCCGGCTTCGATACCGTGGGTCTGGCGCTCGACTACCATGACGAGCTCACTTTCACGCTCAACGACGACCCGAACGACGGCATTGCCCACGTGATCATCCACGGCGAGGGTGCCGACGCCCTCCCATGCGACGAAACCCACCTCGTGGTCTCCACCTTCCGCCGTGCCTGTGCCACGTTCGGCCTCGGCCGACTCGGCTTCACGCTGGAAGCGACCAACAACATCCCTCAGGCTCGTGGCATGGGCTCTTCCGCCGAGGCCATTGTGGCCGGCATCGCCGCCGCCGCGGCCTTCGCCCAGACCGGTGACCTCAACCGTCCGGCCGTCTTCGATATGGCCGCCCAGATTGAAGGACACCCGGACAATGTGGCCCCGGCTGTGTTCGGTGGCCTGACCGTCTCTTGGGACTTCGAAACCGCAGAAGGCGTCGGCTCGGTCGCCGTTCCTGGTGGTGAACCGCTGCACGGCGGATTCCACGCCGTCAACTACCCGGTGGACCCGTCCATCACCGCCGCCGTGTTCGTGCCCGACTATGAGCTGTCCACTGAGAAGGCCCGTCAGGCGCTGCCTAGGGAACTGCCATACAAGGACGCCGTCTACAACGTGTCTCGCGTGGGTCTGCTGCCCGCTGCGATGAATCCCGTGGTGCTGGCTCAGGCCGCCCAGCAGGGCAAGTCCGGCGTCGCCGCTGCCCCGGCTCAGGATGCCGATACGTGCGCTTGCGCTGGCGGAACCCGTGAATCGCCGTTCGCTGACGAGCTTGCGGCCGCTCAGGCCCAGTCCAACGCGCTACTGTTCACCGCCACGCAGGACAAGTTGCACCAGCCGTATCGCGGTACCCTGATGCCGCCGTCCACCGAGCTCATTGCGCTCTTCCGCTCCAAGGGCTATGCCGCCGCCGTCTCCGGTGCCGGCCCCTGCGTGCTCGTGCTGCACTACGGCAACGCCCGCGAAGCCATCGACCAGATCGCATCGGAGCAGCTTGCTTCCGGCCACTGGCGTGTGCTTCACCTGCCCATCAACACCGCCGGCGTCGAAATCGAGCGTCGCTAAGTCGAGGAGAAGGCTCCCGCTGGCGGGAGCTGGCCGCCGCAGGCGGTCTGAGAGTGGTCCGCCATACCGGCAGAGACCACCCTCAGTCTCACTTCGTTCGACAGCTCCCGCCAGCGGGAGCATAAGGACTTAAGTCATGTCCATTCCGCTAATTCTTGCTTCCAAGTCCAAGCCTCGCCGTGACGTGCTGTATTCGGCGGGTATCTGCCCCACAATTCGCGTCTCGCATGTGGATGAGCCTGCTGCGCTGGAAGCGGCCGCCCGTGAAGAAGGCGTCACCGTCGACGATTTGAGCATCAAGCAGCGCGTGATGATTCTGGCCGCGGCCAAGGCCGAGGCCGTTCATCGTGCGTATCGTGATGTGGCCGATACTGCCGCCGCTGCGACCGGTGACCGCGTGATCGCCTACCCGCTCAAGGCCAAGGAAATCAAGGATTCGGAACGCGAAGCTGCCGTCGAAGACTTGCGTGAAGCCGCCGCTGGCAAGCCCATTGACTATTCCAAGGCGGAAATCGCCACCACGCGCGACTTCTCCGGCATCGATATGCCGACCGTCACCGAACCCATCGCCACCGCTATTGCCGGACAGCCGGGACTGACCGAGGCGACAGTCGGCCCGCTGATTCTCGGCTGTGATTCGATGTTCCTCCTGGACGGCGAATGCTACGGCAAGCCGCACAGCGAAGCCGTGGCCCGCGAACGACTGAAGCGCATGAGCGGCGCGACCGGCGAACTGTGGACCGGCCACTGCCTGATCGATTTCGCGACCGGGCGTACCGTGCGCGGCGCAAGCCACGCCAAAGTCCATTTCGGCGAATTCACCGATGCCGACGTCGAACGGTACATTGCCACTGGCGAGCCGCTGGAAGTCGCCGGATCGTTCACGCTGGAAGGCTTCGGTGGTGCGTTCATCGACAGTATTGAGGGCGATCCGCACGGCATCATCGGCCTCAGCTTGCCGCTGGCCCGGCATCTGGCCGGCGAACTGGGCATCACGTGGACTGACCTGTGGAATGTCGGCCGTGGTGAACTGGAACCGGAAAGCAAGGCATCGGGCAACCAGCACGCTGGCATTCTGCCGCCGGTCGAAAACGTACACCAGCCCGGCGATGGCTGGGTGGACTGCGCCTGCGGCCGCAAGCATTGGGGCACCAACGGTGCTTCCGGTATTTTGCTGGCTCGTCGCGACCCGGTGAGTGGCAAGGTGACCCACGTGGTCATGCAACATCGCGCCGCGTGGAGCGCCGAAGGCGGCACGTGGGGTATTCCCGGCGGTGCCACCGCGGACGGCGAATCGCCCATCGAGGGCGCGCTGCGCGAAAGCTATGAGGAAGCCAACATCACTCCCGAAGACATCGAGGTAGTCGGCTCCTACCGCGAGGACCACGGCCCGTGGGCCTACACCACCGTGTTTGCCTTCGAAAAGCCCGGCCACACCGTCGAGCCCAAGGCAAACGACGACGAAAGCATGGAAATCTGCTGGGTCCCGATTGACGACGTGCCCAACCGCAAGCTCCTCACCGCCATGAAGACCGACTGGCCCCGCTTCGCCGCCCGCCTGGACGAGCTGGCCTGTGCTGGACATCGGTAGTGGTGTTGGCTGGGCCAATGTTTTGCCGATGAGTTTACTTGGGTAATGCCGTGTGAACCGCGTGTGGACCGGGACGGATTCTGCTGTCCCGGTTCGTCATTTCGTCTCTTTTGGGACAACCGGGACAGATTTCGCTGTCCCGGTTCGTCATTTTGCCTCTTTTTGGGCAACCGGGACAGAATCTCATTCACCTGACGCCCTATCGTGCGATGGTCGCCGTCGGGGAATGGCGGAATTCCGGGGTTTTGGATTTGCATATATCGGGTGTTCATGGAAGGGCCTGTCCCGGTTCGCCAAAAGAGGCCGAAATCCCGAACCGGGACAGCCGAATCTGTCCCGGTTCGTATGTCGATCGATTGACCCCGCCACCGGGACATCAACCGCGCATAGACAGGACGCTTCAATGCCTGGCGGGCATGACCATATCGGATGACACACGTTTCCTCGTGCGTTTCGCCACGACCTCCGCCCCAAGTCAGTGCGAAAATGGCATTTTTAGCGGTGTGGTCAGCTGTCGCATGCGGAAAATCCTAAATCAACCGCCGAAGAGACACATCGCCGACTCGGCGGAACTCGCTGGTCTGCGCGCAATGAGGAGTGTTGTGTCTGAATGCGATTCAGACAATGGTCGGCGTCAAATAGCGGTCTCCAGCCATTAATCATTGGTGATTGTGGACATTGAGCGGAGTAAACATTCTAGATGATTCAGGGATATGCCGAAAATCATATCGTTCAGAGAATGAAGTACCGCATCTCGGAGTAACTGACTGTCGACGTGCATGGTTTGAAATCTGATATCCACGCCCATCATGCCTAGCAAAATTACGGGAATGGGGTTCGGACTATTTCGCCTCAGCCAACCGGGAGCTTCCGAATGCTCAATGCTGTATGCACTTAGTGTGTGGAAACCAGCCAATCATTGACCAATGGCAGGCCGCAGTCGAAACCAGAAATATCCTCGCTCGCAGTCAGGTGCCGAGGCTCAGTGAAGTTGGTCACGTCCATATGGGATCACGCTCCAACAATTCATTCAGACGTAGGCCCATAGGTTCGTTTAATGCTGCGGTGAAATCATTCCACGCTTTACTGTTGAGCCGAATGATATGAGCTTCATGGATGTCCCGATCTGCGGCGGCGAGCAGATTCGATAATGCCCATTGCAACGAAGTCATGCCTTTGGACTCGGCCGCTTGGTCGATTCTGGAACGTTGCTCTTAGGTGAGTCTCATTTCAAAACGACTGTTCTTGTTATTCTCTGTAGTCATACTCCTGTTGTACGACTTTTGTACGGACACGATTGGTGTGTGCGGGATGTCGATTGCGATGGCCATGTGGGCTCCTTTGCTTGGTCTGTTCGATGTACAGGCGCGCAGCGCGCTGGTTCCCTGAACATACCGTGCGTGCGATTCGCATATCCAGCCGAACCGGCCTATGTGGTTCCAGCTCCCGAACCGGTCTTCCACTGTTCCTCGTCTTCTCGAGCAATGAACATCTGATATATGGATTGTCGCGTCGACTGCGTATCTCTAATCCTTGCGGATGAGGAGCGGGCCGGTGATCCAGAAAGGTTCATACCGCAGCCCGATGGTCGGCTGGGCGTTCGCTCCGTACGCTCGGGAGTATGAACACAGCAGCATCGCAATTGCAGCAGCCTCAGCCGGCGTCGGGACCGGCGGCTCAGCCTCAGCAGTCTCAGCAACCCCAACAGTTCCAGCAGCCGGCATCGCACACCCAGCAGTGGGCCCCGGTCATCGAGGCGCACGACCTGGTCATGGACTACACCGCCAGCATGGCCCGCGCACAGGCAGGGCACGGCGTCACCGGCGTGATGCCAGCCGGCACGGGAGCCGGTTATGCGTCGGCGAATCCCGCTGCGGCCGGACCGGGTGCCATTCAGGCCGGCCAGCCATCCCAGCCAGCCCAGCCCGGCTTCGCCATGCCGACCATGCACACGCTCGCCCTGAACCACGTGAACTTCACGCTCCGGGAGGGCGAGACGGTAGCCGTGATGGGCCCGTCCGGCTCCGGCAAATCCACTTTGCTGCACGCGCTCGCCGGCATCATTAAGCCGACCGCCGGCACCGTCATCTTCCGTGGTGCCGACCTGAGCCGCATGAGCGACGCCGAGCGCACCAAACTGCGCCGCAACGACTTCGGCTTCGTCTTCCAGTCCGGCCAGCTGCTGCCCGAACTGCCGGCGGTCGAAAACATCGCCCTGCCGATGATGCTTGACGGCATGCCCTACCGCACCGCCACCGACACGGCGATCCTGTGGCTGGAACGCATGGGATTGCGCGCGCTCGCCACGCACCGGCCGGGGGAGATGAGCGGCGGACAGATGCAGCGCATCGCCATCGCCCGTGCACTCGCCGTCAAACCTGCCGTGGTCTTCGCCGACGAGCCGACCGGCGCGCTCGACCAAGCCACCGGCCGCGAGGTCATGGGCATTCTCATGGCCGCCGCGCGGGACAACGGTTCCGCCGTGGTCGTCGTCACCCACGACCCCAACGTCGCTTCGTTCTGCGGCCGTACCGTAATGATGCAGGACGGCCGTCTGCACCAGACAGACGCCAACCCCAACTCCGCCCCCGCTGGCGGGGGCTGTCAGCCGCAGGCTGACTGGGGGTGGCCCGAGGGCGCTGAACCACCCTCAGCCTCGCTACGCTCGGCAGCTCCAGCCGGCGGGAGCGAAACCACCGCAGGAGGCGCGCGATGAGCACGTTCGCCCTCTGGCGGCTGTTTCACCGCCCCGGCTTGCGCGGCAGCGCCGGCCACACCTCGATGCTGGCAATCATCGCCTTCGCCGCAGCCACCACCATCTTCCTCACCGTGCTCGGCGGCGTACACGGTTTCATCTGGCGGGCTTCGGCCGATCATACCGTCGCCTGCGCGTTCGACTTCGGTGCCTGCCGGCCCGATACGGTGGCCGCGTGGAAACGGCAGATCAGCGACCCGACGAGCCTGGCCCAATTCTCCACCGCCTATGTGGCGTTGGCGGTATTCGCCTGCATGCTGCTCGTCGTGCCGTTCGTGGCGCTCGCCGGTTCCGCCGCACGACTGGCCGCATCCCGCCGCGACGCCCGTCTCGCCGCCCTGCGTCTGGCCGGCGCGACCACCGGTCAGGTGGTGCGTCTCACCGCGCTTGACGCCGCCGGACAGGCGCTGATCGGCGCGCTTATCGGCATTGCCGGCTATTGCGCCCTGATGCCGGCAGTCATGCTGATTCCCTTCCAGGAGCAGCGGTTCACCTTCGAACAGCTATGGGTCGGCCCGCTGGCGCTGGTAATCACCTTGGCGGGCGTGGCCATCTTGGCGCTGATATCGTCGCTGGTCACCTTGCGCCGCGTGGCAATCACCCCATTGGGTGTCACCTCGCGCACCGCCACCGCATTGCCCTCAGGCACCCGTATGGTGCTGTTCGTGGTAGTCGTGGTGGTGGCCATGATCGTCTTCAAGAACCCGGCCATGCTGGCTCAGGCCGGCCAGGCGGTGATGTACGGCGTGATCATCGGTTTCATGCTGCTGTGCTTCGCGCTGGTGAATCTTATCGGCACGTGGGTGATCACCGCTCGCGCCAAGGCCAAGGCCAAGCGCCCCAAGGATGCGGCCACGATGATTGCCATGCGCCGTATTCTCGACAACCCTAAGCGCGCCTGGCGCAATGTGTCCGGCATTGCGTTGGCCGTGTTTATCGCCGGCATCACGTCGATCTGCGGATTCTTCGGATCGGCCGCCGTGGTCGATGACGCCAACGACCCGTTCACCGTGTTCATTCGCGACATCGGCACCGGCGGCATTCTGACGCTCGTGTTCGCCGCTGTGCTTGCCGCGGTCAGCTCCGGTGTGATGCAGGCCGGCAGCGTGTACGATCAGGCCGGCGAATATCGCATGCTGGTGTTGGAGGGCACTGATGTCAAGACCTTGAACCGTGCGCGATTCATCGAGGTACTCACCCCGCTCAACATCGTGGTGATCGTGGCCGGCGGCTGTTCCATGCTGCTTATGGCCCCTCTGTTCGCCGCTTCGATGACCGAACCGGCCACGCTGGCCAGCTTCTTCGGCGGGCTTGTGTTGTGCTATGCGCTGGTTTCCATCGGCGCGTTCGCGTCCAATCATGTGGCGGCCAGCTTGAATCTGACCGATTATCGGGCTGATGACTGAGCCGAGCTGCGCAGCGAATCGTTCTCAATAACAACTGTGCGTACTTTCGTATACGCAAATCGAACGTAGAAACGCTGAAATCACCGCAAATATGCGGATGAGCAAATGTTCGTTTGTGCGATATCTGTGCATTTGCGCGCACGGATACTATTGAGAACGCTTCTCTGCGCACCCATCACGACAGCAGCGCCGCGATGATCGCGATAAACACCGGGCTGGTCATGGTGCTCATCAGAATGCCGTCGCGCGCGAAGGTGAGACCCACGTTGTAGCGGGCCGCGTAGTTGTATACGTTCTGGCCGGTGGGCAGAGCGGCGAGTACCACGCAGGCGTACAGCTCGGAGCCGCGGAAGCCCATCACGAAGTAGGCGAGCAGGAACGCGATAATTGGCATGATGATGTTCTTGAGGACCGCGACCGTGAAGATGGCCGGGCGATCGCCCTTCTGCTGTAGCGGCTTGGTGCCGTGCAGGGACATGCCGAACGCCATCAGGATCATTGGCACAGCCGAATCGCCGATCATGTCGATCGGGTCGAAAATGAATTTCGGCACTGGGAACCAGCCGCTTTTAGCGGAAATCGCAGAGACCACAATGCCCAGCAGCGAGCCGATAAGCAGCGGCTGATGCAGTGGCTGCTTGGCGATTTCCTTGATGGAGACCTTGCCCTTGGTGGTCACGTCCAGCACTGTCAGGCCCACCGGTGTGAAGATGGCCTGCTGCATGACCAGAATCGGTGCCACAAGAGCCGGATTGCCCAGAATGTAGGTGGCGATTGGCAGGCCGATGTTATTGGAATTGAGGTACAGCGAATTCAGGGCACCGATGGTGGCGTCCGGGGCATTCAGGTGGAAGAACATACGGTTGAGCACCAAAAACACCACGCCTACCAGCACGGCGGAGAAGAACGCCACGATAATCGAGGGGTGGAAGATGTCGAAAATCGGCTCCTTGGAGAGAATCGCGAACATCAGGCACGGGCTCGATACGAAGAAGGAGAACCGGTTGAGCACCATCTGAGCGGACGGCCCGCCGATTCGCATTCGTGCGGCAACATATCCCACCGCGATTACGATGCCGATAACGCAGAAGCCTTGCATGGCGCTGATTAGACCTGGCATAATCCTCCCTTTCGCCACCCCAGTGTGGCACATAAAAATGTATTCGGCCGCAAAATCTCATGTAGTGAGTGTGCTGGGCCCGCCGCCCACGCGGTACGCTGTTCACATGACGCTTGAATTGAACCGCACCGCATCCACTGCCGAGCAGCTGAACAGCCTGCTCACCCAGATCATGGAGAACTTCTCCGTGTCCGACCACGAGGGCCCCCTCACCGACGAGGTCGAGGCCTTCCTTAACGAGCAAGAGCACCTGACCGTCCGCCGTCACGGCGACACAGTGGTGGCCAGCACCGACTTCGGCAAGCCGAGCCGTGTGATCTTGGCCGGGCACCTCGATACTGTGCCGGTCATCGACAATTTCCCGCCAAAGTGGCTGGAGCCCGGCGATTCGCTGATTCGCGAAGAAATCGCCCACGCTCATCCCGAAGACCGCGTGCTGTGGGGCCGCGGTGCCACCGATATGAAGGCCTCCGACGCGGTGATGCTCTACCTCGCCGCCACGCTCGACGGCCGCACGCCGGAAACCACCCCGAAAGTCGACCTCACCTACGTTTTCTACGACCATGAGGAAGTCGTCGCCGAAAAGAATGGCCTACGCAAAGTCGTCGAGGCCCATCCCGATTGGATCACCGGCGATTTCGCCATCATCGGCGAGCCCACCAACAGCGGCATCGAGGGCGGCTGCAACGGCACGATTCGCTTCGACGTCGTGACCCACGGCGTGGCCGCGCACTCCGCCCGTGCATGGATGGGGGAGAACGCCATCCACAAGGCGGCCGACATCCTGAACCGACTCAACGCCTACGAGCCGGCCACCGTGAACGTGGACGGGCTCGACTATCGCGAGGGCCTCAACGCCACGCTGATCTCCGGCGGCAAAGGCACGAACGTCATTCCGGATGAATGCCGCGTGCACGTCAACTACCGCTTCGCCCCGGACAAATCGCTGGCCGAGGCCAAGGCTCTGATGATGGGCGCGGACGCCGGTGCCGAACTCGGCAATGGCGAGCATGTGGCCACTGGCGGCGTGTTCGAGGGCTACGGCATCGTAATGAAGGACGAAAGCCCCTCCGCGCGCCCGGGCCTGAACGCCCCGCTTGCCCAGGATCTGGTCCGACTGGTTAAGGAGTGCACTGGCCGCGACCCGCTGGCCAAGCTCGGCTGGACCGACGTGGCACGCTTCTCTCAGCTCGGTATCCCGGCCGTCAACCTCGGTGCCGGCGATCCGCTGCTGGCTCACAAGCACGACGAGCAGGTGCCTGAATCCGACCTGACCGCCATGGCCGCAATCCTTACCGACTGGCTGGTCTGACACCTCTCTAGCTCCCCTCCCTGAGGGGGGCTGTCACCGCGGGGGAGGGGAGCCGAGAGAACGTCAGCCTCGCCGGGCCACGCCCGCACAAAATATGTGGCATACTAAAGGATGGTGGTTCTGCATAACCATCAGCGTGCGAGATGGCGTCGATCCCCTTGCGGCTCTTGAGAATGAGACAACGCAAGCGCCGGTGTCCGCCACCCGCAGGACAGACTTGAGACGAAGTTGCCTTTACGCGGCGCGTTTTCGTGCGGCCACGGTGAGAGCGTGGTGTGAGACAAGCGTATAGGCCTGGAAATAGGCGTCGTGATGCAGCGCGCCGCGAGGAGCATTGTGCCCACTGACAACCGTGAAGGTTTCGTCAACGACGGAACCGATAATTCAACCGTATCCAATGCCGATTCGGCTGCAGCCGTGAACGCTGCGCCTGCCGCCGCCTCCCAGCCCGCCGAACCTGTTCGCCGTCGTCGTGGCGGCCGCCGCGTGGTCCGCGGCACCGGTGCTGCCGGCGCTTCTCTGGAACTGCAAGTGCAGGAACGCGCCCCGCTGTTCGAAGCCCCCGCGCTTCCCGATGCCGGCACTGCGGCCGATTCCAAGTCAGCCGATTCCAGCGATTCCGATGAATCCAGCGATTCCCAGGATTCCGCCGAACGCCCAACCCGCCGCCGTACGCGCCGCGCCGCTTCCACAGTGGTCGACTCGGATAGCGAGGATGATCGTCCTCGTCGTTCGCGCCGCACTGTCAGTGCCGATGATTTCGATGACGATGACGCCCCACGTTCCCGCCGCCGTTCGGTTGTGGACGATGACGATTACGACGAGGACCGCCCGGTTCGCCGCCGCTCTCGCTCCCGCCAGTCCGACGATGATGACTACGAGAATCGGCCGGTTCGCTCCCGCTCTCGCCGTGCGTCTACGGACATGGATGATGATGACGAGGGCCGTCCGGTTCGCCGTCGTTCTCGCCGTGCAGTTGCGGATACGCACGAGGACACCCCGGATGAGCGCCTGTTCGACGTGGTCGAATCCCTGCCCTCTGGCCACGAGGCCGTGCGCCGCGGCAAGCCGATGACGTCCCTGCTCTTCCAGGAACCGGTACTGCCCGCCGCTGTGGATGCGCACGATACCGCTGACACTCGTGATGACGATGTTGACGACGACGAACGTCCGTCGCGTCGCTCCCGCCGCTCGCGCAGCCACGATGATGACGACGCGCAGCCGCGCAGCCGCCGCCGTGACGACCGTGACGATCGTGGCCGCAATGCCGCCGACCGTGATGCGTCTCGTGACGCTTCCCGCAACGCTGCCGCCGGTGACGCCAATGCCAGCGCCAACACGGACCATGATGATTTCGATTCCGATGACGCTTCCGACTCTCGCCGTTCCCGTCGCTCCCGCCGCCTGAACGCCCAGGAGCGCCGTGCAGCCGCCGAAGTCGAGCAGATTGAGGAAGACCTCGAGCTGGACGATATCGCCTACTCGCCGATTGCCGAAGAGGAGGGCGACGAAGAATCCGACGCCACCCGCACCCGTTCGCGCCGTCGCCGCCGTCGCGGCTCACGCGGCGAAACCGGTGCCAACGGCGAGCACGATACCGCCGAGAACGATGCCGAAGATACGCGTTCCCGCCGTCGTGACGATCGCGATGATCATGACCGTGATCGCGATGAGGACGATGAGGAGCAGACCGTTACTCGCCGTCGCCGTCGCCGCCGTGGCGGCAAGAACGGCGAGGGCACCGACGACCAGAGTCAGAACAGCGAACAGCCGCTGGTCCGCCGCTCCCGCAAGCAGCAGTACATCGACGAGATCACTGATGTGGAGGGCTCCACTCGTCTCGAGGCCAAGAAGCAGCGCCGCCGTGACAACCGCCGTGAGCGCAGCCGCCAGAGCCAGCTCATGGAACAGGATTTCCTCGCACGCCGCGAGAACGTGGACCGCCTGATGGTGGTGCGTGAGAAGGAACATCACACCCAGATTTCCGTGGTGGAAGACAATGTTCTGGTCGAACATTACGTCTCCGACATTCAGGAAGTACAGACCGTCGGCAACATCTACCTTGGCCGCGTGCAGAACGTGCTGCCCAGCATGGAGGCCGCATTTGTGGACATCGGCCAGGCCCGCAACGGCGTGCTTTACGCCGGCGAGGTCAACTGGGATGCCGCTCGTCTCGAAGGCCAGCCGCGCCGCATCGAGCTGGCGTTCAAGTCCGGCGACCCGGTGCTCGTGCAGGTCACTAAGGACCCGATCGGCCACAAGGGTGCCCGCCTGACCTCTCAGGTCACGCTCGCCGGCCGCTTCCTGGTGCTCGTGCCATCCGGCGGCATGACCGGCGTGAGCCGCAAGCTTTCGGAGCGCGAACGCAGCCGTCTGAAGAACATCGTCTCCAAGATCGCCCCGAAAGACATGGGCGTGATCATCCGTACCGCAGCCGAGGGCGCATCCGAAGACGCCATCGTCAAGGATCTCGAATCACTGGTCCGCCAGTGGGAGCGCATCAACGCCAAGCGCGAGGAATTCTGGCACGGCAAGCGCCCGAAGCTCCTGCAGGGCGAGCCCGACGTGGCCATCCGCGTGGTGCGCGACATCTTCAACGACGACTTCAGCAAGCTCATCGTGGAAGGTGACAAGGTCTACGACCGTATCGAGGAATACCTTGACACCATGGCCCCCGACTTGAAGGACAAGCTGGAGAAGTGGGACCCGGCCGAGCATGAAGGCAAGGACGTGTTCGACAAGTGGTCCATCGACTCCCAGCTGCGTAAGGGCATGGAGCGTCAGGTCTACCTGCCGTCCGGCGGCTCGATTGTCATCGATCGCACCGAAGCCATGACCACCATTGACGTGAACACCGGCCGCTTTATCGGCAAGGGCAAGTCCTTGGAAGAAACGGTGACGCGTTGCAACCTGGAGGCGTCTGAAGAGATCGCCCGCCAGCTGCGCCTGCGCGATATCGGTGGCATGGTGATGATCGACTATGTGGATATGGTCATGCCCGCCAACCGCGATCTGGTGCTGCGCCGCTTGGTCGAATGCTTGGCACGCGACCGCACCAAGCATCAGGTGGCCGAAGTCACCTCGCTCGGTTTGGTGCAGATGACCCGCAAGCGCATCGGCCAGGGTCTGGTCGAGGCGTTCTCCGAGGAATGCCCGACCTGCAAGGGCCGTGGTTTCATCCTGCATGATCAGCCGACCGTTTCGGCCGACTACGACGATCCCTACGCGCTTCGCGGTGGCGACCCGTTCGTCAAAACCAACAAGCACGGTCGCGGCACCGCTCCCGCTCCCGAACCGGCTGGTTCCAGCGCCGACGTCAAAGCCAAACTGGCTCAGATTGCCGCCGCTGCCGTCGCTGCCAACAACACGGCGGAAGAGTAACAGGTGTGTCGTGCTTGACACGCGGGCAAAAATCATTTGATTTAGTCCGCATGGTGGTGTAGATTCGAAACTCGGTGTCTGACCGCAAGCTCGGTGCGTGTTAGGCAAGGTAGCTTTCCAAAACATAAAAGGAACGATAATGTACGCGATTGTGAAGGCCGGTGGCCATCAGGAAAAGGTCGAGGTTGGCGACGTCATCCTCGTGAACCGTCTCGACGCTAAGAAGGGCGATACCGTGGAATTCCCGGTCTCCCTCGTTGTCGATGGTGACAAGGTCACCCTTGCCGCCGCCGATCTGGCCAAGGTGTCCGTCAAGGCTGAGGTTGTGAACGACGAAGCCAAGGGCCCGAAGATTAGCATCCAGAAGTACAAGAACAAGACTGGTGTTGCTCGCCGTAAGGGTCATCGCCAGAAGCTGACTATCGTCAAGATCACGGCGATTGCCTGAGTTATAGAAAGGACCATGAATCATGGCACATAAGAAGGGTGCGTCCAGCTCTCGCAACGGTCGCGATTCTAACCCGCAATACCTCGGCGTGAAGAAGTTCGGCGGCGAAGCCGTCGTGGCCGGCAACATCATCGTTCGCCAGCGTGGCACCAACTTCCACCCGGGCCACAACGTCGGCATGGGCAAGGATCACACGCTGTTCGCCCTCACCGATGGCTCCGTGAAGTTCGGTGTGCGTCGCGACCGCAAGGTTGTCGACGTCATCGCCTGAGCGATATAGCGTCAAGCTTTTTTCAAGCCGCGCCCGTAAGGACGCGGCTTTTTTGTAAGGTAATCAATATGAGTGATTTTGTGGATCGAGTAACCGTCCATGTCAAGGGCGGCGATGGGGGCAACGGTTCGGCCGGCATCCGTCGTGAGAAATACAAGCCGTTGGCCGGCCCGAACGGTGGCAATGGCGGCGACGGTGGTTCCGTGGTGTTCGTGGCCGACCGTAACGCCACCAGCCTGCTCGACTATCGTTTCATGCCGCATCGTGTCGCCGGCAGCGGCACCATGGGTTTGGGCGACAATAAGGACGGCTCCAAGGGCGAGGACCTGATTCTGCCCGTGCCCTGCGGCACCGTCGTCTTTGAGGCGCGCGGCGAACAGGGCAAAGCCAAGCATCCCGGCGCGCAGCTCGCCGACCTGCGCCACGAGGGCGACCGCTGCGTCGTCGCCCAAGGCGGTGCCGGCGGCCTCGGCAACATCGCCCTGGCTAACAAGACCCGCCGCGCCCCCGGCTTCGCCCTGCTCGGCGAACTCGGTGAAGAGCGCGACGTGATTTTGGAATTGAAGTCCATCGCCGACGTGGCGTTGGTCGGTTTCCCCTCGGCCGGAAAGTCGTCCCTGATTGCGGCGATGAGTTCCGCCAAGCCGAAGATCGCCGACTACCCGTTCACCACGCTGGTGCCGAATCTCGGCGTCGTTATCGCCGGCGACTCTCGATACACCATCGCCGACGTGCCGGGCCTGATTCCGGGCGCCTCCGAAGGCAAGGGCCTGGGACTGGAGTTCCTGCGCCACATCGAACGTACCGAAATCATCGCCCATGTGATCGATTGCGCCACGCTTGAACCGGACCGCGACCCGATGTCCGACTACCACGCGCTGGAAAACGAGTTGGCGCTCTACGCCGACAAGCTCGAGCTGCCGTTGGGTGCCATCCCGATTCCCGAACGCCCGCGCATCGTGATTCTGAACAAGATCGATGTGCCCGAGGCCAAGGAATTGGCTGAGTTCGTGCGTCCGGAGTTCGAGAAACTCGGGCTGAAGGTCTTTGAGATCTCCACTGCCTCGCACGAGGGTCTAAAGGAGCTCAACTTCGCGTTGTCTGCGCTGGTGCACGAGATGCGTGAGGAAGTGGCCAACCGCGAGCAGGCCGAAGAGGAGGCTCGCGTGGTCATCAAGCCATTGGAGACCAAGGGCCGCCGTCCGCGTCGTGCTGACGAGGGCGGCAGTGCGCTTGAGTTCACGGTCGAGCGCCGCGAACTCGGCAATGGCGAAGTGTTCTTCGAGGTGCGTGGCGTCAAGCCGGAGCGCTGGGTCATGCAGACCAACTTCGACAACGACGAGGCCGTGGGCTACCTGGCTGACCGCTTGGCCAAGCTGGGCGTGGAGGACGAGCTGCGCCGCAAGGGTGCTCACCCCGGCGACGAAGTGCGCATCGGTCGTGGTGCCCGTATGGTCGAATTCGATTGGGATCCGACCATCTCCGCTGGTGCCGAAATGCTCGACGGCTCCAACCTCGGTGCCCGAGGCAAGGATCTGCGTCTCGAAGAGCTGGACCCGCGCACGCACCGCCGCTCCAACGCCGAACGTCGTGCCCAATACCACGAGATGATGGACGCCCGTGCCGCCGTGCGCGACGCGATGATGGCCGAACGCAAGGCCGGCCACTGGGTCGACCCGACCGTTGACGACGATCGCCATGACGAAACCAGCCTGTTCGGCCACGGTGAGTCCAGCGAAGATGGTGAAACCGAGGAATAAATGAGCACTCCGAGTCAGGCCGAGGTGCGGCGCATGATCGCCGCAGCCGGAACCATTGTCGTGAAAGTCGGCTCCAGCTCGCTGACCCAGCCGAGCGGTCACCTCGACCCGGACAAGCTCGACGCGTTGGCCGCGGCCTTGGCTCAGGTCCGATTGATGGGCGGACGTGTGGTGCTGGTCTCGTCCGGTGCTATCGCCGCCGGTTTCGGGCCTCTGGGCTTTGACTCGCGGCCGGTGGACGTGGCCACTCAGCAGGCCACCGCAGCCGTCGGCCAAGGGCTACTGATGGCCCGCTACGAGACTGCGTTCGGTCGATTCGGTATTCGCGTCGGCCAGATTCTGATCACTGCCGAAGATACGATTCGTGCCACCCAGTACCGCAATGTGGAACGCACGCTGGACCGTCTGCTTGACCTCGGCGTGGTGCCGATCATCAACGAAAACGATTCGTTGGCCTCGAACGAGATTCGCTTCGGCGACAACGATCGACTCTCCGCGTTGGTGGCCAACCTGGTGCGGGCCGAAGCCTTGGTGCTACTGACCGACGTGGACGCGCTGTACACTGCGCCGCCCTCGCAGCCCGGCTCCCGCCGTGTGGAATATGTGCCCAACGTGATTGATGCGCTGGGCGACATCCAAGTCTCCGGCTCCGGCTCCAAGGTCGGCACCGGCGGCATGGTCACCAAACTCGAGGCCGCGCGCGTGGCGGCCGTCTCGGGCATCCCCACGGTACTCACCTGCGCCTCGAACGCGGGCCCTGCGATGATGGGCGATCCGGTGGGCACCGTGTTCGCACCGGTTAAGGCCCGCGGCTCCTCACGCCGTCTGTGGATCGGCTTCGCCGCCGACCCGCGCGGCACGATTGTGGTCGATGCGGGTGCCGGCCAGGCGATTCGCGGCGGGCGTGCCTCGCTGCTGGCGGCCGGCGCGCTCGAAGTACATGGCGATTTTTCCGCCGGCGATCCGGTCTGGATCGATGCCGAAAGCGGTGAACACCTGGCCCGAGGCCTCGCCGGCTTCGATTCCGAAGAAATTCCGCAGATGCTCGGGCGTAACACCGCCCAACTCAAGCGTTTCCTCGGCCCCCAGTACGCCCACCCACTGGTTCATCGCGACAATCTCGTGCTCGTGTGACTGATGGAATCTGTCACACGACAGATTCCATCACCATAGTGCGGCTCTGGCGATTTTTCGTGCTGTAGGTTTAGCATGGGAGCCATGACTATGGCGCAATGGCAGACTCTTTCCGACCGTATCAACACTGTGGCACCGAGCGCTACGCTCGCCGTCGATTCCAAGGCCAAGGCCATGAAGGCCGCCGGACTTGACGTTGTCGGCTTCGGCGCAGGTGAACCGAATTTCCCGACCCCCGCAAACGTGGTCAAGGCTGCGGCAGATGCCTGCCTTGACCCGAAGAATTACAAGTACACGCCTACGCCGGGCCTGCCCGAGCTGCGCGAAGCGATTGCGGCTAAGATGCTGCGCGATTCCGGCTATGAGGTCAATGCCGATCAGGTCGTGGTGACCAACGGCGGCAAGCAGGCCGTGTATGAATCCTTCCAGATCTTGCTCAACGATGGCGATGAGGTCATCATTCCCGCTCCGTACTGGACCAGCTACCCCGAGGCTGTGAAGCTTGCCGGTGGTGTGCCGGTCGAAGTATTCGCCGGTGCCGACGTGAACTTCGAGCCCTCGCTTGAGGCGCTGGAAGCGGCCCGTACCGAGCATACGAAGGCAATCATCGTCAACTCCCCGAACAACCCGACCGGAGCCGTCTGGAAGCCGGAAACCGTGGAAGCGATCGGTCGTTGGGCCGTCGAGCACCACATTTGGGTTATCTCCGACGAGATCTACGAGCACCTGAACTATGACGATGCGCACACCACCTACATCGGTGCCGCCGTGCCGGAATGCCGCGGGCAGTTGCTGGTGCTGAACGGCGTGGCCAAGACCTATGCGATGCCGGGCTGGCGTGTCGGCTGGATGGTCGCTCCGCTTGAGGTGGCCAAGGCCGCCGCCAAGCTGCAGGGTCATATGACCTCCAATGTGGCCAACATCTCCCAGCGTGCTGCTTTGGCTGCTGTGGCCGGCCCGCTGGATGAGGTGCACGAGATGCGTAAGGCCTTCGACGCGCGCCGCCGTGCGATTGTGACCGCCTTGAACGATATCGAGGGCGTCAACTGCCCGACTCCGACCGGCGCGTTCTACGCTTTTGCGGACATCACCGCTTTGCTTGGCAAGCCGCTGGGTCCCAAGGGCACAGTGTCCGATACGTCCGCTGACTTTGCCGCCGCACTGTTGGATGAGGCCCACGTGGCCGCCGTCCCCGGCGAGGCCTTTGGTGCTCCCGGTTACCTGCGTTTCTCCTACGCACTGGCTGACGAAGACCTAGCCGAAGGCATGCGTCGATTCAAGGAATGGGCTAACTGAGAAGAGTCGCGTGCCACGCGCGCGACACGCGATTTGCGATAATCCACCGGAGCCGTTACTATAACGACTTGGCGGTTTCGCCGTGGCGAAGCGTTCTCTACGGAACGCATGCCGAGGTGGATTTTCACCTAGGGAAGTGGCGCAATTGGTAGCGCAACGGTCTCCAAAACCGTAGGTTGTGGGTTCGAGTCCCGCCTTCCCTGCCAAGTTTCTAATAATCAAGCAGCTGACGCGAGGTACGGAATGGCTAAGACGAGCAAGAGTGAAAAGGCAGTCAAGCCGAATGTCTTCATGCGTATCGGTCTGTTCATCAAGCAGATCATCGACGAGCTTCGCAAGGTCGTGACCCCTACCGCCAAGGAACTGTTCTTCTGGTCTCTGGCCGTATTCATCTTCGTGCTGCTGCTGATGGCCCTCGTGACTGGCATGGACTTCGGTCTAGGCAAGGCCACGCTGTGGGTGTTCGGCTGATCCGCACAACCTAAGGTGAATAACAACGCATGAGTGATGAACTGAATCTCGAGAACCTCGACGCCGTCCCGGCTGAGGAGCCTGTTGTCGAGGCTTCCGAAGCTGCTGCCGATGAGGCAGCTGCCCCGGTCGAACCGGTCGCTGACCTTTCCGCAGAATCTGACGCATCCGTCGACAATGCAGATGTTGAGTCCGACGCTCCGGCGGCGACTGAATCCGCTCCCGTTGCTTCCACTCAGACCGAGACCGTTTCTCTGGATGAGGACGAGGAAGAAGTCAACGAATCCGAGCAGGCCGAGGAGACCGATGCCGGTCAGCAGGCCGTTGACGAATTCTCCAAGTCCCTGCGTTCCCTTGATGGCAAGTGGTACGTGCTGCACACCTACTCCGGCTACGAGAAGCGCGTGAAGACCAACATCGAGTCCCGCGTCGCCTCCTTCGGCATGGAAGACCAGATCTTCCAGGTCGAGGTGCCGATGGAAGAAGTCGAGAAGCACACCGAGAAGGGCAAGAAGGTCATCACCCGCGTGCGTGTTCCTGGCTACGTGCTGATTCGTATGTGGCCGGATGAGAACGCCCGCCGTATCGTTCGTGAGACCGAAGGCGTGACCGGCTTCGTTGGCCCGACCAAGGATCCGGCGCCGCTCTCCCGCAAGGAAGTCGTGGCGATGATGGCTCCGATGATTGCTTCCGAGGCACTCAAGGCCGCCGGCGACAAGCCCGCCGCCGCCAAGAAGCGCAGGGTCGAGGTCTCCTACGCCGTTGGCGATCAGGTCACCGTCACCGATGGGCCTTTCGCCACCATGGCCGCCGTTGTTTCCGACGTGGAGCCCACCACTCAGAAGCTCACCGTGCTCGTGTCCATCTTCGGCCGTGATACGCCGGTGGAGCTTGGCTTCCACCAGGTTCAGAAGCTAGATTAACTCCCAAACTTTGCAGAGCCCGACCATCGTGGTCGGGCTTTTTGTGTTGTCCGGGTGGATTTGCATAATAGGAAAGCTTGTGTCTGGAGAGGAGACTCGCTAGCACAGCACAGCAATATAAGTTGCGGGAGGAGACCGACCACAGGCCGATTGCCTACAGCATGCACGGATAAATAATGAGTCAAGACCGAGCATGATGGCAGACAGCCGAACCTGAGGACGGCGACCATTCGAACCGCGTTATAGAAAGAAGAACCATAATATGGCTCCCAAGAAGAAAGTCTCGGCGCTGATTAAGCTCCAGATCCAGGCTGGCAAGGCCAACCCGGCCCCGCCGCTGGGCCCGGCTCTGGGTTCGCATGGCGTGAACATCATGGACTTCTGCAAGGCATACAATGCCCAGACGCAGGACAAGATGGGTCAGGTCATCCCTGTCGAGATCACCGTTTACGAAGATCGTTCCTTCACCTTCGTGCTCAAGACCCCGCCGGCTGCAGCTCTGCTGAAGAAGGCCGCTGGCGTTGAGAAGGGCACCGAGAACCCGCTGACCCACAAGGTCGGCTCTGTCACCAAGGCGCAGGTTCGCGAAATCGCCGAGATCAAGATGGAAGATCTGTCTGCTCGCGATATCGAGGCCGGCATGAAGATCATCGAGGGCACCGCTCGCTCGATGGGCATCACGGTTACGGACTGATAAGGAGAAGGACAGATGGTAAAGCGTTCCAAGAAGTACCGCGAAGCCGCTGAGCGCGTCGATCGCAACAACCTCTACACCGCCAACGAGGCCATCGCTCTGCTCAAGAGCATGCCCTCCTACAACTTCGACCAGACCGTCGAGGCTGTGTTCCGTCTGAGCGTTGACCCGCGTAAGGCCGACCAGCTCGTGCGTGGTACCGTCAACCTGCCTCACGGCACTGGTAAGACCGCCAAGGTCCTCGTGTTCGCCCGTGGCCCGAAGGCTACCGAGGCTACCGAGGCTGGCGCCGACATCGTCGGTGATGACGACCTGATTGCAAAGGTTCAGGGCGGCTTCCTCGACTTCGACGCCGTGGTTGCTACTCCGGACATGATGGGCAAGGTCGGCCGTCTGGGCCGTGTGCTCGGTCCGCGTGGCCTGATGCCGAACCCCAAGACCGGCACCGTGACCATGGATGTCACCAAGGCTGTCAAGGACATCAAGGGCGGCAAGATCGAGTTCCGTGTCGACAAGAACGGCAACCTGAGCTTCCTCATCGGCAAGATGAGCTTCGATGAGTCCGCTCTGGACGAGAACTTCAAGGCTGTGGCCGACGAAGTCAAGCGTCTGAAGCCGTCCACCGTGAAGGGCCGTTACCTGACCAAGGCAACCATCACCTCCACGATGAACCCGGGCGTTCCGGTTGACCCGAACACCCTGGCCTGAAGCTAGCGAGCTTCAATAGCTACTGAAAGGGACTTCCCGTAAAGGGAAGTCCCTTTTTGCATATGCGATGACCGGTTGCGAGAAGGTGAACCTGGATGGTCACGCAATCGAATTCTTGCAACACGCCGATGAACACATGAATTTGTTACGCATCGGCAATGCAAAACGGATTATTCTGATATCAGAACAGCGCAAATAGGCTGTTTGCGACACGCCGGGCGAAGCCTGTCGTTTCAACGATTTGGGCTTA
>UMHK01091180.1_pt1 | contig 67457 bp, 85 predicted proteins | sample 1965521 | NCBI WGS metagenome assembly UMHK01 (sample SAMEA4836097, study PRJEB28245) | human gut metagenome | biome: gut microbiome; material: fecal sample | place: Denmark | collected 2008
GCTTTATATATTTCTCAAGCATCTCAGCGTAGTCAAGAACTCCTTGCTTACGCTCTTCGATGAGCTTATCAAGGATTTCTGACATCCTTGCGTAATAGCGCGGATTGACAGTAACCTTTTCGATTACCTTCTTACGGATGTTATTCTCAATGGCCTCTGCTGCACCCTCCTTGTGGCCGCTATCACCTTCACCGGTAAGCGCTTCGCCCTGTTTTGCTACGAAATCCAATAGGGTAAGATCATCAAAATCGCCAATCTTCTCAGCATCCGCTGCCGTGATATAGTTATCGATCATCTTTCTCATATCAGGCTCATAGGCCTTCAAATCGAGAAAATCACCACTGGCCGTACCGATGGTTTTCTTCAGCTCAATGTAGAAAGTGACCTTCTTGTCATATTCATTCAGTTTGCCAGATGAAATATCATCAACCAGATATGGCTTTGCTTCCGCGAAAGCTCTGACAAGACTGCTCACCAGACGATAGAGTTTTTCTCTCAGGCGTGCATAAATCTCGTCGCTCTCCTCCGACTGACCGGAAACACCACAGAAATAATGGATGTACTGGATCTCCCCACGAGGTTCCTCGACGCCTTCGCAGAGTTCCTCGACGGCATCATACACTTCCTCAAAATAGGATACCGTAGCATCATGGCGACCCTTAACAAGTCCTTTTACATCCTCCGGATCATATTCTTCAAAAGCTCCGGAAGTATAGTCCTTCATTGCAGTCTGGAGCTGTCCAAACAGCTGCTTGTAATCCACGATATAGCCGAAGTCCTTACTATCATCATCGAGACGGTTGACGCGGCAAATCGCCTGAAACAGGCCGTGATCCTGCATCCTCTTGTCGATGTAAAGGTAGGTACAAGGAGGCGCATCAAATCCGGTGAGCAGCTTGTCTACGACAATAAGGAGCTTCATATTTGCAGGCTCCTCTACAAACTTCCGCTTTGCCTCCTTTTCAAATTCCTCCACCTTGGCCTGAACCGAGCCTGCATTCGGAAGGTCAGAAGGATCAAGCCCCAGCATCTTCAAATACGTCTCGTATTTGAGGAAGGTTTCGGTATCATCCTCATCGCTGACGGTGTCAGTGCGCAGCTCACCCTTGTTCGGTGTATAGGAAGATATGATGGCACACTTCTTAAAGCCCATCTGCTGAAAAATTTCGTAGTACTTGCAAGCCGTAGGAATACCATCAGCCACAAGGATGGCATTTCCATTGCCGTCCATCAGACGAGGTTTCATGTTAAAATCCTGAATGATGTCCCATGCCACTTTTTCCAGACGAGAGCGGGAGCTGTATACCTTCTGCATCGTACCCCACTTCTCTTTGAGCTTTGCCTTAGCGCGAGAAGAGAGGCCTCTGGTCTTTACATCAAACCACTTGTCAACACGATCCTGTGACGACAAATCTTGCGGAACATCACGGTATTCATATCGCAAATCCAGCACGACGCCATCAGCAACGCCTTCGTTATATTTGTAAGCATGGATGTATGTACCGAAGACTTCGATACTAATCTTTTTATCCTTTTTCAGCAATGGAGTACCCGTAAAGCCAATAAACACTGCATTAGGCATGATAGTCTTCATCGCCGTATGGAGCTTACCGGACTGTGTTCTGTGACATTCATCAACAAATACTACAAGATTCCCCTTTGCCTCAAAATCAGCAGGGAGAGAGGCTTTCAGTTCTACAATATAATTATCGTAATCGTTCTCCGTTGCTTCTCCGCCACGACGGCCAAACTTATGCACGAGGGAGCAGATCAGCGAATCATCATATACATTCAAACGATTCAGCAAATCTTTACCGCTCTTGGTACGAGCAATATTCTCATCCACACCAGTGAATGTTTTTTCTATTTGCTCGTCAAGCTCATCTCGGTCTGCCACGATAAGGACACGGGCATTAAGCTCCGCCCAATGTGTGAGAATCCACTTTGCAAGCCATACCATTGTCAACGTTTTGCCGGAACCCTGCGTATGCCAAAGAATACCGCCCATCGGTTTATCCGGATTTCTGTTCGGATTGTGAAGCTCTGTCCTCAGATTATTAAGCCTCTGCTGAGTACGCTTGATGCCAAAATACTGATTGTAGCGGCACACTTTTTTAATGCCTTTATCAAAAACAACGAAATTCATGATAAGGTCGATAAAACGTTCCTTATCGAACATGGCATATATCTGCTTCAGGAGTTTATTCTCGATGCCTTCGCAGGTTTTACTGATACGAACATCTACTGGATCACGCTCCTCCTCATGTTCTTTGAAGCCGTCATCCTTCCACTCCATATAGAACTTCTCTCCGGTCAGAAGCGTGCCGTAGCGCAGGCCTTCTGATTCGTTTCCCGCCATGCAAAATTGCATTGTAGAAAAGAAGCCCTGTATGAATGAATTCTTCTGGTTCGTCAGATTCTGGCGGATACCTTCAGAGACAGAGATACTGCTTCGCTTCAACTCGATAACAGCAACAGCAACACCGTTCAGATAAACAACAAGATCCGGTCTCTTCTCAGACTGTTCAACGACCGTCACTTCCTCAGCGATAGCAAAGTCATTGTTCAGCGGATTCTCTTCATCAATAAGCTGTACAGTCACCGGAGACTTTTCAGGACTTTCGCTAACCGGAATGCCGTACTTTAAGCGAGAGTATACAGTTTTATTCGCGTCATATAACCCGCGTGAAAGATTACCCGCTTCCTGTTGAAGCTGCGTAATGGCTCCATCGATCAGCTTGTCGGCATAGCCCTTCAATCGAAGGTACTGGCGCAGGCGATCTTCTTTGATATTCTTATTCTGCTGGTCAGACAGGTTACCAATGTACTGATAACCCAAGATCTCCGGATCTTTGAAGAAGCAGATCACTCTTTCCTGTGTTTTGCTTTCGACATCCCCAATACTCATCTGACAGGCACCTCCTTACATCAATCTGACCTTACCGGTCAGCAATTCTTCCATCATACCTTGCTTAATCATCTTGTACTTTTCTAATTTCTTCTTGTTAAGTTCGATTGATTTATCGATATCCTGTATATACAAACCAATAGATCGTTGTTCTTCATAGGTGGGTACATAAAAATCCAACTTTAAGAACTCAGTGTAGTTAATATTTCGTCCATCACGAATACCATATGTTACAGTAGCAAGCCTGTTGATAAAGGATTCTGAGCAAAAAAGATATTTCCAATAATAATCGAAATGTTCATCAGGATCTTTGAAGCCAAAAACAGTATACGCGGGAGACGTTATTCCTTTGATGTTTGAATGCGCAAAACCGCCCTGAAATGATCTCAAATGAATAACAAATTGTCCCGGCAAAACCCGTTTGTAGGTAACTTCATTTCTTTTATCATGCTGAATTTCAATGTTGCTATCATCTCTTAGAATCATTCCCTGTTCTTGTGTTGCCATAAGAACAGGTAACTCAGGGAACCCCTTATCAGCATACGATACAAACAATCTTTCTGCTGGGAGGCATTTGTATTCTCCATCAAAGTCAGGAATTCTGACATCTGGGATTATCTGGCCTACGCGTGGGAACATACGATCAAGACATGATTTCCTCAGGTCAACTTCCTTATTGATAAGATGTCGTAAGTGTTCCATATTTGCATCAAAGTCAAAAATAACTTTTGCAATAGCCTTTTGCTCATCCTTGGGTGGCAATTGAACAGCTACATCCTTTATCAATGTTTTCGTCAACCCACCTCTGATTCCTTCACCGGATGACATCTCCCTCAATTGAGAATACCTACTCTCCATAACATACATAAGAAACAGCGGATCAAACAGTTTTGACGGGTAGATCGCAGCAGTCGACTGGTTTGTACATAGAGGAATGTAATTAATTGCAGCCGTTCCGCGAGTTTTACCTTGACCTGCAAGACCGATGAGTACACATTGTGCAGGTATCATATGTGTGCTCGAAGAAGCCATCCCCTTATCTGTAATTCTTCCTTCAACAGAATGAATATATTTTTGATTCAGATCCCCCGAATTCATCCAAGGAATATCACCATCCCAATACTCTCTCTTTGATGTATCCGGAGTACCGCCAGAGAACACATCTGTAAAATCACCAATCTTAACAACATCCCAGTTATCTGGAATCTTGCCTATAACTGTGTTTTTCATTCCCATCTAAATCCCATCCTTTCCAGATGAGACTTCACCCTCGCCTCATACTCCGTTGTATCTTTTTCAAGTTCTGGAAGCGTGTCTTCATAGCGCTCTGCAAGCTCGATAATCCTATTTGTCAAGCGATGAGAAATTGCAGCATACAGATCAGCTATACCAAAGAAGATGGTGTCAAACCACTTCTTGTTCACCAGCAGATCCAGAATCTCTTCATCTGTCAGTCTATCATACCTTGTCCTGCACTTTTCATCCAGAGCCTTGTTCAGGTCTTTGACAACCTTGTTGTAGTCAGACACTTTGCCGCAAAGATCTAAAGCCTGCCTGAGTTGTTTTACGTCATCCTGCAAGCTTTCCGGCACGCTCTCTACTGTACGAATAATAAATAGGCGCAACATGATAGAAGACTTTGTGACAGTTCCTTTTTCTGTTAATGCGCTTTCGCAAAGCGGATGTCCCACCAGATATGCCTGAAGACGCTTTTTCTGCATAGGAAGTTGATCCATCAGGAGCTCCAGCTCGATGGTTTCCTCAGTCTCTACATGCTGGGTGAGTTCCTCGATCTTAGCTTCTAAGTCCTTTGCCTTGACTTTTCCGTTCTCAGCCACATCGGCAAGAGCAGATTCTTCATCGGCGCTCTCAACCAGATCAGAAAGCTGGGATTCAGTTTCTGCGACAACATTCTCTGCCTCTTCGATAGCATTCTTTTCATCACGGAAAAAGGCATCAATGACTATAGATTTCGGAATTAGGCGACCTTCCCAGCCAGTTACCTTCATCTCGCCTTTATTCTTTCCCTGAGTGATTTCCTCTTCGATATTGTCCGTCGCTCTTGCATTGGCATAGCCATCCGGTTCGCTTATGATAAGCGACACGTCATCGTTCATAACCTCATTCCAATAAGCCAGCAGCACTTGATACACGTCGTATTTATCAATCAGCGTCAGGTGTTCAAATTCAGCGAGGATATCCTCCGCAAGACTAACGATTAACTCTCTCGCGGATACATCTTCATCAAGGGAAGATAGAGCGGGATATTCCTTGGCCTTCCATGCTGCGAAAGCCTCATCAAGTTTCTCTCCGTATTCTGAGAACTCGGCGTTTTTATATATCGTCTGACGGATATTCTCATGCTCCACATTCAAGCTGTAATACTTTTCGCTAATCGCCGTCAGCAACTCAGCCTTCAGCGAAGGGAACACATTCCAATACTTAGACAGACTGTCGATATCAACCGCCGGAATACCGCCATGAATATGCGCATAGATATCCTGAATATCCTCCGGATCTGTGGAGTCAATATAGCGAGTAATGTTCAGGTTATACCCGTTTTTCTTTTCGATTTCATCGTTTGGTACGAAACGCGCATACTTTGGATCTGTAGTTATCTGCTCATTAAACGTCGTAATGATTCTATAGATATCACGTTCACGCAAACGATTCTTGTTGCCGTCCTTAACGTACCCACGGCTGGCATCAATCATAAAAATGCCTTGTCGGTTTGCAGCTCCTTCTTTATCAATCACGAGCACGCAGGCGGCTATGCCGGTGCCGTAAAACAAGTTTGCCGGAAGGCTGATAATGCCCTTGATCCAGTGCTTCTTTATTATTGCTTCTCTAATAGTCGCTTCGGCATTTCCGCGGAACAGAACACCATGAGGGAGAATAACCGCAGCTTTGCCATTTGACTTCAATGCCTTAAAGATGTGCATGAGCCAAGCATAGTCGCCGTTTTTTTCCGGTGGCGTGTCCCCATAGCCCTCGAAGCGACCATATTCTTTACCGGCAATACCATCGCGCCAGTTCTTCATTGAGAAAGGCGGATTTGCCACTATGTAATCGAAACGTTCAAGTATGGAATTATCGGACTTATCAAGATACTGCGGATTTGAGAATGTGTTACCGCTCTTGATGGTAATCTCGGCCTTACGATGCAGGACGGCATTCATCTTCGCCAGACCAGCTGTCGTGCTTTCCTTTTCTTGACCATATCCCATGATCGGGATAGGAGCTGCATCAATGGCTCGAATTAATAGGCTGCCACTTCCACATGCCGGATCGCATACCGTGGCGCTGGTGTCCGTGCAACGGCTGATTCCCACTACATTGGCGAGGATTCTGGAAACCTCTGCAGGTGTATAGAATTGTCCCTTGCTCTTTCCGCTTTCTGTAGCGAATTTGCGCATCAAATATTCGTAGGCGTCTCCGATGATGTCATCACCTTCGGCCTTGTTCCGAGAGAAGTCAAGTTCCGAGCGCTGGAAGATGGATATGAGATCGGTCAACTTATCAACCATTTCCTTACCGCTTCCAAGCTTCTTCTCATCATTAAAATGAGCAATATCAATAACACCCTTCAGGTCAGTATTCTCGTCAGCAAGGCGTGCTATGATTTTATCCATACCTTCGCCGATGTTTTTCTTTCCCTTCAGAGCAATAAAGTCATCAAAGGAGCAGCCCGTCCGCTTCTCCGGATCGGGATCTTTATCATGTGCCTTATCAAAGACCTTAATGTCTTCATAGGCTCCTTTATTCTTAAATTTATCGGTGACATACTTCATGAACAAAAGAGTCAGGATATAGTCCTTATACTCTGAGGAATCCATGCCTCCGCGAAGTTTGTCACAGCTCGCCCATAGCGATGCATATAATTGCGTTTTCTTGACAGCCATCTTTGTCTGCTCCTTGTCTAATGATTTTCTTCGATTTTCCCCTTGAATCAGTCAGCGCTTTTACCGCTCTTAACCCATTCATCGAGTTCGGAAATTTTAAACTTCCACTGTTTTCCGATTTTTTGAGCAGGCAAACCTTCTTTACCATTTCTGATCCAGCTGCGAAGAGTAACTGTTTTGATTCCTAAATATTCCGCAGCTTCATCTATGCTTATCCATTTGTCATTCATGATTTCTTCCATGCTCTCACCTCATAATTTGAATCTGAATACAGCTCAACTATTTTAGTATACACCATAAATGTGAATTTTTCAATAGTTTGCTGTTATTTGTTGATATTATTTTTTATTTGTGCGTTCTTAAAATTCCATGCCGGACACAACTATGTCCGGTCTTTTTTTGCCCGTTTTTCAATATAAAGCTCATCTTGGCCTTCTAGTTTCTGCCTATCAGCACCGCAAAAACGGACATGTCTGTGTCTGAGGTTTCAATCCCTAAAAATGGCATACTTGCTTTAGCACGTGGGAGCCATCTGTGCAGGGTGTTTCCGGTTCCACGTGACTACCGATGACAATCAAATACTGTACCGATCACCGGAAGTGAGGTGCAGCCGAAATGGAGTAATCCTTCGGTATGCTCTCACGCCTGTGGCCTGGTTTTGCATGTCTGGAGCTCTCCATTTCGGCAAAAGCCGAAGGAGGGCTTTCATTATGCAAAACAATGACAATCAGAAGACCTATTTTATCTACGTTCGCAGCACTGGCGAGAAAGTGCCGGTCATCAAGAAACAGCACGACTCCTTCTATAAGGAAGCCGACCGTATTCGCCACAAAGAGCAGGATCACGGCAGGTGCATGTGTCCATACCGCTTCATCTGGAAATGCGACGGCGACTGTATCGGCTGCGAATATCATGCGGCAGGTGACATTACTTCTCTGAATCAGCCTCTCCCTAATGGCAATGGCACCCTCGGTGATTATATTTCCGATCGCAGTAAGCCGATGGAAGAAGTCATCGCCGACCGCATGCTGCTGGAGCAGCTCTTTACCAGACTGCGTGAGCTTGACCCGGAAGCCGATACCATCATCCAACTTTGGAAGGATCACCCGGAGGGTATCTCCGACCGTGCCATTGCAAGAGAACTCGGTCGCCCGCAGAAGACCTTCGCGGATCAGATGAAGAAGTATCGCACCGACCTGCGCAGGATTACCGGTGATAAGTAATACCAAGACCACGAATCACACCTCTTTCCGGCCACTGTCCCTCTTTCGGATGATGGTCGGAAATTTTTTATAAAATCCTCCGCTCAAATCGACAGTTCATCTCCAGTGGAAGGTGAAGGCAAGAGAACACAGCCTTCAGAAAGCGAGGTGAAATAAATGAAACAGTCCTGTTTTGATTCAAGCGGAAATATTTGTGAACTGATTGCTATACTTACAGCAATCTCACAGGTGTCCGCAAGAATGGCAAAAAATATGACAATACTCATATGTCAAGCAAAGGAGGTAAAAGTAAATGGAGCCAATAATGGAACTAATTAACACGCTGAATGCTTTGAATGTCACAATACAGCAACTGACAGAGAAAATGACGTCAGAGTACATCAATACATTTGAAGAAATCGGCACTTCATCTGAAACACCAAAGCAGACTGAAGAACCTGAAAAGCCTGTTGACCGTTCGAAAGTCAGAGCAAAACTTGCAGAACTGACACGCCTTGGATTTTCAGACGAAGTTAAGGCATTGCTTCAGAAGCATGGGGCTGAAAGGCTGTCAGCGGTCGATGATGCGGAACTTCCTGCACTTTTGAAGGAGGCTGAGGCACTTGGCAGCAAGGCATAACCAAAGAGCCCACGCCATTTTATCTGCTTCAGCAAGTTTTCGCTGGCTGAATTGTACGCCGTCTGCAAAACTGAATGCTGAAATCCCTGACGTAACAACAGAATATGCCCGTGAAGGCACTTGTGCTCACGAACTCGCAGAATTCAAAGTAAATCAGCTGCTTGGCATCAGGACGGACAACCCCACAGAAAATCTTGACTATTATGATCAGGAAATGGAGGACTGCACCGACAGCTATGCTCAGTACATTTCAGAAGTTATCAGTAAATACAGCAATCCCATCGTAATGGTAGAACAACGACTGGATTTCAGCCGTTATGTTCCCGATGGATTCGGCACAGGCGACTGTATCATCGTTGCTGATGATGTCTTAACTGTCATCGATTTCAAATACGGAAAAGGCGTTGCAGTTGAGGCAGAACATAATCCGCAGATGATGCTGTATGCCCTGGGAGCATTGGAAATGTTCAGCATTCTGTATGACATCAACGAAGTGAAGATGGTGATATTTCAGCCAAGAATCGAAAATATCAGTGAATTTTCAATGCCTGTATTGGATTTACTGAACTGGGCAGAAAATGAACTCAAACCGAAAGCAGAACTTGCCGCCAAAGGCGAGGGAGAATTCTGTGCAGGAGAACATTGCAGGTTCTGTAAGGTAAAAGCTACTTGCCGCAAACGTGCAGAATACAATCTGGCAATTGCAAAATATGACTTTGCACCGCCGAATATGCTGGAGGATTCTGAAATTGAAATGATTCTTGAACGTGCTGATGCACTTACAGCGTGGGCAGCAGATGTCAAAGAATATGCTCTTTCCGAAGCCTTAAAAGGCAGAAAGTGGGATGGCTATAAGGTCGTTGAGGGCAGGTCAAACCGCAAGTATACCGATGAAAAAATGGCTGCGGCTGTTGTAAAAAAGGCAGGAAAAGACCCTTACAGCGAACCAAAGATTCTTGGTATCACCGAAATGACCAAATTGCTGGGAGGCAAGAAGAAGTTTGACGAACTTCTCAGCAAATATGTATGTAAACCGCAAGGAAAACCGACTCTTGTTTCTGAATCGGATAAGCGAAAGGAATGGAGTTCGGCAGAAAATGATTTTCAGGAGGATTAAACTATGGCAAAGAAATTTGTAAACCCGACAAAGGTAGTAACAGGAGAATGCAGATTCAGTTATGCAAATCTCTGGGAAGCAAAGGCAATGGACGAAAACAGCAAGCCGAAATACAGCGTTTCTCTCATCATTCCGAAGTCTGACACCAAGACAATTGAAAAAGTAAAGGCGGCTATTCAGGCAGCTTATGATGAGGGCAAAAGCAAACTCAGCAACGGCAAGTCTGTTCCGTCTCTCAATTCCATCAAAACACCTCTTCGTGACGGCGACATTGACAGACCGGATGATGAAGCTTATGCAAACAGATATTTCATCAATGCAAATTCTATCATTGCACCGGGCATTGTTGACGCTGACCGTCAGCCAATTCTGACACACAGTGAAGTATACAGCGGTATTTACGGCAGAGCCAGCATTACGTTCTACGCATTCAATACCAAGACTTCCCGAGGCATTGCCTGCGGTTTACAGAATGTCCAGAAGCTCCGTAACGGTGATCCACTTGGAGGGCACAGCAGTGCAGAAGAAGATTTCGCTGATGATGAGGATTTCCTTGACTAATTACTGAAATAGCTGGGTGGACAGTTAGGCTTTATGCTTGGGTGGGAGATATTATTGAAAGGATGATTTAAAATGAACGAACTGATTAAGATAAACTATGATAATCCTGAAAAGCCTGTTGTTTCAGGGCGTGAACTTCATGAAGCCCTTGGCATTAAAACTGCGTACAAGGATTGGTTTCCGAGAATGTGTGAGTATGGATTTACTAAAGATAAGGACTTTTACTCATTTTTGAGTAAAAGTAGTGGTGGCAGACCTTCAACTGACCATATGCTTACCATTCCTATGGCAAAGGAACTCTGTATGATTCAGCGTACCGACATAGGCAGAAAATTCCGTCAGTACTTCATCTCTATCGAAGAAGCCTGGAACAGTCCTGAAATGGTGATGCAGAGAGCATTATCCATCGCAAATGAACGTGTTAAGGCATTACAACTCTCTGTTTCTCAGCTTACTGTTGACAATCAGATCATGCAGCCAAAAGCGGAATATTTTGATGAACTGGTTGATAGAAGATTACTTACCAATTTCCGTGATACCGCAAAGGAACTTCATATCGGGCAGAAAGAATTCATTCAATTTCTGCTTGATCACAAGTATGTCTATCGTGACAAGAAAAGCAAGTTAAAACCCTATATGCCTTATGTGAAAGACGGACTTTTTGAACTGAAAGAATTTACAAATACAAAAACAGGTTTTACGGATACGCAGACTTTCATTACACCGAAGGGCAAAGAAACTTTCAGGCTACTTGGAATATAAGAAATTCAGACGGGTGGGCGTTTGGCAGAAATGCTGGGTGGGTTTGAGGTTTTATGATAACAATCGATATTGAAACAAAGTCCGACAAGGACATATCAAAATGCGGTGTCTACGCCTATGCAGATACACCATATTTTGATATTTTGCTGTTTGCATATTCCATAGACGGACAGCCTGTTCAGGTAGTGGATACGGCAAACGGTGAAGAAATTCCGGAAAATGTTCTCGCTGCTCTTGCAGATAAAAATGTAGTTAAAAGAGCATTCAATTGTAACTTTGAGAGAGTTTGTCTTTCAAAATATCTTCGTGAAAATCATCCTCAATATTTTCAGAGTTACAGCATTGACGTAGATACTGTCGGAGATTTCTTAAATCCCGAAAGCTGGCATTGTTCTATGATTCATGCAAGAACACTCGGGCTGCCGTCATCACTTGCAGAAATCGGAAAGGTTCTGGGTATTGAACAGCAGAAAATGACAGAGGGCAAGGCTCTCATCAAATTCTTTTGTATGCCATATGACACAATTGGTAGTGTACCGCAGTTCCACTCCCCTACTGATTATCCCGATAAATGGGAGATTTTCAAAGCATACAACAAGCGTGATGTAGAGGCTGAACTGGAAATTGACAGAAAACTGTCACGCTTTCCTGTCCCCGATTTTATCTGGCAGGAATTTTATCTTGATCAGGAAATCAACGACAGAGGCATTCTTGTTGATATGCAGCTTGCTGATAAGGCAATTAGCCTTGATGCAGAAGCAAAAGAAGAACTGACAGCTGAAATGAAAAGGCTGACAGACGTAGAAAATCCGAATTCTGTATATCAGTTGCTGGATTGGCTTGAAACACAGGGTTACAAGTCGGATTCTCTCGGAAAAGCACAGGTGCAGGAACTTATCAAAACTGCAAAAGAACCTGTAAGGTCAGTGCTTCGGATGCGTTTGCAGTTGTCAAAATCCTCTGTGAAAAAGTATACCGCTATGAAAAATACAGCTTGCAGTGACAATCGTGCAAGAGGAATGTTCAGCTTTTATGGGGCATCAAGGACGGGGCGTTGGACTGGCAGACATGTGCAATTGCAAAATCTTCCGCAGAATCACTTGCCGGATTTGACAGAGGCAAAAGAACTTGTAAAGTACGGTTCTTTTGAAGATATTCAGATGCTGTATGATGATGTGCCTGATACGCTGTCACAACTTATCCGCACCGCCTTTATTCCAAGACAGGGTATGAAGTTTATTGTAGCTGATTTCTCTGCCATTGAAGCAAGAGTGATTGCGTGGCTTGCAGGCGAAGAATGGCGAATGAAGGCGTTTGCAAACGGTGAGGACATCTACTGTGCTTCTGCTTCAAAAATGTTCGGTGTGCCTGTTGTCAAACACGGCGAAAACGGGCATTTAAGGCAGAAAGGCAAGGTTGCGGAACTTGCCTGCATTGCAGAGGGACAGCTTGTTCTTACGAATCATGGATTGAAACCAATAGAAAGAGTTTCTGTTTCCGATAAAGTATGGGACGGCGTGAAATGGATACCGCATCAGGGCGTGATCTATAAAGGAAAATGCAATGTCATTTCTTATGACGGACTTACGGCAACACCCGACCATCTTGTGTGGGTTGAAGGCAGGATAACACCCATTCCATTCGGTATTGCCGCTGCAACAGGTTCTCAGCTTGTTAGCACAGGAAACGGTGCAATTGCACTGCAATATTCATGGAAGAACCACATTTTCGCAAATGAGAAAACAGCAGATGAGGTCCTTATCAGTAAAAGCCAGTCACGTGTATATGATTTAAAGAATGCAGGTCCTAATCACAGATTTACGGTTTCAGGAAAACTCGTCCACAACTGTGGCTACGGCGGATCAGTCGGTGCTATGAAGGCTATGAGAGCGGATTCTCTCGGCTTGTCTGATGCGGAACTAAAGCAAATCGTAACCGACTGGCGTGAAGCTTCACCGCATATTACAGAACTTTGGTGGGCGGTAGATAAGGCTGTAAAAAAGGCGATCAAAGAAAAAACGTCAACAGAAACACACGGATTAAAATTCTCGTATGAGGCAGGTTTTCTGTTTATTGAACTTCCAAGCGGCAGACGGCTTGCTTACGCAAAGCCACGCATTGGAGAGAATCAGTTTGGCGGTGAATCTGTTACATATATGGGCATTAACGCTCAGAAGAAATGGGACAGGCTTGAAAGCTATGGACCGAAATTTGTAGAAAACATCGTTCAGGGAATTGCAAGAGATCTGCTGATGTATTCCATGCAGACACTCTCCCACTGCTTCATTGTTGCTCATGTACACGATGAAATGATTATCGAAGCACCAAAGGATATGTCCCTTGAAGAAGTTTGTCAGCAAATGGCAAGAACGCCAAAATGGGCAAAATGTCTGATTCTCCGTGCTGACGGATATGAATGTGAATTTTATAAGAAAGATTAAAAAAAGCAGCAGAACTGACCACTTGCATAGTCAGAACTGCTGCTTTTTTAAGCATTGTACATTTTTAACAGAGCATCAAGCAAACGATAGGCCTCTTCACGATAATAGGCCGTATTCTTCGACTTCTTAGAGTGAATACCATTGATATCAATATTAACAAGACCACACCTTAAAAAGTCCTCTGCTTGTTTGCGAACTGTATTTGCTGCATCATGTCCAAGATGCATTTTTTCATGAAACTCCTTCCCCTTAATATTATTGATAAGAAGCAAGGCAGCAAAACCGTGCTTTGGAGATTGTTCAATTAACTGATGAATCAAATCTGTGATAAGTTTTGTAATTTCACGCTTTTCTTCTTTTTCCATAATTTCATCTTCCGGTGAAGGTGAAGCTTCCATTTCAAGTTCATAGGCATCTTCCAATTTATTGACGGATACAGAATTTCTTGTGACCCAATTGTTCATTTACAGCTAAATTGAATGAGTTTCGTGCGTATTTAGCGATTTCTTTGGGAACAGCAACATACATGACCTTAAATTGTCTGCCACCTACAGAAATAGTTTTAACACATTCCTGATTCGTACAGTAAGATTCAGCAAAATCGCTGTACATAATTGGCACAAGAATCTCTCCGGATTTAATTTCTTCTCCATTGTAGTTGCGTTTGATATGATTTTTCATAGGTTGTCCTTTCTGCCTGTGACAGCAAGGGCAACGCAGATACAAAAAAGTCAGGTTCGTGCAGCCTGACTATCCTTTTGCCTGAAAAAAGGTATAAGGAAGAAAGGGTACACATTTCAGCTTTTTGAAAAAAGCTTTTTATGTATCCAGACATTGCCCTATACGTAATCAGGCACAGTATGAATTTTTCGGAGATGTTGCTCTCCATTGAATTATCAGAAATAACATCAACAATGTATGTGTATTTCAGCCAAATACTAACGCTCCAAAGCGACTTCTTTTAGCTGTTCATACAAAATTTACGTCTTACCACTGGTAAAGTGTGTGTATTTCTGATATAATAAGCTTTAATATGATTTGATGTGGATTTTTACTTCATCTAATAAAAAGAATATCGTTAATCTGGTTAATTGCAATAGCATTTTCCGTTAATCGAGTTAATATTTGAAAATCAGAGGCAACCTATGGCAAGTGAATCAATTCCCTATCTCTGCGGCGGTACATTTTTTACGCAACTGCTAAGAACAAGACCTGTTCTTACAACCTCTACAGAGCATACAAAAGGACACAAAGAAAGCCTCTCTGAACAAGAAACGTTCAGGAGGCTTATTTCAGTTTATCAAATGAAAGATTTTATGAACTGTTCCAGTTTAAAAACTTATACCAGTCAATTCAAAACCTGCGCCAACTCACTGGAAGCTTTTACATCTTTTTCTGATACGGATATGAAATGGTCATTTGATAAAGATGTAAAAAGTTCCGATTCATCTGCCTTGATATTGATGTCTGAGTTTGTACAAGAATTTACAGACCCTGATAAGTATATCCAGCTTACACGTTGTTTGCTTGGTATGATTAAAAGTGACCACACTATTGAATCTGATACTCCTTTTTACATATTTGAAAATGGTGCTTTTGTTACCAAAGAAAAATTGATTGAAATGGAATCTTTTGTGATAGAACCTTTTCTTCTGGGAATCTGGCACTTTATTATTATGCATCGCTCTGATTGTAATGAAAGAGGTGCGGCAACATATCAGCAGTGGTATCCAAATCGCGGAAAGTATGCAGGAACAGTAAGTGATTGTATTACACAGGAGATTTTCGTAGAATCCATCCCAAAAGCTGCTGAAGACAACAACTTTGAAGATAAAACTCAAAAAGCAACAACACAATATATCAATCATGCAACTATTGTAAATCAGTACGGTGAGAAAAATATACATATCGACCACGTTGATACATTGAATCTATGAAACTAAAAAGGAGGTTCTGCGATGTCAAATGATATACAACCCAATCAGCCTGTAACTTTAAGCCTTCATCCGGATACTCAAACAATTCAGCAAACGGGTGAAAAAAATGTATTTGCAAATCATGTTGATAATTTGAATGTCACATTGCAAACGCTTAATACACCACCTCAGCTTGTAACACAAGCTCCAAAACCTGCAACGCTCTCTCTTAATAACGAATATTATAATCTGATCGTTAGAGATGAGATAGATCTTTATAACACACAACCTTTCACATTAAGCATTGACCGTTCCTTGAAAGAGTATATGAGCGATGAATTAGTAAAAGAATTTCCGATTTCATCATCAGAAACACAAAAAAGAGTACTTACTTTTCCATCTATCTTTGCAAATGAAAATATCAGTTATGGACATACAAATGAAGAGCAGCTTCTTGGATTGGGCTATATCCGTCAGTTAAAAGTTCGTCATGAGGCAGTGAAGATATACCCACATATTATTTATCTTCTGCCACAGCAGCGACTGAATGAATCTTTATTTGACTTAGATATACAAGGCAATTCATTTTTCAATGAGTTCAACAGAACGCACTGGTGTATAAAGAAAGTGGATCTGATAGCAGAATTACGTGAATTAGGATTTCAATTATAAGTTGGAGGTACATGATGAACGGCGAAAACAATGTGGTAGAGAAATGGGTCAATTTAGATGATATTGCAAATCATCTCAGCGTGAGTAAGGATACCATTCGTTCATGGATAAAGGCAAATAAGATTCCCTACTACAAAGCAGGAAAACAGTATAAATTTAAAATCTCAGAAATTGATGACTATGTGAGAAATGGGAAGATTACAGAATAATGAAATTGCCTGAAATTTTAAAGATCTTAATTTTATCTGTACAAAAGTAAAATATGAAAAATGAAGGCTGTAAAAAACTTAAAAACAAATCCCGATAAATCAGCATTTAAATGCTGGCTTATCGGGAAATTTTATCATTTGCAGATTTTATTTACATCCATTAATTTATACAATTAAGATTATCGAATTACTTTAAGAATTAATAGGACTTTCTACTATTAAAACTTATTTTAGTTTTCCAATAACAACTTGTCTGTTTCTTCCATCATCAGTACAAGTTATCACTGTTAATCTATCATCGCCAAAATTATTAAGTACTGAAGTATTTTTGGGATTAATAATATTACACTTGCTAACTGCATATACAATCACACATCTCCTGTATAATAAAAAACAGGTTGAATCTCTTTGATTTCCACAATATTCAATGCTTCAATATCATGAATTAACTTTAAAACATTTTCTTTAGATTTTTCGTTTAATGAAATTTCAATTATTTGTCGATACGGGGTATTTAATTCATACTGTTTGACATTTTTAATATTATCTACATTAAAAAAATCAGAAATCGTCCATATATGATTTGATACACTATATTGATGCTTAATAATAACATGAACCTTCCAATCCATAAAATCATCCTCCAAGGTTGCTGTACAAGGAGTAAATTCGTCAATAACTTCAGGATTCGACTGCATATTTTCAACCAATTTGCGTTTCATCATACAAAGGTCAAGTACATTAAGCTTTTTATCTTCACAAAAGTCAGCAGCTTTCCAATTTGGAAGTGTAACATCAGAAACACCTAAAAGCCATTTCTGAAGAAGAACTACATCTGATATATCAAATTTTCCGTCTGCATTTACATCACCCTCAACAATTTTGTCCAGAACTGTAACAGAAATTTTTGCAGGATAACAATACCACCATTTTTGGCAAGCCTCGTCTGTAAGAGAGATTTTTACATCGTAAGTTCCTGTTTTACTGCTGTCAAATTCAGATGTATCAACTACAAAGTAATCATTCTCAAGCGGATTTGCTGCATCTATTACTTTTCTCCAGTCATTATCAATTTGAGAAATTGGCATTTCTCCCCCGGGTGCAAACATAACATCAACTTTTAATCCTGTTAAATCAAGTTCTTCACCAATTTGATATGTTATCTTATCAGGCTGAGACACAACCTCCATGTAACATCCGGCTTCAACACATACGTTTTCTTCGGTTGATTGTTCATTTGATGTTTGCTCTTTTGTAACTGTAATATCAATTGATTTTTCGTATATACCACCATTAGATACTATGATTTTAGCAGTTCCATCAGCAATACCTTCTATTTCCCAGCCGTCATTTGCCGAACCTGACAGTACTTTTACAATAGATGAATCACTTGAATAGCATTGTGCATTATAAGTGATTCCTGTGTCAAAACTCGCTCTAAGGTGTGTTGTTTCTCCAACTTTGATTGAATCATTTTCCAATGATACTTCCTTTATATTTGCAATAATTGATAAAGCAGAAGCGCCATTTGGTGGAAATGTATAAAATTTCCGAGATGAAACTGATGTAACTGCTGTGATTGATAATCCAACAATAGCGGCAGTTAAAACAGCAAATTTTCTTTTCATATAATAATACCTCCATTTTTATGTATGAGCTAACATTTTTATTATACCACAAATAATCACTCAAAAACGAGCAATCGACGTGAATGGAAATTTCAGCGACGTAAAAGGAAAATAATCAGCAAAATAGCCAAAATCAAACTTGCGATTTTGGCTATTTTGCTATTCTAAATATAATATAACTTCTGATGTAAAGAGATTAGCTGTGTAGTTAAATTTTGTACTCCCATGATATTTTTTTACTGTTTTTTTGACATTTGATAATCCAAAGCCATGCATTGCTTTGTTGGATTTCGTTGTTAAAAACCTTTCATCATCTATATTCAGCTTCCCGATATATGTATTTTCAACTTTTATATAAATCATGCCACTTTCAAATATAATTTGAATTCCAATATATTTATTATCATCAACTTTTTCAGCTGCACAAATTGCATTATCAAGCAGATTTCCAATAATGACCATTAAATCCATTGGCTCAATATTCAATTTACACGGAACTCGGCATTTGCAATTGACAGATATACCGCAATTTTTAATTTCAGTATATTTCATATTTAATATAGAATCAATTATGATGTTATGCGTATTTGAAAACATTTCAGCAGATTTCAGTTTATCTTCCAGATAAGCAACACTTTCATTTATTTGATCGCTATTCGTGTTATGTGACATTTTCTTTATTAAATCCAGCTGATTTGAAATATCGTGTCGAAAAGCAAACAGCTCTTTTTCAGATTCCTGCATATATATGCATTGTTTTCTGTAGTATTCTTTTTCTTCTTTCAATGAAATATTGCTGATTCTTTCTTCATATATTTCAATAATGCTATCGTAAATAAAAAAAGAAATAACATTGATAGACAGCAAAATTAAAAATAATGCAGTGATATGTATTGTTTTTGCTGTGTTTATCTGTATGGTAATTAAAACAGATACAATTGAAAGTAATGGAACCGCAGTAAAGCAGCCCCAAATAAAATAGGGTATTTTTATATCTTTTTTGGATATTTTAGCATTTTCAAATAATATGGAAATCATATAAATGATTAAATTATATATCATAAGACTTGTTATGCTTTTATAAGGTGTCTCTGCTATCAATGAAGCATTTAAAGTATTGCCAAGCACAGCACAGATTATATCCGTTATTAACATGATAAAAAATATCAAACCTACTGAAATAATTCTCTTTTCAAGTGAGCATTTATATCTGAATGAAATTATAAATAAGGAGATAATATTTATGAAAACATTTAACCCTGGAAGGTTCCCTAAAAATAAAGAGAAAATGGTCAGTATCGGATATGTTAAATACAGCAGCCAATATAAGTTGCTTTTTCTTTTGTTATCAGAATGAATAAAAGCATTCATAAACCTTGCAATATAAAACATTCCAAAAAAGTCGGATATTATCTGAAACATTGTATATACAGATGTAGTCATATTCAATCCTCTCTGAAAGATTCTAATTTAAAAGATGTAACATCATTGTGATATGTTTTTCCTATTTCAAGAGATTCACCATTATAAAGAGTGACATTTTCATAATGATACTCCTTTATGTGCAATGAATTAACTAAAATTTTTCTATGGATTCTCAGAAATCCATACCTCTTCAATTCTTTTTCTAATGCCTTTAATGTTTCATAAATTGAAATTACATTATTTTTTGTATGCATTTCAGTTGTATGATTACTAACATTGAAATACAAGATTTCTTTCATTTTAATTTTATACCTGTCTGTTCCGATATTGTAAGTAAAATTATCTGTGAATCTTCCGGATATTTTCATATAGCGATTCATTATTTTTTCAACAGATTCTTGTTTAATCGGTTTTATAATAAAGTCCAATGGATGCGTTTCATGCAACTTTATACTATATTCAGGTTTTCCTGAAATGTAAACGATTTGTTGAAGTTCGTCATCCATAACAGAACGGATATGATTTGCTATATCTATACCTGTCCTATTGTCAATCTCTATATCAAGATATATTAAATCAAAAGTTTCATTATTACCCAAGGCAGAAAAAAATGTTTCACTGCTCGTGTATGGTTCAACTTCAATTTTTTCATCAATTTTCTCTGCATAATGAAGCAAAATTCTCTCTAAAGAAGAACAAATTTCAATGATGTCGTCTACAATTGCTATTCTAATCATAGAACATTTCTCCTACTTTGATTTTCGTATATTTGTTAAGCAATCTACTAAAATAGTTTCAAAAGTACGTTGTTTTACTAATAGTATAGCACATATTATCGCAAATTTCAAGACAATTATACAAAAAACGAGTAATTATATAAACTTCAAACAGATTTCATTTAATTTGTCCACTTGATATTAACAACAATCTTAACATCAAACATTCAACCAAAAGTGAAATGCATGAACCTGCTTAACGAACTGCTCTAAAGTGTACAAGTTTGATGATAAGTCTGTATAACCTCTAACACCCATAACCCTCTATCGTTATAAAGTGAACCCTCTTGACTGAAAAAAGGGTTCACTTTTTGCAATATTCATAGTGTTTTGTCGACCCTAATCCGTGGATATGTTCCCACGAAGCGAATTTCAGTACAAAAAATAAAGGCTTATTCCCTGCTATTGATACCATTTAACGATAGCACTTGAATAAGCCTTAAAAATCAACACTTTTCTTATTTCTCTGGGTTCACTCTTGACATCAATACCACGCACTCAACGTGCATCGAAACCGACTGGATAATATCATCAGCTGTTGGAAATGCAGTTTATTTTGGGCAAAAATCATAGTTGAGTGTGTAATTTGAATGACATTAACACACTTTTGCTGGTTCCCTGCAAGACTCCAACGAATCATTTTTTTATATAACACTCCCCTGAATAAAGCACTCTTTCAAATAGTCCCTTGGCTGATAATAAAAATCGGTATTATAATTTGAAATCGCATCACTGATCCATGATGTGAAAACTGTCATAATTTCTTTTGCTGTTATACGCTCAAAAGAGTCCTCTATTAAACGTTCATATACCGCTCCAATTGTCCAATAGTCTGGAACGGTATATTTGCAGGATGCTACATTATCAAATTTCCCGTCTGGTATATGAAGCAATTCAATATATCTGTCGGCAACAGAATCAATTACTTCACAATGCAAAATATCAGCATTCCGGTAAATACGACTTATCGTGTTTTCGCCAAGAAAATTTACAACCGCACTCCTCTTTTGACAGCATTTTCTGCCTATGAATTCAATCAGGCTGCATGTATAGAATAAAGCGGAATCATTCTTACTCATTGTAGATTGACAAGGGAAATACAAAAAAGGTTTAAAACGATTGAAAAGGCTGGAATAAGATAAAAAGGTGCGAAAAGTGCCGAAAATACGCTGCTTTTCAGATTGAATCCGGCGGAAAAATAAAAATGAACAAAAAAAGATGTGTCAAAAAAATCGCTCTGATTTTGAGGGGAAATCCTCGAATCAGGGCGATTTTATTTTTTTGACCGGGAACTGTTTAAAAGCGTTTAAATAGTGTTTTAAGAAATTGAAAAAACGTTTAAACCACGTAAAATCGGCATTTTTTCGCTTTTCAGTTTAAAACGGTATTTAAACGGTTCTTAAAAACTGCATCTGAAAAGTCATGAAAATTGGATAGCAAGATAGCAACAAAAAAAAGAAGGGATGGCAAGTAGTTGCTATCCCCTTCTTTTTTTCATTTTGAGTAAAACCGATTGCTTATCCAGCATTCAGGTCTGCTTGAGGTAAATCCTGTTTTTTATAGACCTCACGAGCCATGAACATCTGCTGCCGGATGTAGTCTTGTCCCTGTGGGCTGAGATTGCGAAAATCATTTATTAGTTTCTCTTCTATGTCTGAAAGTATTACAGTGCTCTTTGATTCCTTTTCTTTTCCAGTAAGAAGATAATCAATAGATACACCCAAAAATTCCGAAATCGGAATCAAAAACTCTGAATTAGGCATGGAGCCATTCTTCCAAGCAGTTAATTTTGACGTGCTTATTTTAAGTTTCTTAAGTGTTGCCGTTGGGGAAATACCATTTTCTCTGCACTTTTTTTCGAAAATCTCATAAAACATAAACGCCCTCCTTGTGCAAAATGACGAAAAATTCTAATTCCGGAATTTTTGGCTTGACATGTTCCGAAATCAGAATTATAATATACATATACACAAGCCACAGGGCAGAAAAAGCCCTATGATAATTGTATCACAAAGGGCTGTGTAAGTAAATAGAAAAGGAGGAAAAAAGCATGAATGCAAAGAAAATCATCGCCATCACAGCTGTTTCATTGGTTATTCTTGCCGAAACTGGCGTACTGCAAGTAGCCACTGAAAAACTGGAAGTATTCAGAAAGCGGCTGCAAGAAAAGTATGCTGCCAAAGAGCAGGAACTTGCACAGAAGATGAATGAACAGAAAAGCCAGCCTGTAAAAGTGCCAATCACTATTGGAGATACGACATTAGGAGACCTTGCTGTTCCTTTGGAACAGCCTACCAAACGTCCGTATGTGAATGCTGATTGATGGAGTGACCATATGAGCAAAAAAGATTTTATTCTCGGTTTTATCTGTGCAAATGTTGGGATGATTTTATACATGGTATATAAAATCATTTCCCTGCAAAATGGCTAATTAATCTGCAAAGCTGTTCAAATCCGAAGTCAAAGCCTTTGCAAAGAAGCCATTCTGTGAAAAGTCCAAGAACGAACCAAAAAATTTTCAACCAAGGTGCTTTTCGGTCGTGTTCATAATAAGAAAGTGCATTTGAAGTGATTGCAAATCCACCATCTGTATAAACTTTGAGCAATTCAAGATGTCCAAGGTCTTGCAAAGCAAGGTCAAAATCTCTAATTCTTGTATTTTGAAATTCCTTTTCAATCTGAGAAGCTCGAAACCATGTTGGATTGACCGCATTTGTTCGTATTCGTTTACGATACACTTTTATGGCTCGCTTTAACAGCCGAGAAGCATCTTTAGACAAAATCATTGTATTCGCCCCCCTTCCCGTTAATTTTATCACAATTTGGCAGGAAATACAACACCTGCTGACCTATCGGCAACACGGGAACGATGTGGCAGCATCGTAGCCATTGACAAACACCTCATTCTTTGCCTTTATACGAAACACGCTTTGCGGTGAGCGGATCACCGCATAATTGGGATGCGTCTGAGTGACCAGCTGAGATAATAGAAGTCCTCTGGGCAATGCACGGTGCAACTCCGTGACAATCGTCTTCGACAGGAAGCTTGTCTAATCGTTTTCCTCTGTCTTGCTGTGCGGTGCAATTCCGCAGAATCCCACCAAAAAAAGAAAAAAGGAGGCGATGCCGTGCAGACCGTCTTACTGCTGATTTTCGGTACTGCGGCAATCATCAGCGAATTTGCTTTTCGCATACACAATTACAGGCTGGACAGACAGCTGGAACAACAAGGAGGAATCTATGATGAAACAATCTACAGGAATCGGCATTTTGATTCGTAACCGGAGAAAGGAACTGGGCATGAACCAGGCAGAGCTGTCCAAACGCAGCACGCTCTCACAGGCACATGTCAGCAGAATTGAAGCAGGTATTTCCTACCCGTCCGTGTTTACCATTTTGAAACTGGCAAAGGGTTTGCAGCTGCCGCCGGAAGCCCTGATTGCCGCAGCAGAACCCCATGAGAAAGCAGGCGCATAAGATGAAAAAAATAAAAATCGGCTCTGTCATCGGCGGACATATCGTATACAGTCTGCATGCCAGTGGCATCTGTCTGGCAAGACCAATTGCACCGGATGGAGAATATGCAGTATGGCATATTGACTGCGATGGCAGAGGGGTTTGGGGCGGCACATACTTTCCCAGTCAGGAAGAGGCGGAACAATTCTATGCAGACTGGTGTTTCCCATCGCTGAATTTGAACTGCCCGACGGCAGAATGTCTGTAAGCCGAAACGGTGGACTTGTTCCGCCGTCTGCCGGAGATGGTCTACCGGCACTGATGAGGCAGACCGGAAAAGAGGTGTTTTAAATGCAGTTAGAGGAATGTATGGGCTGGACACTGCAAATGGTTACAAAAACCGTTGCTGCAATGGCACAGACGGTTTTCTGTGCAGACTTGCAAGACAACATCGAATTGCAGAGCAGACTGATGCAGAGTGTTCTGGATGCAGAAACAGAAACTGCTGCCTTTATTGAGCAGTTCGGCTTGCAGGAACTGAATCTTGCAGCTGTCCGCACCTGTAAATTGCAGTTTTTGGAATGGAACCAGAAATTGTTGCTGCAAATACAAAAAATCCAGTCATACGGCTACCATCTTGACGAGATTGAACAAGCCGTACAACTGGAGATCCTCACGCTTAGCAAAGAATTACCATTGCTAAAGTGACGGATATAGTATAGCAGAAACAGCAGGTTTTGTCAAGTGTTTTGGCAGATTTTTTCTGCTGGAAAGGAGGAATCTTTTGGATTATCTATCAATTTTAGATGTGGCTGAATTAAAAGGATGCAAACCACAGTATATAAGGAAACTTGCAAAAGATGGAAAGATTTTTGCAGAACAGCAAGAACATCCACAAAATCATAAAATGTGTTACATGATTCCCATCACAGCACTGCCGGAAGAATTGCAGCTGAAATACTATCAGCGAAAGCGTGCGGAAAATGGTGTGATGCCAGAACCAGCTGCCCCTAAGAAACAGAAAGCCAAACGGCTTCTGACGTTTGAAAACTGCACCGCAGAGCAGCGAAAATCGATCAACCTCTGGACGGCGATTTTGCAGGACTGGCAGGGGCAGCGGGAGCAGTACCAGAAAAAGACGGAATTTGATCACCTGTATGTGGCAAAATGCCAGCTGGAACATCCGGAGCTGCAAATCTCGACTGACATTCTGTACCGGAAATGGTCAGCCTACAAAGAAAACGACTTTGCCGGGCTGCTGGGACTGCGGGGTGCCTGGAACAGAGGCAGCAGTACCATCCCGAAACCCGTCTGGGAAGCATTTTTGTGGTATTACTTAGAAGAAAACAAACCGCCGCTGAGCAGGTGCTATCAATCCACCCTGCACTGGACGGAACTGTTTTACCCGGAATTGCTGGGAGAAATCCCATCGGAACGGAGTTTCCGACGGCATGTAGAAAACGACATTGCAAAGGCAGTTAAGGAACTGACCCGAAACGGAAACAAGGCGTTCGCCGACCGCTGCATGCCATACATTATGCGAATGTATGACGACTTGAAGCCCAATGATGTCTGGATTGCAGACAATCACACGCTGGACATCCAAACAGTGGACAGCAGCGGAGAGCGACACCGGCTGTATCTGACTGCTTTTCAGGACGCAAAATCTGGCGTAATTGTGGGATGGAACATCACAGAAACAGTCGATTCCCAGTCTACGATTCTTGCCCTGCGGCATGGCATCCTGCGGTTCGGAATCCCGAAAGCAGTCTATTTCGACAACGGACATGAATTTACAACCTTTGACTTAGGTGGAAAAGGCAACCGTAAACGAAAAAGCGATGCGGAAAAGAACAGCCCGACCACGATTTTAAACCGGCTGCAAATTGAGGTGCATAATGCAATTGTGTGCAATGCCAAGGCAAAGCCGATTGAACGGACATTCCGCACAGTAAAAGAACATTTTTCCAGAGCAACTGCCGGATTCTGCGGTGGCAATGTGCTGGAGAAACCGGAAAGCCTGAAAAAACGCATCAAAGCCGGCAAGCTGCCAAAGGACTTTGCAATTCGGGAAGCATTGGCAGACTGGATTGATGGAGATTACAACCTGCAGCCCTATGGTGGCGTGGAATCCCAGTACCGGACAATGAGCCGTCTGGATGTTTGGAATCAGGAAATCGAATCCGTCCGAAAAGCCAATGCAGCAGACTTGAATTTGATGCTGATGCGATCGACCCGCTTGCAAAAAATCAAACGAAACGGCGTATATGTGGTATATGGCGGCGAACGGATTTGGTACCGGCATCCGGAACAGACCATTTTGCACTTGGATGAATCGGTCTATGTTCGGTATGACCCGGCAGATTTGAAAAGCGTTCGGCTCTATGATGAACAAGACCGATATTTGTATACCTGGAGTCTTGCAGATACCCTGCTGGTATCGTATCTGGAAACCGAACAGCAGCAGATTGCCGATGCTCAGGCAGTTGCCCACCACAGCCGGAAATTTATCCGCAGTGTTGCAAAGGGTTTGACTGCCAGCCTGACACCGGAACAGCGGATCACCATGCTGGACATGACTGTCCGAAATGCACAGACAGCCAAAGCGGAACAATTTCACATCGATCTGCCAAAGAATATTGTTCCGATCCGGACAGAAGAATCCCTGGAAGAATCGATGGCGGTCGGAGCAGAACATCAGACGGTCGACATCAGTCTGAAACGCATTCAGAAAAATTCGCAAAAACGGAGGTAACGTATGGAATATACCGAACAGCAGCAGGCATTGCTGCAAAAAGTCACCGCTCTACAGCAGGAAAAACAATTGAGCCAGAATGCCCTTGGAAAATTACTGGGGATTTCCGGCACGGCATTATCCCAGCTGCGAAACGGCAAATATCAAGCCGATCCGCAGCGGATGTTTGACATCCTGGAATCCTATTTCGGCGTGAAAGAACAGACCGAACAGACCTATCAGGAAGTGCCATATGCAGATACCAGTATTTCCGAAGAAATTTATGATGTGATCAGTGTATGCCAGATCAAAGGCGGTCTGGCAGTTGCCGCCGGAGATGCCGGCATTGGAAAAACCAAAGCCGCCCGGCATTATGTGGCTCTGCACCCGGAAAACAGCATTTTAATGACCATGAACCCCTGTTTAATCAACATCAAAGCAGTCTTAAATTTGCTGGCAGACAAACTGAATCTGTCACCGGGACGCTCTAAAGATGCCCTGTGGTATGCCATCGTGCAAAAACTGAAAGATGGCATGGTGCTGATTTTTGACGAAGCCCAGCATCTGAATCTGAAAACCATTGAGGTGCTGCGGAGCTTTTCGGATTATTTTGCCGACCGGGGGCAGACACTTGGAATTTGTTTCATCGGAAATCTGGATACAGTCACCAAAATGGGCAGCCAGAAAGCAGAATTTGCCCAGATTTCCAACCGCACCAAACAACGGAAGACCTATTTCTGGTCACAGATTCAGCGTTCCGACATTGAAAAACTGTTCCCGATTTTGGTGCAGGAGAACAAAGAACCAGAACTGGATTTTTTGCTTCAGACAGCCCGAACACCGCAGGCACTGCGGGGAGCCATCAACCTGTTTTCCAACGCCTACGACAACGAGGACTACAGCTATGCCGGACTGGTCGCCATGGCAAAGTTCATGGAACTGGAGGTCTAAAATGAAAAATGGAAAAAAGCCAACCAAATCCCAGAAGCAACTTTTGCAGCAGTTTGGATTTCAGGCAGAAGATTGGCTGATTGTAAAGAATACCAGCACGGAATTGCTGATACAGCACCGATACACCGGACGCACCAGACACGTTCCAAAACAATTCCAAAATTGAGAGGGGCTGCCCCCTCTCTCCTAATGCAGCCGATGGCGGTGGCAAGCCCGCAGACGATGCAGAGCCGGAATCAAATCATGGAGGAATTGCAAATGAAAAAAAGTTTAACAAGTAAACAGCAATTGGACATGCTGACTGCTGTTCAGCAGATTCGGGAGCTGGAAACGGCAAAGCGGGAAATCCTGCATGCCATTGCAGAACAGCAGGAACGCATCAAAACATTGATGACGGACAAGCAGCTGGAAGAACTGGAACTGGACGAATATGTTGTTCGGTATGTGTCTGTGACATCTAAACGGTTCAACACGTCCGCCTTCAAGAAAACGCATGCAGATTTGTATGAACAGTACACGGAAACCGTTTCCAGCAAACGATTTTCCATTTCTTAAGGAGAAAAGCGATGACAAAAGAAGAATGGAAACAGGCAGAAGAAAAGCTGAACTCGGCATTCGGGAGAGTTGACCTGCTGGTGGATGGCTATGCAATCACCATCCAGAAAGAACCCTGCGATAAAATGCGGTTCGGATTGACCGTTTATGTAGATGGATATGTCAAAGGAAAATGGGTTGTACAGGACTGCGAAATTCGCAGGAAGTTCTATTACTGCAGTGAACGGTCGCTGCTGACAGCAAAAGAACGGAAAAAGCTGCAAAAGGAACGGAAAGCAGTTCGAGAAGCCGTGCTTGCAAGAGCGTCTTATCAGGTATTTTCACCGGTTTTCTATTCTTTCCGCACGCTGAAAAGCCATTTTCTCAAACAGAATACATCCATTGAACTTTGCAAGGAGGAATCGGTATGAGAACGACCGAAACAACCGGCAATCCATTTTTCGACCGTTTTTGGGCAGCCTATCCGAAGAAGGTCGGGAAAGAAAAAGCACTCCGGGCATTTGAAAAAGTGCATCCGACAGAAGACCAGCTTGTTCGGATGCTGGAAGCCATCACGGAACAAAGCCGTGTCTATTCCTGGAGCAAGGCGACCTGGAAATACATTCCACACCCTGCGACCTGGTTAAATCAAAAACGATGGGAGGATGAAGTGATTGGAGAAACTGTCGTTTCCGAAGATGGCTGCTACGGGGCTGACGTATTCTGACCTGATGCAACTGCGTGTGAAACAGTACAATGCCCAGCCCGGTACACTGACCGGGTATCATTGCAACATCTGCAATGACAAAGGGCTGCTTGCTGTTACGGACGGAGAACGGGAATGGATGACTCCCTGCACCTGCATGAAAACCAGAGATGCCCTGCGGAGAATCCGAGAAAGCGGACTGGAAGATCTGCTCCGCACCTGTACCTTTTCCAACTTTGAGACGGAACAGCCATTTCAGGCACGCATGAAACAATGTGCCACAGACTTTTTGAGTCAGCGGCAGGCATGGTTTTTTGTCGGCGGTCAGAGTGGCTGTGGGAAGACCCACATCTGCACGGCACTGGTCGGCGGATTTCTCAAACTGGGGCTTTCCGTCCGCTATCTGGTCTGGCAGGAAGACGCTGCCCGACTGAAAGCAGCCCTTATGGACGGCAGTTATACAACGGAGCTGCTGCCCTACAAAGAAGCGGATGTGTTGTATCTGGATGATCTGTTCAAGACGAAGAGCGGCTTTTTGCAGGATGTCAGCAATGCAGATGTCAAGCTGGCATTTGAACTGCTGGACTATCGCTGCCGGAACCGAATGCTGACCATCTTATCCACGGAATGGACAACTGCCCAGCTGATTGAAGTGGATGAAGCCCTTGCCGGAAGAATCATCCGCATGGCACGGGGCTATACCATTTGTGTGAAAAAAGACCGGAACAAAAACTACCGGCTGAAAGGGGCGGACGGATGAACGAACGAGATTCCGTGCAAAAGATTTATGGCATTGCTGCCGTGCTGGGCATGGTGGAATCCGGAAACCGGGAAGATGCTCTGCATCAGCTGGTGTACGGGATGACAGGAAAAGATTCCGTCCGGTCACTGTCTGAAGCAGAACGAAAATCGGTAGCAGCAGAATTGCGAAAACGGCTGCGAAAAGAATACCAGAGCTACCATCCGTCCAAAGAAGAATTTGCCGGAAAGATGACTGCCCGACAGAAAAGCAAGGCATGGGCGTTGCTGTATGAACTGGAACGAATTACTCCTTCTCCGGTCAGTATTCAGGAACGAATGGCAGGCGTTGTACAGAAGGAACTGCAAATTACAGCCTCTGCCGCAGATCCTCTGCGATGGGTTTCTCTGGCAGACGGGTCGAGATTGATTGAGCAGCTGAAACGCTATGTGCAGCATGCCAAAAAAGGCGGCGATGCCGAATGAATCTGGATCAGCTGATATTGGAACAGCTACATGGCAATCAGAGAGAACTTGCCGAAACCATCGGAATCGAAGCATACAAACGGCTGGTATTGAAGTATGGCGGCGGAAACATCTACATCTGCAAACCGGACACCCTGCTGCAGCCCCTGCGGGATGATGCCATTTATCATCATTTTACCGGCGACAATTACCGGGAACTTGCCCTTGCCTATCATCTGACAGAAAAAACAGTACGGGACATCATTGACAGACAAAATGCAGTCAATATGAGCGGTCAGATGTCCCTTTTACAGGAAGAGTTTTGAAGAAATAGGTGAATCTGTCGCCTAACTATACAAGAATCTAAAAAATGTGTTATGCTGGAACAAACAGGATAACACATTTTTTTATGGAAGGAGGGCGTTTGCAATTGACACAGGAGATTATCCTCTTCATTATCACAACCGTGATTACAGCAGTTCTGGGTGTGATTGGATATTTTCTAAAACGCACCATGGACAGGAACGACAAGAACGAAGCAGCCGTACAGGAACTGCGGGATAATCTGCTGACATTATCGGATAAATATGCCACAAAGGCAGAGATTCGGGAAATCAAAGCGTCCATGGAAAAGCTGTCGGAGAACATCGACTATATCAAGGAACACACAACGAAAAATGAGGATTTTATCCGAACTATGGCAAGACTGGAAAGCAAAATCGACCATTACTGCAGCAGATAGGAGGCGGAACGATGGAACAGACAGAAATGCTGCGGCGGATGCAGCAAAAAACATTTTTCAAGAATAACGGCATGGTGCTGAAGGCAGTCAATCTGCTGCGGGACAAATATGTATCGCTGTCCGATGTCTGTTATGCCCTGCACCCCAGCATGAACGAAGCAGAATTTCGGGATGCGGTGAACTACTTGACGGAATCCGGATACATCCGCCTGCGGAAAGCAGGCAGCAAGGAATCGTCCACATTGGCGGATACAGAAATGCAGGAACTGGAAGCCAAGGTAACAGCGGAAGGCATTCAAATCATCGCCTGTGTGCGGACAGATGTCTGCATTGACGTGTAAGGCGGTGCAGAATGGGTAAACGAAGGAAGCATTCTAAAATTGACCAGCTGGAACCGGCAGTGAAAGAAACTGTGGATGAAATGATTAAAACCGGAGCATATTACCGGGAGATTGTAGCATATATCCAGTCGCACGGTGTCAGCATCTCACTGGCAGCAGTCGGAAAGTATGCAAAGAATTTAATGAGCACACTGGACGCTTTGCGGCTGAGTCAGGAAAATTTTCGGGCAATCATGGAAGAAACTGACCGATATCCGGATTTGGACATGACAGACGGCATTCTTCGGCTGCTGTGCAATCAGATGCTGGATGCCATCAACAAGCTGCCGGAAGAACGGTTGCAGGAAGTGGATTTTGATACACTTTCCAAAAATGCAGTTGCCTTAACCCGTGCGGTTGCATACAAGAAAAATGTAGATGTCAAAACACGGGATGCATTGGAAAACGGAGCGGAACAGTTCCGGGATTTGATTTTTGAAGCGATGGCATCAGAACGACCGGATTTATATCAGGAAGTGCGGCGGTTCATGAAGGAAAAGCAGAAGGAGGACAAGGCATGAGTATGTATGTGATTCGGGTAAAACCCGGAATGGATTGCGAAGTAGCAGCCAGCCTGCGAAAGCGAGGATACTTTATCCGCTGTCCACAGCGAACCCTGTCCATCCGGAAAGACGGTACCTGGACAGACCGGACAGAACCGATTTTTTCCGGATATTTGTTTTTAGAATCTCCAGAGCCTTTGCGGTCAGAGTCCTATTATGACATCTGTCAGGCAGATGGTGTGCTGTATTTTTTAAAGCAGGGCAGCCGACCAGCTTCTCTGTCCAGCCGGGAAGAAGTATATATTCGCTTACTCTGGAACAAGGGCTTCCCGATTTCTGCCTCTCGTGTCTTTGTGACCGCAAGCGGAGATTGTATGATTCTTTCCGGTATGCTGCGGCAATATGAAGGACAGATTCAGAGCATACAGCTGCGGCAGCGGCGAGCGAAAGTTGCCATTCCCATTCTTGGAAAGACCTATTCCGTCACATTGCCGGTAATCGGAATTTAAACCTTTGCAGAAAAAATTTGCCTACGTCTGCACGGCGGTAGATTCGTCCCGCCGGAACGGCGTTTGCAACAAAAATCAAAACGGATTTTACAGCAACATCCGAATGGCGGAGCCTGCCCGGAGAAAAGAGCGTTTAAAAGGTGTTTAAACGCCTGTAGAATCGTTTAAGAAATTCCACCCGAAACAGATTCCACAAAAACAGAAAACGGCATACAGGGGCAATTCTGCCCCTCATTTTTTTAGAAGGAGGAACTGTCCATGAACAGAAAAAAGAATAGTATTCGCATCCTGGCAGCCGGCATGGAACAGTTTGAAGCCAAACAGCAGCAGGCAGACTTTTCCACGCTGGAAACTTTTCTCGCTGCCTACCTTAATACGCCGGGACGCAAGCAACGAAAACAGCTGGCAGAAGAATTTCAGAAGCGACACTTGGAACTGCATCAATTTTTGAAGAGCCATCCGGATTTGCTGACCGCAGAAACGGAATTGCAGGCAATGATTGCCGGAGAACAGAATGAAACGGGCTCCAAGCAGATTTCCAACTTGCTGGAAAAGCTGGAGGAGGGACTGTCATGATATTTCAGAACTTTTCTCCCAAGCAACGGCAAGCAATGCTCTGGTGGGCGATGCCGGAGAGCAAGCAGTATGATGCCATTGTATGCGATGGGTCGGTACGTTCCGGCAAAACAATGGCAATGAGCATTGGATTTTTGATCTGGAGCATGCGGAATTTTGACCGGGAATCCTTTGCCTTCTGCGGAAAGACCATTGACAGCTTGAAACGAAACGTCATTCAGCCCCTGCAAAAATGGATGGAGGGCATTGTACAGCCGAAAATCAATTTATCCAAAAACTACATGGATGTGCAGTGGCTGGGACATGAAAACCGCTATTATTTTTTCGGCGGTAAGGACGAAAGCAGTTATACGCTGATTCAGGGCATCACTCTGGCAGGTGTGCTGCTGGATGAAGCCGCCTTGATGCCGCAATCTTTTGTGGATCAGGCAGTTGCCCGTTGTTCTGTCACGGATTCCCGGCTCTGGTTCAACTGCAATCCGGACGGCAGTGAGGAACATTGGTTTTTTCAGAACTGGGTTGGCGGAGAAGCTGCATCTGGGAAAAATCGGCTGCACCTGCATTTTACCATGGAGGACAATTATGCACTGTCCGATGCTGTCCGGCAGCGATACGAGCGAATGTATACCGGTGTATTCTATGAGCGGTATATTCTGGGGCTTTGGCGAATGGCAGAAGGTCTGGTGTATCCGATGTTCGACCGCAGCAGGCATGTGGTTCCGGATTGCATGCCGCCTGCCGGAACGGGAACATTTTGGGTTTCCTGCGACTATGGTACCCGAAATCCGACGTCCATTGGTCTGTGGCATCTGACTTCGAACGGCAATGCAACAAGATTGCGGGAGTACTATTATGATGGACGGAAACAAAATCCCCGAACGGATGAAGAGCATTACACAGCGTTGGAGCAGCTGGTCGGAACACTCTATCCATTTGTGCGGGCAGTCATTATTGACCCGTCCGCTGCTTCTTTTATGGAATGCGTTCGGCGGCACGGAAAATTCCGGGTTTACAAGGCAAATAATTCTGTTTTGGACGGTATCCGGGATGTTGGCACGCTGCTTGCTTTAGACCGTCTGCACATTTGTGCCGGATGCAAAGACATCATCCGGGAATTTGGGCAATACCGATGGGACGGGAAATCCAAGGGACAAGATCAGGTCATCAAAGAATATGACCATGCCATGGATGACATGCGGTATTTTGTGCGGACAGCGATGAAGCACACCCTGAAAGAATTACGGCGGAGGTGATGAAATGATTGATATGAATGGAATTGCCACTGCGATTGGCGTACCATGTACCGTCAGCGACGTTATGCAGGAACATTTGCAGCTCTGGGAAACGCTTTACTGCAATCAGGCAGCCTGGGTGAATCAGAGAGTACGTTCCCTGCAAATTCCGGCGGTCGTATCCAGAGAATTGAAACGGCTGACACTGACAGAGTTTGATTTGACTGCAGCAGATTCCCGGTTGCAAGAGATTTTGCAGCGATTTTTACCCAAACTGCGGCAGAAACTGGATTATGGCATTGCCTCCGGCGGACTGCTGATGAAACCTTGCTATGCGGCAGGAGGAATTTTTGTAGATCTGGTACCGCAGGGGCGGTATTTACCCATCCAGTATACCGATGACCAGTGTACAGCAATTGCTTGCACAGAGTATGCAGTGATGGAAAAGAACTGCTATACCCGCATCGAAATCCATACCTATGAAAACGGAAGTCATACTGTAGAGAATCGCTGTTTCCGGTCGCCAATGGTTGGCGTGCTGGGAACACCCTGTAGTCTATTGGAAGTTCCGCAGTGGGCATCCCTTTTGGAATCCATCACATTTCCAGCAGAACAGCCATTGTTTGCAGTATTTCAGATGCCGGACACCAACAATATTGATTTGGACTGTCCGCTGGGGGTATCCGCTTTTTCAGATGCGGTTGGATTTATTCGGGATGCGGACGAACAATGGGAACGAATCCTTTGGGAATTAGAATCGTCCGAACGGGCAATTGATGCCAGTGAGGATTTATTCCGGTTTAACCCGGAAACCAATCAGCCAGTACTGCCAAAGGGACGGGAGCGGATGTATCATTGCTTGGAAGCGACCGGAGAGGGCGGAAAAACCATCTACAATACCTTTTCCCCAGAGGTGCGGGACAATTCGTATTTTCATGCCCTCAACCAGATATTCCGGCAAATCGAGAATACGACCGGGCTGAGTTATGGAACAATTTCCGAGGTTTCGGACGTTGAAAAAACGGCAGAGGAAGTCAAAAGCAGCAAGCAGCGTTCCTTTGTGCGAGTGTGTGACATCCAGAAAAATTTGCAGACTGCTCTGGAACAGCTGGCAGCAGCGGTGTTGACTTATGACCGCCTGCTCTTCCAAAATTCCAATACCGATGCAACGATTACCTGTCAATTTGGGGATGGCGTGCTGGAGGACACAGAAAAGGAGTTCAACCGACAGCTTGCCATGGTACAGGCACGAGTATTGAAACCGGAACAGTTACTGCAATATCATTTCCAATGTACGGAGGAAGAAGCCCGAAATCTGCTGCCCGAACAGCAGGATGCAGGCGGTTTATTTGACGGCGGTGCATTTTAATGCGGCAGCAATACGAACCATCTGCTGACCGCATCATTGCTCTATATCAGCAATTAGAAGATGATATTTTGTCAGCGGTCATTCGCAGAATCCTGAAAATGGGGTATGTTTCGGAGGCATCGAAGCATCAGCTGGAAGTCTTACAGGCTGCCGGCTTATTGTATGATGACATCGTGCAGCTGATTGCCGACCGCACAGATGCATGCACAGCACAGGTCAAAGCATTGTTTGAAGATGCCGGTGTGCAGACAGTTGCCATTGACAACAGCCTGCATGAAGCTGCCGGAGCGTTACCCATTGACATCCGGCAGGACAGCAGCACCCGACAAGTGCTGGAAGCCGGATACAAAAAGACACTTGGCACGATGCGGAATCTGGTCAGCACAACTGCAACGCAGACACAGACCGCATTTATTCAGACCTGCGACTGGATATATATGCAGGTATCTTCCGGAGCGTTCAGCTATCAGGAAGCCATTATGAACGCTCTGCGAGTCTTGGCGGACACAGGGGCAACAGTTTCTTACCCGACTGGACACACCGACCGCATGGATGTTGCTGTCCGGCGGTGCGTGCTGACAGGTGTCAGTCAGACAGCTGCAGCGGTTTCCCTGCGGCAGGCGGAAGATGCAGGCTGCTATCTCATGGAGATCACTGCACACAGCGGAGCAAGACCTGACCACGCAAAATGGCAGGGGCAGCTTGTCAGTCTGACGGGCAAAGATGTTGGCAAGACGATTGACGGGCTAAAAGTCTGGTCGTTGAGTGGGATCGGCTATGGCAGTGGCGAAGGGTTTAAGGGCTGGAACTGCCGCCATAACTGGCATGCTTATTATCTAGGATTAAGCACACCGAATTACACGCCGGAGGAACTGAAAAAGCTGGATGAACCTTGTATTTCGTACAACGGAAAATTGTACACGGAATATGAAGTCAGTCAGATGCAGCGAGCACAGGAACGAAGAGTCCGAGCCTGGAAGCGGCGTTGCATCACTGCACAAGAGGGCGTGAACAGTGCCACGGATGAAGCGACCAGAGCGACAGCACAGGCAGAATTTGACCGGTCAGCACGTTACCTGAAAAACAATGAAGCAAAGCTGAAAGACTTTTGCAGGCAAACCGGACAAGACCGTGACCGGTTCCGGGAACAGGTTCTTGGATTCAATCGGTCAACGGCACAAAAAGCCGTGCACGCAGCACAGCAGGATGACAGTCCAATAAAAGAAACCATGGAAAAAGCAGTTGCTTCAATAAAAAACAAGTTGACAAAAAATCAAAAAAGTGGTACTATAAATTTGGGAGAAGTAAAAAATTACGGAAAAAAGCATGCAAAGAATATTCGTGCATATTTGCAGGATGCTCCAAAGGACATACAAAAAGTATGGAATATCTGCTCTCCGTATTTTCACAATCTTGGCTATATTCAATCTGGAGCATCTAACTATTCTTACAGAAGAGATGGCGTACAGATCATAGAATCAAGAATATTGAACAGCTCAGTTTCCGCCCCCTATCAAGTAATTTTTCATGAATATGGGCATCATGCTGATTATGTTCTGAACAGGTTATATGGTAATGGCGATGAAAGTGTTGCATATTCTGTATACTATAAGGATGGCTTGCTCGGCAGAACAGCAAGAGCAGAAGCAGCACAAAAAGTTGATGCATACAAAACAAAGTTTGGATTTGTCAGCAGAAAAGAAGCCGAAGAAGCTTATGTTGCAATGCTGAAGCAAAAATACAAGGAGGCAGATAAAAGAGCAATTGGCGACCTTTCTGATATGTTGGAAGGAGCACTACCGTTCAATACAGGTAAACCTCTTGGAATAGGGCATAAAGCTGGATATTGGCATGGTCGTGACAATGGTAGAGAAATATTTGCTGAAATGTTTAGTGCTTCGGTAAATAATCCAGAATCTTTGAAATTGATAAAAGAGCATTTCCCTGAAACATATACTGTATTTTTAAAAATGATGGAGGAAATCAAATGAAAATTCCAACAGAAGCGGAAATTGACATGATGGATGATGATACCGCTGAAAGCACATATAGTCAATTAAAAAAAGAATATGAAAAAAATTTTAAAAAGACATATGTTGCTCAACCGAGTGGCGATACAACGACATGGCAAGAAGATTTAAATGAACTTTCTAAGTATCTTAGAGAAGGAAAGCCATCTCCATGGACAATGGAAGATTGGGAAGACGTTGATTAAAGCATCTCAATGAGGTGCTTTTTTCATGCCCTGAGGAGGAGTTACAATGGTAGAAACAAAAAATAGTTTGACATTTGGAGAAGCTTTGGAAGCACTGAAAGCTGGAAAGAAAGTTGCCAGAAACGGATGGAACGGAAAAGGAATGCATCTCATTCTTATCAATGGCAAGTGTATTCACAATTCAATTACTGAGTGCTACGGTGACGGAATTGCGGAGCATACTCCAAAAGTCCTTGATAGTATAGCGATGTATACAGCACAGAAACAGCTTGTTGTAGGCTGGCTTGCAAGTCAGACCGATATGCTGGCAGAGGACTGGCACATTGTAGAGTAATCACTGCCCCGACCATGGGTAAACTGGCGGATGGTGGAAACCAAGAACAAACAAGCCTGTGGGTACGGCGTTCTTTCTATCAACAAATCAGCATCTGAGCAAATCAGGTGCTTTTTTCATACTTAAATATCAGTTAAGCGGCTTTTAAACAGCATTGGAAAGGAAGAAATTTGATGAAAAAGAAATGGTTAGCGGTTCTGACTGGGCTTGCTTGCTGTGCGGTTGCCTTTACAGGTTGTACATCTGTTGAATCCGGAACCGTAATCAATAGACGACATCAAGACGCCTATGATAGTACTTATTATCATAGAATTGGAAGATTCATGGTTCCAGATACAATTCACCACGAAGAAAAATACCAGTTGGAATTGCAAGACACCATAGACGGAAAAGTGAAAACAGATTGGATTACAGTGCCGAAAGAAACCTACAATCAGTATCAAATTTCCGACCAATATCCATAACATCGCTGCATGCCTTGAGGAGGAATTACAATGATGAACGGCTATTATGACCCTGCAGACTATGACGGACTTACAGATGAAGAAATTGCTGCAATGCGGAAAGACACGGAAAGAGATAGGTACAGAGTGGGAAGTAAGCCCATTTGGACAAGCAAGACAAAGTTTGGATACACGCCTATTTTCATCGGAAAGAGCGGTGCTGTGTATGTTGGCGGTGTAAAGCTGGAGGGGGTGCGATACGTTGATAACGTGCAAAACACTCATGGCATCAATACACTTTGCGTTGTGTTTGATACAGACAGGGTGGTTGATATGCGGGGAAAAGAGAGAATGACCTTGCTTGAACCTGATACCATCGAACTGAAAGAGGTGCTCAATCGTGTATTCAGATGAAGAAGAAACAGTATATGAACGTCATTACATTGATGAAGAAAAGACAAGGAAAAATTTTGTCAAAAGAAGTGCTGTAATAAAAAGCGAAATGCTTAATGATATTATCACTCTGTATGATGGCGTGCCGGAAGTAGGGACACCACTACCAAAGCAAGAAACGCCGTGGGACATGACGACCAAAGAACGAAAAAGGGCAAAGCGGCAAGCAATCCTCTGTGGCATTGTTGCAGGTATTGCAATGTTGGTTGTGATTGCAATGATTTTGCAGAGCAAAGCCGGAATCTAAACTTAACCAGCACCCATTCGGGTGCTACTTTGCTGCTGTAGCTCAGTTGGTAGAGCAGAAGACTGAAAATCTTCGTGTCGCAGGTTCGATTCCTGCCGGCAGCACCAAAAAGCATCGGGAAACCGGTGCTATTTTTATACCAAAAATTCGGAAAGGAGTAGCATATGACCATTGAAATCACAGGCACACAGGAAGAAGTAACCGCATTTCTTCACAGCATGGGCGAAACCTACATTGCATTAGAAGAAATGCAGGAACAGGAGGAAGCACATGATTGACCAGAAGTTTTTAGAAAGCCTTGGTGTTACAGATGAAAGTGCGGTGCAGAAGATCACCGAAACTTACACTGCCGACATCCAGGCAGAACAGGACGCTGCAGCAGCCACCAAAACACAGCTGGATGAAGCCAACAAGACCATCCAATCTTACAAGGATATGGACATTGATGGCATCCAGCAGTCCGCAGCCGATTGGCAAAAAAAGTATGAGCAGGCAGAGGCAGACCGCAAAGCAAAGGATTACAGCGACCGCCTGGATCAGTTTGTTCAGCAACAGGGCATGACAAATGCCGTGTATGCAGACTATCTAAAACGGCAGTTGCTGGATAAAAAGCTGCAGTTCGATGACAAGGGTGAGCTGATTGGCGGAACAGAGGCGGTGCAGGATTTGAGAAAGACTTGCCCGGATGCATTTTTGCTGAATCCAAATCATCCGGCGGTTGCCCCGACATCACACAGCACACCGCAGGCAATGGATGGTGTCGAGTCTGCCTTTTACGCTATGAACCCAAATTTGAAACACAACTAATGGAGGAATTTACTTATGGCACATGCTTTACAGGAACGATACTCGAAGCTGGTAGACGAAAAGCTGCGTGCGACGCTCGTCACCAAGGACAATCTCATTTTTAACAACCGCTACGAAGGCGACCCGAAAGCCGGTATGGTAAAGGTGCCGGTACGGGATACTGAGGTGGAAGTAAAAAAATATGACCGGCAGAATGGTGTAGATATTTCTGCTGGTTCTACAACCTATTTCAATTTGCCGATTGACAATGACGAAGCGGTTAATGAAATGATTGACGGTTTTGAAGCAGCTGCTGTGCCGGATGGCATCAAGGCGGAACGGCTGGACAGTGCTGGTTACTCTCTGGGGCTGTCTATGGATACGAAATCTATCCGGGCACTGGAAGAAACAACTGGTATCACCATTGCAACCACGAAGACTGCCTGCACCGACAGTACCGCATACAAGGCAGTTTTGGCTGCGAAACGGACACAGTCCCGAATGGGCGTCCCGAACGATGGACGGCGTTGGCTGATTGCTTCTCCGGAATTTATGGAAGTCCTGCTGGCGGATGACCACTACATCCGGCAGGGCGATTTATCCCAGGAACTGGTGCAGTCTGGCGTAGTCGGCAGAATCGCAGGATACAACGTCTTTGAATCCAACAACACGATGTTCGAGGACACTACAATTGTCGGCGGCAAGAAGACCACCACAGAATTTATTTGTGGTCACCCAAACTGGTGCCATCGGGTGCAGGAATGGTCTGTTCCAGTCGCCATCAACAATCTGACAAACAAGTACATCGGATCTTCTGCGGTGCAGGGTCGAAAGGTCTATGGGATTGGTATCTCTAAGCCGAAAACCGTCTATGTTAAGCGAACCGAGGTATAAGGATGGCAGTCTATGCAGATTTTCCCTATTACCAAGACTTTTATTGCGGCACGGTGTTTACAGATGCGGCGGTATTCCGCACGGCTGCCGCCCGTGCATCTGACTATATCGACAATGTGACCTTCGGGCGGCTTGCCGGCAGCGTGCCGGAACCGCTTGCAGAACCTGTCAAAAAATGTGCGTGTGCATTGGCAGAGGTATTTGAGTTGCAGCGGCAGGTGTATGCCAGCACAGACAGCAACGGTGCAAAAAAGTCCGAAACACAGCACAATTACAGCGTGACATACAGCACGCCAGCGGAAACGCTGACAGCTCTGCTGAGCGGCAAAAGTGTTTCGGATTATCTGTACAGCATTTGTCTGCGGTATTTAGGACGCACAGGGCTGATGTATCGGGGGTGTGATTGATGTTTACGAACTGCAATGCGGTTACAATTTACGAAAAAACAGTTGGTGCAGACGGCTTTCCTGCCTATCTTGCCCATTCCATCCGAATGGTATATTGGGAACAATGCATAGGGCAAACCGCCAATCAGACTGCACAAAAAAGCACGATGACACAAAATCACAGTATTTATCTGGCAATTCCGGCGGCTTCTCTGTCCGACTATTTGCCCAAGCATGGTGATCTGATTGCAAAAGGCATCCGGAATGCTCCGCCGGATTCTGCTGACAGTTATACGGTGATGACGGTTACAGATTGCCGATATGGTTCGGCAGCCGTCCAGCATATCGAGGTGACAGCGACATGACGGAAATTCAAACGCCACGGGGTGCAGTTGTTACGGTGCAAACCGGCAATGGCAAAACCACTGCAAAACTGGTATGGAATCCAAATTTTGCAAGCAAGTATACCGCAAAATTTGACAAGGTGCAGAAGTTCATTGACAGCGAATGCCTGCGATATTCTGACAAACTGATTCCCATGAAAACCGGCATGCTGAAAAAATCCGGTACACTGGGAACTGTTATCGGCAGCGGAAAGATTCGTTATCTTGCTCCCTATGCCGGTTATCAATACTACCGAGGACGGGCAACCGGACAGCGGGGACGACTGTGGTTCGAGCGGATGAAACAGGCACACCAAAAAGATATTTTGCGTGGAGCCGGTAAAAAATTGAGAGAAGGTTGATGCATTTGATTGCAGCTGTTCGGGAGTGGTTCCGAGCCTGTCCGCTGCTGCGGCAAGATACCGCATTTCAGGTGGACATGTTAGGAGCAGACCCCATAGAATATGAAATTGCACCGCTTTCCTGCAATCCAATTGTAAAGCGGTACACAGACGGTTCTACAATCCGGCAGTTTCAATTTGCCTTTGCCAGCCGGGAGGAATACGGCGGTCAGCAGAATTTGCAGAATACTGCATTCTATGAAGCTCTGCAAAACTGGCTGGAAGAACAATCTGACCAAGGCAATTTGCCGGAACTGCCACAATGGCAGACCCCGCAGGAATTGCAGATTCTTTCCTGCGGATACATTTATGACACGGGAGACAGTACCGCCATCTATCAGATGGAACTGGTGCTGCTCTATTTTCAGGACAGACGATATTTAGGAGGAATTTAAATGGGCGTTGGTATCAATGACAAACATCTTGTAAAGCGGTCAGAAAAGTTGTCTTTCATGGAATGTGGGACAACCGAAAAGAAATTTGTGCGGATGGAAGGGTTTACCGACCTGGGATTCAACCACAATGCAAAGGAATACAGCCGGCAGTATGTGGACGAAGACACGGAGCGGACAGACACGACCGGCTATTCCGAAAGCGTCAGCTACAAATTTGACCGATATAAAGGCAATCCGGTTCTGGAAGAACTGGTAGACATCACAGAGGAAGAAAAGATCGGGAACGATGCTGTCCGCCGGATTCTGACGGTCGACATGACCACCGGCAGTGCCATTCCGGGTTCTTCTTCTGACCCGAACAGTGCGGGGCTGGGCAGAATCTGTTCCGGATATGTCCGGGATTATGCAGTTGTTCCAAACAGCAACGGGGATTCCACGGACTGCATGACGTATTCCGGTGATTTCAAATCCAGAGGAAAGAAAACCAAGCTGGCAAAGATCAGCGTATCCGCAGATGGACAGAGTGCAACCTTTGAAGAATAAGGAGGGATTTCATGCAGGATTTTTGTACCTGGAATGTTCGGGGGTTGAATATTCCGCTGGATTTGGAAGATGCGGAAACATCGAAAAACTACCAGCAGGCAGCAGAATTGCTGAAGGCATTCGGAACACAGGAACAGCTTTCCAATGAAGCAGAACGGATTCGTGCAGATTGTGCCGTCATCCGTTCTTTTTTTGCTGCCGTGTTGGGAGAAGCGACCACAGATTCCCTCTTTCGGGAAATTCCGGACAACCGCCGGATGTATCTGGATATTTTTGAAGAATTTCTGGCGTTTGTTTATCGGCAGACGCTGGCAGCCGCCCAGCGAATGACCACCATCATTCAGCAGTACGCACCGAGGGATTCCAATGAATCTGCTGTATGATGCGTTTCCGGAAACGGTGCAGGTGGATGGCGTTTCGTATGCTGTCTATACCGATTTTCGGAACTGGCTGCGGTTCTTTGATATGATGGCAGATGATGCATACACAACAACAGAAAAGGTTTTGACAAGCATGCGGTGGTTTCGGAAAGAGCCACCGCCAAACTTGATCGGTGCATATGAAGCCCTGCTGCAATTTGCAAGCCGGACAGATGTTCCGGGAGAAGAACAGGAATCGGAGAACAGCCATCTGCCGCAAAAGCCCTGCTTTTCCTGGTCGTTTGACAGTGCCTATGTGTTAGGAGCGTTTCAGCAGTGTTACCAGTGGAATTTGCGGACAATTCCCTTTTTGCACTGGTATCATTTTTTGGCATTGTTTGAGGCTCTGCCGGATGATACGCCACTGAAAAAACGCATCGGCTACCGCAGCATCAATACCGCATCTATCAAAGATAAAACGCAACGTATGGAACTGGAAAAGCTGCAACGCAGGATTGCCATTCCATGTGATCCCCTGTCGGCGGAACAGGTTGGAGCATTTTTCTGATTAGGAGGGAAACAGTATGCCACAGGCAGATGGCAGTTTATTATTTGATTCAAAATTGGACTTAGCAGGATTTGAAGTCGGCGTAAATATGGCATCGGATATCGTTTCCGGTATCGGGGAAAAGCTGAAAGGGCTTGCTTCTTCTGTTCTGCAAACCGGTATGGATTTTACTGCATCCATGTCCGAAGTACAGGCGTTATCTGGAGCAACCGGAAAAGAACTGGAAGCCCTGACAGAAACAGCAAAAGAATACGGTGCCAGCACGCAATTCACAGCCTCGGAATCCGCACAGGCACTGAAATATATGGCGTTGGCTGGATGGGATACCCAGCAAATGACCGCCGGACTGCCGGGTATTTTGAGCTTGGCAGCCTCTTCCGGCATGGAACTGGCACAAGCCAGCGACATCGTAACCGACTATCTTTCCGCCTTTGGCATGGAAGCAGAACAATCCGCCTATATGGCGGATTTGCTGTCTTATGCACAGGCAAACAGCAACACCACAGTAGAACAGCTTTCCGGTGCTTACAAGAACTGTGCTGCCAATATGCACGCTGCCGGACAATCTGTAGAAACGACAACGGCTCTGCTTGCAATGATGGCAAATCAGGGTTTTAAAGGAGAAGAAGCCGGTACAGCCTTGTCAGCAGTGGTACGGGATTTGTCGGATAAAATGCAGCTGGCAGACAGTAAAATGATGCAGAGCAACCAGTCCCTGAAAGGCACGGCGGACTATATCGAAAATCTGTCTGACCTGCAGGGGCAATATGTTGTGACTGTTGGAAATACTGCGGTTGCTGTTTCGGATGCAAACGGCAATTATCGGCAATTGACAGACATCTTGAAAGACATGGAAAAGGCAACCGGTACCATGTCAGAAACAGAACGAACAGCCGCCTTGCAAAGCACACTGACTGCGGACAGTATCAAAGGGGTCAACGTCATGCTGAATGCCGGTGTGCAGAATGCAGAAGATTTTGCGGTTGCACTGCAAAACTCGACCGGAACCGCAGAAGCTTCAGCGGAAACCATGCAGGACAATATCAAAGGAGACCTTGCCAGTCTCTCTTCTGCCTTTGAAGGGTTGCAGTTAAATGTCTTTGACGAGATGAAAGCCCCCATTCGGGAAGTTCTGCAAACATTGACCGAAACGCTGCAGGACAGCAGAACGCAAAAAGCAGCAAGTGATTTGGGCAAAGTGCTGGCGGATATGGCGAAAGCACTGGCAAATCATCTGCCGGATGCAATCTCGCTGGTTTCTGACCTTGTAAAGAAACTGTGGGATAACAAAGGGGTAATTGCTGGAATCACTGCCGTAGTTGCAGCAGGAAAAGGGATCTCCACAGCCACTACTTCTGTAAAATTACTGGGAACAGGTCTTTCCAATGTGGTGAAATTCGCAGGCGGTTCTTCTCAGGCATTGAATGGCATCTCTGCTGCAATGCGTGGACTCAATGTTGCAGGCATTCTTGCAACGGTTGTTTCTGGACTGATCACCATAAAAAAGGTGCATGAAGAAACAACCCGGAAAATGTACGATGACATTTATGAAGTTTCTGACGCTGTGAAAAAAGCAACCGAAGCAGCAGAACAAAGTATTGATGATTTTCATGAGCGGATGCAGGAAAATCAAACGGAATTGCTGGATACCGATTCCGAACTGGAACGCATACAGGAACTCAAACAAAAGCTGGAAGAATTGGTTAATTCAGATGGCACGGTAAAAACTGGTCACGAAGAAGAAGTAAAGGGTATTTTGGAGCAAATCAATGCGTATGCCGGCACTTCCTATGATGTTCTGGACGGCGTTCTTACAAAAAATGGAGAGGTTATCACCGATTTCAAAAAGACATCCGCTGAATTGGACACGCTGATTGAAAAACAGCATGCACAGGCAGTTTTAAGTTCCTTTGAAGACGATTACACCCAGGCACTGCAAGACCAGACGGAAAAAACACAGGAACTTGCCAGAGCCAGAAAAGAATACAACGATGCCTTGCTTACATACAACACCATGCAGGCAGAAAACGATCAGGCAAATGCGATGCATATGAATGCCCCCTATGATGCAACAGAAATGGCAGAGGCAAAAAAAGATTTAGAGGAACATGCAGAAGCAGTTCGGACTTTGACGCAGGATTTTAGCAACTGCACGACAATGATTGAAAACTATGAAGCAGCATTTGCAGGGGTAAAAAACGGTGATTACAGCCAATTAGAAACGCTGCGGCAGATGGCAGAAGAACCCATTCAGACAGCGGAAACAGCAGCAAGCATTGATGATTTGAAAGCACAGTATCAGGATTTATCTGGTGTCTATGAAGAAATGCTGCAAATGAAAGCGGAAGGATTTTCCATTGATGATGACGCTTTGCAGGCAACCAAAGCGAAATTATCCGCTGCTATCATCGAATTGGGCAAAGCGACCGGTATTGATGGCGGTGAGGTCAGCGGAGAACAATTCATGCAGGCGTTGCGAGACTCTACGCTGTCTGCATCGGAACAAGTAGAGGCAATCAAGACTTTTTTAAGAGAAGAAGGTAACAGCTGTGCAGATAATTACGCACTGGGTCTTGCAGAAAGCCTGGCAAGCACCAACAACTTCGGAATGGTCATGAACGCTGCACAGATTTTGGCAGACAGCGTTCCGAGTGTGACAAGAAATCTCTGGGGTATTCATTCGCCGTCAAAAGTTGCAAGAGGTTTATCAGAATATTGGAATGCCGGACTTGCAGAAGGCTTGCTCTCAAATGCTGGTCTGGTACAGCAAGCTGCTGCTGCTTCTGCCAATGGTGCAATTGATACAACAACAGATTTATTTTCTGACCCGATTCAGATGGACGTTGCACCAATGCTTGTTTCAAGAGCATTGGACATCATGCGTGCACAAGGTGCGGCAGCTGTTTCAGCGTATAGTCCAATTCTTCAGCAAGTATATACACCGCAAGAAAACAAATCATCCGCTGTTCCAACCGCTTCCCAGCAGCCGCAGGGTGACATCATCATTCCAATCAACATTGGCGATGAAACGCTTGAAACTGTAGTGGTCAACGCCATAACCAGAGCGAATGCAAATAGTGGGGGGTGGAGTGTATGATAACAATTTCCAGAGAACCATTCCCACATGCTGCCTACCTTCGAGTGATCGGCATTCGGGTGGATGCGTATGAAAATAGTGCCAACACATGGGCGACACTGGATGATTTGGGAACAATCACGAAAATTGGAACGGATACCATCGTTGAAAAAAACAACCATGATGTACTGGTTTTTCGGAAGGACGGAACAATTCGACTAGACCGGAATGGACATCCTGCGGACAGAAAGGGAAACGGAATCATTGAAGGCTGCTCTGTGCAGTGCACACCGCAGGGAGATGGCTCTTATCTGGGCGAAAACGGCAATATTTACACCAAAGATGATACCATCCCTGGAACTTGTACCGATCAGAACGGCGGTACATTTGTATGGAATGAGGATGTGGATGGCAAGATCCGCATCTGGACGATTTATTATGATAATTCGTTGATGCGGAATCTGTTGCAGTTCGATGTGTCCTATGCGGAAACTGTCAGCACTTATGAAAACGAGAGCGGTCAGACCATTACCTATCCAGTCCGCATTGGAAAAAGAAAGATTGATTTAAAAATCGAAACCGATCTACAAAGCTTGATCATGCTGAAAGACTATTTTTCGCAGCCGGAGTGCTTTTTCTTCTATCGCAGCACGACAGATATTGAAGAACAACATGGAACATTTCGCAAAACCAGTGAGATTCAGATTCAGACGATTGCAAATGAAAGCAATTTTCGCAACTCACACTGGTTTGATGATGCATCCTATTTTTATGATGTTGATTCAGAACATGGCGATTATTTGCAGCGGCTCTATGATTTTTACAAAGGAAATGATTATCACACGGGAGCGTATGAGTTTTCCGTTAGCTTAGAGGAGGTGTAAACCATGGTGATTTACGAGCATGTAAAGGGCATTCTCTCTGTTCCCTGCTATCTGGATAATGGTGATTATGCCGAATATACAACGGACATTGCTTTTACCGATTCTGATATTATCCGGAATAGCTGTTCCATCAAATCCTCTGCCTGTGACAGCAGCACCTTTTCCCTTGGCAGTGTCCGCCCGGCGGAACTGTCCATTCAGCTGCACTTAGAGCAAGACGGCATCAATGCATATAACCTGTATGGTGCAAAAATCATTCTGTACAGCTGCTATCAAAAAGAGCCTAAGCCGTCAGATTGGATTTTCCGTGGAATGTTCTGGGTGACATCTGTATCCCGTAAAAAAACGCTGTACACGCTTCGGGCATCGGATGCCTTGGTATGGCTAAATAATAATTCCATTTCGTCCGGTTCTGGAAAAGTTGATGACGATGAAAGCGAAGTATCCAAAAAGCTGCGAGAAAAGCTGGAAGGCTATGAAGGAGAAGCCGGCGGCGGCGGCGTTTATTCTCTGCATGAAATTGTCACCAATGTTGTCACATGGACAAATGACATTCTGCAAAATATGATTGCAGAAAAGCCACTTGCTTATGAACATATCAATTCTATCCCGAATGATAATCCAAAACTGGGAAATTCCTACAGCGGTTATACACTGATGCGAAAATCAGAAGAAGGAGAATCCAGAAATACCCGATACAGTGCTATTGATTATATCTCTGCCCTTGCAAAGCCGGCTTGTTCCTTTGTTTGTATGCGAAATGACCAGTATCAGAACAATGATTCACAAGTGCCTTTTTCTCTTGTCCCATTTGGCTTTTTTAAAGACAAAATACCTGTTCCGTTTTCTTCCATTGCAAGAGATAGCTGTGATGTGGCATCGTATAACATCTATATTCAAAAGGTCTATTTTAAAACCTATGATGATACTGGATGGACAAATGCAAGGGAATACAAGCCAATGCTGGGAAATGCAGAAATCGACCTGTCCAGCAATTGCTTTTTTGATGGAAGAAGAATGGAAACGGTTTTGAATTATCAAGAAGACTTTCCGGACACAAACGACAAAAACGAATATCCGATTGTGGAAGCAGCAGCAAATTATCTGTTTCACAATGTGCTGCTGAAACCGTTTCAGCTAAAATGCTATCTGAAATTTGATGACATGGAACACTTCCCTAAGTTGGGGCAGCGAATTGAAATCGAATATCAGCCCGGGAAATGGGCGGAAAGCACCATTACAAACATGACCTGGAAGTTCCGTGGTGGATGGGAGTTTTCCTGCACTGGGAAAGATACCAGAGTGCTGGCACAGGCTGCAAAGCGGTCGCTGGCGTTCAATGCAGAAAACGCATCAAAACGTCATGCGGACATCGCAGCAGCAAAGGCGAAAGAGGTAGCGTTGAAAGCGGCAAATGATGCTAATGATAACGCAAGTTCAGCACATGACAGTATTAACATAACTGACGGAAATTTAAGAAATACAGACAGAATTGCACGAAGAAATATGGAAGCGATTAGCAATGCGTTTTTGTCGTTAGGTGTAAGCCTTTCATATGAGTATGTACCAGAGGAGTGATACCATGCTAACAGCAAATCAAAAATACATCGACACGGCGAATATCAAACACCTGCTCAGTGCCGGCGAAAAAAACGCCGATAAAATCCAGATTGCCGTTGACCGGTACTACCACCAGACGGATTTATCTGACTGCCTGTTTACGCTGCGAGCCGTCAACAGCGGCGGTGGTCTCGTTATGCAGAACCTGGAAAAAGAGGTCACAGAAAGCCAAATCATCCTTACGTGGACGATAACAGAAGACTTTACAGCGGTGTCCGGCGAGCTGCTGCCGGAAATTGTTGGACAAAAAGAGGATACCGTTGTTATCAAGTACGAAATGACCCCAATGGTCGTCCGTAACTCTATTTTGGAGCAGTACCACGGCGGTATTGATGCAATTGACAAGGCTTTGCGTGAGATGCAGTCCATTCTCTCACAAGCAGAGCAGTTGATTGCAAAAATGCCGATTATCAAAGGCGGAACATGGTGGCTGTACGATATTGCTACAGGCGATTATGTGGATTCTGGGTATCCGGCACAGGGTGACAAGGGCGATACTGGGGAGACAGGAGCAACCGGTGAAAAAGGTGACCCTGGCGAGCCTGGAACGCCTGGAAAAGACGGGACGGACGGAATCAACGGGAAAGACGGTGCAGACGGTTATTCCCCGATCGCCACAGTTGCCGAAACAGACACTGGAGCAACCATTACAATCACCGACAAAAACGGCACGACCACAGCGACTGTGAAAAATGGTGCAAGCAGTGATTCTGCGATTTGGGGCGATTACACACCGGGATGTGAAGAGGGTGAATCAGCGAAATACTGCACCGCAAAGCTGGTTACAGTAACGGGTAAGCAAACATGGCAGGTATTGCCGTCCATCAGCACAGTATCTCACAACGCTCTGGATATTGTACCGGACGGGTTGTTTGTGCTGGATTTGTCGCCGGATGTAGATTCACTCAAAGCATCTGCACACACGCATGATAACAAAGATTTTCTGGATGGTATTGAAACTTATCTGCATAGCACGTACTCGAAAGTAACGGCAGAACGAGAGGCAGCGGACAACAGCCTTGCAACCAGTATCAAAGCTTTAGAGGACAGCATCGGCGATATATCCACAGCCCTTGCAACGATGGTGGAGGTGTAACATGGCAACAATTGCAGAACAGCTTGCAAAGCTGAACAGTCTGAAAACACAGCTTGCAAAGAATCTCAACGCAAAAGGTGTGACGGCAATAGCCACAGAAAAATTTAATACACTCGTGCCGAAAGTTTTGGAGATTTCCAGCGGCGAAACTCCGACCACAACCGTGTTATATGACGCAACCCATCGGGACAAGGTATCTTTGCTTTACAACGGTACGATTTACAGCGTGGCAGATTTTACAGCGATTTACGCTGATTTTTGCAGTGAAAAAAATAGCTATGCCTTGAACTATGGAACATCTATTTTCGGATGGGATTATAGCTGCTATACCTGTTGCACACTGCCGATCAGCGTGACAGCATCCACGCAAATTGCAATCCGGTTTCTTTCTGGAAGCACGGAAGTTGGCATTTTACGCTTAGTACAATCCGACACCGGAATGGCTGCGGATATTCTCGCCAAAGCACAGACGGAGGGCAGTTATATTGACTTGCCTTTACAGTGGCTGTACAGTGCGGACTACATCACAACGCTGACACCCTGCGAGGGCGTAACCACTGGCACATACTATTTGGTGTGGGTTGGTCGGAGTAATAACAGCCATCCGCTGATTCAGTCAATTACAATTTTGTAAAGGAGGAAACACAATGAATATTATTGAGGCAATGGAACAGCTGAAAGCAGGAAAAGCCATCCAAAGAACAGGCTGGGGCAACGCAAAAATTCAGGCAGTACAGCTGGAAAATGGACAGTATCAGATTTTTGCATCTGGTGACCTAACGCCGGAAATGCTTGTTTTGCTTTCCGGTGATTATGAAACGAAGGAGGAAGAATCGGTATGAGAAATTGGAAACTTTGGGCGAAAGCAGCAGCTGTTCGAGCAGTCAAAACCATGGCACAAACCGCCGTGGCAACGATTGGCGTAGCTGCCGTGATGCAAGATGTCAACTGGATCGCCGTGGGCAGTGCGGCTCTGCTGGCTGGGGTGTTGTCCGTTTTGACCAGCGTTGCTGGACTGCCAGAAGTCGAATAAGGAGTGCAATATGGCAATTCTTACATACAAATTTGATGACCAAACACAGCTTTCCCCGCATTTCAATGCACGTGAATTCCGGTGTCAGTGTGGAAAAACTCATGAAACTTTGATTGCATCTAAACTGGTCGACAAGCTGGAAGCCCTCTATACCGCCCTAAACTGTAGCAAAATCATTGTGACAAGCGGTTATCGTTGCCCAGAACACGATAAGGCTGTAGGCGGTACAAGCAGCGGTCAGCATACCAAGGGCACTGCTGCGGATGTCTGCTGCTACAGGCAGGATGGTCAGCCAATCAGCAGCAAAACGGTATGCTGTAAGGCTCAGGATTTAGGCTTTACTGGCATCGCTAACATCACAAGTAGTTATCAGTACACACATTTGGACGTGCGGACGTCCGGAAAATGGTATGGTGACGAAGTGTATGGAAACGGAACTGTAACAGATGATTTTTACAAGTATTTTGGCATGGAAAAGTCAGAGCCTGAAACAAAAAATCTCTTAAAAGGGATTGACGTATCCTATGCACAGGGCGTGATTGATTGGGAAAAAGTAAAAGCATCTGGGTTGGTAGATTTTGCGATTCTGCGGGCAGGCTATGGCAAAGAAACTTCTCAGATTGATGACCAATTCAGTCTAAACTATACAGCCTGCAAACAGCTGGGTATTCCGGTCGGTGCTTATTGGTATAGTTATGCCACTACTGTCGCCGAAGCGGAGCAGGAAGCAAACGTCTGCCTGCAAATAATTCAGGGGAAACAGTTTGAATATCCGGTTGCGTTCGACATCGAAGAGGCTCGCTGTCTTCCACAAGCCGATGCCATCAGCACCACATTTTGCACTGCATTGGAAAATGCCGGTTATTATACGGCAATTTATACATTCAAATCTGCCTTGGAAAGTAATTTCAGTGCGGCAGTCAAAAATCGCTATGATATTTTTCTGTCCCATATTGGCGTACAGCAAACAGATTATGCTGGGGATTATGGACTATGGCAGTACAGTTGGACGGGATGCATTCCAGGAATTTCCGGCGATGTCGATTTAGATTATGCATACAAGGATTACCCGACTATGATACAGAATGCCGGATTAAACGGATTCACGAAAGCAACGCAGACGATACCAGAACTGGATGAAGAAGACTCAGCCTTACAGCAGATTTTGCGGCATGTTGCCAGCATCGACAAAAAACTACAAAATTCGACAGATAACCAGATTGACTAATCATGAAAAAACATGGTATAATCAATTCATTCAATCTGGATGTACCAGATGAAAATTTTTTTATTTTCCCAACCTACTAATTGTGGAAAAAGCCGTTCCCTGAAGTTGATCATCTCAGGAAGCGGCTTCTTTTTTATTGAAAAATTTACGAAGAAAAAAGGAGTATCTATATGAAAAGTTTTATCCCATGGATTGGCGGAAAGTCCCTGCTTGCTAAAAAGATTGTATCTTTGTTTCCAGACAACATTCAGCGATATATTGAGGTTTTCGGCGGTGGCGGATCTGTTTTATTTTACGGAAATCAGCCACGGGCTCCGCTGGAAATTTACAATGACTGGAATCGGGATTTGGTCAATTTGTTCCGTTGTACGAAGTATCACTGCGGAGAACTTCAGAAAGAAATTGATGGCTATGTCAATGCAAGGGAATGGTTTGATGATATACAGGAACAGATGAAAATACGAGGCTTCACAGATATTCAAAGGGCTGCGATGTTCTATGTTATGATCAAAATCAGTTTTGGAGCAAATACCAGAAACTTTGGATGCAGCAAGAAAAATCTGTCAACAGATTATCTGCTTCCAATTTCAGAACGGCTGAAAAAAGTGGTTATTGAAAATAAGGATTTTGAAAGCCTGATTCGCAATTATGACCGACCAAATGCGTTCTTTTATTGTGATCCGCCTTATTTCAAGACAGAGCATTACTATGATGCTGCATTTTCAGAAGCTGATCACAGACGTTTAAAACAGTGTTTAAGCAGTATAAAAGGACGGTTTATCCTGTCTTATAACGACAGCGAATTTATTCGGGAATTGTACCGTGACTTTGAAATATGCTCCGTAGAACGACCGAATAATCTTTCCAGAGGCACTTACAAGGAACTTATTATTAAAAATTATTGATGTATTTTTTTTAGAGAAGAAATAACGAAATTCGTTATGCTGCTGTAAAAAGAACACATAGGAGGCATTTTATGATTCAGATTTATCTTTCCGAACTGCTTGCAGAACGTCAGATGACGCAAGCGGAACTATCCCGTCTTTGCGGCATTCGTCCATCTACCATCAGTATGATTTATAACGGGCTTGCAGACCGCTTGAATGTCCATCATCTGGATAAAATTTGCGGAGCGTTAGATTGCAATTTGAGTGACCTTTTGGAGTATATTCCGGAAAAGAAGCAGATTCGTCTGTCTCAAAATGAGATTTCAAAAAATTATATTACATAAGAAAAACCGCTCTGGTTTCCGTAAATCGGATAAATCAGAGCGGTTTTTTGCGTTTTGTGTGTCACTTTTTTGCGTTTTGCTTGGCAGGCTACAGCGGAAAATACAGCAATTCCATGCTTTCCGACAATCCCAACAGCGGATTTTATGAGGCAGATACTGCAAGAACGATTGATACAAGCAATCAGTCTCCATGCAAAAATCAGGGCGGAATTGTTGTCGTTGAGGGAAATGGTTCACGTCCATCACATCACGGCAACGGGTATAAGGAATCTGAAACGATGTACACGCTGAATTGTATCGAAAATCATGCTGTTGCCTATGGAATCGGCAGACCTGCCATGAATCAGGGATACAATGCAAAATTCAGCTTTCAGATCGAAGAAGAAACCTCACCTACACTTGTTGCATCGGGTGCAGGCGGAATTGCTCATCCGGTCTATTCCACAAGCAAAAATTCACATCATACTGTTGCTGAAAAAGAAAAAGCAAATACACTTGTAGCATCAGACTATAAAGACCCGCCTGTCGTCAACGACAGCACTCCTGAAACTGAATACATCGTAAGACGATTGACACCGCAGGAATGTGCGTTGCTGCAAGGTATGCCGACTTGGTGGTGCGATGATATCGGCATTGAAAATCCAACGGAAGAACAGATTCGTTGGTGGCAGAATGTCTTTGAAACCTACAACAAGGCTGTCGGGAAAAACTGCAAACCGAAATCCCGTAAGCAGATTGAAAAATGGCTGAAAGATCCGTATTCCGATAGTGCCGCCTACAAGATGTGGGGCAACGGTATATATTTAGGGAATGCGTGGTTTGTGCTGTCTGGGATAGCGTATTATGCACAGAATACAGCCTGAAAGTTTGTCATATGTCACACTTGATATCTGTGCCATTCAGAGTTATCATGTGTACTACCGAAAAGGAGGTCAAACATATGACGATTGAATTTCATCTCACAGGAGAAAATCGAAAAACACTGGTGAAAGCTGTTTCTGAAATACTTGAAATTCCTGCCGAATATCAGTATATGCCGACTTGTGCCTACAAAATCGGGGAATATTATACCATCACCAAAGAGGGCAGCCTTGAAATCAGCGATTCTGCTGACAGCAAGGAAACAGAACATCTCATAGAAGAACTGAAAAAGCGTGGTTACGATGTTCCGGACACAACAGAACCGGAATCCACAAAATTGACGGTTCAAATGCCGGCAGATTTTTTCGATGAACATACGCTTGGCAATCTTCAGCAGATCTTCGAAAACAAAGCTGCATTGTTCAAGGTTGCTTTTCAGACGGATTCATTGGACATCATTTCATCTGATGAAAAGGTGGAATTTCCATGGTTCACAGTCAGACAGGACGGTGATGCAGATGCCTATTGCACGTTCATTTCTATGCTTTGCGAATTTGCAAAGAGTCAAAGCCGTATCAACAATAAGCCTGACACCAGCGACAATCCCAAGTACACCATGCGGTGTTTAATGATTCGTCTGGGAATGGTGGGAGCAGAATTTAAGACGGTAAGAAAAGTAATCCTTCGCAATCTCACAGGCAATTCCGCATTCAGAAAGGTTGGTGCAAATAATGAAATTTCCGAATAAAGCATATCTGGAACAGCTCCGAAAGCAGTATCCAAAAGGGACAAAGCTCCAGATGATCACCATGCGGAATGAAAAATATCCCATTCCTCCAGGGACTGTTGGTGAGGTAACACATATCGATGATATGGGGTCAATTCATATGAAATGGGAAAATGGTTCTTTCCTTGCGATCATTCCGGAAGTGGATTCTTTCAGAGTGGCGGGGGCTGAAAATTAAGACAGAACCTATTCCATCGTACTGTATGTTACCATAGAAATTCAAGTTAATCAAGACTGTATATTACACAATCTTTTGGCGAATATACAGTCTGTTTTTCTGTACATTTAGCGGGTTGCATTATACTCCGTAATGCGGTAATATGTGATACAACGAAAGGGCAAAAAGCCCGAAATTACGGAGGAAAACATCATGAACGCAAAAACAGAAAAACAGATCGAAAACCTGAAAAACCAGACCATCGGCGTGGAAATCGAAATGAACCACATCACCAGAGAACGAGCTGCAAAACTTGCCGCAGACTTTTTCGGAACGGGCAGATACGAAAACACAGCAAGAAGAAACGGCTACTGCACCTGGTCAGCATGGGATGCACAGGGCAGAGAATGGAAATTTCAGAGAGACGTAAGCATCATCGGAACAGACAGCGAAAAATGCGAACTGGTCACACCGATTTTGAAATACGAGGACATCGAAACCTTGCAGGAACTGGTGAGAATCCTCAGAAAAGCCGGAGCAGTCAGCCACGCAGGTGTTGGGGCAGGGGTTCATATTCACATCGGAGCAAACGGACATACCCCACAGACCCTCAGAAACCTTGCAAACCTGATGGCAAGCCACGAACAGCTGATCGCAGATGCCCTGAAAATCGACAGCGGCAGAATGAACCGATACTGCAGAACGGTAGACCCAAAGTTCATTGAACAGCTGAATCAGAAAAAACCGAGAACCATGGCTCAGCTTGCCGACATCTGGTACAGGGCAAATGGTGCGGATTACGGAAGAAATCAACATTACAACGACAGCCGATACCATATGCTGAACTTTCACGCAACCTTTACCAAAGGCACAATTGAATTCAGACTTTTCCAGTTCGACAAACCTGCTAATGGCAAGAGAAACGGACTTCACGCAGGACAGTTGAAAAGTTACATTCAGCTTTGCCTTGCACTTTCCGAAATGGCAAAGGAGCTGAAAACAGCAAGTCCGAAACCACAGCAAACGGAAAATCCGAAATTCGCTATGCGAACATGGCTGATTCGATTGGGAATGGTCGGTGCGGAGTTTTCCACAGCGAGAAGTTTTCTGACCAAGAACCTTTTAGGAGATGCTGCTTTTCGATTCGGCAGAGCCTGAAAAGGCTCTCCACAGGCAACGGACGGCAACACAGCCGCCCACGTTGCTTTTGTGGGATCGCTTCCTCACCATACAACCCCAGCCACACAAGCCCACACAGTCCCTGATTTTGCAAAGTGTAATCTGAACAAATTTCACACCATAAATTTTGTAGTTTTAGCGGGTTGCAATTATTCCCTGAAAGAGTTAATATGTGACTACCGCAAAGCGGAATTTACAAAAAGGAGATTTGAGATGAAAAAATATTACCTTGCCTACGGTTCAAACCTCAATGTTCACCAGATGAAGTACCGCTGCCCCACTGCAAAAATTGTGGGAACGGCTGTCATCAGGGATTGCGAACTTCTCTATAAGGGCAGCAAAACCGGTTCTTACCTCACCATTGAAAAGAAGAAAGGCGGTGTTGTTCCGGTTGCCGTCTGGGAAGTGACTGCCGCCGATGAACACAGCCTTGATGCATATGAGGGCTGCCCGAACTTCTACTACAAGAAAAACATGGAAGTTACGCTTGATGAAACAGGTATCAGAATTGATGCTTTTGTGTACATCATGCATGAAGAACGTAAACTGGGAATTCCTACTTCTGCATACGTTCAGACCTGCAAATTTGGCTATGCCCTTTTCAAGTTTGATTTCAAATACCTTGATGAGGCATATGAAAAAAGTTTGAAGGGGGTTGCAAACGATGAAAACTGAAATAGAAGAAAGAACCTGCCCGAAATGCGGGTGTGTTTATACTGAAGTTCCCGCACTTTCAAGAGTGGATAATGAAACGCTGATCTGCCCTGATTGTTCGACAAAAGAAGCTCTCGAAAGCATCGGAATTTCCAAGGAAGAACAGGAAAAAATCATCAGTATCATTCATCACAGCCGCCTGAACTAAAAACCAAAGAGCCAAGGGGCAGAACAAACTGCCCCGCAGACGGCTCAGAAAGGAAACCCATATGAAAATACTTATCGTTGAACCGAGAAAACGTCCAAGAGAAGCCGAAATTGACGGCAGTCTGGAATCCATGCAGAAAACGGTCGGCGGGTATCTGCAAGCGATATACCCTTTTGAAGATGAAATTGCCCTTGTCTGTGATGATGAATCAAAGTTGAAATCCGATACGGAGTGGAACAGAATGCTCCCTGAAACAAGCGACATCATCAAAGGCACATTTTTCATCGCAGGTCTTGGAGCAGAAGATTTTACAGATCTTTCTGCTGAACTTATGGAAAAGTACAAACAGCGATTTTGGAACATTGAACTTTTCATTCCCACACCAAACGGTCTGATGCCAATTGTAATCAGGGACTGACAGCCCACACGTTCGCCTGTAATGGCAGGTAAAACCGATTCCAAATACCTTTCCGATTTGAAAAGCAACGCCACAAACGCAAACGTGGCGGCTGCTTTTTTGCTGTCATAATCACACAATACAGGGGCGGTTTTCAAACTGTATATTCTGGCAGTTTAGCCGCTTGCAATTATACACACTATGCGGTAATATGTAATCACCGAAAGGAAAAAAACACGAAATACGGAGGAAAACACAATGGTATCATACGGAATCGCAAAGGCAAGAGCAATGGCAAACAGAACGGACTGGAACGAAAGAACGGAAATCACAAAGGCAGTTATCACCTGGGTGGACGATGAATACGAATACGACCTTGAAATTGAAAATGAGGACAGAATGTACGATGAAGAGTTCACAGAATGGGTTGAGAAAAATGCAGAAAGCCTTGCAAAGGCAGATGCAGAAGAAAATGAAACGATTTTTGAGGGCATTGACAGAATCGACTTCAAGGAGGACTACATTGATGACGATGCTATTTTCGATGAGGAATACGAAAATGCCTGCGAATTTGAATGGGAATGCATGACGGGAAGATAAATTTCCCTTTCAAACCCACAAACCACAGCCTTGGAAACAAGGCTGTGTGGCTCGTACCGAAGAAATATAGTACACAAAATAGTCCTGCAATGTTTGTGCAGTATATTTTTTCGTTATGACTTGATAAACTTGAATTTGTATGGTAACATGGTTACAATGGGAATGAAATCTGGATTACAAAACAGCCCCCATGAGGGCATTAAAATAAATGATGTAGACTTGCTTTTGGGCAGGTCTTTTTTGTTACCTGGGAGGTGAATACAATGGCTCGATTCAAACCGACCCGTTTTATGGCGGAGGATTCCAAGTATAACAAAAAGGCGGCAGATTATGCCGTCTCTTTTATTGAATGCCTCAGCCACACCAAAGGCACATGGGCAGGAAAGAAATTTGAACTGCTGGACTGGCAGGAACAGATTATCCGTGACCTGTTCGGCATTCTGAAATCGAATGGCTATCGGCAATTCAACACGGCTTATATCGAGATTCCGAAGAAAAATGGCAAATCAGAACTTGCCGCTGCGGTTGCTCTGCTGCTCACCTGCGGTGACGGTGAAGAACGTGCGGAGGTGTATGGCTGTGCTGCCGACCGGCAACAGGCTGCAATTGTTTTTGATGTGGCTGCCGATATGGTGCGAATGTGTCCTGCCCTGAATAAGCGTGTCAAAATCCTGACATCGCAAAAGCGAATCGTCTACATTCCTACAAACAGCTTTTATCAGGTGCTTTCAGCAGAAGCCTATTCCAAGCACGGTTTCAACATCCACGGGGTGGTGTTCGATGAACTGCATACGCAGCCGAACCGAAAGCTGTTTGATGTTATGACAAAAGGTTCCGGCGATGCCAGAATGCAGCCTTTATATTTCCTGATTACCACTGCTGGCACAGACACAAATTCAATCTGCTATGAAGTACACCAAAAGGCGAAAGACATTCTGGAAGGCAGAAAACATGACCCGACTTTTTATCCTGTCATTTATGGTGCGGATGAATCGGAGGACTGGACTGACCCAAAGGTCTGGAAAAAAGCAAACCCAAGCCTTGATAAAACTATCGGTATGGATAAGGTGGTAGCTGCGTGTAATTCTGCAAAGGAAACGCCGGGCGAGGAAAATGCGTTTCGGCAACTGCGTTTGAATCAGTGGGTAAAACAGGCAGTACGTTGGATGCCGATGGAAAAGTGGGACAAATGCAAGGTTTCTTTTGATGAAGAGATGCTTGACGGGCGTGTTTGCTATGGTGGACTTGACCTTTCCTCTACAACGGATATTACAGCTTTTGTCTTGGTATTTCCTCCAACAGATGATGACGAGCATTATTATGTTTTGCCCTACTTCTGGTTGCCGGAAGAAACATTGCCACTTAGAGTAAGGCGTGACCACGTTCCATATGATGTATGGGAACGGCAAGGCTATCTGAAAACAACTGAGGGAAATGTGGTTCACTATGGTTTTATCGAAAACTTCATCGATGAGCTGGGACAGAAATTTCATATCAAAGAGATAGCATTTGACCGTTGGGGTGCGGTGCAGATGTCGCAGAACCTTGAGGGACTGGGTTTTACAATGGTACAATTTGGACAAGGATATAAAGACATGAGTCCACCGACCAAGGAACTGATGAAACTGACTCTGGAACAGACCCTTTCCCACAATGGTCACCCGGTTCTTCGGTGGATGATGGATAACATTTTCATCAGGCGTGACCCTGCCGGAAACATCAAGCCGGACAAAGAAAAATCCACAGAGAAAATTGACGGTGCGGTTGCCATGATCATGGCTCTTGACCGTGCAATTCGCTGTGGATGTGTGTCTGATGAGTCGGTTTATGATATGAGGGAGATGCTGGTGTTTTAATTATCTCGATTTAATCCATTTCAAAGCTTCAGTACCACATTCATAATCCTCAGCAACATCTTTAGCATACAAATACTCAGAATCAAAAGAACCTGTTTTTAAGTTGTATGTATATTTAAATACAACAGGTATCTCTCTATTGTATCTTTGGCAAATTTCATTCAATTCCGGCATTATTTCTTCTGTTATAATATTATAGATCTTATTATCGATTTCGTCGGATACACCCGCTTTTACATTGCCAACTACTTTTTCATCAACACGGTATGCACTTGCAATTAAAGACTGGGAATCATCATTATAAATGTATACGTATAGTAGTTCCGATTTAGCACTTGCTGCTTCTTTGTACAAAGAAATAATTTCCGACTGCTTATCCATGAATTCATCTTCAAAACACATTTATCTTACTCCTAAGCTATATGACTTAATCGAAAAATTTACTCGATTTCATATTTAAGTATACCACATCCACACCAAAAAAACAACCCTCTGAAAGGAATTGATTTTTATGGGAATTTTCAGCGGGCTCTTTAAGTCCAGAGATAAGCCGACCAACAGCTACGACAGCCCGTCATACACATATTTTTTCGGCAGAAGCAATGCAGGAAAAAGAGTCACCGATAGAACAGCTTTGCAGCATATTGCGGTCTATGCCTGTGTGCGGGTTCTGTCAGAAGCAATTGCACAGCTGCCGCTTCATGTGTACAAATACAACGATAGCGGAAAAGAGCGAGTGCCACAGCATCCGCTTTATTTTTTACTCCACGACCAGCCAAATCCTGAAATGACTTCTTTTGTTTTCCGAGAAACCTTAATGTCACATCTGCTGATTTACGGCAATGCCTATGCACAGATTATCCGAAACGGCAGAGGTGATGTTTTAGGGCTATACCCTTTGATGCCTGACAAAATGAAGGTTGACCGTGATGAGAAAAACCGCCTGATATATATTTACAGCCGTTACGATGAGGCAAATCCGAATCTGAAAGAACAGGGCGACATCGTTCTTTATGCTGATGAAGTCCTGCACATTCCGGGTTTAGGATTTGACGGACTGGTTGGATATTCGCCGATTGCACTTGCGAAAAATGCAATCGGCATTTCTATTGCCTGTGAGGAATATGGGGCATCGTTTTTCGGAAATGGTGCTTCACCAAGTGGCGTGTTAGAACACCCCGGAGTGATCAAAAATCCGGAGCGTGTGCGTGATGCTTGGCAAAGAGCCTATGGCGGAAGAAATGCTCACAAGGTCGCAGTTTTAGAGGAGGGCATGAAATTCACCCCCATTGCAATTCCAAACAATGAAGCACAGTTTCTGGAAACCAGAAAGTTTCAGATTGAGGAAATAGCAAGAATGTACCGTGTACCGCTTCATATGATCGGTGACCTTGACCATGCAACATTCAGTAACGTAGAACATTTATCCCTTGATTTCGTGAAATATAGCCTCGATCCTTGGATTGTCCGATGGGAGCAGTCATTGCAGAAAGCCTTGCTTTCTGATTCTGAAAAAGGGCAGTATTTCGTGAAATTCAATGTGGACGGGCTTTTGCGAGGCGATTATGCTTCCCGTATGCAGGGCTATGCTACTGCAAGACAAAACGGCTGGATGTCGGCGAATGACATCCGAGAACTTGAAGATATGAATATGATTTCAGAGGAGGAAGGTGGAAACCTGTATCTTTGTAACGGTTCGATGAGCCGCCTCCGCGATGCAGGAATTGCCTATTCAGATAAAAAACAGAAAAAGGAGGGCGATGAAAATGGATAAGTTCTGGAATTTTATCAAAAATGAAGAGACATCAGAAACAGAGCTGTATTTTGAGGGACCAATCTCAAGCAGCACATGGTATGGTGATGTGCGCTCGGATAGGGTGTAAGTAAATGTGAAATTGGTAACACACAGAATAGGTAATTCTGTAAGCGACCCAACTAACCGAAAGACGAAAGCTGATACGGGAACATAGCACGTTGGGGAAGCGGTAAGTTTCTTAAAGGCAATCAAGAACGACTGAACCGCAACGCTAAGCAGATAAGAGGATAAAACTGTATTTGTTGAATGTGAGTTTCAAGTCCCAGTTAACCAATGGTTAAGGAAATTTGCCTGATACCTTAAATATGAATGCGATTTATTATCATCTCCAATAAATTATTGTCTCAATATTCATATGACGTGCAAGAGAACTTGTGCAAACGAAACGAAAGCATATCCGACAATCTGCAACCAGTTATTTACACTAACCGAGGATACCCTAAAGGTCAATGCTGAAAAGCTATGATTTAAGAATCTGAATATGACCCAAGGGTACGGAGTTTCCATAGTAGTCCGAGGACGGTAACACCGTCTGCATGGCGAAGGGAAACAGTTGTTATGGTCAAAAATGAAGAAAGTTAGGGAGGAAAACCTCAATGGCTGAAATGCAACCAACAACCGAAATTTTGACGAGAATAAGCAAAAACTCATTGAACAATAAAGATGAAGTGTTTACACGTCTGTTCAGATATTTATTACGGGAGGATATATGGTTTGAAGCATACAGAAATCTGTATGCAAATAATGGTGCATCAACAAAAGGTGTAAATGATGACACTGCCGACGGCTTTAGTGAAAGAAAAATACAGAAAATCACAGAACAGCTGAAAAACGGCAAATTTAATCCAACGCCGGTAAGACGCACATATATACAAAAAAAGAATTCTGATAAAATGCATCCACTTGGTATTCCGACATTTACAGACAAACTTGTACAGGAAGCTGTACGCATGATTTTAGAAGCAGTATATGAACCTATATTTCATGAATGTTCTCATGGTTTCAGACCAAACAGGAGCTGTCATACTGCTTTAAAAAGTCTGCGTATGAAATTCACAGGTGCAAAATGGTTCATAGAGGGTGACATCAAGGGCTGTTTTGACAATATTAACCATGATGTACTGATAGGAATACTGAACAAAAAAATCAAAGACGCAAGATTAATACAGCTTATTCAACAATTTCTGAAAGCAGGCTATCTTGAAGACTGGATATATCACAGGACATACAGCGGTACACCGCAGGGAGGAATCATTTCTCCCATACTGGCAAATATCTATCTGCATGAACTGGATAAGTTTGTAGAAAATCTAAAAGAGGAATTTGATAAACCGAGCAAAGAAAAGTATACTCCCGAATACCGAAAAGCAAAATATCAGACAGAAAAAGCACGAAAAGCAATCAGAGAGTGCGACCCACAGGATTATGAGCGAAAAAAACAGCTAATTAAAAATTTGAAAGCAGTCCGCAGTGTTCAGCTTAAAACTCCATGCAAATCACAGACAGACAAAAAAATTCAATATATTCGTTATGCTGATGATTTTATTCTATCAGTAAATGGAAGTCGTGAAGAATGCATCAAAATAAAAAAGAAGCTGTCACAATACATCAGCGAGGTGCTTAAAATGCAGCTCAGTAATGAGAAAACGCTGATAACTCACAGCAGTAATCATGCAAGATTTTTAGGTTACGACATCAGTGTAAGAAGAAATGCCAAAATTAAAAGCAAAAATGGCGGAGTTTCATTGAGAACATTGAATAATAAGGTTGAACTTTTAATTCCATTAAAGGAAAAAATCAACCGTTTCATGTTCGATAAAGGTGTCATCTTTCAAAAAAAGGATGGCTCTCTGTTTCCTACTCATCGCAGCTATATGATACATATGTCAGACCTTGAAATCATATCAACATACAATTCAGAGCTGAGAGGAATCTGCAATTATTACAATTTAGCAAGTAATTACTGCCAATTGCGTTACTTTGCTTATCTAATGGAATATAGCTGTCTGAAAACACTGGCGGCAAAACATAATACCAAGATTTCAAAGATAATAGCAAAGTTTAAAGACGGAAAAGGCGGATGGGGAATCCCATACGAAACTAAAAGCGGTAAAAAGCGCTGTTATTTTGCTAAATACTCTGATTGCAAAGACTCAAAAGATGGTACGGACAATATCTCAAACGCAGCCGTAATATATGGCTATTCAAGAAATACACTTGAAGAACGCTTAAAAGCAAAGGTTTGCGAACTGTGTGGGGACACAAATGCAGAATACTATGAAATTCATCACGTTCATAAAGTGAAAGACCTGAAAGGTAAAAACGATTGGGAACGTGCAATGATAGCCAAAAGGCGAAAAACATTGGTGTTATGCAGGAATTGCCACCATAAAGTTCATAATCAATGAGTTGATTTTATTTTATATAACAATGGAGAGCCGTGTACTCCGAGAGGGGTAAGCACGGTTCGGTGAGGGGTCTGTATAAACCTACTATGGAAACATAGCAAGGCGATACTTTCCTACTCTACGAACTGACCCCTGTGTTATTTAAAGACGAACTGAACAAACATCCGGGTAATCTTACCGTTTGGATCTCGAGTCCGGGTGGAGATGTGTTCGCCGCAAGTCAGATTTACACTATGCTGAAAAATCATAAAGGCAGAATTACCGTTAAAATTGACAGCCTTGCAGCATCGGCGGCATCTGTCGTTGCAATGGCAGGTGATGAAACCTTGATTGCACCAACTGCCCTAATGATGATTCACGACCCCAGCACTTGTGCTATGGGAAACAAGGCAGATATGGAAAAAGCTATCATCTTGCTTGATGAAGTCAAAGAGAGTATCATCAATGCCTACGAAACCAAATCCCACCTCAGCAGAAACAAGATCGCAAAGCTGATGTCCGATGAAACATGGCTCAATGCAAAAAAGGCTCATGAAATGGGATTTGTGGACGGGATTCTCTTTGCAGATAATAAAAAGTCCGTTCCTGAAAAGGAAAATGAACTGAATGAGGAAGAACCTGAAAAAGAAGATTCTCTTACCGCAATGACCTATTCCAAATCGAAGAATCTATCTGCATTCTTATCCAAAGTATCTGCATCGGCAGAATCCGTTACAGGCACACCAATTGACCAGCTTGAAAAAAGACTGGCACTTTTGAAATATTGATTGGAGGAATTGATTATGACGATTAAAGAACTCAGAGAAAAGAGAAAGAAGGCTTGGGACACTGCCCGTGATTTTCTCGACAGCAAGAGAAATGCAAACGGCGTTCTCAGCGAGGAAGATTCCAAGACCTACGATGCGATGGAGCAGACCATTGTTGACCTTGGCAAAGAAATTCAGCGTCTGGAAAAACAGGCTGAAATCGAAGCTGAAATGAACAAAGCAACTTCCACTCCTGTTCTCGGTAAGCCTGCAACTCCGAATGTAACGGAAAAGACAGGTACAGCGAGCGATACTTACAAGAAAGCATTCTGGAACAGCGTCAGAAATCGTAACTGGATCGATGTCCATGATGATTTGCACATTGGTACAGATGCAGAGGGCGGTTATCTTGTTCCAGATGAGTTTGAACGAAAACTGGTGGAAGCATTAGAGGAAGAGAGCATTTTCCGCCAGATGGCAACGGTCATCAAAACTTCCAATGGCGACCGCAAGATTCCGATTGTGACTTCCAAGGGCGAGGCTGTCTGGATGGACGAAGAACAGCAGTATTCTCTTTCTGATGATACGTTCGGACAGGCATCGCTTTCCGCATACAAGCTGGGAACAGCGATCAAGATCTCCGAAGAACTCCTTAACGATTCTGTATTTGATTTGCCGTCCTACATCGCAAAAGAGTTTGCACGCCGTATTGGTGCAAAGGAAGAAGAGGCATTCTTCATTGGTGACGGCAAGGGAAAACCGACCGGCATTTTTAATGCAACAGGCGGTGCGGAAGACGGCACTTCCACCACAGGTGCAAGTATTACATTTGATGATGTGATGGAACTTTTCTATTCTCTCAGAAGTCCGTACCGCAAAAAGGCGGTGTGGGTGCTCAATGATTCCACTGTCAAGGCTCTCAGAAAACTGAAGGACAACACAGGAAACTATATCTGGAATCCGTCTGTGCAGGCTGGTATTCCGGATACCATTCTCAATCGTCCTTACAAGACATCCAGCTATGTACCGGAAATCAAGGCAGGCAACAAGTGCATGGCATTCGGCGACTTTAGCTATTACTGGGTAGCCGACAGACAGGGACGCTCTTTCAAGAGACTGAATGAACTCTTTGCCATGACAGGTCAGGTTGGTTTCCTTGCAAGTCAACGTTTGGACGGCAAGCTGATTCTTCCGGAAGCAATCAAGACGCTCACTATCAAGAAAGCGTGATGCTATGATTACGCTGAAAGAGGCGAAAAATTATCTGAGAGTGGATTATGAAGAGGACGATAGTCTGATTCAAAATCTGCTTTCTACAGCAAAAAATCTGGTAATGGACGTTGGCAGGTTAGATGAGGAAAATTTTACAAAAAATGAAGATACCGTGCGGACAGCGATGCTTTTCGCACTTGGGTATCTTTATGAAAACAGGAGCAACCCTGATTACAAAAAGCTGACATTAAATCTTCGTTCAATTTTGTTTGCACAGCGAGAGGGTGTGATTTGATGGAAATTGGAAATCTGAATCAAAGAATCACCATTCTGGAGCATAGAACTGTTATTGATGAAATCGGCAACCACATCACCAAGTGGGAAGAAATATTCTCCCTATGGTCAAAGGTTGCTGTAAAAACTGCAAGTGAAACCACTGATGCAGGAGTTACCAAAGAGATACAAAAGCTTGAATTTCTCGTCCGTCAAAGCCCTGCAACGCTGAACATCAACAGTACCAATTTCCGTATTCTTTTCAGGAATAACATTTACAATGTCACCGGAATTACTCCTTTATACGATCACAACAACTACATGAAAATCGAGGGTGAAATACGAAAGGCAGGTGCTTCCGATGACTACAGTTGATGCGATGGCTGATGAGATTATGAAAGGTCTGACAGATTATGCTGACCTTGCAGATACGTCAATGAAAAAGGCGGTCAGAAAAACTGCAAAGTTTGTAAAAGATGAAATATCCGCCAATGCTCCAAAGCGAACAGGAGCGTATGCTAAGAGCTGGACTGCCAAAAAGACAAAGGAAAACAGCCATTCTCTTGAAATGACTGTTCATTCTAAAAACAGGTATCAGCTGGCACACCTTTTGGAAAAGGGGCACGCCAAGCGCAATGTCATTAACTTAAAACGGCTCTTGAATGGCAAGCAGA
>UMHK01051714.1_pt1 | contig 65818 bp, 48 predicted proteins | sample 1965521 | NCBI WGS metagenome assembly UMHK01 (sample SAMEA4836097, study PRJEB28245) | human gut metagenome | biome: gut microbiome; material: fecal sample | place: Denmark | collected 2008
GATAAACCCTGCAAGATTCATTTCTTGCAGGGTTTCTTGTTATATATCCGTATTGAGCGGAAATTCTTTTTTGTCATATAAACGAATTGCAATAGTACTTTTTAAAGTATATTATAGACTGAAAACATACAAAAAAGCCTGCTAAGGGAAGAAAATATCCCTCTAGCAGGCATTTCATATAAGGATGAATTGAAAACTTATCTGATTACTTTCACTTCACCATCCTTAGCAATCTTAACGATGCTGGAAGGCTGATGAGGTTTATGCTCCTGACGGCGGCTCCAGCAAACATAATCTACAGCATTGAGGATTTCCTCGGAGATGTCGCGATAATTCTGTGCAGCAGGCTCACCACTCACATTAGCACTTGTACTTACAATAGGCTTCTGAAAACGGTAACAGAGTTGTTTGGAGAAAGGCTCATAGGTTATACGCATCGCCAGACTTCCATCCTCTGCTACCAGATTATTAGCCACTCCACTCGCATCATCAAGAATAACCGTAGTAGGCTTTACAGGCATGGCAGCATCGATGAAATCCCATGCTACCTGTGGCACATTGCGGAAATAACGCGCCATGCGGTCAGCAGAATCTATCAGGCAGATAAGCGCCTTAGAATCGTCACGTTTCTTTATTTCATAAACTTTCTTTACCGCTTCAGGGTTGGTGGCGTCGCATCCTATGCCCCATACGGTATCTGTAGGATAGAGTATCACTCCACCCTTTCGCATGCACTCTATAGCACGCTTGATGTCTTCTTCTACAGTCATAATACTATAAAACTAAAAATCAAAAATCTTTTGAATCTTAAAAATCGTCACTAACATCTTTCTTCAAACACTCATAATAAGCTATGTCCTTCATACCATTGAGAAAAGCAGAAGCATCCATACGTTTCTTGCCACTGAGCTGCAACTCCTGAATAATGAGCCATTCGTCAAGGCAGGCTACTTGTAACGACTTTCCCTCAACGCGGAACGATCCCACAGGCGCATCACCACGCTTCATACATGAAAGACAGGTAGAAAATATCTTAAGTACCTGAATTTTCTGTGTACTCTGCTTATGGGATGGATGAGTAGTAGGCTCAGGGAACCTCACATGATCATCATCTCCCTTAGGATCGTCAAAGAATACTACTGTCTCCTTCTTCTTAATTTCGGTCCATGCACCAGGGTATGGAGAAAGACCGCGGATAAAATCATACACCTGTTTGGCAGGCTTGTGGAAGTCGATGCGGCAGGTATCCTTGAAGATTTTAGGAGCCGGCTTGAGTTCGGCACCCTGTCCTATCATTTCGCTCTGAGGAATGGAACCGATATTGCCATCGGCAGCGATGAGCGCATCAATGGTTTCCAGCGCCAGTTCAGCACCAAGATGCATCAACCCGTCGTAAACATACTCCACATTTGCCGTCTCCGGAATAGGAAAACGTTTCTGCAGGATGATGCGACCGGTATCAATATCGTGGTCGAGGAAGAAGGTGGTAACACCCGTCTCCTTCTCGCCATTAATCACTGCCCAGTTGATAGGCGCCGCACCGCGATACTGCGGAAGGAGGGCTGCATGTACATTAAAAGTACCATATTTCGGCATCGCCCAAACCACCTCTGGCAGCATGCGGAAAGCAACTACCACCTGCAAGTCAGCCTGATAAGAACGCAACTGCTCCACAAAGTCAGGGTCCTTCATCTTTACAGGCTGCAGCACCGGTAAACCATGCTCTACGGCATACTGCTTAACCTGCGAAGGTTGCAGCGTATCCTGATGTCTGCCCACCGGTTTATCAGGCTGCGTAACCACAGCCACCACGTTGTAACCGCCCTCTACCAGGCGCTTGAGGGATTCCACCGCAAACTCCGGTGTTCCCATGAAAACAATTCTCAAATCCTTCTTCTCCATAAAACACTAATATTTTAAAATAAAACCAGCAAAGCCGTTGAATTCTTCACTCTTCGTTCTTCACTCTTCACTTAAAACTCCTACTCTGCCGACATATCCGCTACAATCTGCCTGTACATGGAATAGATTCTAGTACGGCTGATGTAACCCTTCAGTACGCCTGCCACATCAATCACTGGCAGCTGGGCGGCATCGGTTTTATCAAATTTCTGCATCACCTCGTCCATACTGTCATGTTCGGTAAGAACGGCAGAAGGCTGCATCATCAACTGACGCACGGTGAAATGCTGATACAGTTCGGTACGGAAGATGATGTGGCGAATCTTCGTAATATCTATTACTCCCAACAGCACACCCGCCTGATCCAAAACAGGCAGAAAGTTGTTGTTACTGCGACTTATCTCACTCACCAGCTTGCTCATCGGCAGATCCGGACCTACCGGATGATAATCTTTCTCAATGACATCCTGCATGCCCAGCAGGGTGAGCGCAGCCTTGTCAATATGGTGGGTGAGCAGCTTGCCCTCTCTAGCCAGACGCAGGGCGTAGATGCTGTGACTCTCGAAGATGCTGATGGTGAGCAGCGAAGAGATGCACACTATCATCAGCGGCATGAAGAGCTGGTAGCCGCCCGTGAGTTCGGCGATGAGGAAGATGCCCGTAAGCGGTGCATGCATCACGCCCGTAATGAGGCCCGCCATACCCATCAGTGTAAAGTTCTGCTCAGGAACATAGACACCTACCTGATTCACATTCCAAAGGCGCGCAAAGAGGAAACCGGCAAAACCTCCGATAATGAGCGAAGGAGCAAAGGTACCACCGCATCCGCCACTACCATTGGTGGCCGAGGTGGCAAAAACCTTGGTAAAGGTTACCAAGGCGATGTAGAGGATGAGCAGCTGGTTGTGCCCGTAGAAGAGCGAACGGCTCATCACCTGCCCCCAGTCTTCCACATTCTGTCCCTTCAGCAGCACGTTGACAGCCGAATATCCCTCGCCATAGAGCGAAGGGAAGAGGAAGATGAGCGAACTCAGAATCAGTCCACCAAAGAGCAGCTTTACGTATGGATAAGGCGAAAGCTTGGCAAAGAAGCCCTCGCATGCCGACATGGTGCGCATGAAATAAAGGCTCACCAAACCGCAAAAGATGCCCAATAACAAGCAGGCAGGCACGCGGTCGAGCGCCCACGGATTGGTAAGTGTAAAATCGAAAAGGCTCTTGGAGCCCATCAGGATGTAGGTAAAGCAAGTAGCTGTTACACAACTGATAAGGATAGGCAGCAAGGAAGCCATGCTCAAGTCTACCATCAGCACCTCAAGCGTAAACACGAGTCCGGCAATAGGCGCCTTAAAGATTCCAGCAATGGCTGCAGAGGCGCCACAACCCACCAGCAGAATCATGGTTTTCTTGTCCATGCGGAAGATTTGTCCCAGGTTTGAGCCGATGGCCGAACCCGTGAGCACAATAGGAGCCTCGGCTCCCACGGAACCACCGAAACCGATGGTGATACCTGATGCCACCACCGATGACCAGCAGTTGTGGGCCTTGAGCTTGGAATTTTTGGTAGAGATGGCGTAAAGCACACGGGTGATACCGTGGGAAATATTATCTCTGACCACATATTTAATAAAGAGCATGGTGAGGTAAATGCCCACAATCGGGAAGAGCAGGAAGAGCAGGTTGTAGGTGCTCTGGTTGAATCCCGAAGTGAGCAGCAGCTGTATTTCGTGCACGATGCCGTGCAGGAAATATCCTGCCACCGACGCCAGAAGGCCGATGATAAAAGCCAGGATAAGGGTCATCTGGCGGTCAGAAATATGTTTTTTCTGCCAATCCACCATCTTACTGACCCATCCCTCTTTCTGCTCGTTGTAATCTAGAATTTCTTCATCCATCTTTTTTACATTGATTTAGAATTCCGATGTGAAATGGAACTTGATGTGTTCAAAATCCTGCTGCGCCATGCTCAACACGTAGCCCGAATCGGCAAGAAAGACATCGCGCCCCTCAATATCCTTGGCCATGTACTGGTACTTGCGCTTCTTGAAGCTCTCGAGTTCCTTCTCGTCATCTGCCTCTATCCAGCAAGCCTTGTGAAGATGCACGGGCTCCCAGCGGCACTTGGCGTTGTACTCGTTCTCCAGGCGGTACTGGATAACCTCGAACTGCAGCTGACCAACCGTGCCCACGATGCGGCGGCCGTTGAACTGGTTGACGAAGAGCTGCGCCACACCCTCGTTCATGAGCTGCTCCAATCCCTTCTGGAACTGCTTGCTCTTCATCGGGTCATCATTCTCGATGTACTTGAAAAGGAGTGGAGAGAAGCTTGGCAAACCGCGAAAATGCATCTTCTCTCCCTCCGTCAACGTATCTCCTATCTTGAAAATACCGTTGTCTGGCAAACCTACAATGTCACCCGGATAAGCCTCGTCAATGGTACTCTTGCGCTGTGCCATGAACTGGGTAGGCGAAGAGAAACGCACGTTCTTATCCAAGCGCACGTGGTAATAGGGCTGATTTCTCACAAACTTGCCCGAGCATATCTTACAGAAAGCGATGCAGGAGCGGTGGTTTGGATCAATATTGGCTGTAATCTTGAAGATGAAACCACTGAACTTAGGTTCTTCAGGCTTCACCAGTCGCTCCTCTGCCTGGGTGGGTCTAGGAGATGGAGCAATATGAACAAAACAGTCGAGGAGTTCCTGAACACCAAAATTGTTCAGTGCCGAACCGAAGAACACAGGTGCTACCTCGGCCGAACGGTAGGTTTCTTCCTCAAACTCAGGGTAAACACCATCTACCAGTTCCAGTTCCTCACGCAGTTGTGCAGCCTCACGTTCACCAACCCGCTCGTCGAGTTCTGAACTTTGGATGTCTACCTCTACCTTCTCGGTAACTCGCTGTTTGTTAGGGGTAAAGAGGTTCAGCTGATGCTCATAAATGTTGTAAACGCCCTTGAAACGGGCGCCCTGACCGATAGGCCAGCTCAGCGGGCGAACCTTGATTTTGAGCTCTGCTTCCAACTCGTCGAGCACATCAAACGGGTCGCGTCCCTCACGGTCCATCTTGTTGATGAAGATGATTACCGGGGTATTTCTCATGCGGCACACCTCCATGAGTTTGCGGGTCTGTGCCTCCACACCCTTGGCAGAGTCAACCACGATGATGGCTGAATCTACGGCTGTAAGTGTGCGGTAGGTATCCTCACAGAAGTCCTGGTGACCTGGAGTATCCAGGATATTCACCTTATAAGGTTCTCCCTCCTGTCCGGCAGGGAGATAATCAAATTCCATTACAGATGTAGATACCGAGATACCACGCTGTTTCTCAATATCCATCCAGTCAGAAGTCGCAGTTTTGCGAATCTTGTTATTTTTTACGGCACCTGCCACCTGAATCTGTCCACCGAAAAGCAGAAACTTCTCGGTCAATGTTGTCTTACCAGCATCCGGGTGAGAGATAATGGCAAATGTTCTTCTTCTTTCTATTTCGTTCATCCTGTTGTAAATATATAATAATGTATATTCTTAAAAAGTAATCACTAATAACTAATCACTACATGTCGTCATCATCAAACTTGAGTCCCTCGGTTCGGTCTTTGATGTAATAATCGCTGAGCAGACCTATGAAGACGGTAATCTCCTTGATGGCCCTTTCGGTTTCGGGCGTAATTTCCTTCTTCTGCAGGCGCAGCATCATCACACCATAGAGGGCATCGAGGCAGGTTTCAATCTCGTTGAGATCCTTGTCGCCCCGCTGGCGCAACTCTACGATGAAAGGCAGCACCTTGTAATATTCGGCATTATAGATAGGAAACTTGGTGCTCTGCAGCAGCATGCCGTGCAGATCAATGACGTCCTTTAGTATCACCTTATTAATATTAAGGTGTCCTCCCTCGCGCTTTCCCTCCTCGTTCATCATGCGAATCAGGTTGCCAAACCAGTCGAGTTCTTCCTCGCGCTGCTCGGGTGTAAAGTCGAACCGGTCTACATAATTTTTCTTGATGACAGGCAGCGAGCATCCGTAAGCTCGGATGATGTCCTCAATCTGCCACATATATAATAAGTATTCTGCGATACTTTTCTTTCTTAATTCTTGTGCTACAAACATAAACTTTGAACTATTAACTTTTGAACTTTATGCTTTGCCTTCTTCTGATTGAAGGGGTGTTTAAAAACCTGTTTAAGGACTTTTAAAATTCCGGCAGATGATACAGATTGAAAATCGTGCCGAAGAGAGCGATGATGGAGAAGATGATGACCACGCTGCCTATTACCTTATTGATAATGACGATGCCGTTGGTATCAAACTTGTTCCTAATCTTGTCGACGAGCCAGGTGAGTCCGAACCACCACAGCAGGGCTCCGAAGACGATGCTGAGATACCCTACTCCCATTTCTACCGGCATATCCGGTACGACGAAAGCAAACTGCGCGAAGGTGGCCATGAAGAGGAACACGATGAGCGGATTGGAGAGTGTTACGAGGAACGCCGTGATGCCATTGTGCATCAGGGTACCCTGCTTGTTGCTCGACTTGTGCATGTTCTTCATCGGGTCACTTTTGAAGCAGTAGATTCCGAACACGAGGAGCATCAGACTGCCGAAAATCTGAAGATAGAACTTGTTCTCGGAGTTGCTCACAAAATCCATCACAAAACTCATGCCCAAGCCTGTAAACAGAGCATATACAATGTCGCTGCATGCGGCACCCACACCTGTTACAAACCCATACCAGCGACCCTTGTTGAGTGTACGCTGGATGCAAAGGATGCCTACCGGACCCATAGGGGCTGAGGCAAGAACACCGATGACAATTCCTTTGAATATGAAGTCAAGGATGTTTATCTCTATTGGAAATGCTAAATTCATCTTAGTATCGTTATAATTTCTAACAGTCGGCAAAGTTACAAAATTTCGGGCACAAAGCACAATTTTTTCGCCTAAAAGTTCATTTTATATCCGTTTTTTATATTTTCGGGCACGGATTACACGGATTACGCGGATGTTCTGCATGAATATAAACAGGATTTAGGGCAACAGAGAAATTTCGGACAGCAAATCATCTGGCAGAAAAAAAAGAAAATTAAAATTTTTTATATTTAAAAATAAACGAGATTCAAAAGTTTTCAGTATCTTTGCCGAGAAATAAAATAATTCTAACTAATTTTAAATAATTAACATGACAGATAATACACTTAAACCGTACGTAATAGGCCTTGACCTCGGCGGTACAAATTCAGTTTTCGGCATCGTAGATGCTCGCGGAGAGATCAAAGCAACAACTGCCATCAAGACAGGCGGTTACGAAAAGGTTGAAAACTATGTGAAGGCAGCCGTAGAAGCTCTCCAGCCTATCATTGATACGGTAGGCGGCATTGACAAGATTAAGGCAATGGGTATCGGTGCGCCAAACGCAAACTATTATAATGGAACCATTGAATTCGCTCCAAATCTTCCTTGGGCACACGACGGAGTGGTACCATTGGCCGACTTGTTCAGCAAAGCCCTCGGCGGCTTGCCTGTAGGTATGACCAATGATGCCAACGCTGCTGCGCTCGGCGAGATGACATATGGTGTAGCAAGAGGCATGAAAAACTTCATCGACGTTACGCTCGGTACAGGCGTTGGCTCTGGTATCGTCATCAACGGACAGATGGTTTACGGCTGCGACGGATTCGCAGGCGAATTGGGTCACGTTACCATGGTACGTGGCAAAGAGGGTCGTATCTGCGGATGCGGCCGTACAGGATGTCTTGAAGCTTACTGCTCTGCCACTGGTGTGGCTCGCACAGCACGTGAGTTCCTCGAGAAGAGCGATGAGCCTTCATTGCTCCGCGAGTTGAATCCTGAGGATATTACATCTTATGATGTGAGCGTTGCTGCAGGCAAGGGCGACAAGCTGGCACTGCGTGTATACGAGTTTACCGGCAAGATGCTCGGTGAGGCTTGTGCTGATTTCGCAGCCTTCTCTTCACCAGAGGCTTTCGTCTTCTTCGGTGGTCTGACCAAGGCTGGCGACCTCATCATGAAACCTATCCAGAAGGCTTATGATGAGCACGTGCTCCGCACCTTCAAGGGCAAGGCTAAATTCCTTGTTTCTACCCTTGATGGTAGTTCTGCTGCCGTACTCGGTGCGAGTGCAGTGGCATGGGAAATGTAAATATTTTGAAAGATTAAGAAGGTTATTAGTGACCTTCCCTCCAGTGGGAAGGTAAGATTTAAGTTTATACAAACTCGCGAAACTCGTGAGAGGATTGTAGCGAGGGTATCAGAAAAGCCTGGCACTCGAGAGAGCATCAGGCTTTGCTTTTTCTTATCATAAAACAAAAAAAACTCAACAACCACCATGCGGTCATGGTGGTCATTAAGGTCATTGGTCATTAAGGTCTTTAAGCTTTTTCCAACCAGTTTTTCACCATCTTCTTGCCGTCTGGCGTCAGCACGCTTTCCGGATGAAACTGGATACCATGAATATCATAGTTCTTATGCTTCAGACCCATGATGCAACCATCATCACTTACTGCCGTAACGTCCAAGCAGTCAGGGAATCCCGAGCGGTCTACCACCCAAGAGTGGTATCTGCCAATCTCTATGCGCTTGTCCAACCCGTCGAAAATAACATCGTTGCCAAACTGGGTGCAAGGGGTTGCCACTCCATGATACACCTCAGAAAGATTGGTAAGCTTGGCTCCAAACGCCTCGCCTATGGCCTGATGACCCAGACATACGCCCAGCATCGGCTTGCGGCCTGCATACTTGCGGATAACATCCATCAGCAGTCCCGCCTCCGACGGAATGCCCGGACCCGGACTCAGAATGATCTTGTCGAAGCGCTCCAGCTCCGGCAACTGGAACTGGTCGTTGCGGAACACCGTAACGTCAGCTCCCAACTCCTTTACCAGATGGGCCAGATTATAGGTAAAGGAATCGTAATTATCTATGATTACTACTTTCATCTTTTGTTATTTATTATTGATTATTGAGTACAATCAGCGAGAAATAATCACTAATAATTAATCACTATTACAACTCTTCAGCAATGTGAATCGCCTTGGTCAGCGCACCGAGCTTGTTGTTACACTCTTCTAGCTCATACTCATCATTGCTCTTTGCCACTACTCCACTACCCGCCTGGAACCAAAGTTCGCCGTTTCGGCTAATGAAGGTACGTATCACGATGGCCTGATTCAGGTCGCCGTTCAGACCGATGAAGCCGATACAGCCTCCGTAGGCACCGCGGTTGTGAGGCTCCAGCTCTGAGATAATCTGCATCGCTCTCACCTTAGGCGCACCGCTCAGCGTGCCGGCAGGGAAGGTATCAATAAACTCCTTGATGTGGTCGGCATGCTCATCCAACTCTCCGCTCACACGGCTCACGAGATGGATAACATGACTGTAGAACTGCATGTCCTTGTAGAAATCTACTTTCACCCCATGACAGTTGCGGCTCAGATCATTGCGCGCCAGGTCTACCAGCATCACGTGCTCGGCATTCTCCTTCGGGTCGTTGCGCAGGAATTCGGCAGCCTTGCGGTCCTGCTCCATATCTCCTGTGCGTCGGGTGGTTCCGGCAATCGGGTCGATGAACGCCTTGTTGCCCACGATGCGGTTATGGGTTTCAGGCGAAGAACCGAAGATGCGGAAACCGCCGAAGTCGAAATAGAAGAGGTAAGGCGAAGGGTTGATGCTGCGCAACGCACGGTAGAGTTTGAAATCATCGCCCTCATATTTCTGTACGAAGCGGCGACTCACCACAATTTGGAATACATCTCCGCGCAGGCAGTGCTGTATGCATCGGCGTATGTTTGCCTTGTGCTCCTCATCGGTGAGCGTAGAGGTGGTTTCGCCCACCGGGTGGAAATCATAAGGTTTCACATTTGCCTTGTTCACCGCCTTGAGCAGTTCATCGAGCTCTGGAAGTGAAGAGTGAGGATCTTCACTTTCCTGGAGCGCAATGAGCTCCATGGTGTTGTTGAAATGGTCGAAGACGATGATGTCCTTATACATGATGTAATAGATGTCGGGCGCATCATTCTTCTCCATGGTGGTATCCTTGACCGGTATGTTCTCAAAATATCTCACCGCATTGAAGGTGGTGAATCCATAGAGTCCGCAGAACTCCTTGCTCTCGCCCTCTACATGGAAGGAAGAGATGAAGTCGTTGATACTCTTTGAGATGGCGAGTTTGCACTCCTCACCCTGACCGGCACCGAAGGCCGGAAGCTGCTCTTTCTCTACTCTTCCGTCGGGATAGGTCTTGATGACCTCACCATGACTCACGGCGATGCTTGCCAGCGGATGCACACCGATGAAGGAACGCGAATTCTCGGAGCCATGATAGTCGGAACTCTCCATAAGAGCCGACTGCGGATAAATATCTCTCAGTCGCATGTAGACTCCCACCGGCGTATAGAGGTCGGCGAGAATCTTGCGGGTAACTGTCTTGTAACTAAACTTTGCCATTTTAAAAATTAAATCTTTGCTATTAGAAGTTTCCGTACTCTCCTGCCATTTCCTTATGGCTCAAATACGTTTCTACATCCTTGTCGCCACGGCCTGATACGGTGAGCACCACCACATCATCCTTCTTGAACTTCATCTTCTTCAGGGCTGCCACGGCGTGCGCACTCTCAATAGCCGGAATGATGCCCTCCATGCGGGTGAGCTCGTAACCGGCGTAGATGGCCTCATCATCCTTAATGGCGAGCACATGGCTCCTGCCCGATGTGGCAAGGTCGGCGTGCATAGGGCCGATGCCCGGATAGTCGAGACCGGCACTGATGGTGAAGGCTTCCTCAATCTGTCCGTCCTCGGTCTGCATCACGAGGGTGCGTGCTCCGTGGATGATGCCTTCTGTGCCGCAGTGCATGGTGGCAGCGGTATAATCGGTATCTATTCCGTGTCCGGCAGCCTCAGCCAGATATATCTTCACGCGGTCATCATCAATGTAGTGGTAGATGGTTCCGGCAGCATTGCTTCCGCCACCCACACAGGCGATGAGGTAATCAGGATAGTCGCGGCCTATCTTCTCCTCCAACTGCCATTTCAGTTCTTCAGAGATTACGCTCTGCATCTTGGCAACAATGTCTGGATAAGGGTGCGGACCCATGGTAGAACCTACGATATAGAAGGTATCCTGTGGGTGGCAGCACCAGTCGCGTATGGCCTCAGAGCAGGCATCGCTCAGCGTCATATTGCCGGTGCGCACAGGGTTCACCTTGGCTCCCAGCATCTTCATACGCTCTACGTTGGTATGCTGGCGTTCCACATCGGTGGCACCCATGAAAATTTCGCACTTCATGTTCATCAGGGCGCATACCGTAGCTGTAGCCACACCGTGCTGTCCGGCTCCGGTTTCGGCAATGATGCGGGTCTTGCCCATCTTCTTGGCCATGAGAATCTGACCGATGGTGTTGTTAATTTTGTGTGCACCGGTATGGTTCAGGTCCTCGCGCTTCAGATAGAGCTGGCATCCGTACTTCTCGCTCATGCGCTTGGCATAATAAAGAGGTGAAGGACGGCCCACATAATCTTTGAGCAGCGCACGGTATTCCTTCTTGAACTCCTCGCTCTCAATGATTGGCTTGTAAGCCTGCTGCAACTCGGTTACACATTTATATAATATCTCAGGAACATAAGCTCCTCCGAATTTTCCAAAAAATCCTTTTTCGTCAACTTGATACATAATACTTAGTTTATAATTTATTATTTATAGTTTATAGAGCAAGCCTGCTATACAGCAAAGCCGCTGTTAACTATCAACTACTTTTCGAGGCACTCAAAAAGCCCATCTAAAGCCTTATCCGGATCACCGGTTTCATTGAGCAGGGTTACAAACTTGCTGCCGATGATGGCTCCCGCCGCATTATCCTGCGCACTGGTAAGGGTCTGCTTGTTGCTGATGCCGAAACCTATCATGCGTGGGTTGCGCAGATTCATGCCGTTGATGTGGTTGAAATAAGCCAGCTTGGCATCGCCGAAACTGCTCTGGGCGCCCGTGATGCTCGCCGAGCTGACCATGTAGATGAATCCATCGGTATGCTCATCGATGAAACGGATGCGCTCCTCGCTGGTTTCTGGGGTAATCATCATGATGACACGGATGTCATACTTGTCGGCTATGGGTTTTACCACCTTCAGATAATCATCAAAGGGAAGGTCTGGGATGATGGTGCCGCTCACGCCGCTCTCTACGCAGCTTTTGAAGAAAGCCTCAATGCCGTAGTGCATGATAGGGTTCAGATAACCCATCAGCACGAGTGGAAGCTGCACTTCATCCTTGATTTCCTTCAGCTGGGCGAAGAGTTTCTTCACCGTCATTCCGTTCTTCAGAGCCACGGTTCCGGCACTCTGGATAACAGGACCATCAGCCAACGGATCACTGAAAGGGATTCCTACCTCAATCATATCTATCCCCTTGCGCTCCATCGCCTTAATTACATCACCGGTACCTTCTAAAGTTGGGCATCCGGCGCAGAAATACAAGCTCAAAAGCTTGCGGTCTTTATTGTTTGCAAATAATGCATTTATCTTATTCATTTTTTTACTTTTTTATTTTTACCTTTTTACTTTTTTACCTTTAAAAGGAATTCCTTGAGTTTCTCTACATCCTTCAGTCCCGGTTCTATCTCAAACCTGGAGTTGAGGTCGATTCCTACGCATCGGGGATGGTGGAAAGACAGGATGCGGGAAGCATCTTCCGGACCTATGCCGCCACTCAACAGGAATGGAACATCGCCATCATATTCATTCAGAACCTGCCAGTCAAACTGCTGACCACTTCCGCCCACCATCTTACATTTGGTGTCGAAAAGGATGTAGTCAACAGCGCCTACATACTCCTTATATTTCTGAATGTCCCCGGCAGTGGAAACACTAATGGCTTTGATTATCTTCATATTCCCCTTTGCTGCACGCAGCTGCTCACACAGTTCCCTGCTCTCGCTTCCATGCATCTGCACCGCATTCAGAGAGAATGAATGAATCATATCCAACATATTGGAAATGGAATCATTCACGAAGACTCCCACTCGGCACACATTGCGGTCAGCATCAGAGCGAGCCAGCACATGACTGGCATACCGTGGAGACTTAGGATAAAAGATAAATCCCATCATATCAACGCCGAGTTGCGCAACCTGCTTTACATTATCAGGTTCACGCATTCCACAAACCTTTACTAACATTTTCTTTATTGTTTCAACTGCTTAATACACTCTTGAAGCGCCACGCCCGGGTCTGCCTGTTTCATGAACTGTTCGCCCATCAGGAAACCTCTGAAGCCGCCTTCTTCTCTCAACCGGAGAACCGTCTGCGGGTTGGAGATGCCACTCTCGCTCACCCTGCACACATCCTTCGGGAGTTTCTCTGCCAATCTGAAGCTGTTCTCCACATCCGTAAAGAAGGTTCCAAGATTTCGGTTGTTGATGCCATACATATCCGGTTCCAGTTCAGCATACTCGAAGTCGCGCTCATTATGCATCTCGAGCAGTACCTCCATGCCCAGCTGGTGTGCCATGTTCATGAGTTGCTTACACTCCTCCTTGGTCAGGCAGGCCGCAATGAGCAGCACGGCAGAAGCTCCGCAGTATCTCGCCTGCAGCAGCTGGTATTCCTCTACCACGAAGTTCTTATATAAGATAGGTAGGGTAACGCCCACATGGCGCGCCTCCTGAATATACTCATCATATCCTCCGAAGTAATCAATGTCGGTGAGGATGCTGAGCGCCGAGGCTCCGTTCTGCTGGTAGGCGAGCGGGATGATGCTCGGCTTACCTTCCTGTTTGATCCAGCCCTTGGAAGGCGATTTGCGCTTGAATTCAGCGATGATTCCCGTCTCCGAGTTCATCAGCGACTCCTTCATGCTTCCGCCCGGCACCTTTCCCCCATCTTCCTGCATTTTCTGCTCGGTGAGGGTTATCATCTGCCGTGGTTGGATAAAGCGCTTGCGCTGCTCAATCTCGATTCTTTTATGAGCCACAATTTCCTCTAAAATATCAGCCATTTTTTTCGTTTTTTTATTTAAGATAAAGACTTGGGAGACCAGCGATGGAATCGCTGGGAACGGGGGTACAAAGGGGGACAAAGGGGTTAAGGCTCTTTTTACCCTTTTACCTTTTTACTTTTAAAAGCCCTTTTTACCTTTAACTGTTGATCTCTACGAATTTCTTGAAGGTAGCGAGCGCCTTACCCGAGTCAATGCTCTCTCTTGCTATCTCCACACATTCCTCTATGCTCTTCTGTCCCTTCTCCATTACCTGGATGCCGAAGGCTGCATTGGCGAGAACGATGTTCTTCTGGGCTGGGAGGGCACGGTTTTCAAGCACTGCATCAAAGATGTCCTTAGCCTCTTCCTCGGTTGCTCCGCCTCGCACCTCTTCCGGTTTGGCTATCTCGAAACCGAGATCCTGAGGTTTGAAGATCTTCTCATAGTTGTTGGTGGTTACCTTGAAGTCGCCGGTGAGTGAAATTTCATCATATCCGTCGATGCTGTTCACAATGCCGTAGTCAATGCCCAACTTCTGGTAAACCTGATTGTAGAGGCGCATCTGGTCGAGATTGGCTACACCCAGCAACTGGCACTTAGGCTGACTAGGATTGACAAGAGGACCTAACAGGTTGAACACGGTAGGAAACTGCAAAGCCTTGCGGATAGGACCTACAAACTTCATTGCCTTGGCGAAGAGCTGGGCATGAAGATAAACGATACCTGCCTCGTTGATGCTGCGGTTCAGCTTGTCTATATCATCGGTAAACTGAACACCGTGGTTCTTGATGACGTTGCTGGCACCGCTCACCGAAGTAGCCGCATAGTTGCCGTGCTTTGCCACCTTGTAACCCGCACCCGCAATGACGAAGCAGGAAGTAGTAGAAATGTTAAAGGTGTTCTTGCGGTCGCCACCGGTTCCCACCACGTCAATGTAGCGGTCGCAATCCAGGATGGCTGGCACGCCTGTGGCAAGAATTCCGTCACGGAAACCGAGCAGTTCATCTACCGTTACGCCTCTCATCTGCAAACCAGTGAGCAGGGCTGTAATCTGTTCCTCAGGAAATTCACTCTTGGTGATTCCTACAATGATGTCTCGGGTTTCCTCACGAGAAAGTTCCTCGTGGTTCAACATTCTGTTCAAAATGTCCTTCATTTCCATAGTTAATATCTCCTATATTTTTTGTTTTTATTTTTCGTTGTAAAAGAAAAGGGGCCTGTCGTAAGTTACGGCAGGCCCCTAGTATATTATGTTGTTCACATCCACATACGGCGTCTCGACTCACGACTTCTGGAATCTTGAGTTACGCCACCACCATGATGTAGATACGAATGTATTCATATTGCTTTTTCTTTTAATTGTTTGTTACTACCAAAAACGAGGCGTTTCTTTCTTTTTAACGAAAAGATTCTCCTTCGTTCTTCATTTCTACTGCAAAAGTACAGTTTTTCTTTTAAACTACAAACTTTTTGTCGAGTAATTTTAAGATTTAACACTATTTTATCATCCAGCGCCCCTTTTTCTCCACTTTCGTCTCACGTTTTCTCCACTATACCTTATTATATATAGGGAGAAAGAAAAAGAAAAAATTATTTCGCCGGAATGTAATAAATTTCCCAACACGCCGTTATTTATTTAGAGAACAGGTTACGGAAAGAGGAAAACTCATCCTCAAGACATGCCCGTTCTGAAATCAACAAATAACAAGAAGTATTATTCAAATTTAAAGATTCACGCCTATGAAGCAAGTATTTACACCAAAGAAAATGAGACCTTCGGCTCAGACCATCTACTTCATCAAGCAGATAGCCTACTCCTATCATACCATGGTGCAAAATGGGAAGCTAAAGGTGTGCTATCCTAACTAAAAGAAGAAGAAAGATGAAAACAATGGTATCCCCTTCATTGCTCTCAGCCAACTTCATTGACCTGAAGAGTGATATAGAGATGATTAACAAGAGTGAGGCCGACTGGCTCCACCTCGATGTGATGGATGGTGTCTTCGTGCCCAACATCTCGTTCGGCTTCCCTGTGATAGAAGCCGTGAGCAAGGTGTGCACCAAGCCCCTCGACGTCCACTTTATGATACAGCACCCGGAAAATTACATTGAGCAGACTGCCAAGCTCGGTGTCATGATGATGAACGTGCACTACGAGGCCTGCACCCATCTGCACCGCACCATCCAGCAGATTCATGCAGCAGGCATGAAGGCAGGAGTTACCCTCAACCCTTCTACCCCGGTATGTGTGCTGGAAGACATCATCTGCGATGTAGACATGGTACTTTTAATGAGCGTTAACCCAGGCTTCGGCGGACAGAAATTCATCGAGAACACCATCAAGAAGATAGGCCGTCTGCGCCAGCTCATCAAAGAGAGCGGAAGCCAGGCACTCATCGAGGTAGATGGCGGCGTGCAGGCAGAAACTGCTCCAAGACTGGTAAAAGCCGGAGTAGACGTGCTGGTAAGCGGAAGTTATGTATTCAAGAGCACAGACCCTTATGCTACCATCCATGGTCTGAAAGAACTCCACTAATCAAAATTCAGATAGATATTGTGCTCCTTAGCCATCTTGCGGAGGTTAAGGAGCGCATAACGCATTCTTCCCAGACTCGTATTGATACTCACATTGGTACACTCGGCTATATCCTTGAAAGACATCTGCTGATAAAAACGCATATAAACCACTTCGCGTTGTGGAGCCGGCAGAAAGTCTACCAGTTTCTTCACATCACGGAGCACCTGTTTGCGTACCATCTCCTGCTCAGCACAGTCTGCCTGAAAATCTTCGCCTCGCAGACAGGAAAGATCATTATCGTTACCCTGTTCTACCATGCGGAACACACACTGACTGCGATAACCGTCGATAATGACATTATGCGCTATGCGCATTAACCACGAAATAAATTTGCCCGAACTGGAATACTGGCCAGCATGTAAACGACTGATTGCCTTCACAAATGTCTCCTGGAAGATATCATTCGCCAGATCCTCATCGTGAACCACGAAAAGGATATAAGAGAACAGTTTCACCTCGTTGCGGGAAAGCAACAGGTCAAAGGCTCTGTTGTCACCCCCGACATAAGCCAGGGCCAACTCTTCGTCTGTCATTTCATTGAGTTTACTCATTTTCTTAATCTTATTTTATTCATTAAGTAAATGTCTATCCAATAGGCTACCCAGTATTTATTGCGTTAATAATGTTAATTATCGTTGCAAAGGTAACATTTTATTTTCAAAACACCAAACTTTTTTCCAAAAACATTTAATTTTAACATTACCAGCACCTGTTTTACAAATAAAATTCGTATCTTTGCAGCGATGTGTTAAACGTCAGACCCGACTAACGAATAAAACAGATCAACACAAACGAATTCATAAATACAAATAATCATAAAACTAGAACAAAGACAATGAAGAAATTCTTTAAGACCTTACTCGTTGCTCTGCTTCTCATCCCATCCTGCGCTTGGGCCAACGGATGGAACGACGCTGAATATCAGCGCATTGAACAGAGCATACAGTTGCCAGGCATCAAGCAGGCAGCTAAGAAGTATGCTATTTCTGCCTATGGAGCCAAGCATAACGCTTCGGCTGCACAGAACCAGAAAGCTATCAACAAGCTCATCGCCCTCGTTTCTAAAAAAGGTGGCGGTACTGTAGTCATCCCGAAGGGTACCTGGCGCACAGGAGCCATTGAGATGAAGAGTTTCGTTGACCTCCACCTCGAAGAAGGAGCCGTACTGCAGTTTGCCTTCGAACCGAAACTCTATCCGCTGGTACGCACCTCATGGGAGGGCATCGCATGCTGGAACTATTCTCCATGCATCTATGCCTACAAGGTTACAGACATCGCCATCACTGGTAAAGGTACCATCGATGGAGGTGGTAACAACGATACATGGTGGCCAATGAACGGTAATGCCAGATTCGGATATAAGGAGGGCGTAACCAAGGAACACCAGAAGATGGGATCACGTGCCAGACTGCTGAAGATGGCTGAAGACGGTGTGCCTTTTGACGAACGCAAGTTCGGCATGGGACAGGGTCTCCGCCCTCAGCTCGTCAACTTTGTACGCTCTGAGCGCATCCTCATCAAGGATGTCAAGATGATCAATTCACCTTTCTGGGTGATGCACCCTCTGCTCTGCAAGAACATCACTGTAGACGGCGTAACCGTATGGAACGAAGGACCTAACGGAGACGGATGCGACCCTGAAGCATGCGAGAATGTACTCATCCAGAACTGTATCTTCCACACCGGCGACGACTGCATCGCCATCAAGAGCGGACGAAACAACGACGGTCGTCTCTGGAACCAACCATCCAGAAACATCATCATCCGCAACTGCCGGATGGAAGACGGACATGGTGGTGTCGTCATCGGTTCCGAGATTTCAGGCGGATGCGAGAATGTATACGCCGAAAACTGCGAGATGGACTCTCCTCATCTGGAGCGCATCCTCCGCATCAAAACCAACAACTGCCGCGGCGGACTCATCCAGAACATCCACATGCGCAAGGTTACCGTAGGCCAGTGCAAGGAAGCCGTGCTCAAAATCAACCTCGACTATGAGCCAAAAGAGGCTTGCTACCGCGGATTTGAACCTACTGTGCGCAACGTGAGCATGGAAGATGTTACCTGCCAGAAGAGCAACTACGGTGTGCTCATCATCGGTGGAAACAAAATAGAAAACGTATACGATATCCATGTAAAGAACTGTAAGTTCGATGGTGTCATCAAGCAGCCTGTCAAGATGACCGGCAAGACCCGCAATGTGAAGTTCGACAACCTCATCATCAACGGTTCCCCGGTTCTCAACAAGGAAGATCGTCCTTACCAGACCTATTCAGAGTGGCTCACCCACAGCGAGATGCAGCGCACTCCCCACCCATACAACCTCGACTTCAGCCCGAAGAAACCTCGCTGGAGCTACGTGATGGGCATTGAGATGGAAGGCATGCTCGACACCTACCTTCACTACAAAGACGGGAAGAGCACCTTCAAGGGAGCTGATGCCGAAGCCAACAACGAGGCTATCATCAACTACCTGAAAGAATATCCAGCCAAGATGATTGACGAAAAAGGAAACATCACAGGCTACCAATATGAGGATTTCAACCTCGACAATGTGCGCACTGCGAAGTTCATCCTCCGCATGCACAACCTCTTCCCTAGCAAGAGCAGCGAACTGGCACTGAAGACTCTCTTCAAACAGCTTAAGAACCAGCCTCGCACCAAGGAAGGCGTTTACTGGCACAAGGCTATCTACGCCAACCAGGTATGGCTCGACGGTATCTTCATGGGTCTGCCTTTCTACTGCAACTACGCCGTACAGAACCTCAAGCCTAAGAAGGCGAAGAAGATTCTCGACGATGCGGTAGACCAGATTGTGAAGACCGACCTGCGTACCTACGATGAGAAGACCCAACTCTGGAAACATGCATGGGACGAGACCCACAGCCAGTTCTGGGCAAACAAGGAAGACGGAAAGAGCCAGCATACCTGGGCAAGAGCCCTCGGATGGTACGTCATGGCGATGACCGAATGCCTCGATGCCATGCCTGAAGATTATGCTCGCCGCAGCGAAATCATCACCTTATTAAATAAGGCAATGAAGAGCGTGGTGAAATATCAGGATAAGAAGACGGGTGTATGGTACGATGTGATGGATGTAAAGGATCCTCGCAACTACCTCGAGAGCACCGCTTCAAGCATGTTTGCCTATGTTCTCCTCAAGGGTTACCGCAAGGGATACCTCGGCAAGGAATATCAGGAAGCAGGCATCAAGGCTTATGAGGGAATCCTGAACAACTTCATCCAGGTAAATCCTGACAAGACCATCAGCCTTACCCGCTGCTGTGCTGTCAGCGGACTCGGTCCTGGCCCTGGTCCATACGTCAAGAAGCCAAACTTCAAGCGCGACGGCAGCTTCGACTATTACATGAGCGAACCAATCCGCGACAATGATGCCAAGGGCGTAGGTCCTTTCATCTGGGCTAGTCTGGAAATGGAAATGCAGGGACTGAATAAGTAAAACGTAGTTTATAGTTTACAGTTAATAGTTTACAGCGGCTTCGCCGTATAGCAAGATTGCCCTATAAACTATTAACTCTAAACTGAATTTAAAACTAATAATTGAATTCTCACCGATGGAAAAGAAAATATTCACAATAAAGGAGGGTGTGTCATAAGTCCATGACACACCCTCCTTTTGTTTTATATGTATATATAATCTGTTACTTTACATACTTCTTACCATTCTTGATAACAATACCCTTTGCAGAAGAAGAAACCTCCTGACCAGCCATATTATAGGTCTTACCATTCTTCTTGGCTGCGGCAGCACTGATGTTAGAAATGCCATTAGTAACGTTAGCAGGAGTGAACTTAATATCATAGATATTCATACCGCTCTTTCCTGAATATATCAAAATCTTTGCAGCTTTGTTCTGATTATACTTCACTGTGAAAGATTTGATTTCATTTGGATCATAGGATATATCATCCAAAGAAGTCATAGCATTATCAACAACAGCAGCAACCTTTAAAGTTCTAGGATCACCACTACTACTTGCATGAGCAGCAACAACATAAATATCACCAGATCCCTCTACATTAAATGAAATTACTCGACCTAAGTTTTCCAAATCAGAAACAGAACCTGAACCTGACAATTTAAGACGCTGAGTATACTGCACATCGTCAACTGTCTTCTTGTTACCATCAATAGTCATAGAAGCATCTGCTCCAATAATATTCAAAGTCAATCCATCTTTAGTAAAAGTCTCTGAATACGTTTTAGCATCCCAGTTACTAAAGTTCCACTCAGTCTGAGCATTAACACTTGCAGCCAAAGCTACGGCTGCGATAAGAGTAAAGAATTTCTTCATAATCGTTTTATTTTAAGTTTATATATTATAGTTGTTGAATAACTTTATTTTAGTTTGATTCATTTGCTAGTTTATTTCGGTGGCAAAAATAATAAATCATTTTGAGAATCTCAGAAAAATACGAACCAAAATGAGCTAAAACTACGAAAACGATTACGTAAATTCAAACGTCAAGTACCAGGATATAAGAGAGTTTTAGCTAGCAGACACCAAACGGGCTGAAGAGATAGCAGTCCCTTCAGCCCGTTGCAGAACTATATACTAAAGTACAGTATTTTATCCTTCCTTTATCTTCCAATCACTAATTGTCCGCTGATTACTATCGTAATTAACACCAATTTTGAACAAGCGTTTACCATCTGCAGAATATGGAATCAGATATCCCTTTTCATCTATCTGTTTGATTGCTTCTTCGGCAGAACCATCATACTTCAATTCGAAAACAAATACAGCATCAGGCATATACACCACTGCATCAGCCCTGCCTATTGCACTATCCTCCTCTACCCTCATGTGTGCTCCCATCAGGTTGAAGATAAGATAGAACACCGTCTGGAAATCCCGTTCGTTCTTATTGCTCAAACGGTTGGAGATGCTGGCAAGATACGCTTTCAATCGAATCATTGCTCCCTCTACATCTCCATCATAAAGCATTTCCAGGAAATCACCCACCAGGCTGTTATTATCCAAAGATATTGGTGAAAGATAGTTAGGTGCAAGGCTCTTGAGCATGCCAATCTTTACCTCCCTGTTAGGATATTCCAAAGTATAACGATGCAGCATCGGATTATACTTCTTGATGGTGAGATAACCGCTCTGATAGAGCAACGGAAGCGCAGAAGTCATCATTTCCGGCGAAACATCAAAGTCATCCACATCACATGATTTCTTCTCAATATCCATCACATTGACGTGATACTTCTGCAATGTCTTAATAAGATAAGACGGAGTACCCGAGCCAAACCAGTAAGGAGCAATCTTTCGTGCATTCAGTGCCTTTACCAGACTGAACGGATTGAAAACATCCTCTGATTTCTCACTGAAATGATAACCGTCGTAGAATCTTGTCAGCTCTGCCAGGCACTCCTCATACGTCATACCCAGGTCTTCTCCCAATGCCTCAATATCCGGTTTCATCTGAGTGGTAAGTTCCTTTTTGCTGATACCGCAGATAGCCGAATACTGGTCGAACATGCTGATATTGTCGAGGTTATTCAGCTCGCTGAAGATGCTGAGCTGCGAGAACTTGGTGATACCCGTGATGAAGGTAAACTCCAGGTATGGGTCGAGCTTTTTCAGAGGACTGTAGAAGTTCTGCATGATACGGCGGAGGGGATGCAGGTTCTCCTTCTCATGTACCACATCCAGCAATGGGGCATCATATTCATCGATGATGACAACCGCCTTTTCGCCCGTTTGCTCATAAGCACGCTTTACGATACCATCCAGTCTTTCATTAGGATATTTTTCACCTTCTCCCTTACCGTATAGCTTTTCATAGGGCAAAAGCTGTAGATTCAGATAACTGTTCAAGGCATCAGCATCAAAGTGCTTGGCACCGCTCATATCAAAATGAAGCACAGGATGCTTCACCCAATCCTTCTCATAATCAGCTATTGCCAATCCCTCGAAGAGTTCCTTTCTACCCTCGAAATAAACTTGAAGAGTAGAGGCAAAGAGCGACTTTCCGAATCGTCTTGGACGACTCAGAAAGACATACGACATCTGTTTTTCTCTGAAATCCACGATATATTGGGTCTTATCTACATAGAGATAACCTTTCTCACGGAGTTTTTCGAATGTCTGTATCCCCACAGGGTATTTATTTACTATTTTTGCCATAATCTTACAAACTTTACGTTTTGCGCGGCTAAATTACAAAGAAAATCTGAATTAACCAAAGAAAAAATCAAATAACTTAACTTTCACTTATCAAGAAATGAAAGGAGATAAGGAAGTACTGTAAAGATAGCAAGAGGGTGCGCCATAGCTTATGACGCACCCTCTATATACCTTATAATGAAAGATAAGGAGAATTAATCCCAAAGACTGCCGTTGCTTGGACGGGCAAGAACATCATCTGCTTTATCAATGATTTCATCAGATGATGGCGTAGTACTTGGAGTTCCACTACCTGCCAAGATAACACCAACCTCAACTTCTGTAACTTCCATAACTGGCTTAATATATTTTTTCATCTTTATTTTCTTTTAAAATTCAACGTGTTTGTTATAATAGTAAAGTTTAGTAAATAGCAAAGGCGATTACTTCTTGATCATCTTCTTGCCGTTGCAGATAACAATGCCCTTGTAGTTCGCGCCAACCTTCTGACCAGAAAGAGAGTACATGATGCCGTCAGCCTTTACACCATTCTGCTGGATAGCCTGAATGCCGGTAGTGTTTCCACCAATACCGATGGAATAATACTTAGCAGGGGTTGTTACAGGAGTACCAATCTCCAAATATGCCTTGTTTGCAGGAATTGTAACAGTATTTGCGACCTGATAGAAACCTACACCATTTTTCTTTTTAGCCAAGCAGTAAATGTTCCCATCACCTGTGGTTTTACCATCAGCAACCTTCAAATCTGTATCAACAGTTGTAGCCTCTCCCTTAGCTGCAGTCAAAGTATACTCCTTTGCATCACCCTTTAAAAGTACAGCTGTATTTGCAGGTACTATACCATGGATTTTATTATAAGTAAGCCTGCCATTTGCATACTTCACGGCATAAGCCTCCAAGCCATCAGTTCTGTTTGAGTAATCTACAGCAAATTTAGAAGCATGAGTTGCGAAGCCAGCATCAGTGATAGTAACTTTCTCATTTACAGAATACTTAAATCCAAAGAAACCAATCTTTGAGCCTAGAGCCATCAAATAATAGGTATAGCCAGCTTTTACATTAAAAGTTACTGTACCATTGGACTTTATCGTCAAACAATTATTTACTGTTGTTTTACCATCAGTTTTTTTATTGGTTCCAAGTGTTTGCGATTCTAGTCCTTCGTCAGAAGGAAGATTATATGTATAATCGGTGACTCTAGCAAAATCGGCTCCAACTAAGCACAACTCTTTAAACTTATCTATTTGGATACCAACAATAATAGTTCCATCATTAGTTGGCTCAAACTTAAGATAAGCACCTGTAGGTTCATTTTTTCCATCAAATTGTGCAGGGGCTCCTGTTTTAGTAATTGAAACATAATTTTCAAAATCCGAATCAGCCCAATTAGCAGTTTTCTTACCCGCATTAAACACATTTCCATCATTAGCCATGTAATATGCTGTAATATTAGGCACTTTAGAAATTTTGTAACCAGGTGTAAATGTTTCGCCATTTGCTACCGCATAGGTACCTTGCGCATACATACTCGTCGCCATAAACAATGCGACAATAAAAGTAAATAAGTTCTTCATTTTTTAATAGTTTTAATTGATATATTAATATAAATTTGGTTTGAAATTCGTTTGTTTTCGCCTGCAAAAGTACGACTTAATTCTCATTTGGCAAAAGGAAAGAGAGATAAAAAGGCGGAAATGTACGAAAACGATTGCGTAGCTTTTACAACAAAATTGAAACAAAAAGCTCTTAAATAGAAATAATAAGTGTAATTTTGCACCAATAAACTAAAAGATGTAAACTATAAAATAAAGTATAACAACCTAAAGGCAAACAAATGAAAAGAAATCTACTAAGATTGTGGCTTCTCAGCCTGTTGCTTGTCTTTGCTTTCATCGCAAAGGCACAAAATGTCAATGCTGTTTGGGACTTTCAGAAAAATCTTCCTGAAGGTATCAACACTGCAGCTAACTTCCAAGGTAACGAGGGCGACCTCGCTTCTACTGTAGAAGGCATCACCATGCACGTCAACGCTACACAAGGTAAGTTGAAGGGCAGAACATCTGATGCACAGTTTAACGCAGGAAGCATCCTGCAGATTCCGGTAAAATCAGCCAAAGATGTAGTTACCGTAACAACTTATCCAAACTACCACAGCCTAACCGTAGGCGGAAAAGCAGCTACTGCAGACGTAACAGAATACAACGCAACATCTGCCGAAGTAGCTAAAGGATATGTAGAAGTTGTTGCTACAGGCGGCTGCTACCTCTATCAGATTAAGGTGGTACACGTAAGCGCCATCCAGGAGAAGGCTCTCTACACTACCGACTTCACCAATTGGAAGAAGGTAGATGGCAAAACAGCCAACAACACCGTAGTAGACCTCAAAACTCTCTATAGTAAAGAGGCATTTAGCATGACTCTTAATGGCGTTGAGATAAATCCAACAGGAACAAACGCTAAGTTCGCTGACCGTACCGGTTATATGAAGACCCTAAAGTACACTGGCGAATACTCTACAGCCGAACCAAGCGCAGTAACCTCTCCATTGGCAAGCATCACCAAGATTACCCTCCATCAGGCAGCTACAGGTGGCACACGTGGTATCAAGGTTTCTGTAAAGGGCGACGGCGATGCAGACTGGGTAGCTATCCACAACGTATCCATTGTAACCACAAGCGGAGAAGATCTGACACTCCACGTAAACCGTACCAACTGCCAGATTAAGTTCGAGAACTTCAAACTCAACCAGAACGCATACGTTACCGACCTCGCCATCTACGGAAATGTAGATATGAGCAAGACTCCAATGCTCGGCACTTTCAGCCTCAACGGCACCAACTATTCTGCCGTTGACATCTTCAATGAAGACGCATCAGGCAAGCAGCTCGCTACCCTCCTCGTTTCAAAGAAGGCAAACCTCATCAGCGAGACCAATCCGCTGACAGACATCGTTGCTGCTAACGGAACCATCAAGAGCACGACCTATACTACCACCGGCGAAGGTGCAGACCAGAAGACTGTGGTAACCATCGTTGTAGAATCTAAGGGAGATGAAGTAACTTACGAGCTCACCGTAGGCTTCAAGCCAGACTTCACCCTCACCTATTATAATATAGACGGCACAACAGCTATCGGAACCCAGAAGGTGGAGCAGGATGCCAACATAGAGAAATTCCAGGAAGGCATGGAAGACAAGGTAACCGTAGCCGAAGGTAAGAAATTCCGCGGTTGGGCTACCGACCTGAAGAAAGACAGCAAGAAGTTCACCACCTCTTCTGTCATTACAGCAGATACCAAACTCTATGCAGTCGTTACAGATATTGAGACCGCAAGTGAAACAGTCCGTTACGACTACGACCTCCAGAAGGAAGGATTCGACATCAACGACCACGAGGCAATCTCGGTAGAAGGCAACGGCAAGTGGCATGATACCACACACGGCTGGATTTTTACTGCTGGCGACAAGATAAAGATTCTGATGGGCGGCAAGGGTTACATCAAGATGAATCTCTGCAAGTTTTCAAACGCGGGCGACATCACACTGACTGCCCCTGATGGCACTACGATAGCAAGTGTAGATGCCAAGGCAAGCACAGATGGTATCAGCACAATTCTGCAGAATACCTCTACAGCAAGCGGCGAGTACACACTTACCTTCGCAGCCAACGCTTACCTCCATAGTCTCAGCATCGTGAACATGACAGAACCAGCCTATACCCAAGAAGGCAACTGGATGGAGGTAAAGGCTGGCGATGTACAGAGCTTCATCACAGCCCTCGAAATTGCAAACGGCAACAATGCAGCAGCCAACGCTGCCCGTACATACATCTTCTTGCCTAACGGCACATACGACCTCGGAGACAAGTGTCTTACCACTATCAGCGGTAACAACATCTCTATCATCGGCGAGAGCATGGACAACACCATCATCGTCAACAAGCCAGAGGTTGAAGGTATCGGCATAACTGCAACATTGTATAACACAAGTACAGGTCTCTACATGCAGGACCTCACCCTGAAGAATGCTTATCCATTCAACAACAGTACCGGTCGTGCAGTCTGCCTCCAGGACAAGGGTACACAGACCATCTGCAAGAATGTGAAGATGCTTTCTTACCAAGACACTTACTACAGCAACAATAATAAGGGTCAGTACTACTTCGAAGGTTCAGATATCCACGGAATCGTAGACTTCATCTGCGGCGGTGGTGATGCATTCTTCAACAAGTGTACACTCACATTGGAACCAGGTAAGAGTTCATACATTACAGCCTCTTATACAAACGGCACCAAGTATGGTTACGTATTCGACGGCTGCAAGATTGTAGGTTCTGCTACAAACAGCTTTACTTTCGGTCGCTCTTGGGGCGGTACTGCCAACTGTGCATTCCTCAACACCATCCTCGACAAGAATGCAGCAGCCAAGATTGCTTCTACCCGCTGGACAACAGGTGGTATGAACGTAGTTGCCAAGAACTTCTTCGAGTACAACACTCTTGATGAAGACGGTAAGGTGATTTCTCCAGCCGAGAACATCGTGAAGTTTACCAAGGATAAGGAAGTAAGCGAGTACAACACCATCATCACAGCAGAGAAGGCAGCCGAGTTCAGCCTCGACAAGGTATTTACCAACTGGAAGCCTGCCGACCTCTCAGCTCAGGCAGCGGCTACAGCAGCCACACTGGATAGCGACAAACTCTCATGGACAGGTGATGCCCAGATGTATCTCGTAGCAAAAGACGGCAAGTTCTTCGCCCTGACCACAGAGAAGTCAGTAAACCTCAACGGCGAGAAGGGCTCATTCACCGTACGTGCAGCCAACCAGATGGGAGGTTTCGGTGCAACAGCCAATTCAGTAAGCACCGGCATCCACAACATCGCCTCAGCTACAGATGCAGCAGTCATCAAGACCGCCATTTATGCAGCCGACGGCACCCAGCTCTCAAATCTTCAGAAGGGTATCAACATCATTGTGAAGACCCTGGCAGATGGCAGCAAGAAGACAAGCAAGGTCATCGTAAAGTAAAGAAACAGAGACCATAAGTAATTAGATTGACAGATAACATTCGGAGTGCAATATCCCCATCCTCTTTCAGAAGGGTGCCGGATATTGCACTTTTTTGTTCCCTCAGCTTCTGAAACAGCAGAAACGGGAACTGGGAAAACAGACCGTCGAAATGAAAAAAACAGAGTATTTACGAAAAAACCTGTAAACGTTTACGTTATTTTTTACCCCCAATATACCTATATTCTCATATTTTTTATATACTTTTGCAACAAGAAAACCAAGACTTAGCTATTGCTACGCATCCAGGTTGCCCCCACCGGAGCCTTCGGGAACCAAGAGGAACATCCCTTCAGCAAGCATCTGCTCAGAATTGGAATTCTACTTAAAAACATTAAATAAAAACATTAGAATATTAGTAATTTAGAATAAGTTTTATCTAAACCTAAAGTGTATGTCTGGTAATTTTAGAAAAAAGAAAATTGCTTTGGCAGGCGCACTGATGTTCGTAGTAACAAGTGTATCTGCACAAACAGTAAAAGGCGTTGTTACTGACAATACGGGCGAGCCAATCATCGGCGCATCTGTCATGGAGGTAGGTGTAGCGGGCAATGGTGGCGTGACCGACATTGACGGTAACTTCACAGTAAACTTAAAAGGCAAAAGCAAGAAACTGAAGATTTCATACATTGGTATGAAAGCTAAGGAAGTAAGCGTTGCAGGTAAAGAAACGATTGATGTAAAGCTTGAGGATGACAACACCACCCTCAACGATGTCGTAGTAATCGGTTATGGTACTGTTAGAAAGAAAGACCTCACAGGTTCTGTATCTTCTATCAGCGACAAGCAGATTGCCAACATTCCTGTATCTAACGTAAGCGAGGCGATGACCGGTAAGATGGCTGGTGTGAACATCACTACCACTGAAGGTTCACCAGATGCTGACGTGAAGATTCGTGTGCGTGGTGGTGGTTCTCTTTCACAGGACAACTCCCCTCTCTACATCGTAGATGGTTTCCCAGTTAGCTCAATCAGCGACATCGCTCCTAGCGAAATTCAGAGCATCGACGTTTTGAAGGATGCTTCATCTACAGCCATCTATGGTGCCCGTGGTGCTAACGGTGTTATCATCGTAACAACCAAGAGCGGTTCTGAGGGCAAGACTCAGGTGAACTTCAATGCTTCTTATGGTTGGAAGAAAGTATCTAAGTTGGTGAAGACTATGTCTCCATACGACTATGCATACTATCAGTATGAGTTGGGTAGCACTGACTATGGTAACTACAACGATCTCGATATCTGGAAGTCTATCGAAGGACGTGACTATCAGGATGAGGTGTTCGGCCGTACAGGTAACCAGAAACAGTATAACGTGAACGTAAGCGGTGGTACCAAGGACCTGAAATACAACATCGGTTTCTCTCACAACGACGAGAAGAGCATCATGCAGGGTTCTGGCTACGCCAAGAACAATGTAAACGCCAAGATTAATGCCAACCTGAACAAGTGGTTGTCTCTCGACTTCAATGGACGTATGGCATTCACCAAGCTGGATGGCTTGAATGGTGGTGCAGATACCAACGAGTCGAGTGCAGCAAACTCAGTTGTTGCCAACACCGTAAGATGGAACCCGGTAGAGCCTCTCTCTGGTACATCAGACGATGATGAGGAGAACAGCACATCTACACGCCGTAACCCAACAGAGCGTATCACCGATACCTATAAGTATCAGGAGCGTTTCCAGCAAAACTACAACGTTGGCTTAAACTGGAAGCCATTTAAAAATATCACATTCCGTTCAGAATTCGGCTATGGCTGGAAGTACAACAATACCGAACAGGTTTGGGGTTCTAATGCAACTACCAACTCTAAGTATGGTTACAACGGTCAGCCACAGGCACAGTTCGTACGCTTGGAGAACAAGAACTGGCGTAACGCAAATACATTGACTTACGACAACAAGAAGCTTTTCCATGGTCGTGACCACATCAATGTATTGGTAGGTCAGGAGTGGAGCAGCAGTCAGGACGTAACCCGCACCAACACTTCTGTAGCCTTCCCTACTTCATTCACATTGAACGAGGTATTGGCAAACACAGCAGCAGGTACAGCACTTCCAAACGAAGGTAATATCAAGGCAGAGGAGAACATTCTCTCTTACTTCGGCCGTATCAACTATACACTCAACGACAAGTATCTGGCTACCATTACCGTTCGTGCCGATGGTTCCAGTAAGTTTGGCAAGGACAACCGTTGGGGTATCTTCCCATCAGCAGCCTTGGCTTGGCGTATGTCTGACGAGGAGTTCCTGAAGGGTGCTTCCAGCTGGCTTTCTAACTTGAAGGCCCGTCTGAGCTTCGGTACAGCAGGTAACAACCGTATCAACTCTGGTTTGTTGACTACCACCTACTCTATGGCAGACAACACATCAAAGGCTCCATTCTTCGATGAGAACAGAGCTTCGATGCTTGAGCATGGTAAATTTCTCTATAATCCAGACTTGAAGTGGGAAACCACAGTGACCCGTAACTTCGGTATCGACTACGGTTTCTTCAACGGTCGCATCAGCGGTACATTGGACTTCTACTGGAATACCACCAAGGACCTCTTGATGCAAAGTATCGTTCCTGCCAACACAGGTTACTCTTACCAGTTCCAGAACTTCGGTAAGACCTCTAACAAGGGTGTTGAGTTGGCACTCAATGCAGTAATCGTAGACAAGAAGAACTTCGGCTTGAACTTCAACTTCAACGTATCTTATAACAAGAACAAGATTGATGAGTTGAACATGGAGAACCCATGGCAGAGTTCTAACTGGAGTGGTTCTACCATCGCCAAGTATGAAGACTTCCGCGTAGAGCAAGGCGGTCGCCTCGGTGAGCTTTGGGGCTACAAGAGCAATGGTTTCTACACCGTGTATGATGCAGCAACAGGCAAGGGTGACTTGGTATTGAAAGCCAACGGCACTTGGGCACTGGCAGAAGGCGTAAAGGACAACAGCTACAAGCTCTTCGGCGGTAACCTCTATCCAGGCGTTGCCAAGGTAGAAGTTGATGAGAATGGTGATGCAGTGAAGCAGCGTCTGGGCAACACCGTACCTACCACAACAGGTGGTTTCGGCTTTGACGGTCACGTTGGTAACCTCGACTTCAACCTGTTCTTCAACTACTCATTGGGCAATAAGCTTGTGAACGGTACCAAGCTTGCCAACTCATTCTACGCTGGTTCAGCCAAGAACTATAACCTGGTGGATGACTTTAACGTAGGCAACCGCTATACCTGGATTGACCCAGCCAACGGTAACAACATCGGCCGCCCATCAGCTAGCCTCATCACAGAATATGGTGGTGTAGAAAAGGTGATGAACCGCTTGAACGAGATCAATGCCAACGCCAATATCTACAATCCAGCAGGCGTATCAACCATGCAGCTCATCAGCTATGCTGTAGAAGATGCATCATTCCTGCGTCTGCAGAACGTAACAGTGGGTTACACCTTGCCAAAGAAGTGGGTAAACAAGTGCTATATGCAGAACGTACGCATCTACTTCACAGGTTACAACCTGCTTTGCTTCACCAACTACTCAGGCTACGATCCAGAGGTTGATACAAGTTCTAAGAAGAACCCAATGACCCCAGGTATCGATTATGCAGCTTATCCAAAGAGCCGCACCTTCGTAGGTGGTATTAACGTTACATTCTAAAACTTTATAAGATAATAACAATGAACAAGATATTATATGCATTTGCATTGGCAGGCGTATTAGGATTGTCTTCATGCTCCGACTTCCTGGATCAGACCTCTCCATCAGAGATGACTGCTGAGAATACCTACGCCTCACCTTATTATACCAATCTTCGCGTCAATAAGCTCTATGGCGGAATGGCTCAGGACCGTACCTACGCACAGGACCTGTCTATTGTATGGAACCTGAACAGCGACTGCGAATTGATTGACGGTCTTGGCAGCAATGCTACCAACACCTCAAGTGAACGTGGTAACATGAACTATAACATGGACCCGGGATGGAGCAAGATTAGCGGCGTATGGGATGCTGAGTATGGTATCATCGAGGATGCCAACCAGATTATCGAGGGTATCCGCAGCAGCGCAACTCTCACTGCCGGTGGTGCTAACCAGAAGTCTATGGAACGTAGCCTCGGCGAGGCACTCACCATCCGCGCCATGGTTTACTTTGACCTGGTTCGTATTTTCGGTGATATTCCTTTCAAGGTTGAAGCATCAAAGTCTGACTTGAGCAACGCTTACCTGGAGAAGACCGACCGCGACGTGATTATGGATTCCCTGATGAACGACCTGGATGAGGCTATCAAATACTTGCCATGGGCAGACCAGGCAACAGGCTATACCACAGAGCGCACAACCAAGGGTTATGCTCACGCTCTCCTGGCACAGATTGCCATGACACGCGCCGGCTACGCCATCCGTGAGAAGTCAAAGGACGGATATGAGACAGCATCTTACAGCGATGCTACTTATCCAACACAGCGCCCTGGTGCAGCAGACCGCAAGGCTCTCTACGAGCGTGCCCTGAAGCACTGGTCTGCTATCATCAACGACAATACTCACAATCTCAACCCATCTTTCGAGAACGAGTGGTACTTGATTAACCAGCTCTCTCTCGACAAGACTTACCACGAGAACCTCTTCGAGATTCCTTTCGGTGAGAACGTAACAGGAGAGTTGGGTTACACTGTAGGTGTCCGCCTGAATGGTGTTACAACAGAATATGGCTATGGCAACTCATCTGGTAAGATGAAGGTTACTGCACCTCTGCTCTATTCTTACGACAAGAAGGATACACGCCGTGACATCACTTGCGCCAACTTCGAAATCAAGCAGGACGGCAGCAACACTGTTGAGAACATGCTGAAGAATGCTCCTTTCGGTATATATGTAGGTAAGTGGGATGCCCGCAAGATGAACAATACTTGGTTGAAGAACAACCTTAAGGCAACAGCTAAGCACACTACAGGTATCAATCCAGTGAAGATGCGCTACGCTCAGGTATTGCTCTACTATGCTGAGTGCATGAACGAGTTGGCAGGCAACCCTGATGCCAACTACGAAGGTTCAGCAAACGGCATGACAGCCCGCCAGGCTTTGGAAGCAGTACATACCCGTGCCTTTAACCAGGCTGACAAGAATGAAGCTAAGGCATACGTCAACAACATTGCTTCTGACAAGGACGCATTCTTCAATGCTCTCGTTCAGGAGAACATGTGGGAGTTTGCAGGTGAAGGTATCCGCAAGTACGACCTGATTCGTTGGAACCTCCTCGCAGAAAAGATCAATGAGTTCAAGCAGACTTACCTGGCTGAACTTGCAGACGGTACTTACCAGAAGACCATCTACTTCAACTACCTGGATGAGAAGAAAACCAAGATTGACTTCTCTAGCGTAACATGGTATGGTATTCCTGACGGAAAGACATCTGCTGACTACGATGGCAGTATCGACTCATTCGGTGCAGCTAAGTTGGATACAGGTTCAGATACACAGGTTGACGTAAACCTGCCATCTATCAGCAGCGGTTTGGTTGGCGATAACGTAGCAGTGAAGAACCGCTATCTCATGCCAATCGCTTCTACAACCATCTCTGCAACCAACGGTAAGATTCACAACTCTTATGGTTATGCAGACTAATTCATCTTTAATCAAAAAAGACAAGAAAATGAAGAGCATTAAAAACATATTGGGCACAGCATCTATGATGGCATTGACTCTGTCGGCTACTTCTTGTACCGATGGCAATGACTGGGACGTAGATGGCAGCCTATCAAGATTGTTCGGTCTCAACGGTGACAAAATCACCGTTGAAACTGCCGAAACAACAGCGACTGTAAAATTCTCTGCCTTCACATCAAAAGCAGTTTCAGAACCTGAATACTATGTATTCGAGGTAAGCAAGGATTCTCTTTATGATGGTGTAGAGGGTGTCAACATTATCAGATACGGTGAAGATAAGTCTCTGACTTCATCACCAGTAGTTCTCACTGAACTTGATGGCGACAGCAAGTATTTCATGCGTGTAAAGGCTATGTCTTCAACAAGCAATGAGTCTAAATGGGTTTACTATAAGGATGGTTCATCATTCAAGACAAAGGCTGAACAGTTATTCAATGAGCTTACAACAGCCGACATCTTTGAAGACCACGTTAATTTCTCTTGGACTCCAGGAGCTAAAGTAACCCATATAACGATTGTCAACGCAGCAGATTCAGAGGATAAAAGCAAGCATGAACTTACCGCAGACCAAATTGCTGCTGGTAAAGTTACTTACTCTAACGTGAAACCAACAACTACTTACATCGCCACATTATATAATAACGATGTAAAACGAGGTCAGTTGCAGTTCACCACACCTGCTGCTATGCCTTCTGCAAACTATAAGTACACGCTCCCTAGCGATGTGAAGATTATCTCTCAAACTCTCATTGAAGAGATTGCAGAGCAGGCCAAGGTTGCAGCTGGAAGCGAGACTAACTATAGTGCAACCATCGGTATTCCTGCAGGTGCCACAGTTTCTCTCTATGGAACAGCAGAGTCTGACGGTGGTAAGACAAATGTTACAATTCCTGAGGGTATGTCTGTTACATTCTTCGGCTTGGCAGGTGGTGATGCGCCTACCATCAACCTTGACAAGAACTTCGATATTTCAGGTTCTCATGCTTACATCAAGTTCCAGAACGTGAAATTGGTAGAAAACGGTGCCGGTTACTTCATCAACCAGAGCAAAGCTTGTACCGTTAGTGAGTTTACCTTGGAAGATTGTGAAGTTTCAAATGCCAAAACATCTTTCTTCCGTTTACAAGGTACGGAAGCTAAGTCTATCGGCAAGTTGACTTTGAAGAACAGCATCTTCACCAACCTCTGCGCAGGTTATGGTTTCATCCATGTAGATGCAGGAAGCGGTGCAGGTCATGTAGATAATGTTGAAATTGACGGTTGTACATTCAATGGAATTTGTAAGACTGGTAAAGTGTTCATCTTCAGCAAGAAGACTAATATGCAAGACATCACCATTAAGAATAGCACATTCTATAACTGCAATGGAGGTGGTCAGTACTTCGTTGACTTCAATGCTGATACATTTGGTCCAAACACATTCACTATTGAGAACTGTATCTTCGGTAAGAGCGCAGATGAGACAACCAATAAGAACATCAGAAGCAAGACTCCTGCAACAGTCGCAAACTGCTTCAGTACTAAAGACTTCTTCAAGGTGATTAAGGGAGTTAATGCTACAGAGTTCAGTTCTGACCAATTGTTTACTGACCCTACCAAGGGCGACTTCACTATCAAGGCAGGTACCTTAAAGGAAAAAGCTGGTGACCCACGCTGGTATGTAGTAGAAGATTAAATAATCATCTCTTTTATATTAAAGTGCAATGCCCACACTGGGCGTTGCACTTTTTTGTTTCTCTCTCCCTCTCCCCCACACCCACAAAAACTTTTTTTGTTAATTTCTTGGAAGTTACGAAAGAAAAGCGTATCTTTGCAGCGTAAGTACATAAGGAAGAGTGTACTACGTTTTTAGATTGTTGGATTTATAATTTGAAGCATATGGAGACTTTAGAAAAAATGCCTTTCGAGGCTCAGCATAAGATATTCAAGAGATTGGCAGAAATCGCCGATTCCAAGAGCCTGACAAAAGAGGAACAGGAGAAATACGATAACAGCATGATGGTCATGTGGGACAATTATGCGGTATATAAGCATGCTATGGAGAAAGAAGCCAAAAAGGTAAGCAAAGAGATTGCTTTGAACCTATTAACCTACAATACTCCAATAGACGTCATTGCAAAATCAACTGGCTTATCTATTGATGAGATTAAGAAATTGAAACAATAAAATTAACAAAACTTTCGCAAATTTTGCCCCACATGCTCTGGGCTAGAAGCTTTTGGGCCTTCAGCCCGTTCTTGAACCACATGCGAAAGTTCTGAAAGTAAAAAAAACGCAAGCCCGCTAGGCGTAAAAAGTACGCCTGGCGGGCTTGCGTTTATGGTTGTACAACTAAATAGGTTATGGTTGTACGACTGAAAGGGTTATAGTTGTACAACTAAATGGGTTATGGTCGTACAACTATAGGGTGTATGGTTGTACAACTAAAGGGTGTATGGTCGTACAACTATAGGGTGTATGGTTGTACAACTAAAGGGTGTATGGTCGTACAACTATAGGGTGTATGGTTGTACGACTATAAGGGTTGTAGTTGTACGATTAAAAGGTGTTGTCACTAGGCTCAGCAGACCTGCTGACTGCAGTCGGCAAAGCTGCTGACTAGGCTCGGCAGAGCTGCTGAGCCTAGTGGCAACCTTCGAGAAGCTGTCTCCTTCAACCTAAGAAACTATCTCTTTAAACTAAAAGAGACGTCTCCTTGAACCCAAAGAGACGTTTCATTCAGCCAACTCAGCCGCTACATTCTATCAAATAAAGTGCCTCATTCGAGCTACGAATACACCTCTTCAAGCCAACGCAGTCGAATCTTCGAGCCAACGCAGTCGAATCTTCAAGCCAGCGTAGCCATATTTGGGTGCCAGCACAGCGGTATGTAGCGACTCTATGAAACGTAAGAACTCATGCTATGAAGTGCATGGTTTCATCAGCTTACTTCAAAGCCCGAATTTATTGAACCGATTTTTTCTTCGATTCTGTTGTCACATCTGCCACTCATGCTATAACTCTCTGATTATAAATGAATAATGGGTGGCAATAAGCGGTATTTTTATTATCACCTATTGTCACCTATTGCCATGCCCCATGGTAAGCGGCTCCGCTTACCATGGGCTGCTGAAATTACGTCACGACGTAGCATTTGCTGCGTCCCGACGTAATAACCAGTGCGTCGCGACGCAGCAACAGATACGTCGTGACGTAATTCCGGCTACCTCCTGCCCCATCAAATAAGCCTCACTTGCAAGCCAGAATCAATACGACGAAAAGACAATATTGTAGAAACAACACTTCCGAAAACGTTTACGTTAGATTTTTCGTTTATTTTATTCAACATTTAAAAATTTTAATTACCTTTGTAGCAGAAATCTAAGATTATAACCAAAAATCGAAGATTCCTTATGATCTATTGAGAATCAAACACGACAACAACTAATCGCTAGTAAGTTCAATTAGACCTGAGAAACTTAACAAGATTAATAATAACCTACAAAACAAACATCGTTATGTATCAACAACTGAAACGTGCCAGCATGGCACTGACCTTGAGTTCGGTTTGTTTCCTCGCTTTTGCGCAGAAAACAATCCAAGGTACCGTTAAGGATGCTAATGGCGACCCAATGATTGGTGTAACCATTACTGACCAGAATGGTAAGGCAGGTGGCATCACCGACCTTGACGGTAAGTTTACCATTCAGAACGCAGACCCTAATACGGTCTTGACTTTCAGCTACATCGGCTGCAAGCCTAAGAAAGTAAAAGTAGGAAGTCAGAAAACATGGAACATCGTACTTGAAGATGACAATGCAGCCCTTGACGAGGTCGTTGTCGTTGGTTATGGTACTATGCGTAAACGCGACGTAACCGGCTCTATTGCATCTGTCAACTCAGAAAAGATAGCCGCTCGTGGTACTACCAATCTTGCAGAGTCTCTGCAGGGTTCTGTTCCTGGTGTCAACATCACCCAGTCTGGTAGCCGCGCAGGTGCAGGCTTCAATATTCAGGTTCGTGGACAGGCTTCTATCAACAAGCAGGCACAGCCATTGTATGTTATCGATGGTGTAGTTTGCGACAACATGGACTTCCTGAATCCTGATGATATCGACCGCATCGATGTATTGAAGGATGCTTCTTCTACCGCCATCTATGGTTCCCGTGCCTCTGCCGGTGTCATCATGATTACCACCAAGGGCAGCAAGGGTGCAGACAAGGCACAGAAGGCAACCATCTCTTATGACGGATATTATGGTATCAAGAAGTTGGCGCGCATGCCTGAGTTTATGGATGCCAACGAGTTTATGGATTATCGTTTTGCCAGATATACCACGCTCGATGGTAAGAGCTACGATGGCTCTAGCCGCAAGGGTGTTGATGCCGAAGGACATCCACACTACATCATCAAGAATACCGACTTGAATTCTGCCTTCCTGACACGCAAGGGAGCAACCAGCTACAAAGACTCCAAACTTTATGACCTGATGATGGATCCAAGTTTCGACGGTTACGACTGGAAGAAGATGGTTACCCGCACTGCCGCCCAGCAGAACCACTTTATCAGTGCTGCCGGTGCTACAGATAAGATCAACTACCGTGTAGGTATGGGTTATCAGGGAGAAGAGAACGTATTCAAAGGCAACGACTATGAGCGTTTTAACTTCAAGGGAGCAATGGATGCCAAGCTCTCCAAGATATTCGAGGCAGGTTTCTCTACCAACATGTCAATGAGCCGCACCCAGGACGTATGTACTGATGGTACTTATTCTCCATACGTGAATGCATTCTATTTTAACCCATTCGTTTCTCCAACAGATGCAGATGGCAACCTGATTCCTAACCCGGGAGCAAAGGCAGCCTTTGGTTCAGATGCACAGTTTACATCTACATATAACCCACTCATCGATTTGAATGACGGCAACTATACCAATGAGACTAAGATGTACCGATTGATGGGTAACTTCTACCTGCGTGCCAACATCATCAAGGGATTGAAGTTTACAACCACCTTCTCCCCAAACTACTCTCACAAGCGCCAGGGTATCTTCTATGCAACAGGTCTGAACGAGGGTAACGACGTAGGTTCAACTTACTACCAGAAGAACAAGACCAACTTCGGCTCTGTTGCCAATACAACCCGTGTAGACTGGACTTGGGACAACCAGTTTGACTACAACCGCACATTTGGCGACCACACTGTTGGTGCTATGGCATTGTTCTCACTCTATAAGAGCAATACAGAATACCAGTATGAGGAAGGCAAGGGAATCGCCAGCGACCACACTACATTCCACAATCTGGGAACAGCCAGTGGCGACAAGACGCTCTCAAGTTCTTATACTGAGTCATCACTGGAGTCATTCGCTTTCCGTGCCAACTATTCTTATAAGGGCCGTTACATGGCTACAGCTACACTCCGTACCGATGGCAGCTCCCGCTTCGCAGACGGCAACCGATGGGGCTGGTTCCCTTCTGTAGCTGCAGCATGGCGTATCTCTGATGAAGCTTGGATGAAGCAGTTCAACAACTGGCTTGATAATGCTAAACTCCGTCTTTCATACGGTGTTACAGGTAACAACAATGTGGGTGACTATGTAACCATCGCTTCTGCTACAGGTCCATCTTATGTAACCATTGACGGCAAAGAGGTACAGGGTTATTATCCTAACGGATTGATAAATACAGAACTCATCTGGGAGAAGGTTAAAGAGTTTGACCTCGGTCTCGACCTGAGTTTCCTGAAAAACCGCATCAATGTAACAGCCGACTTCTACAACCGTCTTTCTGATGGTCAGATTATGTCACGTTCAGTGCCTATCGAAACTGGTGAGAAGACTTCAACCTTCAATGTAGGTTCTGTCCAGAACAGAGGTATTGAACTCGGTTTGAACTTTAACATCATCAACAAGAAAGACTTCTCCTGGAGTGCGAACGTAAACTTCGCCCGCAACTGGAACAAGATTAAGGAGTTGAGTAACGGTAAGGTTGATGAGGTAGCCAACAACTGGTTTATCGGCGAGCCACTGAACGTACTCCGTGACTATACCCATACCGATGTCATCACCGACAAGGGTGTAACCATGCACACCATGAATGGTGACAAGCACTATACCCTGAAGGAATTCTACGAGAAGTATGGCAGTAAGTATAAGTGGTATGAAGGTCAGATGGCAGTAAACGACTGGAACGATGACGGTAAGATTGACGACAACGATAAGCAGATTTATGGTTGTACCGATCCTCGCTGGACAGGTAGTTTCACTACCAATGTTTACTTCAAGGGTTTCGACTTCTCTATCATGTTCTATACAAAGAGCGGATTCTGGTCACGCAGCTACTTCCATGAGAAGTATATGAAGTTTAGCGACCGTGGTAATGCCCACATGCAACTGGATTACTACATACCAAAGGGAGCACCAATCATCGATCATGCAACAGGTGAGATTACAACCGCCACAGAGACCCACTACGGAAAGTATCCTTATCCAAACAACAGCGATACTTCTTTTGGTGGTTACTTCGGCGACAAGGGTTCAGCCAAGGGAGAAGGTTTCCAGTATCAGAAGACCTCTTTCACCAAGGTTAAGAACATCACCCTGGGTTACACATTGCCTAAGAGCGTAGTAAACAAGGCAGGTATCAGAAATCTCCGTGTTTATGTAAACGTTCTGAACCCATTCTGCTTCACCAACTACAAGGGCTTCGACCCAGAGTGGGCATCACAGAATCTGCAGAATGGCGGTCCATCATCTGTAACCTACCAGTTTGGTGTAAATCTTAAGTTCTAATCTCATTAAATGAAGTAAACAATTATGAAAAAGATATTATATAGCGTAGCATTGGCGGCCTGCTGCATGGGAACCATGACAAGTTGCAGCGACTTCCTGGATGCCAGCAACAAGTCGAATGTAACTGCCAAACAGAGTTTTGCGACAAAAGAGGGATTAAACAACCTCGTCAATAATGCCTATCAGCATCTGCAAAACGTTTATGCAGCTCCTCTGTTCACTAGCTGTTTCTCAGCAGGTACAGACATGTATGCCGATGCCCGTAACAAGATGAACGAGGCATTGAACACTTACGAGACCTTGACTCCAGAAAATACGGATATCAAGAATCTCTATACTTACCTCTATGCAGGTATACGTGCAGCCAACTCTGTATCATATTATGCACAGACAGCCCAAGTTGATGACAAGACTAAGGGGCAACTTGTAGGCGAAGCCCGTGTATTGGCAGCCTACGAGTATTATCTTCTGGTAAACAACTTCGGTGGTGTGCCTATCATGAAGGACTTCCTCACCACAGCAGACACAGGATATCCGAAGTCTTCTGCTGCAGAAGTATATGCCTATATCATCAGCGAGCTCGAAGATGTTATCGGCAAGAATGTGCTCCAGGCTTCAACAGCTACCAAGGGTGGCGGCAGAATCAGCCAGGAAACAGCCAAGGCTATCCTTGCCAAGACCTACCTTTCTGCTGCATGGGACCTCAACAAGCAGGAATACTTCTCTAAGGCTGCTGCTCTTGCCGATGAAGTAATTGCAGGCAGAAGACTGACTACCCCATTTGCCAAGCTCTGGAAGGCAGACGGATCGGGCGATGACAACGAAGAGTTCCTTTGGGATGTGGAATATGATTTGGCTACAGCCAACAATACAACATCAGGTGGTACAGAATGGAGCGGTTACTACTGCAACTATCTGGGTGGAAACGAGGATAACATCAAGGCTACAACCTCCAGCTATGTACCAACCCTCTATGCCTTGCATTGTTTCAAGAAGGGAGACCAGCGTTACGATGCTACCTTCATGAAGGAATTGCCAGATATAAACAAGGGAAATGCTGCAGGTACCGGTTACTGGACCTGGTACAAGAATGGTGAGAGTCTGGTAGGTAAGCCAGTAACGCGATACTATTCTGCATGGTATGAAACAGATGCCGACTTTGAAGCATGGAAGGCTATAGATCCTGCAAACAGAGCAAACACCTATCGCATTCCGATGGATTCACAGAGCAAGGAAGCACAGAATATGGACGGCAGAGATATGGAATATTACGATAACCAGCAACTGGTATATGGTTCCAGTCCATGCAAGAAGTTTGACGACAGCAAGACTGCTAAGACAGAGAAGAACACCTGCTATCGCGACATCCATATCATCACTTTGCCAGAGATGTATCTCGTAGCAGCTGAGGCTTATCTGAAGGCTGGTGATAATCCTAAGGCATTGGCACGACTCAATGAGGTTCACCAGCGCGCTGGTCTTTCTGCACTTACAGGAACTATCTCTATCGATGACATCCTTGATGAGAATGCCTGCGAGAACTTCGGTAATGAGGCTCGTTGGATGGATCTTCGCAGAACCCAGACTCTGGTAGAGCGTTGCACCAAGTATAACCATGAGATGGGAGACAAGGCTGCCCAGTATATCGGCAAGAAGCTTCTTCGCCCTATCCCACAGGCTGCAATTGATGCCAATGACCAACTGACATTAGCCGACCAGAATCCTGGTTACTAATCAAAGTCATTATGTTGAAAAGAAAACCTATCAGGACATACGTTAATCATTAGGTTTAAGACCGTATTCTAGGGAGATAATTCCTGATGGATACGGTCTTTCTTTTGGTTCTATCGGTAAGGTATACGTAATCGTTTTCGTACTTTTTTATTCACAATCTGCATGTGATAAGCAAAAATGTCGTAACTTTGCAGAAAATCTTATAGAAAAGAAAATAATAAAATAGATAAACCTAAGAAAAAATGAAGAAATCAATCATTAAGTCAGTCGTGCTTGCTGCGCTCATGGCTCTGCCAATGTTCACTAAAGCACAAACTTTCGCTGGTATCACAGCCGAGCAGAACGCACAGAACACTCCTGAAGGATGGACTGCCGTAGAACTGCCACAGTTGCCTACCATCACATCTGCTAACACCTTCAACATCAAGGATTATGGTGCCTCGACATCTGCTGCAGACAACACCAAGGCTATCCAAAAAGCTCTTGATGCTGTGCCTTCTACCGGTGGTATGGTCGTGATCCCTGCCGGTACATGGATGTTTGGTAGTACCGACCAGATGACAAGCCAGACCGAGGTACTCAGCATCAAATCAAAGACTGTGCTCCACCTTTGCGCAGGAGCAACTCTGAAACTCGTTGAATATGGTAAGGCACCTAACAATAAAACGCTCTTTATCGGTTGCAAGAACAAGAACCAGAGCGACATTGTTATAGAGGGCGAAGGTGAAACTTCTATTATCGATGGTCAGGGAACCCGCTGGTGGAAGGCTCGCGACAACAAGGAGACATTCAATCCTGGAGCCATGATCCGATTCGAGAAAGGCAGCCGATTCCTGATTCGCAATCTCAAGGTTCAGAATACTCCGGGTGTCAACATCACCTTGAGTAACAGCAATGGTGCCAGCAATGGTACTGTTCATGATGTAACCATCTATAACCCTTCTTCTGAAACCAAGACTGAACAGCCTTCTCATAACACAGACGGTATCTCTATCTGGGGACATCACATGAACATCTATAACTGCAACATCAGTACAGGTGATGATAACGTAGTTTGCGATGACAATGCACAGTATATCCATGTTTGGAACTGCGACTTCGGTACAGGACATGGTGCTTCTATCGGTAGTTTCACCAAGAACATCAAGCATATATGGTTCGACAACATCAACATGAACGGCACTACAGCAGGTATCCGCATGAAGACAGGTATCAACAGTGACGGTACTCTGCGTGGCGGTGGCGAGGAGGACTGGAAGTTCACCAACTTCACCATGACCAAGGTGAAGAACCCATTCTCTATCGACTGCTTCTACGACAAAAATTACAACAGCGATCCAGCCGTAGATAAGGCAAATGCAAGAGCGGTGGACAGCACAACTCCAACCTACAACGGCATTCTGCTTCAGAACGTGAAGACAACAGATGTATGCGATGGTAACGCTATCTTCCTGATTGGTCGCCCTGAGAGCCATATCAAGAACGTGACACTCGACAATGTACAGATTTCTGCCAAGAAGGGCATCGATATCCGCTTCGTAGATAATCTCGTGTTCAAGAACAACTCTAAGATTACATGCCAGTCTGGCAAACTCTGGATTCGCCAGTACGATTCTACAGTAGACGACCAGTGTGATGCTACAGGGGCAGGTACAAATCCAAATCCCACTCCCAATCCAGGTGAGACAACAGAAGTAAGCTATATTCTGGATGCATCAACCAGCACTTCTTCAAGCACAGCTCCATCTCCATGGACGTTCAATAATGGTTGCAGCATAGAGAGCAGCAAAGGTTATGCTACAGCTAAAAGCAATACCATCAAGTATAGCAAGGGCGTACAGTTTACCATCAACCTGCCTGAGAATATTACCATTACATCGGCTATATTTGCAGGATATGCCAATGAAGACAACAAAACCTGCTATCTCGGCGAACTGAACGGAGCAACCTTTGCCAGCGACAAATACGTATTCCCTAGCCGTTCAACCCAAACGGATACGAGCACAAAGTTTGATATTACACTTGACACTCCTGTTACTGGCGTTCTTACCTTCACACCACAAGGGGCACAAGCCGCTTGGGTTATCACACTGAAAGGTGTAAAGGTAACAAGTTCAGGTATCAACAATGTTGTTTTAACCGCCAAGGTAAACAATAACAACATTTACGACCTCAGCGGTCGCATGGTAAAGCTCAATGCCAAGGCAGAAGACCTGCAAGGTCTCAAAAAAGGCATCTATATCTACAACAACAAGAAATACATAGCTAAATAAATCATTTAAACATCGGTAACAATGAAAATAAAATCGCATTCACTCCTGTGCATTCTCGCCACCATCGCATTGAGTTCTCCGCTCTCTGCGCTGAGCGTGAATGCCCAGAAGGCGGTATCCAAGACATGGAATCCGAACCTGAAGAACGGAATGTACCGCAACCCGGTTATTGACGCCGACTACTCAGACCCTGACGTATGCCGTGTGGGCAATGACTACTATATGACCTCCTCTTCCTTCCAGTGTTTCCCGGGCCTTCAGATTCTGCACAGTACCGACCTGGTAAACTGGGAGATTATAGGTGCTGCCCTACTCGATGACTATCCTGTTTTGCCTGAATACCAGGGCACCGAACTGGATTGGCGCAAGAAGGTTCAGCATGGTAACTACGTGTGGGCACCCTCTATCCGCTATCATGACGGATGGTTCTATATCTACTGTGGCGATCCTGACCAGGGTCTCTTCATGACCAAGACACAAGATCCACGCGGCCCTTGGGAACCTATCACCTGGGTGATGAAGGGAAAAGGTCTTATCGACTGCTGCCCTCTCTGGGATGAAGACGGCAAGGCTTATCTTTCGCATGGATGCGCCGGTTCAAGAGCCGGTATCAAGTCAGTGCTCTTCGTAGCTCCGTTGTCACCTGACGGCACCAAGGTTATCGGTCCTTCACGCATCGTATATGACGGTCATGAAGACCAGCCAACCATCGAGGGAACCAAATTCTACAAGCGCAACGGATATTATTATATCATGAGTCCTGCGGGCGGAGTAAAGTATGGCTGGCAGGTAGAACTGCGTTCCAAGAATCCATACGGTCCTTACGAGGAGTATGTGGGTATGGCACAGGGAAAGAACAAGAAGGTGAATGGTCCTCACCAGGGTGCATGGGTAGATACCCAGAACGGCGAAGACTGGTTCCTCCACTTCCAGGATAAGCACGCCTACGGACGTGTAGTTCATCTGCAACCAGCCAAATGGGTGAACGACTGGCTTGTCATCGGTGACGACAAGGATGGCGATGGCTGCGGTGACCCTGTTCAGCAATGGAAGAAGCCAAACCTGCCATCAAGCGGTAACTTCCAGCCTAAGGAATCGGATGATTTCAACAGCGTAGATTTAGGTCTGCAATGGCAGTGGAACGGTCCTTACAGTCAGTACTGGTACTTCTGTGATGCCAAGAACTCCAAGTTGCGTCTCTATGGTGTGCAGCAGGCTGAAGATGTAAAGAACCTGTATGATTTGCCCAACCTCCTGCTCCAGAAACTCCCTACCGAGAACTTTACTGCTACTGCCAAGGTGAAGTTCATACCTAACCGCACCGAGGCTTACAAGGAAAATGATAAGGTACTGGGCGAAAGCGCCGGCATGATCATGCAAGGCATGGACTATGCGGCACTCAAGTTTGTTGATACCAAGGAAGAGGGTGTTGTATTGCAATATGTAACCTGCGAGAAGGCAGAGAAGGGAAAGGCTGAGAAGGTGGTAAAGCAAGTGGCCATCAAGACCAGCAAGCTGCCTCAACCTTACACCGTGAAGTATGCCGTAGATGATATTCCTTCTTCCCGCATCGCTACCCAGGATGTATGGCTCCGCGTGAAGGTTCATAGCGAAGGCATCGCCAACCAGATACAGGCTATCGCTGAATGGAGCTACAGTCTGGATGGTAAGAAATTCACCAAGATAGGCAATCCTTTCACTGTGCGTGAAGGCAAGTGGATTGGTGCCAAGCTCGGTTTCTTCAACACCCGCATAGCCAAGAAGAACGATGCAGCCTTCTTCGACGTAGACTGGATTCATTTCGAAAAATAACGCTTTCCAGCTAACGCGTTATTTCTGAGAATATTTTGGGAAACAAAAAAATCCCCCTCATTGCAAATCAATGCAGCGAGGGGGATTAATCTTTATGAGTAATCTAAAAATTCTAATCTTTCTTTTCTTCTGCAGGCTCTGCCTTTGTCGTTTTCTTGGCAGGAGCTTTCTTGGCAGGAGCCTTCTTGGCTGCAGGCTTAGCTGCGGCCTTCTTGGCAGGAGCAGCCTTAGCAGGCTTCTCGCCATGTTGCTTCTCTGCCTCCTTCTCTATCTTTTCAATCTTAGCCTGAAGACGGACAATCTCCTTGTCCTTCATCTCAAGCTCTTCATCCTGATTCTTGATGGTAGTAAGCAGGCTTTCAAGCTGATCGTTATCAACATCAGTTGGATAGAGGTCGTTTACTCTGGTGATGAAGTCGCCAAGAATGTTCATATAGTTAGTGAAAGCATCGAAAGGACTTGAATAGATACCTCTGTCAAGACCCACATTGCTTAGCTTGGTAGTCATGAAACGGAAGTTGTTACTTGCCTGCAGGTAATCCCAGTCCTGATTGATACGTGGATCGTTGGCGATACGTACACGGTCTGCCACACTGTAAAGCTTGTTGAAAGCCTCACGCTGCATCGGGTTACCCAACCATGAACTTACATCACGCTCCTCGTCTACCCAACTCAAGGTATCAGGCACATTCACCTCGCCTACCGACTTGATTTTCTTGCAGATTTCACTAGGTGTAGAGAAGGTGATGCCACGGTCCTTGGCACACTGAGGCAAAGCCTTCATAAACTCGAGGATGTTGCTTGACAGAGGCTGGGCAATACCAAGAGCAGAAAGCTCCATGAAGATATTGATAACCTGCTCCTCCTCTGGGAAGGCAGCAATCTGGTTCATATAGTTGTCGGCAAAGAGTGGATAACCGTCCCAATCGCTGTTGCTGAAGCGCAGAGAGATATCATCGCTCAGGTTCACATCGCGCAAAAGGAGCTTCAACTTAGGGTTCAGGGCGCAATGGTAAACATAGTGAGGAGATTTCCAGCCGAGCACGTGCTTGGCACCCTCGGTGAGCATACCAATGAATCCCATGTTGGCAACATCGTTACCGATATCATCGCTGTAGATGAGCGAAGAGTTGCGCAATACGGTAGGTTTCTTTCCGAAATATTCCTCAATCTTAGTACACTGGCGCTTCACCTCATCCTTGAAACTTGCCTCATTAACCAGAGAAGCAAGTCCGTGAGAGTAAGGCTCAGCCAGGAACTCTACACAACCCGTATTGTTGAGCTGCTGAAGCTTCTCCAGTACCTGAGGAGCATGAAGTTCCAACTGCTCCATACCCACACCCGAAAGCGAGAAAGCTACCTTGAAATACTTGCCGTTCTTTTCAATCATCTCCTGAAGGGCATTCAAGGCTGGCATATAAGAGCGCTCAGCAATCTCGTTGATGCTACGGTCGTTCTCGTAGTCATCATAGTAATAATGGTCGGTACCGATGTCGAAGAAGCGGTAGCGTTTCAGATGGGTAATCTGATGTATCTCGAAATATAAACAAATTGTTTTCATAATTATTAATTATTAATTTTTAATTATTAACTGCCCATTACTTCCACCCTAAGGTCTTGAGGTACAGGTCTTTGATGCGGGTTCCCACTTTCTCCCAGGTTATCTGGTCTACTTCTTTCTTGCCTTCCACTGAGAGATAATCGAAAAGACTCTCGTTGTGACAGATGCTGTAGATGGCATCAGCAAGGGCATGGATATCCCAGTAGTCTACCTTGATACAGTTGGACAGGATTTCTCCACATCCACTCTGCTTGGAGATAATGGTTGGTGTGCCGCACTGCATAGCTTCCAAAGGTGAGATACCGAACGGCTCGCTCACAGATGGCATCACATAGACATCACTGTCTTTCAGACATTCATAAACCTGTTTGCCGCGCATAAAGCCAGGGAAGTGGAATCGGTCGGCAATGCCTCTTTCGGCAGCGAGATAAATCATCTGATCCATCATATCGCCCGAACCTGCCATACAGAAACGCACATTGCGGGTACGGTGCAATACCATGTTGGCAGCCTCTACGAAATATTCAGGTCCCTTCTGCATGGTAAGACGTCCCAGGAAGGTTACTACCTTCTCCTTGCCCTTATGATTTGGGCGTGGAATATCCTGCCACTCCTGCTTCAATGGGTATACGGCATTGTGCATGGCGAAACACTTGCGTGGATCCTGGTGATACTGGTGAATCACCGTCTGGCGGGTCAGTTCGGATACACACATGATGCAGTCGGCATTATCCATACCATCTTTCTCGATAGCGTAAACGGTAGGGTTCACCTTTCCACGGCTACGGTCGAAATCAGTAGCATGAACGTGGATGCACAATGGTTTGCCACTCACGCGCTTGGCATGAATTCCGGCAGGGAATGTAAGCCAGTCGTGAGCATGGATAATATCAAATTCTTCTGAACGGGCTACAACTCCGGCAATGATGCTATAGTTGTTGATCTCGTCATGAAGATTTGACGGATAACCACCGGCAAAGTCCATACAGCCGAGGTCATTAACATGCATATAGTTAAAATCGGCATAGATGTGGTCACGGTAGCGGAAATAATCGTCCGGATTCATGATATTGCCTACGCGCTGCTGCACATAGTCGTGATTTACATCTCGCCAGGCGATAGGCACACTGTTCATTGCCACAATCTTGCAGGCACTGCGGTCCTCATCACCGAAAGGATGAGGCAGACACAATGTGATATCAACATCGCCCTGGGCATGAAGTCCCTGGGAGATACCAAAGTTGGCAGTTGCCAAACCACCAAATACGTGAGGAGGATACTCCCATCCAAACATTAAAACTTTCATATAGCAGTCCTCCTATTATTAATATTGATATTTTTCAAGTAACTCGAGCGCACGCAGAATCTCAGCCACATTCATGGCGAAAGAGATGGCACCACGACCTGCGAATGGAGGGTTTCCATCGAAGAGTTCGCTGATGGTACCGAGACAGTGGGAAGACATTTCGTCCTCATAACCTACCATCTGGCGTTCGATAAAGCTCAAACGGGTACGCTTATAGAGTTTCAGACTTGCCTCCATATAGAAGCCACCGAGCCATGGCCACGCTGTACCCTGATGGTAAGCATAGTCGCGCTGGGTCTGCGGACCTACATAAACAGGATTATATCCACCGCTCTTTGGCGAGAGAGAACGCAATCCCTTAGGAGTAAGGAGTTCGCGTGTACAGATATCAAGAACCTGCTTCTTCTGGTCTTGCGACAATGGAGAATAGTCGAAAGCCACTGCAAATATCATGTTCGGGCGAACGCTCCAGTCCATCATATTTCCATCAACATAATCGTAGAGATAGCCATATTCATTGAGGAAGGTATCGAGAAATGCCTGCTTGGTCTGCTCAGCCTGAGCCAGGAGTTTCTGCTGGCTGTCTTCTTCACCTACTGTTGCAGCGAGAGAAGCACAGAAGCACAAAGCGTTATACCACAAAGCATTGAACTCTACGATATAACCTGTACGTGGAACCACTGGTCTGCCGTTGGCAGTAGAGTTCATCCAGGTAACAGCCTTGTCCTTACCATCGGTATAGAGTAATCCGTTCTCTTCGAGCTTCAGGTTCGGATGCTTGTTATCCTGGATAAAGCTGATAACATCCTTGATAAACTGTCCATACTTCTTGAAGCATTCTTCCTTGCTGGTTTCCTTGGCATACTGCTGCAAAGCCCAGATAGCCCACAATGGCACGTCAGGCTGCTCTATCTCAGCAATATGAACGCTGACCGGCTTGCCTTCCATAAACTCGTAGTATCCCTTCATGGCAGTCTTCATCACCAGTTCGAAGTAGTCATCTTCCTCGATAGAGAGGGTGAGACCCGGAAGAGCGATAAATGTATCGCGGGCTCTGCACTTGAACCAAGGGTAACCTGCCAGGATATAACGGTCATCGTTCTTTTCACGACGATGGAACTGATGAGCCGCATTGACCAGACAGTGGAAGAAATTGTCACGAGGCGAACGCTCATCCACTTCCTTGTCGAAGAGCTTCTTCAGGCTGACCGCCTTGATTTCTGATGTAGAAGCAGCAAAGACGATGGTTTCGCCTTTCTTGATATCCATTTCAAAATAGCCAGGAACATAGAGGTCTTCGTTAGAAGCATAACCTCTCTCCTGCTCCTTTGGATATTCCACGCCACGATACCAATCTGGACAGAATTTAAACTCGTTCTTCTTGGAGAACTGCATATAGAGATCAGGATAACCTGCATACATACAGGTCTTGATGCCATGATCTACCTCAGAATAATCACGAGATGCGGTAGCATTCTCATGAGTAAACTGACGGACACTGCGGAAAGCCAGAAAAGGACGGAAACGAAGGGTTGTAGCCGAATGGCCGTCTACCAGGGTATAGCGAATCAGAATGCGATTCTCATAATGCTGGAATACAACTTCCTTTTTCAGGATAACACCACCTACGCGATAAAGGGTAGTTGGCACTTTATCACAATCAAACTCACGAATGTACTTGTGGCCCATCGGACTGTAGTTGTTGCCCTGGTACTTGTGCAAGCCGAGGTTAAACTCAGCTCCATGCTGAATCACCGTAACATCCAGCGAACTCAAGAGCACGTGATTGTCATCGTCCAGTTCTGGAACCGGCACGACAAGTAATCCGTGATACTTGCGGGTATTACAGTCTACAATCGTTGAGCACGAATATGCACCCGAGCGATTAGTCCTCAACAACTCCTTAGGCAACGATTCTTGAAGATTCGTCATAAGGGCCTTTTCGAATTTTAGATAACTCATAGATCTATATTAAGGTTCTATATTTTTGTTGACTAAATTAATTGCTTTCAAAGGTAACACTTTTTTGTGGTATAACAAAGCTTTTTGTATGCCATTTTTAGAAAAAATTGCCTTTTTATGTTCTAAAACATATTTTTAGACAAAAATGCTTGATTATTTCGAGAAAAAGCATTACTTTTGCACTCAGTTTTCAGTTTAAAAGATTTGTACACATGGCAGCTAGAGGAAAATACGATAAAGAAAATATAGCAATGCTGATTGCTAAGCTATGGGGAGGCATCACTGATGACCAGTTCGATTTACTGAAAGAACATCTGGAAATCAAGAAGTATAAGAAGAACGAAATCATCTACAAGAACGAGGGTACTCCTGAATATGCACTATGTCTCATAGCGGGAAAAGTGAAGATATACAAAGAAGGTATCGGTGGCAAGAGCCAGATTATCCGTGTTATCAAACCGATTGAATTTTTTGGTTTCAGAGCCTATTTTGCGGATGAGATATACAAGACGGCAGCCATGTCGCTGGAAAACTGCGTCGTTGCCCAGTTCCCGCTGGCAGTTCTCATGAAACTGATCTCCAAGAGTTTCAACATCGGCTTCTTCTTTATCAAATATCTCAGTGTGGAAATAGGTAAATCGGACGACCGTACCGTGAACCTCACCCAGAAACATATCCGTGCCCGACTTGCCGAGGGACTGATATTTCTGAAAGACTCTTATGGGTTAGAAAAAGACGGAAAAACTCTTGACATCCGATTGAGTCGTGAAGATCTGGCAAATCTCTGTAATATGACAACGAGCAATGCCATCCGTACGCTCTCAGCCTTTACGGCAGAAGGACTCATCAATACTGAAGGAAGGAAAATCAAAATCTTACAGGAAGAAGAAATCATAAAAATAGCAGAACTCGGATAAAGTTCTGCTATTTTTTATTTATATGTTTTACATTATTCGTTTTTCTTGATATATTTCACTTATTACGGGCATACTGGTTATACGGGTATCAGGAAGTTGATAACCTCCTGAATTACAGTAATCTGGAATGGGCCTACCGGTGTATTCATCAATCTGCCATCAATACCTATCAGGGCATGCTGGGCATCGAGCACCTCTACCTCTCGGGTACGGTAAGGATGCACACTCTTATGGTTGAGGAACTTACCTTTCACAAAAAGATAGATTCCCTCGAAGAGCTGGGTTGTCTTAGGATGAGATACCACCGACACATCGAGCAGTCCGTTATATGGCACAGCATTCGGAGTCTGTCCATATCCTGTTCCATTGCCTATACACATCGTCATCACTCTACGCTTGATAACATCCGAATTGATTTTCACATGCATCTTATAGTCCAGACGCTGGAATATCATCAGGATGAAGGAACAGAGAAACGACAGGGTACGTGAACCGAAGATATGATGGGTTTTTCGTCTCAGGTTCATGATGGCGGCGATGAGTCCGATATTGATACAGTTGAGGAAATAGCGACGGCATTTCTCCCCCTTCTTGTTCACATAGCGGATACAACCGAGGTCAATCTTTCTGATACGACGTTTTTTCAGCGACGCCACCGTCTTCTCGATATCGCTGTCGCTGAATCCCCAGAAGTGGGCAAAGTCGTTCATCAGTCCGTTAGGAATAACACCCAGTGCCACCTCTTCTCTTTCTTTCGGATCTATCTGCATCAGACAGTTTACGGCATCATTGAGCGCAGAATCTCCACCAACGATGACAATGGTCTTATAACCATTGTTGATAAACATTCTGATGAGCCGTTCTACGCTCTTCTGATTCTCGCTCTGCACAAAGTCGTAATCCACGCCCTGCTGCTTGAGCACCTTCTCTATCTTTTCCCAGCGCTTGTTACTTCGCCAGCCTCCTCTAGGGCAATAAAGCAGCCCCCATTTATTCTCGTTTACCATTGTCTCTTCTTTGTAATTTGAAAGTTGTATAAAATATCACTTCCGCCCAGCCACCGTTGCATCCGATTCCATCGGATGCAGCCCTAGCCAGATTCCAGGCCGCAGCCTAGCTCCTCATCAGCTCCAAAACCGTCTCCACCTTTTTCTCCATTGGCTGCAATGCATCTACCCAATGGATAGTAAAGCCTCTGCGCTCCATACCTCTGAACCACGTCATCTGCCTTTTGGCAAACTGATGGATTGCTATTTCCAGACCGCGATACATCTCATCGTATGAAGTCTTACCGATCACATATTCTGTAATAAACTTATATTCCAAACCATAATAGATGAGATTTTCGGCAGGAATACCGCGATCTAGCAGTCCCTTGATTTCATCTACCATTCCCTCATCCAATCGCTGTTTCAGTCTCCGTGAAATTTTTTCCCTTCTTGCGTCCCGGTCTATGCTGACACCGATAATCAGCGAATCAACCGCCGGGAGTTCACGTTCGGGCATCGGATGCTCCAGATTATAGCTTTCAATCTCTATCGCCCGGATAGCTCGCTGTGCTGTATCCACGTCTGTGCGATTGTGCATATTAGAACCCGTTTTCGCCTTCAGCTCTTTCAGTATCAGCGTAAGTTCCTCTAAACTCTTATGAGCCAATGACTCACGGAGTTCCGGGTTCTGCGGAACAGGTGAAAGATGATAACCTTTCAGCACCGACTCAATATAGAGTCCTGTACCTCCACATAATATCGGAAATGCCCCTCTCTTCTGAATATCCTGATAGGCATCATAAAAATTCTGCTGATATTCAAAGAGATTATATTTCGTACCAGGCTCACAGATGTCAATGAGGTGATAAGGTATCTGCTTGCCATGGATGGTATAGTCAGCCAGATCCTTACCCGTACCTATATCCATGCCGCGATATACCTGCCGGCTGTCAGCACTAATGATTTCAGCGCCCTTGGCAGGGGTACCCGACAAATGGGCACCCAGGCTATTAATCCTGGCTGCAAGAGCGGCAGCAAGACTCGTCTTACCACTCGCCGTAGGTCCCAATATGGTTATCATCGAATATTTCATGCCGCAAAGTTAAATGAAATTATTGAGAAAACAAAATAAAATGAAAAGAAATTCTCACTTATAAAAACAAAAAGCCGTCCAGCATTGAAAAAATGCTGGACGGCCATATACTTAATCGTTAAGAGACAACGAATTAACCGTTGTGCTTCTTCATGATCTTGATCAACTCAACAACCTTGTGTGAGTAACCAATCTCGTTGTCATACCAAGAAACAACCTTAACGAAGTTGTCTGTCAAATAAACACCTGCGTTAGCGTCGAAGATAGATGTCAAAGCGCAACCCAAGAAGTCAGAAGAAACAACAGCATCCTCTGTGTAACCGAGTACACCCTTCAACTCACCCTCAGAAGCAGCCTTCATAGCAGCGCAGATAGCCTCCTTAGAAGCAGGCTTCTTCAAGTTAACTGTCAAGTCAACAACAGATACGTCCAAAGTAGGAACACGCATAGAGATACCTGTCAACTTACCGTTCAACTCAGGGATAACCTTACCTACAGCCTTAGCAGCACCTGTAGAAGAAGGGATGATGTTGCCAGCAGCTGCACGGCCACCGCGCCAGTCCTTCATAGATGGACCATCAACAGTCTTCTGTGTAGCAGTTGTAGAGTGAACAGTTGTCATCAAACCTGTCTCGATACCGAAGTTATCGTTCAATACCTTAGCGATAGGAGCCAAGCAGTTTGTTGTACAAGAAGCGTTAGAAACGATCTTCTGACCATTGTACTTGTCAGTGTTAACACCGCAAACGAACATATCAGCCTGGTTACCGTTAGCGTCAGCCTTAGAAGGAGCAGAAAGTACTACGTACTTAGCACCAGCCTTCAAGTGCTTCTCAGCCTTGTCGTAAGCGAGGAAGAGACCTGTAGACTCAACTACGTACTCAGCACCAACCTCATCCCACTTCAAGTTCTCAGGATCACGCTCAGCAGTAACACGGATGTGGTTACCGTTAACGATCAACTCGCTCTTCTCAACGTCAGCCTCGATAGTACCGTCGAAATGACCGTGCATTGTATCATACTTCAACATGTAAGCCATGTAATCTACTGGACACAAGTCATTGATAGCTACTACCTGTACTTCCTTTGCGTTCTCAGCCTCAACTGTAGAACGGAATACGAAACGACCGATACGGCCAAATCCGTTAATACCAATCTTAATCATTGTTCTTAATATTTAAATTAAAAGTTTAATAAAATTACCTTTTTACTGCTTTCAAGCGTTCATCCGATGCTGAAACATTCAAAATTTTACGCCTTAGAGCATTTTTTCTTCTTTTCGAGCGCAAAGTTACTAATTTTTTTCTAACTTTGCAACCAGAATGAGTATTAAATAAGTTAAAAAAGAATAGTAGAGCTTTAATATTGGCATTATTTTCACTCATTACATGCCATACTGACAACTCCATATTGCAAAAAGCAAAGGAAAAACTCAGCATTCTATACCTTATTATATATATAAGAAAAGAGAAAAAGAAGAACAATCAAACTATAGTTATAATTAAAAAGATAAAAGTATGAGTAAATTTTTGAATGAATTCAAGGAATTCGCCATGCGTGGCAATGTGCTCGACATGGCTGTCGGTGTTATCATCGGTGGTGCCTTTGGAAAAATCGTAAGCTCTGTTGTAGATGACGTCATCATGCCTCCTATAGGATGGCTGATTGGCGGCGTGAATTTCGCCGACCTCAAATTCACCCTACCTACCGTCAATGTAGGAGGTGAGGAACTGAAGGCGGCTACCATCAACTACGGTAACTTCCTCCAGACCTGTTTCGACTTCCTCATCGTTGCCTTCTGTATCTTCATGCTCATCAAGGTGGTGAACAAGATTTCCAAGAAGAAGGAAGAGGAAAAACCGGCAGAAGCCCCTAAGGCTCCGGAGCCAAGCAATGAAGAAAAACTTCTCATGGAAATACGTGATCTCCTGAAGAACCAGAAATAAGAATAAAAAAAAGTCGCCCTCTTTGAAGGCGACTTTTTTATTCTGTTTATTCCCACTCAATTGTCGAAGGTGGTTTTGAAGAGATGTCATAACATACACGGTTTACACCCTTCACCTTATTAATAATCTCATTACTTACCTTAGCCATGAAATCATAAGGAAGATGTGCCCAGTCAGCAGTCATCGCATCAGTACTGGTTACAGCACGCAAGGCAACAGGGTGCTCGTATGTACGCTCATCACCCATCACACCTACTGAACGGACAGTAGAAAGCAATACGGTACCAGCCTGCCAGATCTGATCGTAGAGAGAAACCTCGATCTCGCCATTCTGCATGTCAGCAGGAACACCGGCAGCCAGGACGCGACGAGCTTCCTCACCACTCAACTTCACCTTATACTCACGCAAGCCACGGATATAGATATCGTCAGCATCCTGAAGGATACGTACCTTCTCAGGAGTGATATCGCCCAAGATACGGACAGCCAAACCAGGACCTGGGAATGGGTGACGAGTAATCAGGTGCTCTGGCATACCCATAGAGCGACCTACACGGCGAACCTCATCCTTGAACAGCCACTTCAAAGGCTCACACAACTGAAGGTTCATCTCCTTAGGAAGACCACCTACGTTGTGATGACTCTTGATCACCTTACCGGTGATATTCAAGCTCTCGATACGGTCAGGATAGATGGTACCCTGAGCCAACCACTTGGCACCAGTCTGCTTTTTAGCCTCAGCATTGAAAACCTCCACGAAGTCGCGGCCGATAATCTTACGCTTCTTCTCAGGGTCAGTAACACCAGCCAGGTCAGCAAAGAACTTCTCTGATGCATCCACGCCGATTACATTCAAGCCCAAACACTTGTAATCTTCCATCACGTCACGGAACTCATTCTTGCGCAACATACCATGATCTACGAAGATACAGGTAAGGTTCTTACCGATAGCCTTGTTCAGGAGAACGGCTGCCACACTGGAGTCAACACCGCCAGAAAGACCGAGGATAACCTTATCGTCGCCCAACTGTTCCTTCAACTCAGCAACTGTTGTCTCAACAAAAGAGTCAGCACTCCAGTCCTGCTTGCTACCACAGATATCTACCACGAAGTTCTTCAAGAGCTGTGTACCCTGCAAAGAGTGGAACACCTCTGGGTGGAACTGTACTGCCCATACAGGCTGTTTGGTAGAAGCATAAGCAGCATACTTCACATTAGCAGTAGAAGCGATGCACTTGTAATCATCAGGGATAGCAGTGATGGTATCACCATGGCTCATCCAAACCTGAGAGTTCTCGATGAATCCCTTGAACAAAGGATTCTCCTTATCGAAATGCTCCAAGTTGGCACGACCATACTCACGGCTGTCAGCAGCCTCCACCTTACCGCCCTGGGCGTAAGAAAGGAACTGAGCACCATAGCAGATGCCGAGTACAGGAATGCGGCCGATAAACTGGCTCAGATCTACCTTGAAAGCTTCCGGATCATGAACGGAATAAGGGCTACCGCTCAAGATGACACCAATGACAGATGGGTCATCCTTTGGAAACTTGTTGTAAGGCATGATCTCGCAGAAGGTATCGAGTTCACGGACACGACGGCCGATGAGCTGTGTGGTCTGCGAACCGAAATCCAAAATAATAATCTTCTGTTGCATAATATCTAATTTTAATTTACAGTTTACAATTTATAGTTTATAGTAATCTTGCTATACGGCATAGCCGCTATTAACTATAAACTATTAACTAACGATTTCAGGAATGCTTCCGCCTCTTTCAGCGTCTCCTGCTTTCCCACATCCATCAGCTTGAGGTCGTTCTTGACATATCCCTCTATGCGCACCTTGTCGCAATGCTTCAGATAGAAGTCCATGATAGGGAACTTGTCCGGTTCCTCCTCCATCAATGGAAAGAGCGATGGAGCAACCATGTGGATGCCCGAGAAAGCATACATCTTATAATCTTTGGGATTGAGATCAGGATAAGGACTCTTCACCTCGCCCGTTTCTATATTCGTCCATCCCACCAGTCGCATGCTGTCATCAAAGAGCAGATAGCGCTTGGTCTTGCGTTCGCTCACCATCAGGCGGGCAGCAATCATATCCCTGCTCTCCATCTGGTAAAATTTCTTCAGATCTACATTACTCAGAATATCCACGTTGTGGATAAGAATAGGCTCTGACTGGTTGAAGAGCGGCCATGCCTTCCGGATACCTCCACCCGTTTCGAGCAGCTTTTCACTCTCATCACTGATACGGATGTCCATACCGAAGTTGTCATGTGCTCTGAGATAATCGATAATTTGTTGTGAGAAATGATGCACGTTCACTACAATGCGAGTGAAACCGGCATCCTTCAACTGAAAGATGACACGTTTGAGCAAAGGTTCTCCCCCGACACTTACCAGAGCCTTCGGAATGCGGTCGGTAAGTGGCTTAAGGCGAGTGCCCAAACCTGCTGCGAATATCATTGCTTGCATCATTGCTAAATAGCTATTTTAAAATGTGCGTGCAAATTTACTAACTTTTTGCGAGATAGCCAAATTTGCACGCTATTTTTCTATTGTTTTGCCGGCAAAACCTGTTCAATATGCTGTTCACGATGACAAATCTGCACTTCTACACCAAACTTCCGGTGAATATGTTCGGCAAGATGCTGCGCAGAATATACACTGCGATGCTGACCGCCTGTACATCCGAAACAGAACATCAGAGAGGTGAAACCACGCTGCATGTAGCGGTTTACATGATGGTCGGCAAGTGCATAGACATGATCCAGGAACTTCAATATCTCACCATCATCCTCCAGGAATCGGATAACAGGCTCATCCAGACCCGTCAACTTCTTATAAGGCTCGTATCTGCCAGGGTTATGGGTACTTCTGCAGTCGAAGACATAACCTCCACCATTGCCCGACGGATCCTCTGGAATGCCCTTACGGAAAGAAAAACTATACACTCTTACCACCAGCGGTCCCTTACCATCATATTTAGAATAGGTGGCAGGTCCGTCCTGCGGATGCGCACGATAGATATTGTTGTCGGTAGTCTTATAGCCGTCTGCACGACTCAGCGCCACACTCTCTATCACCTTGAACTGTGGCAATTCGGTCAGTCTTCTCAACATATCCATCATATAAGGATAAGGGAATACCTTGTCACCCATCTTCAGAAGATCGCGCAGATTCTGGATAGCTGGCGGAATACTGTCGATGAAATGCTTCTTGCGTTCGAAATAGCCGCGGAATCCGTAGGCGCCCAAAACCTGCAAGGTACGGAAGAGCACAAAAAGACTCAACCGGTTTACAAAATGGCGCACCGATGGTACCTCGGTATAATGCTTCAATGACTGGTAGTATTCCCAAACCAGTTCTCTGCGCAGTTTGAACGGATACTTAGCAGATGCCTGCCAGAGGAATGAGGCGAGATCATAATAGAACGGTCCTTTTCTACCACCCTGAAAATCAATAAAGTATGGATTTCCCTTATCATCCAGCATGATGTTGCGCGCCTGAAAATCGCGATAAAGGAAACAATCCATCGGTTCTGATGTCAGATCCTTGGCAAAAAGCCGGAAGTTGGCTTCGAGCTTCAGTTCGTGAAAATCCAAATCGGTAGGCTTCAGGAAACAATACTTGAAGTAGTTGAGGTCGAAGAGTACACTGTCTACATCGAATTCTGGCTGCGGATAGCAGTTCTGCCAATCCAATCCTCTTGCACCGCGAATCTGGATATTCGGAAGTTCACGAATGGTTTTCTTAAGGAGTTCCTTCTCTTTCTGATTGTAACGTCCGCCCGCATCTCGTCCGCCCTTGATGGCATCGAAAAGCGAAGTACCACCAAGGTCTGTCTGAAGATAGCAGAGTTCATCATCGCTCACCGCCAGAATCTGGGGAACAGGCAACTGTCTGAGCTGGAAATGCTGAGCCAGATATACAAAGGCATGATCCTCATCACGACTGGTTCCTATCACACCAATTACCGTATCACCATCATGTCCAATGATACGGAAATACTGCCGGTTACTCCCCTGCCCTGCCAATTTTATGACATCAGCCGGTTCTTCACCCGCCCATTTTTTATATAAATCAATCAGCTTTTCCATCATTATTCAGTTTACGTCGTTTCCGATCATCATCAATCTTCTGTGCGAAGTTATCTCCGATAAAGAGAAGCAATAAGATACCCAGCGTAGTAAGGAACGAGTTTGTAGTAGTCATTCCCAACTCTGCCTTTGTAATATAAATGAGTCCTCCGATAACAATCAGAAAGACCACTGCTTTTTTCCAATCAATATTGTTCATGCTATGAATTTTCTATTATGCTGCAAAATTACACAATTAAATTGAGAAAACAAAATAAAAACAAAAAAAAATCGGATGTCTCACGACAACCGATTTCCAAAAACAAACTACTTAAAAACTAATCTACTAAAACAAATCAAAAAAATATCTTTGCCATCCCTTCGGATGATACTTTCTTTTATTTACGATGCAAAGTTACAAAAAAAGATTATTCGAACCAAATAATTTTGCTATTTTTTGCATCTTTATGACTAAAAAAACAAAAAAATAGGGATAATTCGCTGAGAATCACCCCTATTTGATATTTTCGCTTTGCAAACTCGCAGTCTTACGATGTGCTTTGTTTGCTCAAATTATTCATCTAATTACATCATGCCACCCATACCAGGTGCTGCAGCTGGTGCAGCTGGTGCAGGCTCTGGTTTGTCAACCAACACACACTCTGTTGTCAGGAACAAGCCTGCAATAGAAGCAGCATTCTCCAAAGCTACACGCTCTACCTTGGCAGGATCTACGATACCAGCCTGACGCATATCTTCGTAAACGTCCTTGCGGGCATTGTAACCGAAGTCACCCTCGCCCTCGCGTACCTTATTTACTACTACAGAACCCTCGCCACCTGCATTGGCAACAATCTGACGGAGAGGCTCCTCAATAGCACGCTCTACGATACGGATACCTGTTGTCTCGTCAGCGTTATCACCCTTCATATCCTTCAATGCCTCGAGAGCACGGATATAAGTAGTACCACCACCAGCAACGATACCTTCCTCGATAGCGGCACGGGTAGCGCAGAGTGCATCGTCAACACGATCCTTCTTCTCCTTCATCTCAACCTCAGAGTTGGCACCTACATAGAGGACAGCTACACCACCGGCGAGCTTAGCCAGACGCTCCTGAAGTTTCTCCTTATCATATGAAGACTTGGTATTCTCAATTTCGTTCTTGATCTGAGCTACGCGATCCTGGATATTAGCCTTCTCGCCATGACCATTAACGATAGTTGTATTGTCCTTGTTGACGGTAACCTTGTCTGCAGAACCCAGCATATCCAAAGTTGCCTGCTCCAACTTCAAACCCTTCTCCTCAGAGATAACAACACCGCCTGTCAATACTGCGATATCCTCCAACATGGCCTTGCGACGGTCACCGAAGCCTGGAGCCTTTACAGCACAAATCTTCAAACCGCCACGCAAACGGTTAACTACCAAAGTAGTCAAAGCCTCAGAATCAACATCCTCAGCGATAACCAACAAAGGACGACCACTCTCAGCAGCAGGCTGGAGAATTGGCAAGAACTCCTTCAAGTTAGAAATCTTCTTATCATAAAGAAGGATGTATGGGTTATCCATTACACACTCCATCTTGTCTGCATCAGTCATGAAGTAACCGCTCAAGTAACCACGGTCAAACTGCATACCCTCAACAACACCGATGTTGGTATCACGGCTCTTGCTCTCCTCGATAGTGATGACACCATCCTTAGAAACCTTGCGCATTGCGTCAGCCAAGAGCTTACCAATCTCTGCATCATTGTTGGCAGAAACTGTAGCCACCTGCTCAATCTTATCGTAGTTGTCGTCTACCTGCTCAGCATGTTCCTTGATGAAGGCAACAACAGCAGCCACAGCCTTGTCGATACCACGTTTCAAGTCCATTGGGTTTGCACCTGCAGTAACGTTCTTCAAGCCCTCTGTTACGATAGCCTGAGTCAGGATAGTAGCAGTTGTTGTACCATCACCGGCATCATCACCAGTCTTGCTGGCAACGCTCTTAACAAGCTGAGCACCAGTATTTTCGAATTTATTCTCCAACTCTACTTCCTTAGCCACGGTAACACCATCCTTAGTAATCTGAGGAGCACCAAACTTCTTTTCGATTACCACGTTGCGGCCCTTAGGACCGAGAGTTACCTTTACTGCATTTGCCAACTGATCAACACCCTTCTTCAAGAGGTCGCGGGCATCCATATTATATTTAATATCTTTAGCCATAATATATTCTTTCTAATAATGTTTAAATAAATAACTGCAAAAAGTTTTTTACCTTTTTACTTTTTTACCTTTAAGAATTACTCTTCTACTACAGCGAGTACATCGCTCTGACGCATCATGATATATTTAGTACCATCGAATTCGAGTTCTGTGCCAGCGTACTTACCATAGAGTACGGTATCACCTTCTTTGAGAATCATCTCTTCGTCTTTCGTACCCTTACCTGTAGCAACGACCTTACCACGCTGTGGTTTCTCTTTTGCTGTATCAGGGATAATAATTCCACCTACTTTTTCTTCAGCTGGTGCGGGAAGTACCAGCACTCTGTCTGCTAATGGTTTAATGTTCATGATTCTATAATATTTTAATTGTTATACATTTATTTTGCCAACAGGTATTGCTACCCGTCACTCCGCCGGTATACGAAAAACGTGCCAAAGCATCCATACTGACACTTTGACACGTTTAAATACTGACAATATATCACAAAAACTTGTGTTTTATTTCATTTTCCATTGATAATCGAATCTTTCAATATCCTCCTCAACCAGTGGATTACCATTCTGAACTTCGATGAAAGTCAGCTGTGTAATCGCCTTGATGGCATGATAATGCTCCAGAGGAATCACCACGGTATCACCAGCCTTCACATGTTTCTCCTCACCATCAAGTACAAAGATGCCCTCACCTTCTACGAATGTCCACACCTCTGAACGATGGTGATGAAGCTGATAACTGATATTCTTACCTGGCTTCAAGGTAATACTCTTGGTGAGCGAATGATTGCCGTCAGCATACTCAGAATCGTCAATCACCCGATAAGTACCCCACCTTCTTTCCTCATACATCGGACGCGGAGTAAGATGTTCTACCGCCTTCTTGATGTCCTCGGAATATTTCTTTGCACAGACGAAGATGCCATCAGGACTCGCTGCAACAACAGCATCCTTCAAGCCATCCACATACAGAGGCAACTGGAGTTCGTTGATGACATGCGTATTCTCGCAATGACTTCCCATCACCGCATTACCGATGCTGGCATGGTGCAGCTCATCAGTGAGTGTATTCCAGGTACCCAGATCCTTCCATTCACCATTAAACGGTACTACCGCTACCGATTCAGCCTTCTCCGCCACCTCGTAGTCGAAAGAGATTTTTGGAAATTCGCTATATCTTGCACGAGTATCTTCAAAGTTCTCACTCTGCATATACTTACGTACAATCTGCATCATATAGCCCAAACGGAAAGCGAAGACACCACCATTCCAGTAAGCACCCTCCTCCAGGAGTTTCTCTGCTGTAGGCACATCCGGTTTCTCGGTAAATCTCTTCACTATCTGATACTTCTCTCCTTCAGCAAAAGGAACCACATAACCATATTTTGCACTTGGATAAGTAGGTTTGATACCCATCAGCACGAGGTCGGCGACGTTTTTCTCCACACATTCCACCATACGGGCTATGGTATGGAAATATTCCAACTCGGTATAAGGATCACAAGGCATAATAACCACAACCTCGTCATCCTCACATTTCTTCTTCAGTTTCAGATAACTTGCAGCTAAAGCGATAGCAGGGAAAGTATCACGCCTCTCCGGTTCGGTAACCACAGAAACCCGCTCTCCCAGCTGGTTCTGGATGATATCCAGCTGACTGGCGTTTGTAGCAAGCGTAATATCGTTGGTCAGATTTGCTTCCTGAGCCTGACGTACCACGCGCTGAACCATACTTTCCATCTCACCATTCTCCTTTTCGAGCAATGGCAAGAACTGTTTGCTTCTAGCATTATTGCTAAGTGGCCAGAGTCTTTTACCCGAACCACCCGATAATAAAATTAATTGCATATTATTACTATCTAAATCGTTTATTGTTCATACTTAAGATTTCACAAATTAACAGTGAGAGACTGCATCACATCAGGAGTTTACTCCCAGTACCAACAGGTCTCAAAGAAGAATCATCCGTGATAATCCGGCTGCAAAAGTACGTTTTTCTTTTGAGACCACCAAGCAATTTCTAAAAAAACTACCTATTCATATAAAAATACCTAGATATGCGCAAGAAAGTAAAAAGGAAGAAAAAACATCATTTAAACAGATTAAAAACAAGAAAAGCTGGTTCAAGTTGGTTCAAGTTGGTTTATTTCGATATTTTTTTGCTGATTTATTTCCGATTTTCAACTATTATTATTACCTTTGCGACCAAATATCAGTTTAAGCAAACCTCAAATAACTTAAAAAGATATATTAATAACTAGGAGTATAAAAAAATAAGCAAATGACGAACAAGCATTATAAAGGAAATGAAATGATAAGGAGACTGGTGATAGGTGCCGATTTCGTTATTCTCAACATCGTACTGTTGTTCTATACCCAATATGGTCAAGAACTCATACCCGCGTATTTCGACAAAGCAACAAAGATTACCTTTTTTGTTGCCAATGCTGCCTTGTTCCTAGGCGAATACTTCTATTCCACCATCATTCATGTCAGAAAGATCGGGTTCCTACAGGTTACAAAGCGTACTTTATATCTGGCTGCAGCAACAACATTCTGTTTCTTTACCTTCTCAAGACTACTCGGTCACGGGGGAAAGATGTTCTCCTTCAGCATTATCTTCGGCATAACATTCTATCTGTCTCTCATCATAAGCCGACTCTGCGAGCTCAAATTACTAAAGTATTTCCGCTCTAAGGGCCTCAACTCACGCACCGTCGTCTTTGTAGGTAACGATCCTGCCGTGAGCGAGATGTACAAGACGATGACAGAAGATCCCTCGGCAGGTTATATCGTAAAAGGATATTATGCAGATGAAGACATCACTGATAATCCGGAAGGGTTGAAAAGAATAGGAAACATGAAACAGCTCAAAGAGATTATCTCTTCTACCATGAATGATACCATCAATGGTGAACCTTCCAATATTGACGAGGCTTTCTGCTGCCTGTCGCATAAAGATCCTGAGATCATCAATATCATGCACTTCTGTGATAAGAATGTGATACACTTCTACTACCTGCCACGTGTGTTTGGTGAGTACAAATTGCATCTTGATGCCCAGAATTTTATGGGAAGGACGGTATATTCAAACCGCATAGAACCCCTAACAAGCATGTCAAACCGCATTATCAAGCGTAGCTTCGACATCGTGGTGAGCGGGCTTGCATGTTTGTGCGTTCTACCATTCATTCCATTCATAGCTCTCATCATCAAGATTCAGAGTCCTGGTCCAATTTTCTTCAAACAGGCAAGAACGGGTCTGAATGGTGATACCTTCTACTGTCTTAAATTCCGTTCCATGCATGTGAACAAGGATGCAGACAAGGCACAGGCGACAAAGAACGACCCACGTAAATTTGCTTTCGGCAACTTTATGAGAAAGACGAACATAGATGAGTTTCCTCAATTCTTCAATGTTCTTAAGGGAGACATGAGTATCGTGGGGCCGCGCCCTCACATGCTGCATCATACAGAGGTGTATGGAAGCCTGATAGATAAGTATATGGTTCGCCACTTCTCCAAGCCGGGTATCACAGGTTGGGCTCAAGTTACCGGGTTCCGTGGTGAAACCAAGGAGCTCTGGCAGATGGAGGAACGTATCCGCCGTGATATCTGGTATATAGAGAACTGGTCGTTCTGGCTTGATATCAAGATTATCTTCATGACAGCCAAGAGCATTATCTGCCCTGACAAGAATGCTTATTAGGAGTCTATAAAAAGAAAAAGAGGATGTGCCATAAGTTTGGAAAACAGTTGGCGCACAACAGTTGGCCACCGCATGCACATCAGCTGTTGTGCATGCGCATATCAGCTGTTAT
>UMHK01086344.1_pt1 | contig 63670 bp, 53 predicted proteins | sample 1965521 | NCBI WGS metagenome assembly UMHK01 (sample SAMEA4836097, study PRJEB28245) | human gut metagenome | biome: gut microbiome; material: fecal sample | place: Denmark | collected 2008
CGTATGCATCAAGCCCCGGGGCTACCCCCGGGGCTTGATGATTTTTTGATTCACTGCAAAAACAGGGAAGCGGGACGGTTTACCACCAGCATGTTGTAATACTTCAGCAGGTGATAGTCGTCCTTGTCCAGCTTGATGCTGGCCAGCAGGCGGTCGTTTTCCTCCAGCGGCTCCTTGGAGATCAGGGTTTTCAGGGCGATGGGCGCAAAGAACGGGGTGCTGCCAATGCCGGACAGCAGGCCCACGGCGGGCGTACGGTTGTGCATGGGGTTGAGCATGCAGATGTACATTTTCTCTGCCTCGTTGATCTGGTTGGTGAGCACCATGTGGGTAATGGTATCGTAGGGCTTCATCTCGCCGGTGAACAGATGCTGGCACCGGTCCGGCTCCCGGAAGTCGTCCACCCCCAGATACAGCATCACATCGATGCCGTCGCCGGAGGCGGCAGGGGAGAAGCACAGCAGCGACCGCACCAGCTGCCGCACCCGGCCGTCGTAGTAGTACATATACGCCCGGGGCTGGTTGAAGTAGAAGTTCTTGGGCAGCACGGACTGAGCGTGGAACACAGGGGGCTGGTAATCGATGAAGCATTTCAGATCGATATCCAGAGCCCGGGCAATGTCATACAGCGTCTCCACGTCGATGGTAATGGTGCCGTTTTCATACTTGGACACCGTGGCCTTGCTTTTGTTGATCATGGCCGAGAACTGCTCGATGGTATAGCCCCGGCTTTTGCGGTATTTTTTGATCCGCTGGCCCACATGGTAGGAAAAGGAACCCATTCCGTGCACCTCCTTGTGTTTCTGCCTGAATTGTACCAAACATTTGGTAGGAAGTCAACGGAAAGTTTCCGAATGAGAAACATTTTTTCGGTTCAGTCTCGCCGCTGGAGCGCTGCCAGGTCTATGCAGCGCCCGCCCAACAGCGTGGCCTCCTCCGGGTCGTGGGTCACACACAGGACGGAGGCCCCCGCCGTGTGGCGGCGGATATAGGCTGCGGTGTCCCGGCGGCACTGCTCATCCAGTCCCTTGAAGGCCTCGTCCAGCAGCAGAAGCTCCGGCCCGCAGCACACCGCCCGGGCGATGGCCACCCGGCGGCGCATTCCGCCGGACAGCTGCGACACCGGCAGGCGGACGCTGTCGGACAGGCCCAGCTCCTTCAGATGCTGTAAAATCGCTTTCTCCGGCAGGGTCCGGCCCGTAACCAGCCGAATGTTGGCCACGGCGGAGAAGTTGTCGCACAGCCGGTCCTCCTGGAACACATAGCCCAGCCGCCGGGGGACCCCGGTGACGGCTCCGGCGTCAGGCGTTTCCAGCCCGGCGACGCACCGTAGCAGGGTGGTCTTGCCCAGGCCCGAGGGACCCATCAGGCACACCGTCTCCCCCTGCCGCACCGTCAGGCTCACGTCCCGCAGCACCGGACCGCGGCCGTAATCCTTGGATACATGCGCAATTACCAGGTCCATTACCGTCCCTCCCATGCGGCGAAGCACCGCCGCAGCAGCCACAGCACCAGCTTTTCAAAGCCCACGCTGCATACCACGATCACCACCGTCCAGGCCAGCAAATCCGCCGTCTGGAAATACACCTTGGACTCATACAGCCGCTCACCGATGGAACCGCCCACCACACCGATGACCTCGGCGGCCACGCCGGACTTCCACGACATGCCCAGGGCCACGCTGCACCCGGACAGGAGAAACGGCTTCACCTGGGGAACGTAGATATACCCCAGCCGCCGAGAAAAGGGCACCCGGTACAGCCGGGCCATCTCCAGCAGCGCCGGGTCGGCGCTGCGGATGCCCTGGAGCGTGTTGGAATAGATCGCCGGAAATACCATGAGAAACGAGATAAACACCGCCAGCTGGCTGGTATTCAGCCAGATCAGACAGATGATGATGAATGACGCCACCGGTACGGACTTGATCACCGTGACATAGGGCCACAGCAGTATCTCCAGCACCCGCAGCCGTCCCGCCGCCACCGCCAGCAGCACCCCCAGAACCAGGCCCAGGCCGAAGCCGCCGCTGATGCGCAGCAGACTGAAGGCCACCGTAGGGAAAAAGTCCGGCTCCTGCCAGACCGTCCACAGCCGCCGGGCCACCTGCCAGGGAGACGGCAGCAGCAGGTCCATGCCCACCGCCATGGCCGCCCCCTGCCAGACCGCCAGGGCCAGGGCCACCGCTATGCACTTTTGCAGGCTCGCGTGCTTCATAGCGTCCTCCGCTGCATTTATTTTCCCATCCAGTAGAAGTCGTCCCCGGGGAGCTTGCCGCCCACGGACTCAGGGTTCTGGTCATACAGCACCTGCAGATAGCCGCTGGCCATGGTCTTCATATTGTCGCCGGTGATGCAGACGATGTTGCAGTCGGGAATGGCCTTTTCGGCCACGGCGGCCTTGACAATGCCGTATTTCTCCACCAGGACGGAGGCCTCGGCGGGCTGATCGTTCAGGAAGTCCACAGACCGGGTGTATTCATCCAGGAGCTTCTCCACCGCCTGGGGATGCTGCTCCAGGAATTCGCTGCGCACCAGCAGCACCGCGGTGATCAGCTGGCTGCCGCCGCCCAGGGCGTTCCACTCCTTGGTCAGGTCCAGGGCCACCCGCAGACCGTCCACCTGACTCCGGGCCACCACCACAAAGGGCTGGGGCAGCATGGCCACGGCGTTGTCCATGGCGGCCATCTGGGCCACGATCTCCGTGGGCTCGCTCTTCCACTCTACGTTGACGTCCCGGCCCAGCTCCAGGCCGTTCTGGGCCAGCAGGTACGTCAGAGCATACTCGGGAGTCGCGCCCTTGCCGGTGGCGTAAATGGTCTTGCCGGCCAGGCTCTTGATATCGGTGACAGTCTCGCCGCCCTTTTCCACGATATACAGCACGCCCAGGGTGCTGACGGCCAGCATCTTCACCTGTCCCTCGGTTTTGTTATACAGCACAGAGCCCAGGTTGGCGGGCACGGCCATGATGTCCAGTTCCCCCTTCAGGAACAGGGGATTCAACTCGTTGGCGCTGGCAGCCATCCGGAAGTCGATGGCGTTGGCGGTTTTCTGGTTTTCCGCGTCGTCCAGCAGCTTCACCAGGCCCATGGACGTGGGGCCCTTCAGTCCGCCCACCCGAATGGTGACGGCTTCCTCCCGGGGCTGGTCGGGGGCCTGGGGCTGCTTGGCGCAGCCGGTAAACAGTGCGGCGGTCATCAGCACCGCCAGCAGCAGGGATACAAATTTTTTCATGTCGGTTCTCCTTCCCGTGAAATGACGTTGGAATATTGGGTCTTGGCGCTGACGCCGGGCAGGCGTCCGATTTTGCCGGACAGGGCCGCGATCTTATCCTGGGGTGCGTCCAGCACCACAGAGATGATGTTTACGCCCCGTTCCCGGTACGGCAGGCCCATGCGCCCGATGATATAGCCGCCGTATTCGTGCAGCAGCGCGTTCAGCGCCGCCGCCGAAGATTCCTGCTCCACGATGATGCCGATCAATGCCACTCTTGTTTCCATATGCCGTCACCTCCTCCGAAACAAAAAGAGCCGCGCCCTGCGGCACGGCCCCAGCACCCGGGAAGCGTTCCCCCCGGGCGGTGTCATCTGTGGCGTAGCTTCCGTCGCAATCGTAATTTTGACGTCAGGAACTTACCCTTATTCTATGATGCAGGGGGCCGGATGTCAAGAGGGGTTTTTTCTTGCAAGATGCAATTACATGTTGTATAATTATGTCACTAAATTACAGAACGGAGCGATTTTATGGAGAAACAACGGAAGCCCCGGGTGCTGCTGACGGGATTCACCCCCTTCGGCGGGGAGCGCATCAACCCCGCCCTGGAGGCCGTAAACCGGGTGCGATGCCCGGAGGCGGAGGTCCGCGTGCTGGAGGTGCCCACGGTGTTCGGCGAGTCGTCCCGGGTGGTGACGGCGGCTATGGACGCATTCCGGCCGGATGTGGTGCTGTGCGTGGGCCAGGCGGCAGGCCGCAGCGCCGTGACCCCGGAGCGGGTGGCCATCAACGTGGACGACGCCCGGATCCCGGACAACGCCGGGCAGCAGCCGGTAGATGCGCCCATCGTCCCCGGCGGACCGGCGGCGTATTTCGCCACGGTACCGGTGAAGGACATGGTCCTGGCCATCCGGGAGGCCGGGGTGCCGTCGGAGCTGTCCAACAGCGCGGGGACATATGTGTGCAACCACCTGCTGTACTGCGTACTGCACCATGCAGGTCCGGGAGTCCGGGCGGGGTTCATCCATGTGCCCTGCATCCCGGAGCAGACGGCGGGCACCGATCGCCCCTCCCTGCCCCTGGCGCAGCTGGTCGCCGCCCTGGAGGCGGCGGTTGCGGCCTGCTGTAAAGGATAACCGGTTTCCCCCAGTGAAACATAAGACTCCGCCGGGGAAATGCTGCTCCACGGATAAATAAACAGTTAAAGTGCTCTATTTTCGGCAAATTTAGGCACAACACCGCATTGACAAACAAATTGGGGCCGTTTTATAATGGAATCATCCGAAAGGAGTTGAATCCTATGAACGAGATCTACGTCATCGGCCACCACAACCCCGATACCGATTCCATCGTGTCCGCCATGGCCTACGCAGCCCTGCGCAACGCCTTGGGCGACCGGAACTATGTGGCTGCCCACATGGACCACATCAGCGACCAGACCCAGCGGATGCTGGACCGCTTCGGCTTCCAGCCGCCCCGGACGGTGCAGAACGTCCGCACCCAGGTGGAGGACCTGGACTACGATACCCCCCCGGCTCTGAACGCCACCGTCACTATGGACCGGGCGTGGCACATCATGCGGGAGCAGCGTATCTCCGCCATCCCCGTTATCAACGAGGACGGCACCCTGTACGGTACTCTGTCCGCCGGCGACATCGCCACCTACAGCATGACCACCATCGCCAACCCCCGGGTAGAGGCGGTGCCCCTGTTCAACCTGCTCAGTGTCATCGAGGGCCGTCTGCTCAACGACAGCGGCGATCTGATCGACACCGTGTCCGGCAATGTGGTCATCGCTCTGCCCCAGAGCTGCGAGAACCTGCTGTTTAACGATCCGGACAACATCGTCATCTGCGGCAACCAGCCGGATATGATCCGCCGGGCCCTGGATATCGGCGTCAGCTGCCTGATCCTGTGCCAGACGGAGGTGGACCCGGACCTGCTGGAAAACGCCGGGCGTACCTGCGTCATCACCACTCCCTATGAGGCCAGCCGGGTATCCCGCCTGATCTATCAGGCCAGTCCCATCTCCCGGCCCTGCCACAATGAAAAGATCGTGTGCTTCCATCTGACGGATTATATCGACGACGTCCGCGAGGTGGTGCTGAAGAGCCGCTACCGCTGCTACCCGGTGCTGGACGAGAATGAAAAAGTCGTAGGCACCCTGTCCCGGTATCACCTGCTGCGTCCCCGGCGCAAGCGCGTGGTGCTGGTGGACCACAACGAGCGGGCCCAGGCCGTTCCCGGCCTGGATCAGGCGGACATTCTGGAGATCATCGACCATCACCGCCTGGCGGATATCCAGACCAGCCAGCCCATCCGGGTCCGCAACGAGCCCGTGGGCAGCACCGCCACCATCATCGCCGGCATGTATCAGGAGCACGGCGTCATGCCGTCGGCCAACATGGCCGGTCTGCTGGCGGCAGCCATCCTGGCCGACACCGTTATGTTCAAGTCTCCCACCTGCACCAAGCGGGATATTGCCATGGCCGAGCGCATGGCCCGCATCGGCGGCGTCAACATAAAGGAGCTGGGCCGTCAGCTGTTCTCTCCCGCCAGCGGCAAATCCGTGGAGGAGCTGGTAAACAGCGACTTCAAGGAGTTCCACATCGGCGAACAGAACCTGGGCGTGGGCCAGGTCACCTGCCTGGACTCCGTGGACATGCTGAAGCGCAAGGGCGAGTTCCTGGATGTGATGCGCCGCCTCCAGGAGGAGCACCACTACAATATGGTGATCCTTATGCTCACCGACGTGCTGCTGGAGGGCACGCAGCTGCTGTATGTGGGCAGCGACGAGGCCATCCGCAACGCTTTCTCCGCCGAGCCCAAGGACAACGCCCTGTTCCTCCCCGGCGTTATGAGCCGGAAAAAACAGGTCATTCCCATGCTGTCCGCCCTGTGGGGATAATTTTCACACCCGCAAGCAGAGCAGCTTCGGCTGCTCTGCTTTTTTCCGCCGGAGGACGGGATTTATCGGCAAATTTTTGAAAAAAGGTGTTGACAACCCCGCGGTGTCTGTGGTATATTAAGTCTTGCCTGTCGGGGAGACGACATGGCGGCGTAGCTCAGTTGGCTAGAGCATGCGGTTCATACCCGCAGTGTCACCGGTTCGAATCCAGTCGCCGCTACCATCGACTGGTGAGACGCCGACAGCGTCTCACCAGTCACCCCCCTCAGCAAAAAGACGGCCCGTTGGTCAAGTGGTTAAGACACGGCCCTTTCACGGCTGTAACATGGGTTCGAGTCCCGTACGGGTCACCACTTCGGCAATCCGTAAGGGGTTGCCGAATAAATGGAGGCTTAGCTCAGCTGGTTAGAGCGCCTGCTTCACACGCAGGAGGTCACTGGTTCGAGTCCAGCAGTCTCCACCAAAAAGCTCCTGATTTCTTACGAAATCAGGAGCTTTTCAGCATGTCAAAGAACCCCTGCTTTCATGCGGCGAAAGCAGGGGTTCTTTGACATGCTGAATCAAAACCTCCGGCTTAGCCGGAGGTTTTGATTTACTGCTTCTTTTCCCGCAGGGCCAGGGCGCGCTTGGCCACCACCGGGTCGGAGTCGTAATGGACATATCCCCCCCGGACCCGTTGGATGGCGTCGTTGCCCTTTCCGGCCAGGACGATGACGGCGCCTGCCGGGGCCTCCAGAATGGCCTGCTCCACGGCCCGGGTGCGGTCCAGCTGAATGGTGACCCGGGCGGGGCCGCCCTGGGCGGCGGCGTGGGCCAAGCGGCTGGCAATGTCGCCGGGGTCGTCAAAATCCGGATTGTCCGTGGTGAAGAAAATGCGGTCGGCATATTTGCCGCACATCTCGCCCATGCCCTGGATCCGCTGGGGCGAGCGGCCCCCGGCGATGCCGGTGACCACGGTGATGGGCGCGCCGGGATAATCCCGCTTCAGATCCGTCAGCAGGGCCTGGGAGCTGGCCCGGTTGTGCATACAGTCCACCAGCACATGGACGCCGCCGCCCTCGTACCGGTTCATGCGGCCCGGAACCACCAGGCTGTCCAGGGCTGCGGCCATCCGGTCATGACCGGCCCCCAGCAGGCGGCCCACGCCGATGGCAGCCAGGGCGTTTTCGATATTGAAATCCCCGTCCATGGCCAGATGATAGTGGTGCAGCGTCTGGTCGCCCCGCTCCTGAACGGCGAACCGGAATCCGTGCTCCAGCTTCTCCACCTGGCGGACGGTCAGGTCGCAGTCGTCCCGGTCCATGCCCACCAGCAGCGTCTCCCGGCAGCAGCGGCGGGCAGTGTCGTACACCCGGTCAAACTGCGCCGTCTCCCGGCAGATCACCGCTCGGCTGCTGTTTTCCAGCAGATGCAGCTTGCACTGGAGATATTCCTCCATAGAGGCATGCTCCTTGGGGGAGATGTGGTCCTCACTGAAATTCAGGAACACGCCGATATCGAAATGCTCGCCATAGACCCGCTCCACCTGGTACGCCTGACTGGATACCTCGGCGGTCATATACGGCAGGCCATGGTCCCGAGCCTGGGCAAACAGCCATTGCAAATCCAGAGACTCCGGCGTGGTCAGGTGTATGTCCACATCCGGACCGCCGCAATACCGCCCGGCGGAGGAGCTGAGGCCCGTGGGACGGCCTGCCAGGGCGTTGGTAATGGCCTGGATCATATAGGAGGTGGTGGTCTTGCCCTTGGTGCCGGTGACGCCGATAAGGGTCAGGCTGTCGGAGGGCTCGTCGTAGAACCAGCGGGCCGCCAGGCTCTGCGCCTTGCGCACATCCGACACCCGGACGCAGGGGATATCCACCCCGGGAAAGTCTGTCTCCGTCAGGGCGCACACGGCCCCCCGGCTCCGGGCCATTTCCAGGTATTCCGGCTTGAAGCCATAGCCCTTGCAGATAAACAGGTCGCCGGGCCTGGCCTGACGGGAATCGTTGCAGATGCCGGTGACGGCGGCGTCCCGGTCTGCCGGGGCCGCCAGCAGCCCATGCTGCCGCAGCAGCACCTCCAGGGCGCGGATTTGTTTCATAGGTGTTCCTTCTTTCAGGGGGTTCATTTCATATTTAGTTTCCAATCGGATATACCGCAAAAGGGATTGGCGGCGGTGGGGGTAATGGGCTGCAGCGCCGCGCCGGCCGGCAGCAGGACGGAATAGCTCTTGAAGCACACGGGGACGATGGGGGCCTGGTCCGCCAGTTTTTTGCACAGGGCCGTCATGGCGGCGGCACGCCCGGCAGGCTCCGCCGCGCACAGGCCCGCCAGCAGCTGGTCCGTCTCCGGGTCGGCATAGCCGCCGAAGTTCAGGGACGCATAGCTTTGCAGCAGGGGGCGCAGATCCCAGTCGGCGGTGAGCTTCACCTCACAGAAGCACAAGTCAAAATCGCCGTTTTGCAGGGCCTGGAGATACTCCTCGTTGGGCAGAGCCTGCACCGTCACCTGCAGGTCATACTGGGACAGACCCGCTGCAATCTTCTGGGCGGTGGACACCTTGAAGCTGTTCTCCTGGTTCACCAGCAGCGTCAGGCTCCGGGTCTTGCCGGTGTGCAGGCCCGCCGCCTCCAGGGCGGAGGCATAGCCGTCCGGGGAATAGGCCGTCTCCAGCTCCTTGGGATACAGGTCGCTGGCCGGGGACAGGGGGAAGTGGGCCGCCATGCCGTGGCCCAGCAGAAACGCGCTGACGCAGCCCGCCCGATCCACCCCCAGGGTCACGGCCCGGCGGACAGCCGGATTGTCAAAGGGGGCGCGGCGGGTATTCAGGCACAGGTACTGCATGATGGATGTGGCGGCGTCGGTATAATCACCGCTGCCGTAGACATTGGAGGTATCGGCTCCGGTCAGGTCGCAGAACAGCAGCTGGATCTCCCGGGCGTAGAAGGCGTAGGACACGGAGTCCGTGTCCTTGCAGGCGGTAAGCTCAATGCGGTCCAGGGGCAGCGGCTTCCCCTGCCACCAGGAGGCGTTTTTCGCCAGGTGGGCGCCGCCCTCACCGCTGTAGGCATAGGGGCCGGTGCCGATGGGGAAGGTACTGCTCTCGGTGCCGGACTTCACGATGGGGATATCCAGCCGGGACACAAAGCTGCGGTTATCCGCCGTCAGACTGATGCGGACGGCTCCGTTGCTGACCCAGATGTCGGACACCTCCGCCAGCCGCCCGCTGTAACGGGCGGAGGTCTGGGCCCGGCGCAGGGCGTTCACCACGTCCCGTGCGGTGACGCTGGTGCCGTCGCTGAAGGAGGCGGCCCGCAGGGTGATGGTATAGGTATAGCGGGAGGCGTCGTAGGTATACGATTCCGCCAGGGCGGGCTGGGCCTCAAATTGCCCGTCCAGGGCAAACAGCCCCTCGTACAGCAGAGTCCCCAGGGTCAGCTGGGCCCCGTCGGGGCAGGTGATGGGGTCCGCCGTCTCCCCCTTCAGATACGGCAAGGCGAAGGATGTGAGCTTCGCGTCCTTGTCCTTATCCTTGTTCTCCACGTTGTAATAATCCGTCAGGGTGCCGAAAATGTCGTCGGTGTTGTCCGACCAGTCGCACCCGGTCAGCACCGTCAGGCACAGGGCCAGCAGCGCCGCGAATATGCGCTTTTTCATGGAATACCTCGTTTTCACAGGCAGATCATGGCGATCTGAGCCCCCCGGGCCTGGCCCATCCGCCGGTGGGACCAATACAGGTCCGGGCGGCAGGCGGTGCAGTCGGGGCACACGTCGATCTGCGTGACCCCGGCCTTTTCCAGCCAGCGGGCGTTAACGCCCTTCAGGTCCACATGCCACTTCTGCCCCCGGCGGGTGATATACGGCTCCGCCTCCCGGCCCAGAGCGTCCCGCAGGGCCCGGGGCACGTCGGCATCCGTCTCGAAGCAGCAGGGGCCGATGGCCGCGCCAATAGCGGCCCGCAGGTCCCGTGGGTCGGTGCCGAAGGTCTCCTGCATCCGGCGGACGGTCTTATATACGATGCCGGCGGCGGCGCCCCGCCAGCCGGCGTGGGCCGCGCCCACAGCCCGACGCACCGGGTCGTACAGCAGGATGATACCGCAGTCGGCGGAGAACACCACCAGGGGAATATCCGGCGTGTCCGTGATCATGGCGTCCACGCTGGTATAGTCCCGCTCCCGGAACAGACCCTTGCCGCAGTCCTCCGCCGTCACATGGCGGACGTTGTCCTCATGGACCTGCTTGCTCAGCACCGCCCGGTGCTCGTCCGTACCCAGCACGGCACAGAGGCGGCGGTAATTCTCCCGGACCCGATCCATATCGTCGCCCCGGCCTACTCCCAGGTTCAGAGAATCCCAGGGGGCCGGACTGACGCCGCCTGTCCGGGTGGAAAAGCCGTGGCGCACGCCGGACAGGACGGTGCTGGTCTTGATAAGCAGGCCGTTTTCCTCATGGGCCAGAAAGGACATGGGCAAACCCTCCGTTACGCGTTTCTGCCGCAGCAGTTCTTATACTTCTTGCCGCTGCCGCAGGGGCAGGGCTCGTTGCGGCCGATTTTCTTGACCTTGCGGGGCTGCTTTTTCACGGTGCCGTCGCCGCCGACACTCTCGGAGGTGGCGTTGGCCACCCGCTGGCGCTTGACCTCCTCGTTTTTCTGCAAACGCACGGAGTACAGCCGCCGGACGGTCTCGTCCTGGATGGCGGCGATCATCTCCTCGAACATCTCCAGCGACTCCTTCTTGTAGGCGATGATGGGGTCGGTCTGGGCATAGGCCCGCAGACGGATGCCCTGGCGCAGGTCGCTCATGGCGTCGATATGCTCCATCCAGTATTCATCCACCACCCGCAGCAGCACCACGCGCTCCACCTCGCGCATGACGGGGGGAGTAAATTCGTCCTCCTTCTGCTGATAGTAGGCGGCGGCGGCCTGGGTAAAGGCATCAATGACAGCCTGGGCGTCCATGGTGTCCAGCTGCTCCTGGGTGAAGCGGACGGCGTACTTGGGGAAGTACAGGCCCTCCACCTGCCGCAGCAGCTCCTGGCAGGATGTCATATCCAGGTGATGGACGCCGGAGAAGGCATTCTGCACCAGGTGGGTGATGGAGGTGTTCATCATGTTCATGATGACGTCCTTCACGTCCATACCCTCCAGCACCTGGCGGCGCTGGCCATAGATGATCTCGCGCTGCTTGTTCATGACATCGTCATACTCCAGCACGGACTTACGGGCCTGGAAGTTCCGGGACTCCACGGTGGTCTGGGCCTGCTGGATGGAGCGGGTGAGCATCTTGCTCTCGATGGGCATATCCTCGTCGATCTTCATGCGCTCCATGGCGGCCTGGACCCGTTCGCCGCCGAACAGACGCATCAGGTCATCCTCCAGGGAGATGTAGAACCGGGTCTCGCCGGGGTCGCCCTGGCGGCCGGCACGGCCGCGCAGCTGGTTATCGATCCGGCGGGAATCATGGCGCTCGGTGCCGATGATGAACAGGCCGCCGGCCTGGCGCACCCGGTCCGCCTCGCCGGAGATCTCCTCCTTGTGCTGGCGGAGCTTGTCGGCGAACATCTGCCGGGCCTCCAGAATTTCACTGTTGTCGGTCTCGGCATAGCCGGTGGCGTCGGCGATGACCTCGTCGGTGTAACCGGCCTTGCGCAGGTCGTTGGTGGCCATGTACTCGGCGTTGCCGCCCAGCATGATATCGGTACCACGGCCGGCCATGTTGGTGGCCACGGTAACGGCCCCGAACTGGCCCGCCTGGGCCACAATCTCGGCCTCCTTCTCGTGGTTCTTGGCGTTGAGCAGATTGTGGCGGATGCCCTCCTTGGTCAGCATCCGGCTCAGCAGCTCGTTCTTCTCGATGGACACGGTGCCCACCAGGACAGGCTGGCCCTTTTCGTGGCACTCCTTTACCTGGCGGATCACGGCCCGGTACTTCCCCTGCTCGGTTTTGTACACGGCGTCCTCGTTGTCGATACGGACCACCGGACGGTTGGTGGGGATCTCCACAATGTCCAGCTTATAAATGGTGGCAAACTCCTCCTCCTCGGTCATGGCCGTACCGGTCATGCCGGAGAGCTTGCTGTACAGGCGGAAGTAGTTCTGGAACGTGATGGTAGCCAGAGTCTTGCTCTCCCGCTGGACGGAGACGTGCTCCTTGGCCTCGATGGCCTGGTGCAGGCCCTCGGAGTACCGGCGGCCGAACATCAGACGGCCGGTGAACTCATCCACAATGATGATCTCGCCGTCCTTCACCACATAGTCCACGTCCCGCTTCATGGTGCCGTGGGCCTTGATGGCCTGGTTGATGTGGTGAGCGATGGTGCTGTTTTCGGGGTCGGACAGGTTCTCCAGGTGGAAGAACTCCTCGGCCTTGGCAATGCCCCGGGCCGTCAGGGTGGCGGTGCGGGCCTTTTCGTCCACAATGTAGTCCGCGTCCAGGCTCTCGTCCTCTGCGGCCTTGTCATCGGTCTCCGCCACCACATATTTTTTCAGCCGGCAGGAGAATGCCTCCGCCATGTCGTACAGCTGGGTGGATTTTTCCCCCATGCCGGAAATGATCAGGGGCGTCCGGGCTTCGTCGATGAGGATGGAGTCCACCTCGTCCACGATGGCGAAGCTGTGGCCCCGCTGGACCTGCTCGTTCTTATAGATGGCCATGTTGTCCCGCAGGTAATCAAAGCCCATCTCATTGTTGGTGCCGTAGGTGATGTCGGCGGCGTAGGCAGCCTGGCGCTCCTCCTTGGTCAGGTCGTGGATAATGAGGCCCACGGTCAGGCCCATGAAGCGGTGGACCTTGCCCATCCACTCGCTGTCGCGCTTGGCCAGATAGTCGTTGACGGTGACGATATGAACGCCATTGCCGGAGAGGGCGTTGAGGTAGGCAGGCAGAGTGGCCACCAGGGTCTTGCCTTCACCGGTTTTCATCTCGGCGATGCGTCCCTGATGCAGGACAATGCCGCCGATGAGCTGCACCCGGTAGGGCCGCAGGCCCAGCACCCGGTCCGCCGCCTCCCGGACGGCGGCAAAGGCCTCCGGCAGGATATCGTCCAGGGTCTCCCCCTGCTGCAGGCGCTGCTTGAACTCCGGGGTCTTGGCCTGAAGCTGCTCGTCGGTGAGCTGGCGGTATTCGTCCTCCAGGGCCTCGATCTTGTCGGCGATGGGATAAATGGACTTCAGCTCCCGCTGGCTGTAGGTTCCGAAAATTTTCTGGATCAGTCCCATAGTTTGATTCCTTTCTGCTGATAAAAAAGGTGCAAAGCACCAGAATATACAAATACCTATATAGTATACCACACCGCCCGCGGCTATGCAAATGAAAAACTTATGAACAAGCCCGGGGAAAGCGCCTGAAATCGCGGCCTCACAGTTTTGTCGAAAAAAATCTATCATCTTAACGCGTTTTTAGCGTTTTCTTAACGCGGATATATGATACAATACTGTCATCAATCAGGGGAGAGGGGTAATTGACCTTGAAGCACTTTCAGATCCGCTGGCCCCGGGAGTGGCTGAAGCGGACCCGCCTGTTCCGGACGGACATGCTGTCCTATTCCGGAAAGGACTTCATCGTGTCCATGTCGCTGTATCTGGTGTCGGTGATCTGCTGCCTGGTGCTGCGGAACTTCGATCCCCAAAACGACACCAGCTATGTGTCCATGATCTTTCTGCTGGACGTATTCCTGACGGCTCTGCTGACGGACGGCTTCTTTTTCAGTCTGACCATCGCCGTGTTCGCAGTGCTCAGCGTGGACTATATCTTCACCCCGCCGTATTGGGAGGTCAGCTTCACGCTGGCCGGCTTCCCGCTGACGTTTTTGGTGATGATGACTATTTGCGTTGCCACCGGCATCGTTACCAGCCGGGCCAAGCGGGTCAGCGAGATGGAACGGGAGGCTGAGCGGGAAAAGATCCACAGCAACCTTCTGCGGGCCGTATCCCACGATATCCGCACCCCGCTGACAGGCATTGTGGGGGCCACCAACGTCCTGCTGGAGCAGGATGCCGACCTGACACCGCAGCAGCGGCGGGAGCTGCTGCAAAACGCCAACGAGGAGGCCCAATGGCTCATCCACATTGTGGAGAACCTCCTGTCCATCACCCGCATCGGCGCGGGGGAGGACGCCCGGGTCACCAAGACCCCAGAGGCAGCGGAGGAGGTCATTGAGGGCGCTGTGGGCAAATTCCGGCGGAGCTATCCTCAAATCGACGTGCGGGTGGACCTGCCGGAGGACTTCTTTCTGGTGCCCATGGACCCGCTGCTGATCCAGCAGGTGCTGACAAACCTTCTGGAAAACGCCGCCGTTCACGGCGTCACCACCACCCAGGTAACGGTGTCCTTGGAAAAGCATGGCCGGTGGGCCCGGTTCACCGTGGAGGACAACGGCCGCGGCATTCCGGAGCCTCGGCTGCACAACCTGTTCGACGGCACCCAGAGCGCCCAGCAGGGAGACAGCACCCGCAGCATGGGCATTGGCCTGTCCGTGTGCAAAACCGTGGTGGCGGCCCACCGCGGCAAAATAAAAGGAGAAAACAAAAAGGGGGGCGGCGCCCGGTTCACCGTGGACCTACCCCTGGAGGAGGAAGAACATGAAGATCAAGGATAAGATTTTGATCGTGGAGGATGAGCAGAGCATCAGCAACTTCATCTCCATGGTCCTCAACGCCAATGGGTATGACACCATCATCGTGGGCAGCGGTGAAGAAGCGCTGACCATGATCGCCTCCCACTGCCCGGACCTGATTGTTCTGGACCTGGGCCTGCCGGATATGGACGGCATGGAGGTGCTCAAGTCCGTGCGCAAATGGTCCAACCTGCCGGTGGTGGTGGTGTCCGCCCGGAACCATGAGCACGACAAGGTGGACGCCCTGGATTACGGCGCCGACGACTATCTGGTGAAGCCCTTCGGCACCTCCGAGCTGCTGGCCCGCATCCGCACCGCCATCCGCCATACCCGCACCACCCTGGCCAATTCCCAAATCGCCCAGTCCGGCAAATTCACCGCCGGGGACCTGACCATCGACTATGACAAGCATCAGGTGCTGATCCGGGGCGAAAACGCCAAGCTGACGGTGAACGAATACAAGATCGTGGCCCTGCTGGGCAAATATGCCGGCAAGGTGCTGACCTATGACTTCATCATCCGGGAGCTGTGGGGTCCCAAGGCCAAGGCCGACAACCAGATCCTGCGGGTGAACATGGCCAATATCCGCCGCAAGATCGAGGAGACGCCCGGCCAGCCCCAGTACATCTTCACCGAGGTGGGCGTGGGCTACCGCATGCGGGAAGGCGACTGACTTTTTTGAAACACTCAAATACCGGTGGGGGGTTCCCTGCCGGTATTTGTATTTAACGGTTGTTTTTTTGATTTGTATCCGTTTTGTAACTACTTCTTTGTGCATCGTGCTGTATAATAAGAGATATTCTGAAACATAAAAGGAGGAGCCCGCCATGGGAAACGCACCTGATCTGGACTGGGGGAAGCTATTCAAGGCTGTATGGAGATATGTTCTGCTGCTTGTGGGCGCATGGCTGGCCCTGCGCTATTGCAGCTATCACGACAGTGTCATGGGCATGTTCTTCGTGGCCTGCGTGGTGGTGATCATCTGCACCGCCATGATCATCCACCGGCTGAACCGGCTGCAAAAGACCATGGAGGAAAAAAAGTAACCGCGCTCCGTTTATTTTTTAACAGGTTTCGTAGCAATTGTGTATCAAAATTGTAAAATAGGACTATCTTTTTCCAAACGTATATGGTACAATCAGAATATCCCGAATGTACGCAGTACAACACTGTGCCGAAAAAGGTAGGTCTTATCTTATGGAACACAACGCGATCCTGGACAGCCGGCTGTCCCTGAGCAGCAACATTCCCCTGTACGCCCAGCTGGTGGGCATCATCAAGCGGGAGATCTCCTCCGGCGCACTGAAGATCGGGGACCTGCTGCCGTCGGAGGCGGAGCTGTGCCGGGCGCTGGATATCAGCCGAAACACCGCCCGCCAGGCCATCGGCGAGCTGGAGGACGAGGGCCTGGTGGTCCGCAAGCGGGGCAAGGGCACCTTCGTGGCCGACCCCAACAGCAACCGCCGGGGCGTGCGCTACTCCTTCACCACGGAGGTCTCCTCCCTGGGCAAGACGCCGTCGTCCACCCTGGTGGATTTCGGCGTGGTGATCCCCACCCGGGCCATCTGCCAGCGGATGGACCTGCAGGAGGGCACCCACGTCTATTGTTTCACCCGCATCCGCAATGTGGACGGGGAGCCGCTGATCCTGGAAACCTCCTACTATCCCCAGTACATCTATCCCAATCTCACCCGGGAGATGGTCCAGACCCACAGCTTCTACAGTCTGCTGTACCATGTGGGCATCACACCGTTTTCTGCGGAGGATTCCTATGAATCCGTGATCCTGGATGCCCCCCGGGCCAGCCTTCTGGGTGTGGAGCCCGGCAGCTGTGCCTTTTACCACCAACGCCGCACCCGCACCGAGGATGGCCGCATTTATGAGTACACCCGCAGCTATATCCGCGGCGACCGGGTCCGTCTGGACGTACACATGCAGAAAAGCGGCATGAGCTTCAGCCGCATCATCGACTGAACAATCAGCCCCTCCGGCCCAGGCCGGAGGGGCTGATTTATGCGCGGTCATTCCCCGGCGGTATCCGTGGGAGCCGGTATTTCTTCATAGAACACGTCCAGAATCAGGTCGTACAGGGCCTCCTGATCCACCGTCAGCTCCACCCGGTTGCCCTGGCCCAGAACAGCATCGCCGGTAACCCGGAGCATGTCCCCGGAAAAGCTCATGCCCGCGGCCTGGGTGGCCAGATAAGACAGCTTGCCCAGGTCCAGGTCCGTCAGCACATAGTCGCTGACGGCGTTATACAGAGGAACGACGCTGGCGGGGCTGGCCGCCACCCGGTCCTTGGCCTGGCTGATCAGGGCCAGCATATACTGCTTCTGCCGCTTCATGCGGTCCTCGTTGCCGGTGGCATCGCCCCGGCGGGCCTGGATATACAGCCGCGCCTGCCGCCCGGTAAGGGTCACATCCTGGCCCGGGTACATGTTCCACCCGTCGGGAACATCGGTGAAGGGATAGTCGTCCAGCACACTGACGGTGACGCCGCCCACGGCGTCGTTGAGCCGCCCGATGCCGCCCATATAAAAGGCGGCGCAGCCGTCGAACTGCAAGCCGTAAAACAGCTGGGACACCGCCTCCTGGCACAGGCGGCAGCTCTCATACAGGCCGTCTCCGTTGGAGTAGGACAGGGCCAGCTGGGTGTGGGCCGCGCCGGACACCTGACCGTTCTGGTCCAGCACCGCAATATCGCACATGGTATCCCGGGACACGGAAATCAGTGTCATCCGGTTGGCGTCGGTGTCCAGGGCCGCCACCAGGATCACGTCCGCCTGGTTGTCGCTGCCATAGGGCAGGGGCGCGGCAGGCTTATTGTCGGAATCCACGCCGATAAGCAGCAGATTCACCATATGGTCCTTATAGCGGTAGTATTTGCCGTCGTGGAGGACGGTGTAGCTGTCCAGCTGCTGGGTATCGTCAGGGGTGTCGGTGGGGGCCGCGCCCTGGTTCCGCAGGCTGCTGCGCCCGTGGAGCCAGATCCCCGCCACCACGGCGCACAGCGTCAGCGTCACCGCCATAAGGATGATGAAAATCAGCAGCGGCGTGGACAGGCGCTTTTTCTTCTGTTCCGGCTGGGTCTGTTTTTCCTGTTCCATAGGGTCTCCTCATCTCATTGGGGTCGTTTATTTGACCACGTCATATGTCTCCGTCAGCACACCCTGGAGCAGAAACCGCTGCATGCGGTTCTGGCGGTAGCAGGTGGACAGAGTCAGCACCCGATCCCCTGCCTGAGGAAACAGGTCCCGGCGGTAATTGGCGTTGATGGCCTCCCCCAGGGAGGCAAAATAGTCCGCAAACTGCTGGGGGTCCGTAAAATCATGGCACAGCAGCAGGTGCTCGCTGGAGTGGGGATAGGCGGCGAAAATGGTGTATTCATACACCTTGTCCGGGGTGTAAACGATAATCTTCTGGTTTTTGGCGAAAAACTCCGCATCGGCAAAGTTGTTCACCTGGGCAAACATGGTCTGGGACTGGCGGTTGTGGCCATACAGCACCGTCACCGGGTCCTGAAAGGTGGTGGTGTTGTACCGCTGGGAAAAAATGCTGCCGCCGGAGTAATAGGACCGATCCACCCCGTGATCGTCGTAAAACAGGTCGTCTGCGGCGCTCTGGACCACGGCATAGTTGATGTTGGTGCCGGGCACCTCGATCCAGGCGTAGATTTCCGGATTGACGTCGTGGAGGCTGTCAAAGTCCACATTGATGGCCATATATTTGCCGTCGTCCTGGGGGTCCAGGGGCTCCACCACCTGGCCGGAGCGGACGCCGCTGCCCAGCTTATCGCTGACAGACTTGCCCCGGGCATACTGGATGATAAACAGAATGCAGAAAACACACACGATCACCGCAATAACGGCCACCGCCGTCAGCAGGATGCGCACAGGACGCTTCATAGGACATTTCTCCTTTGTTCAGAACGGAAAAAAGGCCCCATAAACGGCACAGCATTTATGGGGCTCCTTCTTTATAAAATGGGGACGTTTTATGCCCGGGCACGGGCCTTTTTGGTGCAGACATAGGCCACGCCGCCGCTGACGGCAATGGTCATCACCACGCTGCCGATGCCCAGGTCGTAACCGGTCTGGGGAGAGGTGGGCGTGGTATCGGTGTTGTCGTCATGCTTGGGACTGGGAACATAGCCGCCGTCGGCAAAGGCAGTGACGGAGAGCATGCAGCCCAGCATCACAATAACCGTCAGCATAGCAAGAATCTTTTTCATGGTAACATAACCCTCCATTACCTCATTCGTTACCACCATTATAATGTACACTTACGGAAAAAGCAAGTACTTTTTTGCAGAAACTCAAAAATCATCTATTGAAGTGGGCAGCACTTACACCCCTGTCAGGTCAAATGCCGGGGTATACTCCTCCCGGGCAGAGGTGCGCTCCTGGGTGAAGCCGTCGCGGATGCCGCAGTTTTCCATATAGGCTGCCGCCGCCCGATACTCCGCCCGGGTAACGTGGCGGGCCAGCGGGCCCACGGCTCCGGGCTGGGGCGTATACTGGCTCATCAGGGAAAACAGCACCTCCCCGGGCCGGAAGGTCTCCGCCACCCAGTCAATGACCCGGCGGGTATTGTCCAGCTGTCCCGGCAGCACCAGATGTCGGATCAGCACCCCCCGGACCAGCAGGCCGTCCCGCAGCTGATAGGGTCCCGTCTGGCGGAACATCTCGCATATGGCGCTTCGCGCCGCGGCGGGATAGTCTCCGGCGCCGGACAGCCGCCGGGCCGGCTCCTCCAGGGCGTATTTCATGTCCGGCAGATATACCTGTACCTTGCCCTCCAGCAGGCGGAGCGTCTCCACCCGCTCATAGCCGCCGGTGTTGCACACCACCGGCACCGGCAGGGACGGCTCCAGGGCCTGAGCCACCCAGGGAGCGAAGTGTCCCGGCGTCACCAGGTTGATGTTGTGAGCGCCCTGCCGGATCAGCCCCCGGAAGATCTCCCGCAGCCGGTCCACGGACACGGGCTTTCCCACGCCCTGGGCGGAGATCTCGTGGTTCTGACAGAATACGCAGCCCAGGGTGCAGCCGGAGAAGAACACCGTGCCGCTGCCCCGGGTGCCGCTGATGCAGGGCTCCTCCCACATGTGGAGCCCCGCCCGGGCCACCACCGGCCCTGCCGGCATCCGGCAGAAGCCGCTTCCCGCCGTCTCCGTGCGCTCCGCGCCGCACAGCCGGGGGCAAAGGGTGCATCTCATACCTTGTGAATATCGAAGTCCGGGCCCAGGTCCCCTGCCATCCAGTGGCGGCGGCAGAGGCTGGTATACCGGTCGTTGGCCCCCAGCACCACCTGCTCGCCCTCCTTCACCACCCGGCCCTGTCCGTCAAACCGTGCGTTGAAGGCGGCCTTTTTGCCGCACCAGCAGACGGTCTTGACCTCCTCCAGCTTGTCCGCCATAGCCAGCAGATAATAGCTGCCCTCGAACAGCTGGCCCCGGAAGTCTGCCTTCAGGCCGTAGCACAGCACGGGGATGCCGCAGTCGTCCACCAGGTGGACCAGGTAAAATACCTCATCCTTGGTGAGAAACTGGGCCTCGTCAATGATGATGCAGGCGTATTTCTGCAATTCCTCATCGGGCCGGGCCCGCATTTCGTCAAAATACACACAGGGATGGGTCAGGCCGATGCGGGAGGTGACCATGTGATCTCCGTCCCGGGTGTCCAGGCGGGGCTTCACCATCAGGGTCTCCTGGCCCCGCTCCTCGTAATTGAACCGCGCCATCAGGGCGTTGGCGGTTTTGCTGGAGCCCATGGCCCCATATTTGAAATAAAGCTGCGCCATCGTCATTCTCCTTCTGCGGGCAGGGCCCGCGTGAATTTTTCAAAGGCGGAGGGCACCGCCAGTCGGGCCCGTATCGCCCCATCGGCCCAGAGCCAATCCTCCGGCCCCCGGCCCTCCACCTGCACCAGGTAGCCGGTCATGTCCCAGCGGATGTGGGTGAACAGGTGCCTGGCCTCCATCTGCCGCAGCCACCGGTGGGCCGTCAGGCCCCAGGTGCGCAGCTGCTGCGCCGCCTGTTCCTCCGTCAGCCGTCCGGGAACATGGGGATATTCCCACAGCCCCGCCAGAAGTCCGGTATCCGGCCGCTGCCGCAGGGCCACCCCCTCCGGCCCCAGCAGCAGGAACACGGTTTTTTCCTCCCGGCGCTTCTCCTTCTTCGGGGCCCGCACCGGCAGCTCCCGCTGGCAGCCCTGCTCCCGGGCGGCGCAGAATGCCGCCGCCGGGCAGCTATCGCACAGGGGCGCGCTGTTGGGCAGGCACACCCCGGCTCCCAGGTCCATCAGCGCCTGGTTGAAGGCCCCCGGGGCTTCCCGTGGCATAGCCGCCTCCATCCACCGCCGGAACTGCCGTCGGTTTTTCTGGTCCAGAATATCCAGCCGGCAGCCGCCTACCCGGGCCGCCACCCGCAGCACGTTGCCGTCCACCGCCGGGACAGGCTCCCCAAAGGCGATGGACAAAATGGCTCCGGCGGTATAGTCCCCGATGCCGGGCAGGGCGGTCAGCTCCTCATACGTCCGGGGAAACGCCCCGCCGTACTGCTCCGCGACGATTTGCGCCGCCCGGCGCAGATTCCGGGCCCGGCTGTAATAGCCCAGGCCCTCCCACAGCTTCATCAGCTGCCCCTCGTCGCAGGCGGCCAAAGCCTCCACCGACGGATACGCCGCCATAAACCGCTGAAAATACGGGATCACCGCCGCCACCCGGGTCTGCTGCAGCATGATCTCCGACACCCAGGTCCGGTAGGCGGACACCTGCTCCCGCCAGGGCAGCACCCGGCGGTTTTCCCGGTACCAGGGCAGCAGCGCCCCGGGCAGCCGGTTGAGTTTTTCCTGTATTGCATCCATATCCTAAAACCTCGCGGCATAGCCGCACCGGCGGCACAGCTCCTCCGCCGGACGGCGGCGGGAGAAGCCCTCCCGGATGGCCGCCGCCCGTGGCGATGCCAGAATCTCCTCCACCGGCTGGTCAAACAGATTCCCCAGGGCCATGCGTCCCTCTCCGTCCAGGCAGCAGGGCACCGCCGTGCCGTCGCACAAAACGGCCAGCTGCTGCCGCAGCCCGTGGCAGAACTCCGTGCCGCTCTCCGGAGCCTCCGGGTCCGGCCAATCAAATTTTTCCGCCTGCTCCAGGAAAACATTCGCGGAAAGCCGCCGGTTCCCCCGGCGGTCCGTGGGGATAGACAGCACGTCCCGGCCCAGCTGTTCCCCCAGGAAGGCCAGCACCTGACCGTTGCAGCTGTCCCGCCCGCCGATGTTCCACAGGCGCAGGGCACACAGAGTCCCCTCCGCCGAGGCCCGGCGGCAGAAATCCCACACGCCGGAAAGATATTCCTCCATGCTGCCGGGGCAGTCGTTTCCCTCGAAGCTGTGGAGGGATACGCTGACCTTATGCACACCGGACAGGGCCTGTCCCCGCCGGGGCAGCAGCGTCCCGTTGGTGGTGACACACACCCGGAAGCCCAGCTCCCGGGCAACGGCCAGGAGCTCCTCCAGCTGCGGGTGCAGCAGCGGCTCCCCCATCACATGGAGGTACAGATACTCCGTGTGGCCGCGGAGCCTTTCCGCCAGGATCCGGAACTCTGCCGGGGCCAGGAACCGCGCCGGGCGGCCGGTGCCGGGGCAGAAGGAACAGGAGAGATTGCACACATTGGTGATCTCCACATATACCCGCTTGAACACATCGCCGCCCCCTTTCCCAGCACTTGAATTGTTATTTTACCACGTTTTCGCCCTTTTGCATAGCGCCGGGAACCAAATGTTCAAAAAAAGGTAATGACTTTTTACCCGCAATCGGTTACAATAGAGCCACTTGAATCGTATTGGAGGAATTTCCCCTTGAAAAAGCTCTATGACGCCGCCGACCGCTTCTGCGCCCGGCATCCCCGGTTCGGTATTCCGGACCTTATGCGCTGGATCGTCATCGGCAATGTGGTGGTCTATGTGCTGATGCTGCTGACCATGCGCACCGACGCCAATGCCGTGAGCTTCCTGTATCTCAACGGCAGCAAGGTGCTCCACGGGGAGCTCTGGCGCATCGTCACCTTTATTTTCGTCCCCACCAGCTCCAGTCCCCTCCGACTGGCCCTCAGCCTGTATCTTTACTACTGGATCGGTTCGTCCCTGGAGCGCCAGTGGGGCACCGCCCGCTTCAACCTCTATTACTGGAGCGGCGTGCTTCTGACGGTGATCGCCACCCTGGCCGCCTCCGCCATTTCCGGCGCAGGCTATTCCGTGGGCGGCACGGGATATGTGAACCTGTCCATGTTCCTGGCCTTTGCCTTCCTATATCCGGATACCCAGTTGCTGCTGTTCTACTTCATCCCCGTGAAGATCAAATGGCTGGCGTGGCTGGATATCGCGGTGTTCGTCATCGGCATTGTGCAGTCCCTGCTGGCAGGCAGCTGGCTGGGAGCCATCCTGCCGGTGGTGGCGCTGCTAAACTTCCTGGTGTTCATCTGGCCCGCTATTGACGCGTTTATCCAGCGCCGGAAATACCGGCACGCGCCCCAGACGGTAAACTTCAAAAAGGCCGTGCGGCAACAGCAGCAGCAAAAGGGCTATCACCACAAATGCGCCGTCTGCGGCCGCACGGACACGGACTATCCCGACCTGCAATTCCGCTATTGCAGCAAATGCGTCGGCTACCGCTGCTTCTGCCAGGACCACATTTTCTCCCACGTCCACTTCACCGAGGAGGACCAATAACCCACCCGCAATCAAAAAAGAGCACCGCCGCGGCGGTGCTCTTTTTTTGCCGTTATTGCTTATCCTCGGATGCGAAAATCTGTTCAAATTCCTGGGCTGTCATGGTCTCATGCTGGAGCAGGAACTCCGCCACCTCTGTCAGCTGAGGGCGGTATCTTTCCAGGATCTCCGTGCAGCGGCCATAGGCCTCGTCCAGGATGCGGCGGATCTCCCGGTCCATCTCCGCCGCCGTTTCCTCGGAATAGGGGCGGGTCTGGGCCATGGACCGGCCGATGAACACCTCGTCGTGTCCCGCGTCAAAGGCCACGCTGCCCATGCGGTCGGACATGCCGTAGGTCCCCACCATTTTCCGGGCCAGCTGGGTGGCCCGGCTGATGTCGTTGGAGGCGCCGGTGGAGATATCTCCCAGCACCAGCTGCTCCGCCGCCCGGCCGCCCAGAAGCCCCGCAATGCTGTTGAGCAGATGGGTGCGGGACAGATAGCTGCGATCCTCGTCGGGCAGGAAGATGGTCATACCGCCTGCCTGGCCCCGGGGCACAATGGTGATCTGATGCACGGGGTCCAGATCCGGCAGGGTGTGCATCACCACGGCGTGGCCCGCCTCGTGATAGGCGGTGAGCCGGCGCTCGTGCTCGGGGATCACCCGGCTGTGCTTCTCGGGTCCCGCGATGACCTTGATGACGGACTGCTGCAGGTCGGCCATGGTGATGGCCTTCTCGTCCCGGCGTCCGGCCAGCAGGGCCGCCTCGTTCAGCAGGTTTTCCAGGTCTGCGCCGGTAAAGCCGGAGGTGCCCTTGGCCAACTTCTCCAGGTCCACATCCTCCGCCAGGGGCTTGTTCTTGGCGTGGACGGCCAGGATCTCCTGGCGGCCCTTGATATCCGGCAGGCCCACATACACCTGGCGGTCGAACCGTCCGGGGCGCAGCAGGGCCGGGTCCAGAATGTCCACCCGGTTGGTGGCGGCCAGGACCACCACGCCCTGGTTGGCGGCAAAGCCGTCCATTTCCACCAGCAGCTGATTCAGGGTCTGCTCCCGCTCGTCGTGGCCGCCGCCCAGACCGCTGCCTCTCTGGCGGCCCACGGCGTCGATCTCGTCGATAAAAATGATAGCCGGGGAATTCTGCTTGGCCTGGCGAAACAGGTCCCGGACCCGGGACGCACCCACGCCTACATACATCTCCACAAAATCGGAGCCGGAGATGGAAAGGAATTTCACCCCTGCTTCACCGGCCACGGCCTTGGCCAGCAGGGTCTTGCCGGTGCCCGGAGGGCCCACCAGCAGCACGCCCTTGGGGATGCGGGCCCCCAGGGCCAAGTATTTATCCGGCTGGCGCAGGAACTCCACGATCTCCCGGAGCTCCTCCTTCTCCTCGTCGGCGCCCGCCACATCGCGGAAGGAAACCTTGCTGTCCTGGGGCACGTCCTGAATCCGGGCGTCGCCGAAGTGTGACATCCGGTCCTGGGCCCCGCCGGGGCCTGCCCCGGTCATCCGGGCCATCAGATTCATCAGCAGGATGAATCCCAGAATCACCGCCACACAGGGCAGCAGGATCTGCAGCCAATTGGTAGAGTGGTCGGCGCGATAGGTATAGTCCTTGATGATCCCCTGCTGGTTCTGCTGCACCACCAGATCGTTCAGGTCGTTGTAAAACACCTGGAAATCATACAGATCACAGCTGACGGTGCTGCCGTCCTGGAGCTTGGCTGTGAGCCGGGTGTTGCTGATGGCAAACTCCTGGACCTTCTCGTCCTGAAACAGCTGCCGCAGCTGGGCATAGCTGATGGTGCCGGCACTGCGCATGCCCGTCACCAGGTAGTATACGAAGCATGCAGCCAGCAGCAGGAGCAGCGCGGCCCCCCAGCCGAATTTTCGCTTGGCAGTCAATAAAGGCCCCCCTCTCTTTTAATGAATGACGCGGACGCCCCGCCAGCTGTTGTCCGGCAGGACGGAAATGCCCACCATCACCCGGGCCCGGATGTGGTCCACGGAAATATAAGGTTCGTTCCAGAACCGGGCGTCGTTGGAGCCGGTGCGGTTGTCGCCCATGAAAAAGACGCAGCCTTCCGGCACCTGGAAGCTGGCGTTGGACTGGGTAATGCCCTGCCTGGGCAGATACGCCTCATCCAGCATCTCACCGTTGACATAGGTATAGCCGTCCCGGAACGCGATGTCGTCCCCTGGCAGACCCACCACCCGCTTCACCAGCAGCTTGTTCAGCTCGTCGCTCCAGAAGGTGACGATATCCCCCCGCTCCGGCGTGGGGTCCGACACCATATACGGCAGCTGCCACGAGATCAGCAGGGTGTGCTCTGGAATGGTGGTCTCCATGGACCCGGAGGGCACCCAGCTCAGCTGGAAGATCACCTTGAACAGCACCACGATCACCGCGGCGGTAACGATCAGATAGCCCCAGTTGCTCCAAAAGCTGCCCCTGTCCTCCGGGGCCAGGCGTTTGCCCCCAATGGGGCGCCTCTCTTGTTCTTCCACAGGAATGCTCCTCCCTTCCTCCACTGGGCCGATGCCCGATCGTTACTTGGTATAGACCTCCGGCTTCAGAACGCCGATATAGGGCATATTGCGGTACTGCTGGCAGTAATCCAGGCCGTAGCCCACCACGAACTCGTCGGGCACCACGAACCCGGCCAGGTCGGCGGTGATGGCCTTCTCCCGGCGGGCAGGCTTATCCAGCAGAGTAACGATGGTGATGCTCTTGGCCCCCTTGGCCAGCATATAGTCCTTCAAAAAGGCCAGGGTGTTGCCGGAGTCCAGAATGTCCTCCACCACGATGATGTCCCGGCCGTTGATGTCCCGCTGCAGGTCCCGGGTGATCTGGACGCTGCCGGAGGACTTGGTAGCGTTTTTATAAGAGGACAGGCCGATGAATTCCACCTCGCTTTTCAGCTGGGCGGCGCGGACCAGGTCCGCCATAAAGATGAAGCACCCGTTGAGAACGCCCACGAACATGGGGTTCTTGTCGTGGAACCGCTCATACAGCCGGTCGCCCAGCTCCTGGATGCGGGCATGGATCTCGTCCTGGGTGATGAGGACCTTCAGAATATCCTGGTCCATATTGCTCTTAGCCATTGTGGTTTCCTCCATTTGTTGATACAGTGATCTCTGTATATAGGCCGGTTTTCTCCGGCAGAAATTCAACATCCGTGCCCACGCCCCACAGGGCGGCAGGCCGGTCCCCGACGCACAGCACCGGGATGCGCCCGCGCTTTTCCGGAGGAACCCCCCGGTCCGCCAGCAGACGCTTGACGCTGCGCCCGCCCCGGCTGCCGGGCAGGGTCAGCCGGTCGGCCCCCCGATAGGGCCGCACAGAAAGCGCACCGTTTATCTTATCACAGTTCAGCAGGATTGCATCCCTTTTTTGTGAAAAATTTCCCGTGGTTTTCCGGACGGAAATTGTGTATTCTCCCCAAAAATTCTCCCCCGGCTCCAGGGGCATGGGCCCCAGGGGTGGCTCCGGCGGCAGCAGGGTCAGCTTTCCGTTCCGGCACAGAGCCATGGCTCCGGCGGGCAGCGCCGTCATGCCGCCGCCCTCCAGAAGCTCCGCCATAGCCCGGTAGTGGGCGGCGGTGAAGTCCTTTTTCCCCACCGGCAGACGGCCGGCCAGCAGGCGCAGGGCCCTCAGCCGCAGCACCTCCGGCGCGGACAGCAGCCTCTCCCGGCTGGCGGACAGTCCCTCCTGCGGCAGATATGCTGCCGCCAGAGAGTCCAGAAACGCGTCCTCCCGCCGCAGCAGCTCCGCCGTGCGGCAGATGCTGGCGGCGGCCCCGGGGTGCAGGGACAGAAGCCCGGGCATGACCTCCCGGCGCAGCCGGTTCCGGCCCAGGGAGGTGTCCCGGTTTGTCTCGTCCTCCACGTGGGACAGGCCGTGGGTTTTCAGGTATGTCTCGATGTCGTCCCGGGACGTTTCCAGCAGGGGGCGGACGATGCGCCCCCGCACCGGCGGAATGCCCGCCAGCCCCTGCATGCCCGTACCCCGGACCAGGTTCAGCAGCACCGTCTCCGCCTGGTCGGCGGCATGGTGGGCGGTGGCAATGCGCTGAGCGCCCAGGCTGTCCGCTGTGCGGCGGAAAAAGTCGTACCGGGCCATGCGTCCGGCCTCCTCCAGGCCGACACCCCGCTGCCGGGCCAGGGCGGGCACGTCCGCCCGCTCCACCGTCAGGGGAACGTCCAGCTCCCGGCACAGCTGCCGGACAAAGGCCACGTCCCGGCCTGCCGTGGGCCGCTGGCCGTGGTCCAGATGGGCCGCCGCCACGGAAAAATCCCGGGGCATGGTGGCCAGATAGTGCAGCAGGCACACGGAGTCCCGCCCCCCGGACACGGCCACCAGCATGGTGCCGCCGGAGGGAGGCACCATGCCCCACCGCTCCATAAACGGACGCAGGTCCATTATCCTTCCTCCTGATAGCGGTTTTCCAGGGTGCCGAAGGAGGTGTATTCCGGCAGCCACCGCAGCTCCACCTTGCCGGTCTCGCCGTGGCGGTTTTTGGCCACGATGCACTCGGCGATGTTGCGCTTTTCGGAATCGCTGTTGTAATAATCGTCCCGGTACAGGAACATAACGATGTCGGCGTCCTGCTCGATGGCGCCGGATTCGCGGAGGTCCGACAGCATGGGCCGCTTGTCGTCCCGCTTTTCATTGGCACGGGACAGCTGGGACAGACACAGCACCGGCACCTGCAGCTCTTTAGCCATAATCTTCAGCATACGGCTGATGTCCGACACCGCCTGCTGGCGGTTTTCGCCGCTGTAGCCCTTGCCCCCGGCGGAGGTCATCAATTGCAGATAGTCGATGACCACCAGGCCCAGATCGTCCAGACGGCGGCACTTGGCGTTCATATCCGCCACCGTCAGCAGGGGGTTGTCGTCGATGCGGATGTCCAGCCGGCTGAGGGTAGACGCGCCCTCGGCAATGCGGACCCAGTCGCTCTCCCGCAGGTTCCCGGTGACCAGCCGGGTGTTGTCGATAAGCCCCTCCCCAGCCAGCAGCCGGGTCACCAGCTGCTCCCGGGACATTTCCAGGGAGAACACGGCCACGGTTTTCCGGCTGGCCTTGGCGGCGTTCACCGCCACGTTCAGGCCCATACTGGTCTTGCCCATACCGGGGCGGCCGGCCAGCAGCAGCAGGTCCGACTTATTCAGGCCGTTGATCTTCCGGTCCACGTCGGAAAAGCCGGTGGTCAGCCCCGGCATAGTCTCTCCGCCGGCGGCGGTAAGCTCTCCCAGCCGCTCCAGGACGGATTGCAGCACCACGCTGATGGGCACCATGTTCTGGGCGCTGCGGCCCCGGCGGATGGCATAGATCTTCTGCTCCGCCGCCTCCAGAACCTTGGACGCCTCCCCGGCGCCCTCCTGGACCATGGCGGTGATGTCCGACGCGGCGGCGGCCACCGCCCGCAGCAGGGCCTTTTCCCGGACGATCCGGACATATTCCATGACGTTGGCGCTGGTGGGGGTCACCTCCATCAGCTGGACCAGATAGCTCCGGGTGTCGTCGGTGGACAGGCCCGCCCGCTCCATCTCTCCCGCCACGGTAACGCCGTCGATGGGCTTGGAGTAGACGAACATGGAATAGATGGTCTCGAAAATCTCCCGATTCCGGCGCAGATAGAAGTCCTCCGGCTGGAGCTTATCCATCACGTCCTTCACGCAGTCGGCGTCGATGAGCATAGAGCCCAGCACCGCCTGCTCCGCCTCCGGGGAGTGGGGCGCCTGGCGGATCAGTAATTCATCCACGGAAACAGCTCCTTTCGTTGGGCGCTTTCGCTCCCGGTTACTTGGCCTCGCAGACCAGAACGTTCACCAGGCCACTGATCTCATAGCCCAGCTTGGCCTTGACCTGATAGCTGCCGAAGGACTTGATGGCGTCAGGCAGCACCAGCTTCTTGCTGTCCAGCTCCAGGCCGAACTGCTCCTTCAGCGCGGCGGAGATCTCCTTGGTGGTGACGGAGCCGAACAGCTTGCCGCCCTCGCCGCCCTTGCAGGGAATCTTCACCTGAATGCCCTTGAGCTGCTCGGCGATTGCCTGTGCCGCCGCCTTGGCCTCGGCGTCAGCCTTGGCCTTGGCCTTTTCCTGCAGGCGCATGGTGTTCATGGCGTCGGCGGTGGCGGGGATGGCGTCGCCCTTGGGCAGCAGGAAGTTGCGGGCATAGCCCTCGGCCACCTCGATCATCTGGCCCTTCTTACCCTTGCCCCGGATATCCTTCTGCAAAATCACTTTCATGGTTGGTTCCTCCTATTGTGTCATATGATTTCTTATTTTTCAAAATACTCGTCGATGGCCCGCAGCAGCGCCGTCCGGGCCACGGCGATATCGGGGACGTTCAGCTGTCCCCCGGCGGTGGTGGAATTGCCGCCGCCGCCCAGGGCCTCCACAATCACCTGCACGTTGACCTCCCCCAGGGACCGGGCGGAGATATACACCCCCTGGTCCTTGGGATACAGGACGAAGGAGGCCCGGATGCCCTTCAGGGTCAGCAGCTCGTCGGCGGCCTTGGCGGCCGTGACCCGGTCGCAGGTGGTGTCCAGCGCCGCCACCGCCAGGTCCCCGTGATACAGCTGGGCCTGCCGGATGATGTCGTACCGGGCGATCATGGATTTCAGGTCCCCCTGGAACATCCGCTGCACGTCGGAGGTATCGGCCCCGGCCCGGCGCAGATACGCCGCCGCCTCAAAGGTGCGGCCGCCGGTGCGGTTGGTGAAGTTCTTGGTGTCCAGCACGATACCCGCCAGCAGGGCCTCCGCCTCGCATTTGAGGATGTCCCCCGGCTCCACCAGGTACTGCAGCAGCTCCGTCACCAGCTCCGAAGCCGATGAGGCGTAGGGCTCGTGATAATTCAGAGCCATTTTTTCGATATAGCTGCTGCCCCGGCGGTGGTGGTCGATGACCGCCACCCGGTTGCAGGTCTCCAGCAGCTGCTCGGACTCCACGCTGCCGGGGCGGTTGGTGTCCACCACCACCAGCAGGGTGCCGGGCTGGACCTTCAGAAAGGCCTCGCTGCCGGTGATAAAGGCCCCGTGATACTCCGGCTGGTCCGCCAGCTTGCGCAGCATAGGGTGAACGGCATTGTTTTCCGTGTCAATGACGATCTGGCACTTTCTGCCCCGCTTGCGGGCAATGCAGCACACGCCCGCCGCCGCGCCCAGGGAATCCATATCCGCATAGCTGTGGCCCATGACGTACACCTGACGGGCGTCGTCCATCAGCTCGCCCAGGGCGTTGGCCATGACCCGGGATTTCACCTTGGTGCGTTTTTCCGTGGTCTTGGCCCGGCCGCCGTAAAACTGGAAGTTCATCCGGTCCTTTACCACCGCCTGGTCGCCGCCGCGGCTCAGGGCCATCTCCAGGGCCATAGACGCATTTTTGAACAGGGCGTCGAAGCTGTCGGCATCCCGGCCCACGCCGATGGACAGAGTGGCCGCCACGCCGCCTGCCGCCACCTCCCGGACGGTATCCAGCACGGCGAACCGGTGCTGGGCATAGTCGGAATAGCTGCGCTCCTCGAATACGAACAGATACCGGTCCCGGTCATAGTGGAGCATCAGGCCGTCGGCCCCGGCGGACCACTGATCCAGCTTCTCCTCCAGCTGGGCCAGCACCGCCGAGCGCTTGCTCTCCGGGCAGGCCTTCATCAGGTCCTCGTAGTTATCCACCATCAGGATGGCCACCACCGGCCGGGTCATCTGTAAGGTCTGGCGCAGCTGTTCGGAGTCGGTGACGTCCATCCAATAGGTGGTGGCCATGGTGGCGGGGGTATCCGGCGTGGGGCGGGTCAGACCGCCGTACACCCGATAGATCCGGTGGTTCCACACCACGTGCTCCGGGCACTCGTTTTTCCCCTCCATCAGCCAGCGGACGGAGAAGGTGGGCACCACGGCGTTGAGGTGGGCGTCAAACACGCCCTCCTTCTGCTCCGTCAGAGCCAGGAAGCCGTCGTTGCACCACACCACGGCCTGGGTGTCCATGTCGAACACCATCATGGGAAGCGGGGCAAAGAGCATGTTGCTGGACCGGGCGGAGTCCATGCCCCCGGTGAAGCGGTCCATGTACTGGCGCATGCTCTGCTGCACGGAGCGGCTGCGCCGCCGGGCGATGATCAGCAGCAGCACCGCCGCTGCCCCCTCGCCGATGGCCAGGCGCACATCAAAGGGGATAGCCGCCAGGGCAAACAGCACCAGGCATATGAAATACAGGGTAACGTTGGTGCGCAGGATATTGGTGAGCTTTTTGTTCAAGGGTGTTCCCTCCCTCAGGCATACAGACCCATTTTACATTGATTTCTCATTATACCATAGAATCTCCCGGTCCACAATGGATTTTCGGGGGAATTTTCACCGGCTGGGTGCAAAAGGGCCGACACTTTGTTCCAGGCGCTTTCCGCCCAGGTACACAGCCTCGGGCTCCAGCTCACCGCCGCAGATCACAAAATCCGCCGCCCGCCCGTCGGCTATGGCGCCGGTTTCGCTTTCCCGGCCGATCACCCGGGCAGGCAGAGCCGTGGCCGCCCAGACGGCCTGCTCCCGAGGAATGCCGAAGGATACGGCCCGACGCATGCACTGATACAGGTCGGCGGCGCTTCCGGCAATGGCGCCGCCGGTCAGCCGGGCCACCCCGCCGGACAGAAGGATCTCCTGGCCGCCCAGGGAGTAGGACCCGTCGGCCATACCGCAGCAGCGCAGAGCGTCAGAGATGAGGCAGATGCGCCCCGGGAACAGCCGAAAAGCCATCCGCACAGCGCTGGGATGGACGTGGATACCGTCGCAGATCAGCTCCGCCGTGACGTTCTCCCGCTCCGATGCGGCCCCAATGGGGCCGGGATGGCGGTGGTGAATGCCGGACATGGCGTTGAACAGGTGGGTCAGATGGGTGGCTCCCGCATCAAACACGGCGGCAGCCTGGTCGTATCCGGCGGCGGTGTGGGCCACGGACACCCGGCATTTTTCCGACGCACGGCGGGTAAACTCCACCGCCCCCGGCAGCTCCGGGGCCACGTCCACAATGCGCAGCAGTCCCTCCGCCGCGTCATACAGCCGCAAAAACCTGTCCCAGTCCGGAAGACGCAGATATGCCGGATTCTGGGAGCCTCGTTTCTCCCGGGAGAGAAACGGTCCCTCCATCTGAATGCCCATCAGTCGGGCCCCGTCCGCAAGGCCCTCCCGGTGCAGCCGCGCCGCAGCGTGAAAGGCCTTATCCAGTGCGTCATAGGGCAGGGTCATGGAGGCCGGAGCGAAGGAGGTGACGCCCCGCCGGGCCAGATACCGGGCCATGCGCACCAGGCCCGCATAGTCCCCGTCGGAGAAGTCCGCACCGGCGCAGCCGTGAACGTGGATATCCACCAGCCCCGGGATCACCAGCGCCCCGTCCAGATCCTCCGCCGGGCCCGGGACATCCTCCAGCACATGGGCAAACCGCCCGTTTTCCACAGAGAAGCCTCCCCGGACGAACCGTCCGTCCGCAAAAATCCAACCGTTTTCGTACCGCATATCACGCGCCTCCCGCGGGCCAACCGCGGCCCTCATTTTTCATAGCATACACCATCTCCCGGTCGGAATGCAACCGTCTTTCCGGCCGCAGATCCCGCAATCGGAATTACGCATTGACAATCCGCGCTCCGGATAGTAAAATATAGGCGTATGCCTCCGTAGCTCAGTTGTATAGAGCGACCGCCTCCTAAGCGGTAGGCCACCAGTTAGAGTCTGGTCGGGGGTACCAGTGAGCCGCAGAACCGTCGAGTTTTGCGGCTCTTTGTCTATCAGGCCAACACCACAACGAGAAAGGAATCCGTTATGAAACATCCCCCCAAGCCGCCCCGTCATAGCCTCCGGGACCTGGGCCCCATCATCCGCCGTCAGCCGGCTGTGTTTGCCGTATATCTGGTGCTGCGTCTTATCGTTATCGGCACCCTGGTGTCCTCCATCATCCGGCAGGAGTATGAAAGCGCGTTTATCTGCCTGCTGGTGCTGGTGCTGTTCATGCTGCCGTTTTTCATCCAGCAGAACTTCGGCATTGAGCTGCCCTCCACCCTGGAGATCATCATCCTGCTGTTCATCTTCGCGGCGGAAATTCTGGGCGAGCTGGGCTGCTATTTCATCACCTACCCCCACTGGGACTCCATGCTCCACACCACCACCGGCTTTCTCTGCGCCGCCACAGGCTTTGCTCTGATCGATATCCTCAACCGCAACAGCCGCATCAAATTCCAGCTATCGCCGGTATATGTGGCCCTGGCCGCCTTCTGCTTTTCCATGACCGTGGGCGTTCTGTGGGAGTTTTTCGAGTTTGGCATGGACCGGGTGTTCCACATGGACATGCAGAAGGACACCATTGTCCACTCCGTCACCTCCGTGATGCTGGACCCCACCAACAGCAACATCCCCGTCACCATCGACGATATCACCTCCGTGGCCGTCAACGGCCGGGACCTGGGCTTCGACGGGTATCTGGACATTGGCCTGTACGACACCATGGCGGACCTGTTCGTAAACTTCATCGGCGCCGTGGTGTTCAGCACCATCGGATACTTTTATATCAAGCACCGGGGCCGGGGAAAGATCGCCCGGGCCTTTATCCCCACCATCACCGGGGAGGCTTCTCCGTCGCCGGAACCCCCGGAAGCGCCGGATGCTCCCCGGGAATAAACCGCGTAGCAAAGTGGGAGGGGCAGAGCTCCCCCCCAGCACAAAACCCCCTCCGCAGCAGCGGAAGGGGTTTTGTTATTATATTGCACTAAATACACATCATCTTGCGCTCACAGCATGGTCACCATGGGAATCACCATGGGGCTGCGCTTGGTATGCTTGAACAGATAGCTGCTGACGGCGGCGCGGACGGTCTTGCACACCTCGCCCTGGTCCTTCCGCCGCCGTGCAGACATGCCGTCCACGGCGTTCTCGGAGATGTCCCGCAGCTCCTGCAAAAGCTCCTCGGATTCCTTGACATATACAAAGCCCCGGGTGACGATCTCCGGCTGGCACAGCAGCCGATGGTCGTGGGAGGACATGGGCAGCACGATGACCACCATGCCGTCCTCGGCCAGGAGCTTCCGGTCGTTGAGGACCACGGCCCCCACATCGCCCACGCCGGAGCCGTCCACAAACACCTCTCCGGCGGGAACGGACGTCTCGCACTTCATGTGCTTGGTGGTCAGCTCGATAACGGAGCCGTTTTCCGCCACGCAGATGCTGTTGGGATCCATGCCCATGGACTCCGCCACCCGCTTGTGGATCTGCAGCATCCGCTGCTCGCCGTGCAGAGGGATGAAGAACCGGGGCTTGGTCAGGGCGTGGATGATCTTCAGCTCCTCCTGGCAGGCGTGGCCGGACACATGCAGCATGTCCGCCTTGTCATACACCACGTCGGCCCCCTTGCGGAACAGCTCATTGATGACCCGGCCCACCGTCACCTCATTGCCGGGAATGGCGGAGGCGGAAATAATGACCTTGTCCTGGGGACCGATGTCGATCTGCTTATGGGTGGAGAAGGCCATGCGGTACAGGGCGCTCATTTCCTCGCCCTGGCTGCCGGTGGTGATGATGACCTGCTGCTGGGGCGGCAGGCCCTTGATGCGGTTGATGTCCATCACCGTGCCCTTGGGCAGCTTCATATACCCCAGCTCCGTGGACACCTTCATGATGTTCTCCATGCTGCGGCCGGTGACGGCCACCTTCCGCCCGCAGGCGGCGGCGGCGTCGATGACCTGCTGGATGCGGTGGACATTGCTGGCGAAGGTGGTGACGATAATGCGCTTTTTGCACCCGGTGAACTGCCGGATAAACGTCTTGCCCACGGTGCGCTCGCTCATGGTATAGCCCGGGCGCTCCACGTTGGTGGAGTCCGCCAGCAGGGCCAAGACACCCTCCTTGCCCAGGGCGCCGAACCGGGCCAGGTCGATGACCTCCCCGTCGATGGGAGTGGAGTCGATCTTGAAGTCTCCGGTATGGACCACGGTGCCCATGCGGGTATGGATGGCAAAGGCCACGGAGTCGGCGATGGAGTGGTTCACATGGATGAACTCCACCTGGAACTTACCGGCCTTCACGGTCTGGCCTGCCTCCACCGTCACCAGCTTGGTGCTGTCCAGCAGCCGGTGCTCCTGGAGCTTCAGCTTGATGAGTCCGGCGGTGAAGCGGGTGCAGTAAATGGGCATGTTGATCTGCTTGAGCACATAGGGGATGGCCCCGATGTGATCCTCGTGGCCATGGGTGATGAACAGGCCCCGCAGCCGGGACTTGTTTTTCACCAGATACGACACATCGGGGATGACGCAGTCGATGCCGTACATGTCGTCGCCGGGGAAGGCCATGCCGCAGTCCACCACGATGATCTCGCCGCCGTACTCATAGGCGGTCATGTTCTTGCCGATCTCATTCAGACCGCCCAGAGGGATGATTTTCAGTTTTTCTGCCATATTTTTTGCAAATTCTCCTTTATAGTGGGTTGTTCTCCCCACGGCACACGCCGCAAAATGGGCGCAGAAAAACCGGGACGCACCCGTCCGCCGGCCGGCCCTGCATCGCCGCCGGAGTCAGGGAATCGCGCCCGTCTGCCGTGTGGATCAAGAGGGAAGCACGGGGAGGGAGTGGACCTCCGGCGTGTCCCGGTTATACATGAACGCATGGGCCCATTGGCCCCGCGCAGCATACAAACAGTCCGTGGATACTCCACGGCTTATATATAGTATAGCACAGTGCCGGCGGTTTGTACAGTCTTTCCCTTCCCTTTTTTCTCCGTTCTCTCGACAGAGAGCAAAAAAACATGCCCGGCAGTTCAGAAATTCGTTGACAGGCGGCACGGAGTGTGGTAGAATAAGTCCTGCGTTTGAGTCTGTCATGCTTTTGCGCGCACGGAGAGATGGCTGAGTGGTTGAAAGCACCGGTCTTGAAAACCGGCGATGTGAAAGCATCCGTGGGTTCGAATCCCACTCTCTCCGCCAGATTTTTCATACCGCATGCGGAAGTACCCAAGTGGCCGAAGGGGCTCCCCTGCTAAGGGAGTAGGCGTCTAAACCACGCGCGAGGGTTCAAATCCCTCCTTCCGCGCCATAATGTGGAGACAAAACAGATGTCTCCTGCGAAAAGCCCGATTATATCGGGCTTTTTTGCTGCCCAATCCCGGCGGCGGGAGCCGTCAATATCCTGCCCGAATTGGCAGAAGGGCCGACCCGTAAGGGCCGGCCCTTCTGCTATATGTTTTTTCTTTACCGGGTACGCTTTCTGCCCAGGACCCATGCGCTGCCGGTCAGGGTCAGCAGCATCAGGCCCGCATACAGCAGCACGCCGGCGTCCCCGGTCTTGACACCGGGATTCTCAGGCTTCGCAGGCCGGTAATCAGGGTCTGTCGCGCCGCAATTGACGCACTTGCCGTCCTGGAAGTCGTGGCCCGTGGCGGGGATGACAGTCCCCTGCTTCACGGTCTCGCCGCAGGTGCGGCAGACCTCGTCCCCGGTGTAGCCGTCCTCGGTGCAGGTAGCCGCCCTGGCGTTCTTCAGCTCCGTGTCGTGGCCTGTGGCGGGGATGGTGGTGCCCTGCTTCACGGTCTCGCCGCAGGTGCGGCAGACCTCGTCCCCGGTATAGCCGTCCTCGGTGCAGGTAGCCGCCCTGGCGTTCTTCAGCTCCGTGTCGTGGCCTGCGGCGGGGATGGTGGTGCCCTGCTTCACGGTCTCGCCGCAGGTGCGGCAGACCTCGTCCCCGGTATAGCCGTCCTCCGTGCAGGTAGCCGCCCTGGCGTTCTTCAGCTCGGTGTCATGCCCCGTGGCGGGGATCACAGTCCCCTGCTTCACGGTCTCGCCGCAGGTGCGGCAGACCTCGTCCCCGGTATAGCCGTCCTCGGTGCAGGTAGCCGCCCTGGCGTTCTTCAGCGCCGTGTCATGCCCCGCGGCGGGGATAGACTCCGTCTTGGTGTCCGTATAGGTCCGGCCCTCCAGCGTCACTGTGGCGGTATATGTCCGAACGCCGTCGGTGACACAGCCTGGGGCGGTGGTAACTTTGCTGGCAACATCGGCCGTCAGCGTCTCCACATGACCGGCATCCCTGGAGCAGGCAAAGACAGCCTGGGCAGCAAAGCCGGTCCACTGCCACCGGGGCTGACCCCAATCGTGGCCCAGAGCCGTTCCGACGGCGGTAAACACCTGGTTATCGTCGGTGCTGACCAGACCGCAGACGCAGCTGAGATAATATACTGCGTCGTGGGTGCAGTCGGCGGGAGTCTTCAGGGCCTGGGGCAGGATCATCTGCTGGTCGAACACATGAACGTGCTGCTTGGCCCAGTGGGCGGTGTAGCTGCGGTCACCGGTGCTGCCGGCAGGGATGACCACGGTCAGGTTATCCGCCCCCGTCAGGCCCGTGCCGCTCCAGCCGGTGAAGTCATAGCCCTCCCGGGTGGGATTTACCAGGGTGATGGCAGCGGACTCCACGCTGTACCCGGTGGGATTGCCGTCGGCCGTTCCGCCATCCAGGTCATAGGTGATGGTGTACGGGATCAGCTGCCAGGCGGCGGTAAGGGTAGCGCTGGCCACCGCATCGCTCTGGACCAGGCCGCTGTAGGTGTCGTTGTCTGCCACCGGCCTGCTGCCGTACATCCAGTTCAGAAAGGTATAGCCGGGCCGGGTGGGGTCGGACACGCCTGCCAGAACATAGTCGTTCCAGCCCAGGCTTCTGCTCTGAGGCGTGCTGCCGTCGCCCGGGTCATAGTACACGGTGAAGGTCTTGGCTGTAAACACCGCCTTCACGGTGACGGCTCCGGCGGGCATAAGAAATCGGTTGTCGGTGATGGTCACATCGCCTTTGACCACCTCCCAGTGATTGAAGGCGTATCCCGGTGCGGGGACGGCGGTGAGGGTGATCTCGGTGCCCGCCACCGCAGTTTCGGGGGACGCAGACGCCGTGCCGCCGCCTTCGGTCTCTACCGTAACGTCATAGGTCACCAGGGGTACGTCGCTGACCAGGTACAGCCTCTGGTCATCCTTATACTCCACGTAGGCATTGGCGTCATCCGCGAAAAAGCAATTCGCGTAGTCTTTTTTGTAACTATTAGAAAATGCCACGGGGTATCTGATATTTGCGGTGGTAACGCCGATGGACGCGCCTTTGGACATGTCGATCTCGATGGTCAGCGTCTTGCCGGAGGGCAGATACACATTGTTGGCCTTGCCGGAAACCGTGTTGTTCTGCACGAGAGGCTTGTTTCCGACCCTCAGCTGGCCGCTGTTGCTGGGGTTGATATAAATGCCGCCGCCATTGCCGCTGGCTTTGTTATTCTCGATCTTACCGCCATAGAGTTGGCAGACCGAGCCGGTGCGGTAAATATATACGCCGCCGCCGTTGCCGGTGGCCGTATTGCCGGAGATCTCGCCGCCTTGCATAATCAGCCATGACGGCTCCTGATTCAGATAGATGGCGCCGCCGTCGCCGCTGGTGTTTCCGGTGATCTTGCCGTCATAGAGGAAGAACTGACAGTCCTTGTCAAACACATGAACCGCGCCGCCCTCTGAATTGGCCCTGTTGCCGCTGATCTCGCCGCCCCGCATGTAGAGCATTGTCGACTGATTAGAATCTTGGCGCAGGCAGATGGCGCCGCCCCAGCGGCTGGCGGTATTGCTGTTGATCTTCGCGCTGCCGGAAATGTTGATCTCGCCCCAACCCATCAGAATCGCGCCGCCGTCCAGACTGGAGGAGTTGCCGGTGATCTGCGCGCTGCCGGAAATGTTGATCTTCCCGTTGCCGCGCATATAGATGGCGCCGCCGCCGGCATCGTTGCTGTTCATGGTCGCTGTATTGCCGGAGATGGTGCCGCCGGTCATATTGATGGTCCCGCCGGTGGTGGAGAAGAACGCGCCGCCGTTCTTGGCGGTGTTATTCTTGATGGTGCCGCCGTACATATTGAAAGTGCCGCCGGTGGTGTTCGGCATGTTTGCATTGAATTTCCGGAAAATGGCACCGCCGTAGTTCTTGCCGTTGTTGCCGGAGATTTCGCCGCCGTACATATTGAATATGCACTGCTGGTCATCCAGAGCGATGGCTCCGCCGCCGCCTTTGCCGGTGACTTTGCCGCCGGTGAGCTTGCCGCCGAACATATCCAGCGTGCTGGTATAAAGGTAAATGCAGGCACCGCCCCAGACACTCTGCGTCGCACCCTTGAAGGTGCCGCCGCCCCGACAGTCACAGAGGACAAGCCGGCCGCCGTTTTTGACCTGAATCTTGGCTGTGCCGTTGCTGGCAAGGGTCTTGCCGTTCAGGCACAGATATAGTGTTTTGCCATCCACCGTCAGATGGCCGCTGAGGGTGGCGTTCCCCGTCAGATAGACATAGGCGGCTCCGTTGGCATAGGTAATGCCGGAGGTGCCGTTCCACGGCTGATAGGTCACGTCCGCGTGGCCGGTATGATCGCCGGCGGTGACGTCTCCGCCGCAGATGCAGTGGCTGTGGCCGCCGTCGGCCAGGGCCGGAAGCGGCAGCAGCGTCAGCACCGCCACCAGGCAGAGCAGAAGGCTGAGCAGTCGTTTCTTCATTGAATTGTCTCCTTTCCTTTTGTCCTCATCTGTCCTCACGTTGTCCTCACGTTGTCCCGGCTTGTCCCGGGCTGTCCCCGCCCTGTCCCGGTGCGGTATCCGGCAGGGAGAACTCAAAATGCATGGCCAGAGTCCGGAACAGCTCCCCCATGACCCGCTCGGCAATGGCGCGGATGTTCAGCCCCTCGATGAACCGGATGGCTCCCTCCACCTCCGCCTCCGGGACCCGGTACGCCCGCAGGCTCATGGTCAAAAACATCCGCAGCTTTTTCTCCAGGGTCAGCTCCCCGTCGCAGGGGCAGGCCATATAGCTGCGCATGATGCCCGCCGAGCCGATCTCCATGGCATAGAAATCCCGGGCCGTCAGCTCCGGCTGATAGGGCCCGAAGATCTGGTACAGCTCCTTGGCCGTCTCCTGAAAGATATAGTCCGAGGCCTCCTTCTGGGTATATGCCTCGATATAGATCTCCCGCAGGTTCTCATTGAGCTCCGTCAGGGTCATCTGGATGGCGGTCTCCACAGCGTAGACATACACCGGCGGCAGCTGGGCTCCCGCCGTGGTGCGGGCCATGGCGAACTGGTTGGAAAACATGAACTCCACCAGCTCCGTCAGGACCCCGTCCTTGGCCCGGAAAATGTTCTGGAAAATGCTGTTGGATACCGACGCCTTATGAACGATTTCGGAAACGGTGGTTTTCTTGTACCCCTGTTCCAGAAACAGCTTCACGCACACGGTGAGGATCCGCTTTTTAGCGGGCAGGCTGGCACTGGTAATGGTCGTGGGGATCACATCCTTTCTATGCATTATGGCATGCATGCCATAATTGTATCAGATGTTTCCGGAAAATGCAATAGGGGGCAGAAAAATATACATTCCTATTGCGCGCCGGCGGGAACCTTTTCCGCCGGCCGCCGTCTAAAGAAGTAAAAAGGGGGCGATGGCCCCGGAAAAGGAGGAACAACGCATGAAAAAGCTATTGCGCATGATCTGCCTGACCCTGGCCCTGTGTATGCTGGCCGGGTGCGGCGCAGGAGGGGCGCAGCCCACGCCCTCCGGGGCTTTTCGCCAGACCGGCGAGACGGTGGAGCCTGCCACAGCTCAGGAGCTGGCGGCCTGCCAGCTGGCGGCGGCAGACTATCCCGACTATCCCCAGCGGCCCGGCATGGAGGACTACACCGACAGCCAAGGGAGCATGGACATGGACGCATATGACGCGGCCATGAGCGCCTATCAGGGAGCCCTGGCCAAGCTGGGGAAGCTGTCCGCCAAGCCGGATATCCCGGCGGTGCGGGACTTTGCCGCCGATACATCCCTGCGGCTGCTGGCCGGAGAGACGGAGAACGCCGTGTATTCGCCGGTGAGTCTGTATCTGACCCTGGCCATGCTGGCGGACCTGAGCGGCGGCGACACGTCCCAGCAGGTGCGGCAGCTGCTGAACCTCCAGGACCCGGAGGCCCTGCGCCAGCAGGTGCAGCAGCTGTGGATGGCTCTGTACTGCGACAACGGCATCACCACCTGCCGTCTGGCAGGGTCGGCATGGGTGGCCCAGGGCAGCACCGTCCACCAGGCGGCGCTGGACAGCCTGGCAGGGGTCCACCGGTGCGGCGTGTATCAAGCAGCCATGGGCACCCAGGAGGCAAACCGGGCCATTGCTGCCTGGCTGGACCAGCAGACCGGCGGCCTGCTCCAGGGAGATACCGGCTCCATCCGGACCAGTCCCATGGAGCTGCTGCGGCTGTACAGCACCGTGTACTTCAAGGACGGCTGGCTCCAGGAGTTCGCAAAGGAGGATACGTATCCCCAGAAGTTCCGCCCGGCCTCCGGCAGCGCGGTGACGGCGGACTTCATGCACCGGGAGGATGATGCGGCCCGATATCTCCGGGGCCGGGGATATCAGGCGGCGTCCCTGCCCTTGCAGGGAAATATGCAGATGATCGTGGCCCTGCCGGATCAGGGCCGCAGCACGGCGGACCTGCTGAGCCGCCAGGGTCTGCTGGAGGAGCTGACAAGCATGGAGGACCGGCATTGCGTCCGGTGGTCCGTGCCCAAGTTCGACGTACACAGCTCCATGGACCTGGCAGAGCTGCTGCAGGACATGGGCGTTACCGACGCCTTTGACAAGAGCAAGGCCGACTTCTCTCCCCTCAGTGATGAGGCGGCGGTGCTGGCCGGGGTCATGCAGGCCGCCCGGGTGAAGGTGGACGAGGACGGCGTGGAGGGCGCCGCCTACACCGAGGCCATCGTGGATCTGACATGCGCGGAGGCTCCCGGCGCAAAGCCGGTGGAGATGTGCCTGGACCGTCCCTTCGTGTTCGTGGTGGCCACCTCCGACGGCATTCCCCTGTTCGTGGGTACGGTGCAGTCGGTGTAAACGGTGTAATCAAAGCCTCCGGCTAAGCCGGAGGTTTGCAGCCTGTCAAAAATCCTTTTTACAAGCGGAAGAGTTCCTGATTTCATCAGAAATCAGGAACTCTTTTCCCGTTGTATTACATTTTCTCCGGGGCGGTGCAGCCGATGAGGGTCATGGCATTTTTCAGCACGGACCGGGCGGTGTCCGCCAGCTTCAGCCGGGCCAGCAGTACCGGGCGCTCCTCGCCCTTGATGCGGCAGGCGGTATAGAACCGGTGGAAGTCCCCGGCCAGCTCCGTCAGATAGCGGTTGATGTGGCTGGGGTCGTAGTCCCGGGCAGCCAGACGCACCACCTGGCTATAGGAGGCGATCTTCTTGATGAGGGCCTGCTCCGTCTCGCCGGACAGCAGGGTGAAGTCCACATCCGCCGCGTCGGGGACGGTGTATCCCTCCGCCGCCAGGGCCTTCAGCAGGGTGCAGATCCGGGCGTAGGCATACTGTACATAATACACCGGGTTCTCGCTGTCCTCCCGGACAGCCAGTCCCAGGTCAAATTCCATCTGGGTCTCGGGCTTGGCGTTGAAGAAGTAGCGGCAGGCGTCCACAGGGACCATATCCAGCAGATCCGTCAGGGACACGGCCTTGCCGGTGCGCTTGGACATGCGCACCACCTGGCCGTCCTGCACCAGCTTCACCAGCTGCATCAGCACGATGTCCAGCCGGTGCTCACCGTCCAGACCCAAAGCGTCCATGGCGCCCTTCAGCCGGGCCACATGGCCGTGATGGTCCGCGCCCCAGACGTTGATGACCTTGTCGAAGCCGCGAACGGCGAATTTGTTCCGGTGATAGGCGATGTCGGCGGCAAAATAGGTGTAAAACCCGTTGGCGCGGCGCAGCACATCATCCTTCAGACCCAGCTTCTCGATATCTGCATCGGACTTGCCGGCCTTTTTCAGATTTTCCGCCAGGATCCGGCTGGTGTGCAGCCACAGGGCCCCGTCCTTCTCGTAGGTGAAGCCCAGATCCGTCAGCGCCCGGACGGAGTCGGCCACATAGCCGCTCTCGTGAAGGCTGGACTCAAAAAACCACTGGTCGTACTGAATGCCGTACCGGGCCAGGTCCCGCTGCATCTTGGGGATGTTGTTGTCCAGGCCGAACCGGGCCAGAGCATCGTGGCGGGTCTTTTCGTCGCAGTCCAGGTACTTGTCCCCTTCCTTCTCATAGAAGGCGCGGGCCAGCTCCCGGATATCGTCACCGTGGTAGCCGTCCTCGGGGAATTCCACGGCGTCCTCGCCCTTGATGATCTGGAGATACCGGGCCTCCAGACTCTTGGCAAATTTCTCGATCTGGTTGCCGGCGTCGTTGACATAGAACTCCCGCCACACGTTGGCCCCGGACTTCTGCAGCACGGAGGCCAGGGTGTCGCCCAGGACGCCGCCCCGGGCATTGCCCATGTGCATGGGGCCCGTGGGGTTGGCGGATACGAACTCCACCATGATCTTCTGGCCCTTCAGGGTGTCGTTGCAGCCATAGTCCGCGCCCTCGCGCTCCACGCAGGCCACGGTATCCCGGAACCACTTGTCCCCCAGGCGGAAATTCAGAAAGCCGGGACCGGCCATCTCCACGGAGGTGAAGTAGGACCCTGCCAGGTCCATGTGGTCCATCAGGATCTGGGCCACCTGGCGGGGGTTCTTTTTCAGGGCCTTGGCGGCGGCCAGGCAGAAGGTGGTGGTATAGTCGCCGTTGGCGGTGTCCTTGGGGATCTCCACCGACGGGGTCACGGCCACATCCTCCGGCAGCAGCCCCTGGGCCGCGGCCTTGCCATAGGCGGCAACGGTCAGGTCCAGCACCTGGTCCTTGGCGTTTTGGATCATATTCATGGTGATGCTCTCCTTATGTTTCTTTTGTGATTCGTATGGTCAGCTGCATCCGGCTCAGAGGCAGTCCCCGGTCCAGCAGCGTATAGGCAAGGTTGATGCAGCCCTCCGGTCCCTCCAGGGAAAAGTCCAGCATCTGGGTCCGGGCAGTAACGGTAAGCCCCATGGGCAGACGCGCCTGCGTCTCGTGCGCAGGGTCCAGGGGCAGGCCGTAGCCGTCTGGCCCCAGGGTCCACAGGATGGCCCGCCGGGGCTCCTCCGTCAGGCGGATGCGGGAGGCAATGGCGGCGCCATTTTCCCGGCAGGCGGCGCTATAGGGCAGGTCCCACCCGGCGGCGGTCCGCCGCAGGGTCCCGCTGCCGTCATAGTGCAGTCTCTCGCTGCCGCCGTCAAACAGGCTGCGGCTGGTGACGGCAATGTGAACGGCTCCCTCCACGGCTCAGTACCGGTCGATATCCACCGGCCGCACCGGGTGGCTAAGTGTCTCCCGCAGGAAGTACGACGCCAGGGCGCCGAAATCCTCCGGCTGGTCGCTGGCGCACAGGGTAGCCTGACCGGCCTGCTTCTCCGGGGCCAGCAGGTCCATGGACCGCAGAGTCCGCTTCAGCTCCCAGGCTCCTTCCTCACTGGCATTGATGAGGGTGACGCCGGGCCCCATAATATCCCCGATGATATCCGTCAGCAGGGGATAGTGGGTGCAGCCTAAGATCAGGGTATCCAGTCCCTCCTGCCGCAGGGGCTCCAGATACTCCCGGGCCACCGTTTCGATGACCGGATCGCCCCGGCGGAAGCGGCCGTTTTCCACCAGCGGCACAAACAGCGGGCACGCCCGGGCCGTGACGGCAACATCCGGGTCCAGCTCCTGCAAAATCCGCTGATACGCGCCGCTGCGGACGGAGGCGGCGGTGGCGATGAGGCCCACCCGCTTGTTCCGGGTCACGGCCGCCGCCCGGCGGCACGCAGGCTCCACAACGCCCAGGATGGGGATGTCGCTCTCCCTCCGCAGCTGGGGCAGCGCCGTAGTGGACACGGTGCCGCAAGCCACCAGAATGGCCTTGATGTCAAAGGTGCGCAGAAAGCGCACGTCCTGCCGGGCATATTTCAGCAGGATTTCTGCCGAGCGACCGCCGTAGGGCACACGGGACGTGTCGCCGAAGTATATAATGTTTTCAGAGGGCAGCAGACGCCGCAGCTCCCGCACCGCCGTCAGGCCCCCCAGGCCCGAGTCAAAAACCCCGATGGGGCGAGTATCCATACATCCACCTCCTGATTTTCATAACTAATCAATTATACTATGGAACGGCCGGATACTCAAGTCAAAATTTGGGGAGTTTCCCCGGTATTTTCAGTGGTTTTTTCCGCCTGAGTCTGCTATACTGTGCATAAAGACGCAGCGCTCCGGCCAGATGGAGGTGTTTTTTATGGAGATCAAGCTGACAGAGAAACAATTCCGGCGGTTGCTGGACCTGGTGTATATCGGCAACTGGGTGCTTAACTCCACCCGGGGCGACGACCGCATCCGGCAGTATGACCAGGTGGAGAGCCTGATCTTTTCCTATTGCCTGAGCCACGGCATGGCGGGGCTGACGGAGCTGTATCAGGGGGAGCTGATCCCCTCCCGGGCCTTTGCCGAGGGCGGCATCCATGAGGCCATCATGGCCTATGAGGACAACACGTTCTTTGAAATTCTGGCCCAGGAGCTGGCCCTGCGGGACATGGACGATCCCCCTATTACCGAGGAGAACTATGACGAGGTCATGAGCCGGATGGACGAATATCTGGGAGAATTTGAGCGGCACGGCACCGACAACATCACCGTGGATATGGAATAATGATCTGAACAGGCTGATACTCCCTTGTGCTGCGGCACAAGGGAGTATTTTTTGCGGTCAGAACAGGTCCAGCCCATTGTCCAGATACAGGGCCTCCCGGACATGAATGTGGTATGGGGGCCGGGTCAGATAGTGCAGCAGAAACTCCAGCAGCAGAGCGCTGCCCAGGCTCCGGCCCTCGATCTTGAATTGGGAAAAGCCCTTGGGCAGATACGTGCTCCGGATGTCGTCCACCCCGATGAAGCCGGGATTCTCCATGGCCCGGGAAAAGCGATAGCCTCCGGCGGCGTCCGGGGATGCGCAGCGGTGGACCGGGCCGCCCTCTCCCAGATTTTCCCGGCTGACAGCCTCATAGCAGGCCCGCCGCTCCCGGCAGCCGAAATCACAGCACTCGTTGCATAGAAATTCTACCTTGTCCCGCAGCGCCCGGGGCAGGGTATCCAGCCGGTCAAAGGCCCGGTTCAGCCGAAAATCCGGTACCACGCAGCGAAACTCCGGCCGCTCCAGCTCCTGCCGCAGAGCGGCAAAATCTGTAAGCACCTTGGTGGTGGATGAAACAAGATACAGCTCCGGATACACGCTGCGCAGGTGCTCCAGCAGCAGCTCCGAGTGGACGATGACGCCGTTTTGCGGACCCGCGCTTCCGGCAAACAGGCGGCACAGCCGGTTGCAGCCCCGATCCGCCAGGTGCTCCGGCCGCAGCAGGGAATTGCTGAAGGTCAGCCGGGCGGAAATGCCGTACTCCCGGGTCAAAGCCAGAACGTCCCGGGGATCGCAGTTCCCGGACCCGATCCGTCCGCCGCCCCAAAGGCAGCCCTCCGGCGCGCCATACAGAGATGCAATATCGCACCAATCGTAAAAATATTCCCGGTGCCGCCGGTACAGCGGCAAAAACGCCCGGTAAAAATCGTAAAACTCAAAAAGCCCCGGCAGGTGATAGTGGGCAACGGCGGCATCAGGCATGGCAGAGTGCTCTCCTTTCATCCGGTCCCTCCGTCCTCATAGCGCAGCAGCCCGCGCTTTATGGACTCCGAAAGGATAAAGTGTTTTTCACCCGACTTCGGAAAGCGTATGGTAACGACGGGGTCCTTGTAGGCCGTAATACGCCCCGGTCCAAAGACCGTGTGGACCACGCTCCGCCCCGCGATCGCTCCGGCAGCCAAGACCTCCTCTTTCCGGACGGCGGGCTTTTCCGGAAGCCTTTGCAGGAGCCTTCGCTGGTCGTACATCTCACCCACGGTCAGAAGCTGCATCTCCCCGCCGGAATATTCAACGAGGCACCGTCCCTGGCAGCAGGCCAGAACCGTTCCGCGGCCCTTCCGGGCGTGGTGATACGGCTTTCCGCAGGGGTCGATCTCCACGGAGCCGAACACGTCGTCAGCCTCCGATGTCTCCACGGGCAAGTCCTTCTGCAATTCCCGGATAAAGGAGGATTCCCGGTCCAAGCAGGAGAACAGGAACAGATGATCCTTGGCCCGGGTCATAGCCACATAAAAGATCCTGCGTTCCTCCTGGTACAGCTTCTGATCCTCCGGTTCCTTGGGGTCGGCCGCAGGCAGAATGCCGTCCAGCACATCCAGCAGATATACGGTGTCGTATTCCAGCCCCTTGCTGGAATGCACGGTGGACAAAAGCACGCCGGCGTCGGGCGCCGCCGGGGGCTGGGTCACCAGGTCCCGCAGGTACGCCAGGCGGTCCGTCAGCCCGTCCAGGCTGGGCTCCTGCGCCGCCAGCAGGCGGAGGATCTCAAACCGGTTGCCGTCCAGCTGCTGCCGCTCCACATAGTCCCGGTAGCGCAGCTCCTGCCAGATGCAGTCCAGGCCGCGCTGTGCCGGGTCCGTCAAAAGCCGGGGCAGCAGGCTGATCAGGCCGGTCACGCTGTCCCGCACGAATGTGGGCAGCTGCGGAAAGCGCAGCAGCTCCTGCAGAATGGGCTTTCCGGAGGCGGCGCTTTTTTCGCAGGCGAACTCCGCCTCTTTTTTGGAGATCCCGCCGCCCAGCTTATAATAGATACGCAGGAATACCTCCGCATTTTGCCCGTCGTGGGCAAAGGCGATGATATCCAGAATGTCTGTGACGATCCGGTGGGTAAAGAATGTGTCGTCCGTCTGGCGGCAGCGATAGGGTATCCCGTGCCGGTCCAGCAGGTCGATCAGCGGCAGGACACTGTCGTTGTTGCGGTACAGGACGGCGATTTGTCCGTCGGAGTGCGCCGCCGCGAGAATGAGCCACGCGTATTGGGCGGCACGGTCCGCCGCCCGGACCAGGTGCACGCCTGCGCCGGAGGCCCTGGTGGGGCGGATGGTTTTGGGTCGGCGGTCGTGGTTCCGCCGGATAAATGCATCCGCTGTCCGGAGAATCTCCGGGGTGGAGCGATAATTTTCCTCCATCAGCAGCACCCGGGCTCCGGGATAGGTGCGCTCAAATTGCATCAGCGCATCCGGATAAGCGGCACGGAAGCCGTAAATGCTCTGATCCTCGTCGCCCACCAGGAAAATATTCCCGGATTTTCGGGCCAGGAGGTTGATGATGGCATGCTGGATCCGGGATGTGTCCTGGGACTCGTCCACGCAGATATAGGGAAAAGCCTCCTGAAAATGGGCCAGCACATCGGGATACCGCTCCAGAATGGTTTTGGCATATACCATCTGGTCGTCATAATCCATCCAGCGCTGCCTGCGCAGGGCCTGGTTATACCGGCTGTACAGCTCCGGGAATTTTTCGAACCCCGTGTCCAGTTGGCTGATTTCCTCCTGGTTCAGCATCATGTTCTTTGCGTATGCAATGCATCTGCGCAGCCCTTTCGTAACGCTCTGGGTGGCATATTCACCGCTGAGCTCCCGGTACAGGTCCGAAACCAGCCTGGCAAGAGCGCCCTCATCCTCTATCAGGGGGAAGGCCTGGCCCTTTCCGTGGTCCTGGGTATAGAAGGAGATGATCTTGGAGGAGACGCCGTTGATGGTGCGGAACTGCGGAATCTGCGGGCAGTCATCCCCGAACAGCCGGGAAAAGCGCTGCTTCATTTCGCGGGTGGCCGCCCGGGTATAGGTCATGGTCAGGATCTGATCCGGGGCGATGCCGCAGCAGCACAGCATGTAGCCCAGACGGGTCACCAGTACGGTGGTCTTCCCGCTGCCGGGCACCGCCAGCAGCAGCACCGCGCCGTCTACGGCATGGACAGCTTCCGTCTGCTGCGGGTTAAGGCGCCGGGTATATTTCCGGTCAAATGCTTCTCTGTCCACGTTGTCACTCCCTCCGAGTCTGCCCAAATATCCGAAACGCTGTTCAACCGATTCTACCACAAACTGCCGGGTATTACAATCGGCGCCGCGCAAAAACGAACCCTCCGGCCCGAAGCCGGAGGGTTCGTCAGCTTGTCAAAAATCCTTTTTGACAAGCTGAAAAGCATTTTCAAAACTTTCATGAAAGTTCTGAAAATGCGGTGATTGAAAACAAAAGACACCCCTGATGGGTTTCTTTCGTAACTATCTTCCTTTCCGAAGACGGAGGCAATCCTACTTTCTTGACAGGCTCACGAACCCTCCGGCCCGAAGCCGGAGGGTTCGTTTCAGACAATATTCAGCTGCCGCAGGGCGTCCAGGAACGCCTGTGCGTCCTGCAGCGCCGTGGGCTCGTCCACATCGTACTCCGCCCGCAGCGCCGCCGCCAGATCCGCCGCATCCGCCGCCTGGGGCAGCCTGTCCCACAGCAGCTCACCGGTCTCGTTCAGAGTCACCAGGCCCTTGAGCTCCAGGGATGCATCGCCGATAGGCACCAGGATCACGTCCCCGGCGATATTGCGCTTTACCAGCTGCTTACGAATTTCCATTTTCAGCCTCCTCGATGGTCCGTCGGACCGTCTCATGGGTCATTTCACAGACATATTCCGGCTTCGTGTCGAAATGTCCGGTCTCCGTCACGCACATGGCGGCGCAGGCATGGCAAATCTCCTTCAGCCGGCAGCCCGCGCAGGCCCCCGGCAGACGGATCCGCTCCGTGGCCGCCCTGGTCCGCTCCCATGCCTGGGCAAAGCCCAGCTCCGGCACGGAAAACAGCGGCTGCGTCATCATGCCGCAGGGAGTCATGCCGCCCTGCCAGTTGATCCAGAAGGCGCTGCGCCCGGCCCGGCAGGCCACACCCTCGCCGGGTGTACCGTCGCAGACATCATCCTCCGACGGCAGGGCGAGGCCCTGCTTCATGGCCTGGGCCCGCTGCCGGAACTGCTCCGGGGTCAGCCGCAGCCGATCCCATTGGACGCTGTATTCCGCCGCCTGGCAGGCGGTGAACCGGTCGTTGCTGCCTACCAGCGCCTCGTCCCGCCGGATAGGCGGGAACATGTAGGTAGCCAGCTGCATGGGGGTGCCCAGCTCCTGGGCGATGCGATAAATTTCCGCCATATCCGCCACGTTGTACGGCGTCATGGACACGTTCAGCTTTACCTCCACGCCCAGCTCCCGCAGGGCCCGGATATTCTCCGTGACCCGGGCAAACATGGGACGGCCGCACAGCCGCTCATAGGCGGCATCGCTGGCCCCGTAGAGGGTGATGTTGAAGCGGAACGGCGGCTCGTGCCGGAAAAAGTCCAGCCAGTCCCGGTCGATAAGGGACCCGTTGCTATTCACCGACACCAACAGCCCCATTTTCTTCAGCTCCGTCAGCAAATAGCGGAAATCCTTGCGGATCAGCGGCTCGCCGCCGGTCAGCAGCAGGAACAGCATGCCCCGGCTGCGGGCCTCCTGGGCGATGGCCAGCCATTCGTCGGCAGTAAGCTCCCGGCCCCGGCGCTGCTGCTCCTCCGCCGTCAGGTGGACGTAGCACATTTTACAGTTGAAGTTGCACCGGGCCGTCAGCTCAAAATTCCCGGCCAGGGGCGTTCCGGACCGGCAGGCCCTGGCGTGCAGGTACGATGACAGCCGGGGCTCCGTGCTGCTGAATTCCATTTCAGGTCCTCCTTAATGCTTCTTCCAGCGCCCGGACGGCGCTCTCATCCGCCCGGCAGTCCAGCTGCCGGACGGGTACGTTGGTAACCAGCCGGGCCGCCAGCTCCGTCATCCGCGCGGCGGAGGCGGGGTCCCACTGGTGATAGGCGCACTGACTCAGCACCCGGGCAAAGGCCTCCTGGGGCCGGATATCCGTCACCCGGCTCTCCGGGGCCTGATGCAGCAGCACCACCGCCCGCAGCGGCGCAGTGACGTTCCGGCAGATGCCGGAGGTACCGGCATACATGACGCCGCTGACGGTCCCGGTGTCGGGCCGGACCAGGGCCCGGTCGCCATTGACGGTCTGCGCGGCCCCATAGCGCTGCCACAGGGCGGCCTGGGTGCTTTTTCCGATGCCGCTGGGGCCGGAGAACAGGATGCCCTCCCCCTGGCGGGTGACGATATAGGCGCTGTGCAGCACCAGCATCCCGGCATCCGCCAGGATGTCGAACAGCCCCGCCGACTCCAGCACCACCCGGGCCGACGCACCGGTCCGGTAGCTCTCGGCGAACACCAGGTCCGTATGGCCGGGGCGGGTCTCGGCGTAGGTGAACTGCGGCGTTCTGCCGGGAGCGCTGTAGCGCTGCAGGGTGCAGCGGGTGCTGCCGGTGTACCAGCGGTATAACGGTCCCTGGCGCAGGGCGTTCTGAGGCGGGTCGGGTACCCGGTCGCTGAAGGTCAGTCGGACGGTATGGTCCGCCGGTTCTCCCGCCCCTACCCGGAAGGGCTCGCACATAGGCGAGTCCGCGATGGGCGAATCCGCCTCCAGGACGAAGGTCATGCCGCCGAAGCGGTACAGCTTACGGGGCATAGGTCACGAAAAGCAGGCGGCTGGAGTCCTGGCTGTAGTGCCCGGCGTAGCAGGTCCGGGTCTCGCCGGGGCCCAGGTCCGTCAGCCCGGCGCGATAGGTAATGCCCCCCAGCAGCAGGTCGCCGCTGGCGTTTTTGTAGTAGACATAGACCTGGGACATGGCGGCGTCGGAGCGGTTGGTAACGGTGATGCCGTTCTGGGACGCGGCCACCTCCAGCACGTCGTCGTGCATGGAGGGCGTCTCGCTGAAGGGGGCATAGGTGGTCACGGCGGCGGTAAGCTCCGCCGGTTTCTCCGGCAGGGTCTGGCGGCTGAGCTCCAGGGCCTGGACCGTCTCCCCAGGCAGCAGGGTGGTGATGTCAAATTCGTAGCACTCCCCGCCCCGGGTGAGGGTGATGTGGGCGTACTGCACGCCGGTGGAGCCGGTGTTCTTCACGCGGATGCAAAACACGTCGGACACTGTCTCGTCGCTGCCGTCCTCCACAAACAGGCCGGCGTAGCGCCCGGTGCTGACGATCTCCAGGTCATTGCCGATGGCCACGCCGTCCAGCTTGGAGGGCTCCGGGGCCAGGCCGTACTGGTCGGGCTGGGCGGGCTGTTTTTTGCCGCACCCGGCGCACAGCAGCACCAGGGCCAGCAGCAGGGCGGCGCACTTGATGGTTCGTTTCATACATTGCTCCTTTGCAAAGAGCCCCGCCCCATGGGGGCAGGGCTCTTTCAGGGTGTTCAGTTGGGTCAGGAATTGAAGAGACGGGTCGAATCAAACGGTATGTCATAGCAAACGCTATGATCGCCGTCGCTGCCTTTGTATTTGCAGCCCTCAACTTCGTTCAAAAATACCATTCCGACACCGGGGACATCCACGCCGCATGTGTGATTGGTCGGCGTATGCGTCTTATTTCCACATGCATTGGCAGTGTTTGCGCTCAACTCGAAGCTCTCGAAGCTGACGATGGGGGATACATAGGATTTCATGGTTTCGATTGCTCCTTTCTCAGAACCACCAGTTCCACCAGGTGGTGGGCTTCACCGTCAGGGTGGCGGTGACCGCTTCGCTGGCAGTCCCTTCCGCATTCACTGCGCAGACTGCGTAGTCCGTGGTCTGGGCGGGAGCGGTGGTGGTGTAGGTGAATACGTGATAGGTAACCTTGGGAGACCACCAGCCCCAGCCGGTGCGCTGGGTGCGGGTAGTATAGCCGGTGATAGACTGACCGTCCACCGTGATGCTTTCCACGTCCGCAGATGTCTTTACTGTCAGGGTAGCCCGCTTACCGGCGCGGACCGCCCGGCCCCAATCGGCCTGGAAGGTCTCCGGGCTGAAGGTGGCCACCGGCGCGGTGAACAGAGCCCGCACCAGGCTGACGGCATTCTCCTGCTCCTGGGTATTCAGGGTGCCGAGGCTCACAGAACTCTTTGCAGAATAGGTGATCTTCAGATTGGTCAGGGACAGGATGCCATCGCCGGTGTTGGTGATGGTGAACTGCCCGCCGACAGTGGCAATCTGATAGTACATCTCCGTGGCAGTGGAAAGGCCACCCGAAACAATTTCCTTTTCATTCACATTCAGGTTAGCCGTACCCTTGGGGGCCTTGGCGCCGATCTGGATGCTGGCGATTTTGTCATTGGCCGGAATCTTGAAGGTAATGGCCTGGCCCTTCATCAGGTAGACCTCGTTGTTGGGGCCATAGTTGGCGTAGGTCGTCTTAATATCAGCTGTGGAACCGCCGTCAATAAATACTGTCTTGTCGGTTCCGTCAGGCTTGGCTGTTCCATCCACCAGAGTGTCACGAAGCTTGATGTACTGGGGATAGCCCTCGTTGTCCTTGGTGTAGTCCGCATACTCACCCATGGGATCATAGATGCGAACGGCGTCCAGCCAGAAGCTGTACTCTTTCGCTTCGGCTGTGTCAAAGAACTTGTTATAGGCTACCTTGATGACCACATTATACTCGCCGTAGTCAAGTCCGTCGACCTTCATCACGGGAATCTGATACAACGTATCGGACGCATTCTTATCCACAACCCACTCGCCGCTCTGATAGGTATAGCCATAGTAGTTGTTGACCACATAGTTGTACTGTTTGCCCGTTGCGGTATTCGTGACATCAACGAAAATCGTACCCGACTTGTTATTGGTCAGGGAGATGATGTCGAAGCCGGTGCCCTTGAAGGTGAACTGGGCGGTGGGCCAAGCGGAGGTGGTGCCATCCGTGCTCCATTTTGCGAGCATGTCTGCGGTCACGGTGACCTTGTGGGCGGTGCCCATGGAGAGCATAGAGGAGCTGTTGTAGGCATCGTCTTTGCCGTAGATGCCGCTGCTGCCCAGCTGCTCCAGGGCCTGGGTGGCAGATTTCTGCTCATCAGTCGCAGTACCCACGATGCTCCACTTTGCGTCCTTAGCCGCGCCCGTGCCGTCCGTAAAGGCGGCCAGGCTGTCCTCGTAGTACACATTGCTGGCGGGGATGATGTAGACATTCTGCACTAACTTCTTGCCTTGCGCGTCCGTCACATAGATAGGAACAGCTACTTTGGCATCCAGCGTCTTGGTCAGCGTATAGGTCACAATCCGATTGACCATATCGATCTCGCCATTGCCGTAGTTGCCCTGACGTTTCGTCACATTCGGGTCCTTTTCATCGAAAGACACTGTGAGCTCAGAAACGTTTTTAATTCCAAAATCACTAAACGGGATTTGAACCGGCAGGCCAAAGTCTACGACAAAGGTCTTACCCGCAGCCTGATTCAGGTTGTAGTACAGGCGCAAGGTTTTGCCATCCTTGGAAATGTCCGCCCGCGCATACTGATACAGGCCACTTGCATAAATGCCGTTGATTCCAGGAATTGTGGTAATGTCCTTCTTGAACTTCTGTTTCGTGCCAGCGGCATTGACAACATACGCATCATCTGACAGGTAATTCCCATCGCTCTCTTTGCTGCCATCCCACGGACCGTTGCGGCCGATTACTGCATTACCCAGCATCAGCTTGTCGGTGAACGTAGGCTCTGGGTCACCTTGATTGTACGTCATCACAATCTGATAGCTATGGAACACGTTGTTGTTGGCGTTGAGGTCAATATACTGCACGTTCAGGTTGGTTTCCTTCTCGATAGGCTCCAGATAAATCAACACCAGCTTGGCGGTATTCTTGGCAGACCAGGTGATGTTGCTTCTCTTGCCGTTGACCATGGGCGTGGTGCCGGAGGACTTGTTCCAGACCTTGGTCTCGTCATACCATTCCTTGCCGGCAGCGTTGGGCGTCTTGTTCCACTTGATAGTATCGCTGCTATACCACACGTTATCGGAGGTGTTGCTTTTGCGCGTACCGTCCGTCACCGTGATCTTGGAGATACTATAGTTGCTGTTGTTCACAGGAGCCACAATACCGATGTCACGATCAGTCCAATAATTGAAAATGGTAGTAGACTTGCTGTACATCTCACCCTCTGTAGGGGAAACTGTACCGTCGGGATAGACCACAGCGATCGTCAAAGCAACCTGGCCTTTACCGCTGGATGTGTCGGGTGTCGTGCTGCCTGTGCTATAGCCCCAGTCCTTGACATAGGTGTCGATCTCCTTGGTAACCTCCGTCTTTTGCAGGTAATATGCCACCAGCTGGTCGCCAGCTTCAAAATAGTGCCACACACCGTCTGCGGTCTTGTACTGCCAAGCGCCGCTGTGATAGCGGATGTGGGTCAGGGTGGTACCGTCTGCTGTCTCGTCATCACCGGCTTCATCGGTCTGCTGATTACTTGCATCCAGCCGCATAGCCTGCCAGTAATAGACCGTTACAGTGCCGTCAAAGAAGGAGTGGGCCGGATTGGGGGCAAGGTCGGCAAGGGCAACGCCCTCATCGGTGATCACCCCATTTGTGGAGGTGGTAATCTTCTGGTATTGATTGGCGGGTGTCTGGCTTCCATCGTAGACCTTGTTGTTGGTAATCCAGTATTCCAGGTTGATGGAGGTACCTGTCAGGGCATTATCGGGGGCTTTTTCCGTGACATGGATATTATACTTCACGTCGCCGATGACGACGAAGGTGTCGCCGACAGATTTACCAGTGAAGGTGATGGTGCTGGAGGCGGGAACGGTCTCCGTGCCAGTTTGCTCATAAATACCCGTAACCGATGCATACCCATACCAACTATAACCGACTTGTGTGACATTGTTGTTACTGTCGGTAGTAGAATAGCCGTAGTAGTAGCGGTAGTTGCTGTAATATGCATATACCGGATGGTAGTTACCGTCAACCTCGTAGAAATAGTCCGTCTTTGTCCATTTGGTGTTGCTGCCAGCAAGCTTACTGTAGCTCACGGTTGCCTCGGTATAATGCGGCTTTGTGGTTTCATCCTGACCGGTGACGGTAACGGTGGCGATGGACTCATTCTCGGTATGGTAGATGCCGGAAAGGTTCACACGCTTCACGGTGACTGTCACAGTGCCGCCGACTGCTACGTTGATGTCCTTCGTTTCAGTAGGCGCGTCGGCAGAAAGCTGATAGATGCCCATAACGGAGAAATGGGGGGCAGTAAAGGTAAAGCTGCCGTTTTCCACCACACCGGTGAGGCCATCGGTAACTGTGCCGTCCGTATTCACCACAAAGCCGCGAACACGGGAGGTGTCCCAGCCACTGGGAGTCTTGAAGCTCACGGAAGCAGCTTCTGCATAATTGCCGCTTTCCGTGGTGGGGGTGACATCATAAGCCAGGACCTTGCCCTCGGCCGCCGTGTCAATGCTGGGAGCCGCAGCTCCCTTTACGGTCAGCCCCGTCAGATCGGGCGCCGTTACGGACACACCGGTAGTCACATCTGTCTTGGTGACGTTCTTGACACCCTCCACCGGCTTAACCTTCGGCAGCGCTTTGCCAAAGGCTGCAATGGTGTCCGCCGTGTTGTTGACAACGAAGGTGTCCGTCTCGGCGCCGGGATAGTCGCACCAGATGCAGAACATAGAGCCGGTAGGATCATTGATGGTGCCGCCCTGGAAGGTCTTATAGTTAAAACCTTTGGCTTTCTCGGGGCTGCACTGCCAGTCACTCTTACCCAGGACCCAGTAATAGTCGCCGTGGGTGTTGATCAGCTTGAAACCCTTGGCGGCGAGATTAGCCGCAGGCATGGGGGTATAGCTGCTCCAGCCATTGGACCAGTAGCAGATGAGGATGTCGGTGTCGAACGTACCGCTGGAGGTGTTGCTATTGAAGTAGATGCCGTCGTTGAAGGCCATGGGGGTCATACCGGCATCCTTGATCAGCGCGGCTACGTCATTGACATAGGTCACATAGTAGCTGTACTTGCCGGTGGACTGGAGGTTGCCGAAGCCCATGGAGCCGGAGGTGAATATGTCATTGGCATATTCATCCGCGCCCATGTTGAAGAGCTTGCAGCCCTTGCCCGCAAAGTAGCTGATGTACTTTTGCAGCAGGGCCTGGGTAAAGGCCACGGCGGTGGCGTTGGTCACGTCGATGGTACGGGCGGAGCCGCTATAGGAGCAGTCCGTCCCCGTCAGAGACGTGGCAGCGGACAGGATGGCGTCCATGTGGCCCGGGGTGTTGACACAGGGAATCACGCCCATGCCCTTGGAGGCAGCGTAGGCGATGATTTCGTCCATCTCGGGCTGGGTCAGCTCATCCACGTCGAAGTTGTGATACGCCTCATTGCCGGCGTGGATGGCGGCAGACACCTGCTGGCTGCTGTACGTCGTCCCGTTTACCGTCAGGGACATGTCGTCCAGCAGGAAGCGCAGGCCATCGTTGCCCACGGCCAACTGGATATAGTTAAACCCAGCCGCCGACGCATTGTCGATGATCTGCTTGATGCTGTTGACGCTGAAATACTTGCGGCCGCAGTCCAAGAACATGATGTTGTACTTGTAGCCGGTGTCTTCCGCGTCATTCGCCTGGGCGCTGGCCGAGGTGGCGAATGCGGAGATGGGCAGCAGCCCGATCATCAGAATCACCGCCAGAATCAGCGACAGCAATCTCTTCCGCGGAGATCGTGTTTGCGTTTGGTTCATTTTGTTCATTCCTTTCCTTTGTATGTGATTTTCCATTGCCCTGTACGAGGGGCTGCGGAGACCTCCCCCGCACGTTTTCAGGCGCTCTGATTCAGAATCTATTTTAAGCCCTTCTTCGCGCTTTTGCAACAGTAAATTTGCCGATTCCGCAAGAAAATATAACCCTCCCTGCGTCATTTTCACGGCGGTGGAGCGAGAGGCGGCTTTTTTTGCATAGAGACGCGCCGTCGGGCGCATAATAAGGCCGAACGCGGAAATCTTCCAACTATTTCTTGCAGGAGGAAACCATATGGTCAAGGATTTTATCGACACTAACGACTTTTCGGCGAAGGAGCTGCTGGACATGATCCAGCTGAGCCTGTCCATCAAGGACGCCATCCGGGGCGGCTATTACCCGCCGCTGATGAAAAACAGGAACCTGGGCATGATCTTTCAGCAGTCCTCCACCCGGACCCGGGTGTCCTTTGAGACGGCCATGAGCCAGCTGGGGGGCCACGCCCAGTATCTGGGCCCCGGCATGATCCAGCTGGGCGGACACGAGACCATCGGCGACACCGGACGGGTGCTGAGCTATCTGGTGGACGTGGTCATGGCCCGGGTCATTGAGCACCGCACCATCGTGGACCTGGCGGAGGCGTGCTCCATCCCGGTGCTCAACGGCATGTCCGACTATAACCACCCCACCCAGGAGATCGGCGACCTGTGCACCATGGCGGAGAACCTGCCCCGGGGCAAGAAGCTGTCGGACTGCAAGGTGGTGTTCGTGGGCGACGGCACCCAGGTGTGCGCGTCCCTGGGCTTCATCACCACCCATCTGGGCATGAAATTCGTCCACTACGGCCCCAAGGGCCATCAGCTGACCGACGGCCATCAGGCCATCATGGAGCGCAATTGCCGGGAAAGCGGCGGCAGCTTCCTGGTCACCGACGACCGCAGCGCCGTCCGGGACGCGGACTTCATCTATACCGACGTGTGGTACGGCCTGTATGAAAACGAGATGCCCAAGGAGCAGCGGGTGGAGGTGTTCCACGACTATCAGGTGAACCGGGAGCTGATGAGCCTGGGGGCCATCGGGTGCAAGTTCCTGCACTGCCTGCCCGCCACCCGGGGTGAGGACGTCACCGACGAGGTGGCCGACTCCGCCGCCTCCCTGTGCTGGGAGCAGGCCGGCAACCGCCTGACGGCCATGCGGGGCCTGCTGGTATACTTCACCCAGTGCCGCCAGAGGCACACGGAGCTGGAGATGGCTGCCGCCCGGGAGCAGCTGGAGCGCTTTATGGCGGACCGGGGCCTGAGCTGACATGGAAAAACGCAAATTTCGGCTGGCGGATGTGGTGCTGTCCGTCATCTGCGTGGTGTTTGTGGCGGAGGCCGCCGCGCCGGTGGCGTCCATCGGCAACAGCCAGTATTTCTGGTGGCTGTTCATGATCGCGGCGTTTCTGCTGCCCTATGGGCTCATCTCCTCGGAGCTGGGCACCGCCTTTCCCGGGGACGGCGGCCTGTACGACTGGATCCACACGGCGTGGCCCGACTCCCGCTGGGGCGCCCGGGCCTCGTGGTACTACTGGATCAACTTCCCTCTGTGGATGGCATCCCTGGCGGTCATGTGTCCGGAGCTACTGGGGTATGTGTTCGGCTGGCAGCCGGGGCCGGTGTGGTCCCTGCTGATCCAGCTGGCGTTTATCTGGATCGTCACCGTGGTGGCCTTTTATCCGGTGTGCGACAGCATCATCATCCTGAACCTCAGCGCCGCCATCAAGATTCTGCTGGCGGTGACGGTGGGGGTGCTGGGCATCGTGTATGTGGCGAAAAATGGCTTTGTCAACGACATGACGGCCCGGACCTTCCTGCCGTCCTTCGACCTGGACAGTCTGTCGTATATCTCCGTCATCATCTTCAACTTTCTGGGCTTTGAGGTGGTATGCACCTATGCCGGCAGCATGGCAGACCCCCGGCGGCAGATCCCCCAGGCCATCGTTGCCGGCGGCATCGTCATTGCGGCCATTTACCTGTTTTCGGCCTTCGGCATCGGGGCCGCCGTGCCTACCCGGGACATCAGTGTGGACTCCGGCCTCATCGATGCCGTATCCCTGATGACCGGCACCGCCGGCGGCGTGCTGGTGGGTATTGTGGCCCTGCTGTTTCTGGTAACGCTGTTCGGCAACATGATCTCCTGGTCCATGGGCGTCAATTCCACCGCCGCCTATGCCGCGGAGCGGGGAGATATGCCCGCCGTGTTCGCCCGGCGGCGGAAGGACAACCAGATGCCCGTGGGCTCGGCGCTGGTCAGCGGGATCGTAGCCTCGGCGGTGTGTCTGCTGGGAGCTGCCATCCAGGCGGTGAGCCCGGATTCCTCCCTGTTCTGGAGCTTCTTCGCCCTGAACCTGGTGATGCTGCTGCTGAGCTATCTGCCGGTGTTTCCGGCGTTTCTGGCCCTGCGGCAAAGGTTCCCGGATGCGGAGCGGCCCTTCCGGGTACCGGGAGGCGACGGCTTTCTCAAATGCCTGGCCTACGTCCCCATGGCGCTCATCGCCCTGTCCATCGTATTCACCGCCGTCCCCCTGTCCACGGACCGGGAGACGCTGGCCACCATTCTGCCCATTACCGTGGGCTCCATCATCAGTGTGCTGCTGGGCGAGCTGCTCATCGCCGTCCGGCGGCGGCATCACCCCATATCAGGAGGATAACAGCTATGGCAAAACGAATCACAGGAACCACGCCCCGGCAGGACGGGTATCGCATGCCCGGGGAATTTGAGGAGCAGAGCGGCGTATGGATGCTGTGGCCCCAGCGGCCCGATAACTGGCGCGGCGGAGCCAAGCCCGCCCAGCAGGCATTCATTGACGTAGCCCGGGCCATCGCCCGGTTTGAGCCGGTGACGGTATGCGTGAATCCCGACCAGTTTCAGAATGCCCGGGCCCGCCTGCCGGAGGACGTGCGGGTGGTGGAGATGACCAGCAACGACGCCTGGGTCCGGGACTGCGGCCCTACCTTTGTGAAAAACGACCAGGGCGGTCTGCGGGCAGTGGACTGGACATTCAACGCCTGGGGCGGCCTGTACGACGGGCTGTACTTTCCCTGGGATCAGGACGACCTGGTGGCCCGGAAGATCTGCGAGCTGGAGGGGGTGGACAGCTACCGCACCGACGATTTTGTGCTGGAGGGCGGGTCCATCCATGTGGACGGTCAGGGCACTGTGCTGACCACGGAGATGTGCCTGCTGTCCCCGGGACGGAACCCGGAGCTGAGCCGCCGGGATATTGAAGAAAAGCTCTGCGGCTATCTGGGGTGCGAGAAGGTCATCTGGCTGCGGGACGGTATCGACCCCGATGAGACCAACGGCCATATTGATGACGTGGCCTGCTTCGTGGCCCCGGGAGAGGTGGCGTGCATCTGGACCGAGGACCCGGAGAACCCCTTCTATCAGGCGGCCCAGGACGCCTTCCGCGCCCTGAGCCAGGCCACCGATGCCAAGGGCCGCCGCCTGACGGTGCACAAGCTGTGCCTGACGAAAAAGCCCTGCTATCTGGAGGGGGCGGAGACCATCGACGCCGTGGAGGGCACCGCCCCCCGGGAAAACGGCGAGGTCAGCATCGCCTCGTATATGAACTTTCTCATCGTCAACGGGGCCGTTATCGCCCCCCAGTACGGTGACGAAAACGACCGGCTGGCCATCCAGCAGCTGCAGCAGATGTTCCCGGACCGCCAGATCGTGGGGGTCCAGACCCGGGAGATCGCCTTCGGCGGCGGCAACATCCACTGCATCACCCAGCAGCAGCCCAAGGCGTAACGCCGCCCAGGCGGCATAAACTTGCTCCCCCATGCGGACGGCAGCGTCCTGCATGGGGGAGTACATTTCTTTTTGCAGCGGGGTTCTATGCGTGGTATTCCGGGCCTCTGCCCTGGTAGATATCCTGCATTTCCCGGTCGATCTCGCTGATGGCGTCGGAGCACAGGCGCAGGCGCGCCGCGTCGTCAGGGGAAAAGTCCCGCTGCGACTTATAGCGCAGCTCATGCTCCAGGCTGGCCCACATGTCCATGGCAATGGTACGCAGCTGGATCTCCACCGGCAGGTGCAGCATTCCCTCAGAGATCACGATGGGCACATCGCAGATCAGGTGCAGGCTTCGGTAGCCGGACTCCTTGGGCTGCTGGATGTAGTCCACCTCCCGGATGATCTTGAAATTCTCATTGCGGGCCAGCAGACTGCGGAGATAGTAGATATCGTCCAGATAGTTGCAGATAACCCGGACGCCGGCTACGTCCTGGATGTGGGCATAGATATTGTCGATGGTGACCTCAAACCCCCGGCGCTTCAGCTTTTCCACGATGCTGTCCACGGTTTTGATGCGGTACTCGATATGGTGGATGGGAGAGTGGTCGTACAGGCTGGCAAATTCCTCGTCCAGGATCTCCAGCTGGGTGACGGCGACCTTCAGAGCGCTGCGATACAGGTGATTCACCCGTACCATGCCCTGGGCCAGCTCCTGCTGCTCCGGCGTGCCCCCCTGGGGAATGTGGATATCCTTCAGCCGGATGGTGCCGCTCTTCTCGATCATCATGAAAAAGATGCGCCTCCTTGTTCTCGTTTGATCCTTTGTTATGATTATAACATAGACCTATGACAGGAGTGTGAATAAAAAGCAAAATCTGCCGTAGAAAAATCCCGTCATTTTTCGTCATTTCGCCAAAGTCTGCCGTTTGCGCCGGGAGCCCTTTTGTGGTATCATAGGAAAAGCGAAAAAAAGGGGGGACGGCGCATGCATATTCGTGAGCATCTGCGCACGGTGGGCCGCCACCGGCGGCTGGTGCGGCATTACTGCCTGCGGCTGGGGCTGGTGTGGCAGGGACTGACCCACGATCTGAGCAAATACAGCCCCACGGAGTTCTGGCGCAGCGCCAAATATTACCAGGGATACCGCAGTCCCAACGACCAGGAGCGCCTGGAAAACGGCGTGAGCCTGTCGTGGCTGCATCATAAGGGCCGCAACCGCCATCACTTTGAGTACTGGATCGACTACTGCCTGCGGCCGGACGGCAGCGTATATATGGGCGGGTGTAAAATGCCCAAGCGCTATGTGGCGGAGATGTTCTGCGACCGCATCGCTGCCTGCCGGGTGTACCAAGGGGAAAAATATACCGATGCATCGCCCTATGACTATTACCAGGGCTCCAAGGGGCACATTCTCATCAACCAGGAGACCAGCGACCTGCTGGACCGGTGGCTGCTGCTGCTGAAGAAGCAGGGCGAGGATGCGGCCTTCCCGCAGATCCGCCGGGAGCTGAAGGACCCGGCGTATTGAGCTGCGGAGCAAGTCAAGCCATGATCCCCGCGTCCTGCACCGGCAACGTTGCTCTGGCCGCAAGTACAGAGACACCGAAAGCCCATATGCTCCCGCCGGCAGAGGGCTGCACCGGCACATAAAAAACTGCCGTAGAGGGCAATTACCTCTGCGGCAGTTTTTTCAGGTCGAACACATTCTTAAACTAAAAAATCAAACCTCTGTGTTTTGTTGGACAAGAAGCGTATGAATAGTATTTTGCTACGGAGTATGAGTAGAATCTCACCTCCTATGTCACCGTGTCCTGCGAGGGACTGACGGACGGCAAGGCCTATCTGAGCGTGGAAGTGCCCGATAGCCACTATGTCCAGCATGCTATGCTTCGCACCATTTTTACGTTCTCCTAATAGGCACAATATGATTTAGTACTTGTTCTTAAATAAGAGGTTGTACCAGAAAATAACAAAGGCAATGAGTAAGAATTGTATCATAGATCGTTATGCTCCTCAGTTAGAATTAACTCGCCACGACCATTCTTAGCAATCCCCGCCCACTCTAAAATTGCAGCCATTA
>UMHK01047370.1_pt1 | contig 50263 bp, 42 predicted proteins | sample 1965521 | NCBI WGS metagenome assembly UMHK01 (sample SAMEA4836097, study PRJEB28245) | human gut metagenome | biome: gut microbiome; material: fecal sample | place: Denmark | collected 2008
CCGTTTTAAGTTAATGACATTGGACAAGCTGTCCCCCTTAACAGAGGTATTGATTAGATCGTATGAAAATCTAAGAGAAATCAGTAAATGCTGTTCGCCATTCTAAAAAACAAAAAACTTCAAACAAACTGTAATCTAAGAAATTATTCATAAGCAATTCGGACAACGCAACCCCCGGCGAACAGCACACAGGCAAAGAGCAAAGCGATTTTGCCGAACCGTACGCAATTGGTTTCCCAAAGGCACAGATGCACTACCCCCGTTTCAATACTCTCCGAACCGTAGAAACCAAATCTCTGAAGTTATACAGAACGGTGAATACCAGCAGAACGCCATCAATCAAATGCCAAGCTGGCGGTGTTTGAATGGTGACAAACGTCATCGCAAACATCAGAATCAAGTTCAGTACAAAACGAGTGTGGTCGATATAGAACGGCACATATCGTTTGGTATCAACAACACGAATCAGATAGCTGACCAGATAGCTGACAAAGGTTGCAAAACCTGCACCGGAAATACCCAATGCACCAATCAACAGCCAGTTCAGAATCAGGTTGACAATCGCAGCAACCAAACTTGTCCAAAACGAGTGGGAGGTATGCTGAGAAGCCGCATAAATACTGCTGAAGAACTGATTCAAACACATCATAAAGACGGAAATAATCAGAATCGGCGTATATCGGTAGGCATCCGCATATTCTGTGTAAGTGCTGGTACTAATCAGCAAGTCGGAAAACGGACGGACAAACACAATCAAAACCGAGCTGGCAATGACGAGAAACGACTCATAAGCAGAGAAAACTTGTTTGTAGAAGTGGCCGCGGTTTGCGGAGTCGTTTTCCAAGATGGCGGACATGTTCCACGCCTGATAGAATACTGTGGAAACAGTAGAAATCAGGTTCGGCAATTTGGAGGCAATGCCGTAGATACCGGCGGCAGTATCGCCAACCAAATTCGGAGGTCCATCCATATACCGCAGAAACAGCCGGTCAGAAAATCCTGTTACCAGCCACAGCAGCGTGGTTGGAATCAGCGGAATGGAAAAGCGAATCATCAGCCTTGTCATTTTCGGGCTGATGTATTTTCGATGGAGATATTTCCGAAGGTCTGCAATCCACCATAAGAAGACGGCAGATAAAAAGTCGGAGCAAATGACAGAGAGCAGGAAGCCCGTGATGCCCATATTCAGTAGGGCAATGAAAATGACATTGAAGATAAATAGCGTAATCGTGGCAAGAATGCCATCAAATGCAAATAGCGTGACCATGCCCCTCGCTCGCACAAACTGCGAATGAATGGAACGCAGCGAGGACATAAACACATAGAGCATTAAAAGCCATAGATAGCCGCTTGTATAGGGCAATAGTTGCATGAGCGGCGATAGGGCAAGCATGACACAGACACCCAAACCAAGTACTAGATAAGAGGATGTGAAAATTTTCCCCTTGTCATAATTTCGGGTCAGTCCATATCGTAGAATCGCATCTGTGATGGAAAACGTAACAATTGGAATTAAAAAGTTTGCAGTTTGTTCGAGCAGTTCTTTGGTGCTGATGTCTGCCGGATTGATGTTGGCAGTGTAGAGTTTTGTCAGAAACAGCGTTAAGATTTTAGAGCCGAACGAACCAATTGCAAAAATCATGGTGTTGGCGGCGAGCCGTTTGTATTGATTCATAGCATCTCCTCTTGGTGTGATAAATTTCGTTCTGCGGCTAGGCAGCTAGAGAAATCGTTGCGACTGCTCGCAGCAGAACTACGCAGTTGCAGGAACTGCATGCACAGTTCTATTATACCATAAAAAAAAGAAAAAGAAAACGCTTTTTTCAAAAAGAACCAGATTTTTTTACGGATATTTCTGTGAAAATTGCATAAGAATAGAATTGCTGTTTTGTACATTCCTACAAAAGTAAAAAAATAAAAAATTTTTTTGCAGATTTTGCAACTTTTCCTGCCGCAAAATTGTATCTATAGTGAAGGGATTTTTTGCGGCAGGTCTTGCCGTGTGAACAAGCAGTATGCGGTTCTGTTGCTCCTCTAAGCCGTGAGAAAGGGCGGTGTGATGGGGGATTGCACTGTGCGGTACGAGGAACCAGTCCGGAAAGGACAGACCATCGGGAAAAATGGTCTGGGGCTGGCAAAACAGAAACATATCACTTGTGTTTTTTGGCAAAAATGATGCGGATTGCAGATTCTCCCCGATGCTGTGTCCGCATTTTTTGTTTTTCCTGTAAAAAGACAAATACAGATGAAAAAATCGAAATTCGCTCAATATTTAACATTTTATGAGTTGTTCAAAATTGATTCATATTGTGCTGTAGCAATCAAATGGGAATCGTGGTATAATGAAAGGAGAAATGCAGAGAAAACAAGTCTTGATTGTTCGCAATTGGGACGAGTAGGGAGGGAATGACCATGCAAAGCGTCAACCCGCTGGATGAGGCTGCGTTTACGGAACTCTATGTGCAGCATGTTGACGCTGTTTATCGCATTTGCTACAGCTTTTTAAAAAATCGTACCGATGCTGAAGATGCTGTTCAGGAAACATTCCTGCGGTTGATGCAATCGCAAAAACCATTGGAAAACGATGCTCATTTAAGAGGCTGGTTAGTGGTAACTGCTTCCAACGTCTGCAAAAATATGCGGCACAGCTGGCTATGGCAAAAACGACAGGAAGTAGAAGATTGGGAAGAAGTTTTAAAATCCGACAACCAAACGCCGGAAGAAACTGCAGTTTTGAAAGCCCTCATGCAGCTGCCGGAAAAATATAAAACAGTTCTATATCTCTATTATTATGAAGAGTATTCCTGCAAGGAAATTGCAGAAATGATGCAAAAAAAAGAATCCACAGTGCGTTCGCTCCTCAAGCGAGGCAGAGAAGCACTCCAAAAAAAGATCGGAGGTGACGGATATGCAACAGGACTGGAAAGCCATTTGGGACAATCTCAATCCGGATGAAGCGGCGAAAGAACGGATGAAGCAAGCAATCTTGCAAAAAATGCAGGCAGAAACGCCGCAAACAGCATCCAAAAAACCACCGTTCTTCTTACAGCGATGTTCGTTTGGAACATTTGCCCGTGCCGCTGCACTGTGCTGTATGACCGTTACGGTTGCGTTGGCAGGGCTGCACCTCACTGACCGCCGGACAGCAGAATTATTGCCAGAACCATCCGTCAGCGAACAGCCGGCAGAAACCACCACACCGCACACTTTGCCGGCACAGACAACGGCGACGTTACAGATGCAAACTACAACAAAAACACAAACACAAACTGCCCTGCAAACAACGGCTACAGCCAAGCAGACGGTTACCAGTCTGGTAATGACGGAACAAACAGTTGCATCATCAGCGGCAGCCATAGAAAAACCAGATGCCGGAATCAAAGAACCGTCAAAAGAACCGATTCAGACAGAGCCAATTTGTACCGAACCAGAACCCGTTCTCACAACAACAGCTGTGGAAACAAGTGCAATCGAAGCACCAGAAACCACGACCACCACAATATTCCGTGGAGTTGAAACCTATGGTTCGCTCTTTGATTTTCAGTATGCCCGTTGGAATGGCGTGCATTACCAAACCGATTATGCAACGGTTTCGTATGAGGACTTAGACGACCTCGCCGGATTTTCGGTTGCGATTCAGTCAGAAAGTGACCGTGTTTATACGATTCTGGTTTATCCGTTAAAGGGGTATTCCATTCAGGATTGTATTGCCGTACAGTACGCCGGCGATTCAGATTATTTCTATTTTTATGCGATTTCCTAAGTATTTCGAATCGACACTGGATAAAATGACATGATTTTTTGCAGAAATCAGGAATAAGAGGTAGGAAAAACGATGAGTACACCAAATTGGATTATGGTGACGGTAAAGACACCGCAGACAGCGGGGGATTCCTATATGGCAAACATCATGAAGAATCACCTGAAAGAACAGAATTGTTCCTTCCATTCAGAAGAACAATCTGCTGCTCTTTGGCTGGTTTGCCGGCAGGTATCACCGCAGCGGTATGATTTTTCAATTTCGGATTCCGATTCGGTTTGGACAAAAGAAGCCGTGATGGAACTTTGCAGCACATTGCTGCAATGTCCGGAAGTCGATAATGTACTAGTTGGGCAAGTGCCCTCTCATCAGCAGGATGTGAAGGTAACAGTTTCTCCAATGGTTACATTTTTGCATACCGTCAAAAATTACTTACAGCCGCAGCGAATCAGTATGGTTCTTCGGCGGCTGCGTTCAAATCGCTAATTGACTATTGGTTCATTGGAAAGAGAGAAGCAGAATCGTGCAAGCGGTTCTGTTTCTCTTTTTTTCAAAAATGACAGATTTTGACGGGTTTTTCATTGTGAGAAGATGGTGAAAATTTCGGAAATGCTTGACACTGCCCCCCTGCTTTGTTATAATAGTCTTGTTATTTTGGAAAGACCGACAGGTGGTGAATCCCATATGTGCCAAAAAAAGAAAGCATTTGTGGAAAATCGTGACCAATATCGTGGTGTTTTCTCCTTTTGCTCGATTGGCGTTTTACTGGCAGCCTTGACGGGCTGCTTCGCATTTATTTGGTATCGTTTTTATAGTGATTTTTTGTTGCTGCCATTTTATCGGCGTGGCAACTGGGTCATGATTTTGTTATATGCCGTCCTAGTATTGTTATTTGGGAAGGCATTTGGTGGGCTGAAAGTGGGCTATTTAAAGCGAAGCGATTCGTTTTATAGTCAGATGCTTTCCATGTTTTGCGTGAATTTGGTGACATATTTACAAGTCAGCCTCATCAGCCGACATTTTGCAAGGCTCTTGCCGTTTGTGATTTTAATGGGCATCGACTTGATTATCCTGCTGCTGTGGATTTTTTTCTGCAATAAGCTTTATTTTCAACTTTACCCTCCAAGGCGGTTAGTTGTCGTCTATGGCGACCGAGCAGCCGCAGAACTGGTATTGAAAATGAGCCAGCGAGTGGAAAAATATATGATTTGTGCTTGTGTGGATAGCCATCAGGAAAAATCCGCCATTGTGGAAACGATTGCAAACTATGAAGGCGTGATTCTCTGCGATGTGCCAGGGCAGCTGCGAAACGATCTTTTGAAATACTGTTTCTCTCGGCAGATGCGAACTTACATTGTTCCGAAGATTTCAGATATCATCATCCGAGGCGGCGAAGAGATTCGCTTGTTTGATACGCCGTTGGTGCTCTGTCGAAACAGTGGCTTGCGGCTGGAACAGCGGTTTGTAAAGCGGCTGTTTGATTTGGCATTTTCGCTGATTTTAGCAGTGCCGGTACTGCTGGTGAGTATTGGGGTCTGTATCGCCATTAAATTGGATGATGGCGGGCCGGTGCTCTATCGGCAGAAACGCTTGACGTACAACGGGAAACCGTTCTATGTTTATAAATTTCGCAGCATGGTCTGCAATGCCGAAGAACATGGTCCACAGCTGGCAAAAAGCGAAGATGACCGCATTACCCGTGTGGGCAGAGTGCTCCGAAAATGTCGGTTGGACGAGCTGCCGCAGCTCTGGAATATCTTCAAGGGTGATATGGCAGTCGTTGGGCCAAGACCAGAACGTCCGGAACTGGCAGAAAAATACGAAGAAGAGATGCCGGAATTTGCATTTCGTCTGCGAGTAAAGGCAGGTTTGACGGGATATGCACAAGTTATCGGGCTGTATGATACAACCCCATACGACAAGTTGAAAATGGACTTGATGTATATTGAAAAATATTCCCTGCTGCTGGATTTGCAGATTTTGCTAATGACCATTAAGACGGCACTTTTTCCGGGAGAGTCGAACGAGGAACTGCATGAGCAGACTCACATTCCCGTACAAAAACATGTGGCAGAACCGGAGGCAGCTGCTTCCGAGGAAAAAAAGGAGAACAAATCATCATGAAATTGACTGCTGTTATTATGGCAGGTGGACGGGGCGAACGCTTCTGGCCACGCAGCCGCACGGCAAAACCAAAACAATTCCTTTCCCTGACAGCGGACAAGGAAACCATGCTGCAAAAGACGGTCAACCGTCTGAAACCCTTGCTGGAGATGGATGCCATTTATGTAGTCACCAATCAGCGGTATGCTGCCCTTGTGCAGGAACAGCTGCCGGAACTGCCAGCAGAAAACATTCTGCCCGAACCATGCAGCCGCAATACAGCTCCCTGTATTGGACTGGCGGCAGCGGTGATTCAGAAACGCTGCGGGGAAGCCATGATGCTGGTATTGCCGTCTGACCATTTGATTCGTTATGAATCCCTGTATGTAGATACCTTGCGGCAGGCAATCGCCGTTGCAGAGCAGGGCGAGCGGCTCGTTACCATTGGCATTCCGCCAACGTATCCGGAAACGGGTTATGGTTATATTCGCTTTGCGAACCGTTCAGAATCCCATATGCCGGGCGTTTATCCAGTGGAGAAGTTTGTAGAAAAGCCGGATTTGGACACCGCAAAGGAATATTTGGCAGCTCATTGCTACCTCTGGAACAGTGGGATGTTTGTCTGGAAGAGCAGCACCATTCTGCACAATCTGGAGCAGTTCTTGCCGACGGTTTACGCTGGCTCGATGGAGATTGCCGCAGCAGATGGAACAGATGCCTTTTCAGACACCTTGGAACGGGTCTATGAGGGATTCCCGAGCGAATCTGTAGACTATGGCATCATGGAAAAGGCAGACCAGATTTTCACCGTGCCGGGCAGCTTTGGCTGGGATGATGTTGGAAACTGGCTGGCGATGGAACGCATCAATAAGACGAACGATTATGGAAACTATATTGAGGGCGATGTCATCACCGTCAACACGCAGAGAAGCATTATTTGCGGACAGAAAAAACTGATTGCAGCCGTTGGGGTGGAAAATCTGATTGTGATTGATACCGAAGATGCAACCTTGATTTGTGCAAAGGACAGCACGCAAGACGTGAAAAAGGTCATTGAAAACCTGCGAATTTGCAATCGGGACGCATTGTTATAAAGACAACCAAGAATAAATAGATGGTAAAAAGGTAGAAGTAGGAGGAAATAAAAACAATGAGCAAACATGCATTGATTACCGGAATTACGGGACAGGATGGTTCTTATTTGGCAGAATTGCTGCTGGAAAAGGGCTATGAAGTATATGGACTGATGCGGAGAAAGAGTGTCGTTGATTACGGCAACGTCGACCACATCAAGGAAAAAATTCATTTCATCTATGCCGACATGACCGATGAAATTTCTCTGATTCGTGCGATGCAGATTTCACAGGCAGATGAAGTTTACAATCTGGCAGCACAGTCTTTTGTTGCGACCAGCTGGGAACAGCCGATGGCAACCGCTGAAATTGACGCACTGGGCGTTACAAAGATGCTGGAAGCAATCAAATTTGTAAAACCGTCTTGCCGGTTCTATCAGGCATCCACTTCTGAAATGTTCGGTCTGGTGCAGGAAATGCCGCAGACGGAAAAAACTCCGTTCTATCCGAGAAGCCCGTACGGCGTTGCAAAGCTGTATGGTCACTGGATTACCAAGAACTATCGGGAGAGCTTCAACCTGTTTGCCTGCTCCGGTATCCTGTTCAACCATGAATCGGAACGCAGAGGGCTGGAATTTGTCACCAGAAAGATTACCACCGCAGCTGCTCGGATTTCTCTGGGCTTGCAGGATCATGTAGAACTGGGCAATCTGGATGCAAAACGAGACTGGGGTCACTCTAAGGACTATGTTCGTGCAATGTGGCTGATGCTTCAGCAGGATGCACCGGATGATTATGTCATTGCAACCAATGAAACCCGTACCGTTCGGGAATTCGTTGAGATTGCGTTTGCTCATGTGGGCATTGAAATTGCATGGCAGGGCAGCGGTACAGATGAAATCGGTGTGGATCGCAAGACAGGCAAGACCGTTGTCACCATCAATCCGCAGTTCTTCCGTCCGGCAGAAGTACAGGTCTTGTTGGGCAATCCGGCAAAGGCAGAAGAAAAGCTCGGCTGGAAGCGGGAAATTTCGTTCAAGGAACTGGTAGAACGGATGGTTCGCCACGACTTGGAACTGGCAAAAAAAGAAGTACAGTAAATCAATTTTGCAGAAAAAGGAGGGAACGGCATGCGGATTGCCTTGGATGCACTGCCATTGGTCAGCAGTCGCATGACTGGAATTGGATACTGTGAAGCCGGGCAGGTACAAGCGATGATGATGCTGCATCCGGAAGAGCAGTATGTCCTACAGTTTTTTGACAAAGGCGATGGGGCAGAAAAACGGAAACGGCTGTATTATTACGAGCAGCAGCGAAATGTCAGCGTTCGACAGGGGCATTTTTCCGGTTATCTGTACCGCCTGATGACCACGGCAATTCCGCTGCCGTACCGTGCATTTTTTGGAAAAGATGCAGATATTACGCATTTTTTCAATTATATCATTCCGCCGGGGGTTGCTGGAAAGCGAATTGTAACCGTACATGATATGGTTTATAAGACGTTTCCGGAAACCGTACGGGGACGGACACGCTTCATGTTGGAATCCGGCTTGCAGCGTTCGCTGCATCGGGCAGATTTGATTGTGACCGACTCGGAATTTTCTAAAACGGAAATCATCCGGTATTTTCCGGCAACCGAAGAACGGATTCGAGTTGTGCCCTGTGGTGTGGATAAGCTGCGGTTTTCTCCGATGCCGCCGGCAGCCGCTCCGGCAATTGAAGAACTGAAACGGCGGATGCACTTACAGGCGAATTATTTTCTCTATCTGGGAACATTAGAGCCTCGAAAAAACTTAGATCGCCTGATTCGGGCATATGCCCTCTTAAAGCAGCAGCATCCGGATGCACCGCAGCTGGTACTAGCTGGCGGTTATGGCTGGCGGAATAATCACATTTATCAGCTGGTGCAGACGCTGCATTTAGAGGACGATGTGTTATTTACCGAATATGTACCAGAAGAAGATGTGCAGCCGCTGTTGTGCGGAGCAATGGCGTTTGTATTCCCCTCTGTTTATGAGGGCTTTGGTATGCCGCCGCTGGAAGCAATGGCATGCGGAACGCCAGTCTTGACAACACGGGCAGCCTCCCTGCCGGAAGTGGTAGGCGATGCTGCTGTGATTGTTGACCCACACCATACCGAGGACATTGCACAGGGACTGGAGAAGCTATTCTTAGATGCAGCATTGCGGGAGCGACTGCAAAAAGAGGGCTTGCGGCGAGCAGCAATGTTTTCATGGGAAAACGCAGCCGCTGCCCTGTATGATGTTTATCAGGAGGCACTGACACGATGAGCAGACCGCTTCGGATTTTACTGGTAAACAAAGCTTATCCGCCGCATATTGGCGGCATTGAAACGCTGGTGCGGCAGTATGCACGCTGTTTTCAGACGCAGTTTTCCGCAGAGGTGCAGGTTTTGGTCTGTCAGGAAAAGGGCAAAACAGCACGGGAAACCATCGAGGGTGTTCCGGTGCTGCGAGCCGGAAGTATTGGGACATATTTTTCCTGTCCGCTTTCCGGTTCGTTTCTTCGCTATTTTCGGAAGTATGCCAAACAAGCGGATGTGGTGATGATTCATATGCCGTTTCCTTTGGCGGATTTGGCATGTTTGCTCTCTGGCTATCGGGGACGGGTCGTGCTGGCATGGCATAGCGATGTCATCAAGCAGAAGACCTTGCTGCGGTTTTACGCACCGCTGCTGCGGTGGTTGCTCCGGCGAGCAGATTGTATTTTAACCGCAACACAGGGACATATTGACAGTTCTGCATTTCTTCCGGCAGTTCGGGAAAAATGCAAGGTGATTCCCTATGGCATTGACCTTGCAGCCTATCGGGCAGCCCCAGCATATCCGGTTTTACAACCGCATTCCAATCACCCGAAAGCCGTCAAGGCGTTGTTTGTAGGGCGGCTGGTCTACTATAAGGGCGTAACGGTTTTGCTGAGAGCAATGCAGCAGGTACAGAATTGTGAATTGTTTCTGATTGGCAGCGGAAAGCTACAGGATACCTTGCAGCAGATGGCAGAAGGTATGGACACGGTGCATTTTCTCGGCAGCCTATCCGATGCAGATTTACGGGCAGCCTTGCAGGAATGTGATTTTCTGGTGCTGCCGTCTGTGGCAAACAGCGAAGCATTCGGACTGGTGCAATTGGAAGCGATGGTTTACGGAAAGCCTGTCATCAATACCGCTTTGCCGACCGGTGTGCCACATGTCAGCTTAGATGGAGAAACAGGACTGACTGTTCCGCCAGAATCGGAAACCGCTCTGGCAAAGGCGATGCAAACGCTGGTATCGGATGCGGATTTGCGGAGAAGATACGGAGCAGCTGCAAAGAAACGAGTCGAAACGGTTTTTGCGGAAGATGTGGTCATGCAGCAGGTTTATGATGTGCTGAAAGATTCTATTTTATAGCAAATATAAATATAAAAATTGCAATATCATTCAAAAGAAAGGGAAATGATTATGAAAGCAATGCTGATTGGCGGTGCTGGATTTGTTGGAAAACATCTTGCAATCCATCTCGCAAATACTTATGGCTGGGAGATTGTCATTACAGGGCTGCCGGAAGAACGGGAAGCAATCGAACGCAGCAGCTTAGGACGCTTTGTTCCGGTGAATATCTTAGAAAAGGGACAGATTCAGGCAGTATTGGAGCAGGAACGGCCGCATTATATTTTCCATCTGGCAGCACAGAGTTCCGTTGCTCGTTCTTGGAAGAATCCGCAGGCAACCATTGATGTGAATATCAAGGGCTGTGCGAACTTGCTGGATGCGATTCGTTCCATAGAAATTTATGACCCAAAGATATTATTGATTGGTTCGGGCGATGAATATGGCAGATTGCCGGATGGCATTCGAGTGGTTTCAGAAACAACGCTGCCGTGTCCGGGCAATCCATATGCCATGACAAAGGCTGCACAGACGATGTTAGGGCAGGTTTATGCCCATGCTTACCGGATGCATATTGTTCTGGCAAGACCGTTCAATCACATTGGGCCAGGACAGATGGCAGGCTTCGTTGTATCGGACTTCTGCAAGCAGGTTGCAGAGATTTTGAACGGTGCAGAGCCAGTGGTACGGGTTGGCAATCTGACTGCTTCTCGGGACTTTACGGATGTTCGGGACGTGGTACGGGCATATGGTTTGCTGATTCAGCATGGCGTACCGGGTGAAATCTACAACATTGGTTCGGGAACAGCTGTTTCCATTCAATCGCTGTTGGATGAAATCATCCGGCAGAGTGGCATTTCTATTTCAGTACAGCATGACCCACAGAAATTCCGTCCGGTAGATTATCCAAGCATTGCAGCAGATATTTCAAAGTTGCAGCGAGCAATTGACTGGAAGCCGGAAATTTCGCTGGAGCGTACCATTGCAGATACACTGACAGACTGGCAGATTCGGTTGAAGAACAACGTCAATTGATGGAAAAAGGGGTTCAACATGGAGGAACACACGGAGCAAAAGCGGGTTATGGCAGATACATATATGGAAGAAGTATGGGAACAGCAAGCAGTCAAAAACTGGTCGAAGCCGATGCACAATTTTGGGGTACGACAGAATGCATTTAATCAGAGTGCTGACCAGCGGATTCGGGCATTGGAATCAGAAAATTTACAGCTGCGGACACAGATTCGGACACTGATGCAGCAGACCGAGGAGCTTTCTCAAATTGCCCAGCGGCAGAAAGAACGGCTGCGGCAGGAAGAGCAGCGAAATCGGGAGATTTTCGGACGTGTTGCAGCAATGCTGGATCGGATGCGGAATGATTTGGATCGTGTGCGGCTTTCTACCCAGTTGAACAGCAATGCCATTGACCGGCTGATGCTGGAGGATGAAGCAGAACCAGAGGCAGTGGAAGAGCCTTTGACCACGATGGAAGAACCAGCAGAAGAAGTACTGGAAACGCTAGAGGAAGCAGAAACAGTAGAAACCGTTGCAGCAGTGGAATCCATTGAACCAGAAGCAGAACCGGAGCAGGTGACAGAATCTATAGACGAGCCTGTTGCACCGGAAACAACGATTGAACCGAAAGACAGCTATGTAGAATGAGATTGCAGGAGATTTTCCAGATATTCTTGAACTGCAAGTGATGATATCGATATTAAGATAGAAAAAACCGCTCTCGGTATGGAATTGTACCGAGAGCGGTTTTCTTTTTTTGATCTAACAGGCAATTGAGAAATTAAGAATAGTCTACCAAATCAAATGCAGTGATTTTGCCGTTCTCAATGTAGAACGAATATGCTTTCTGCCCATTGGAAACCGTATCATAGATGGAAACCACATAAGTGCTGGCAGTTTCTGCCTCTGGAACAATGTCAATATTGAATTGTGCCTCCAAGTCTGCAACGGAACTGCCAATGCCGACAACGCCAACTCGAATATCAGATGGTGCACCTTCATAGACTTCTACTTCAAAGATATTGCAAGCCTGTGCATCGGTCGGGGAAGTGGACATATTTTCCAGCCCAAGGGTCAGCGTAGCATCCGAATTGGAATACCAATTGTAATCCTGTGATTCAATGGTTGGGTCAACGGAACAGTCCACCAGCTTAATCAAATCCATGTTGTTTTCATAGAATCGGAACAGCTTTCCGCCGTTGTAGGTAATGGCAGCAATGGAAAGATCTGCATCAATCCGCTGTTCGTTGTCAGAAGAATCGGTTGTGTCTGTGGTGTCTGTTTCGACACCGTCTTCTACCGGTCTATCACTATCTGCTGGCAAGGTGGTAATGTCGGAATCAGAACTCTGTGTATTCAAATCATCTCCGCCATTGATTTCATCATAAATGGAATCGGCAAAGTTGTCCGCATCCTGAATGCCCAGTGCAGTCGCAATCTTTTTCAGGCAGTCCTTTGTCTGTGTGCCATCGCCAAAGTAAGCGTCCTTTGTAGCATCATCGGACAAGTCCAAAGAATCCGATGGAATATTCAGTGCCAAGTCGTTACCCTTGTCGGTGCTTAGCGTGCAGGAGATGGTTGCATAGTTAGTGCCGCCAACTGCCCAGTCAACGGAGAATGTCTGTGACTTTCCATCTGAATCCAGACTCAAGGTGAACAGATTTGGTTCATCCTCTGTGGAAGCGGTCAGACTGCCGGAGCAGTATCCCCGTTCGTCATCAACAATCTTGAAATCTTCCAGATCCAGCAGAACAGAATTTTCTTCCAGAGCAACCGTGATTGTGCCGCTGTAGGTATCCTTAGAACCTTCAGACAGAACCCCGCTGACGTTCAGCCCGTTGACATCGAAATAAACGCCAATTTGCTTGCCATCTTTTCCGGCATAGCATTCCAACAAAGAGGAATCAGCGTTGTCGGGATCTGCAATGCGGCAGCCACGAATCGTTCCGGTTGGGTCAACGTAGAGGGTGACAGTTGCCGATTCTGTAACGGTGGTGTCGTTCCAGTTGTCCAGAGCTTCTTGCAGGTTGGATTGAAATTCGTCTTCTGTCATCAAATCTGATGCAGCGAAATAGTGCGAGATGGTACTGTCTTCTTTCACTTCTTCGAGTAATTCCTTGACAACGGTTTTCAGTTCATCGCCCTGATAGGTTGCTTCAAGGGCAGTGTAAGAAAATGTTGTGTCTGCAATGTTTAGTTCCTGATTTTTCAGCAGGGCAATGGTCGCATCGCTGTCAGCAATAATTTCACCGTACCGCTGGAACATATTGTTCAGGTCAGAGGGAGAAATGCGGTCTTCGAGGACTTCCGGTGTCAGGAACAGAGAAGAGGAATTCAGTGCGGAGGAGTCGATAGAAGAATCAAATTCGTCAGAGAGATCGGTTTCTTCTTCGGTGAGGGTTTCAACATCTTGCCATGTCATAGAAAGATATTGGTCGGACAGAGATGGAATCTGCAAATAGATATTGTTGGCATCCATCACAGCGTTGCCCTCTAAGACATCTTCACCATTGAGGGTAATCGTTACTGTTCCGCCCATCTTGTCAGCTTCTGCTTTTCCGCTGAAAGCGATTGCAGCAGATGTCAGCGTAATGGTTTCATCGGTATCAACATCGCTGTTGAGTTCTTCCTGCAACTTCTTCTGTCCCTCTTCGCTGAGAGTGATGTTCATAGACAGATTGGATTGCGGTTCTTCCTTGGAGAGAGAGAGGGAACTGTCGTATCGGTCAGAAACCGAACGCCCCCAGTCCTTTGTATTTTTTTCAATGACCCATTGATAATAATCGCTTTCACTGCTGAAGTTCATCTTTGCAAAGTTCTTTACGGTGTCGCTGGCAGCATAGGCAATGCCTGTTCCTGCTCCGAGGACAACCACAGCACTGACAACAGAGATGACAGCGATTTTCCAGCCCTTCATTTTCTTTTTGGACTTTGCACCGACAATCTGACCATTCAGCGAGAAGTCAGGCTGCTGAAATGGCGGTGGTGTCTGGGAAAAAGAAGGCGGAGTTTCTGGCTGCGGTGGAGTGGTTGCTGCATCCGCAGACGGGGCAGGCTGTTGAAATGGATTTGCTGCCGAAGCAGCAGCGGCATCATTTGCCGGAGTTGAAGTTGGGGTTGCATCGTTTTGCGGCGGTGCGAAACCAGCGTGGTCGGATTCCGGCAGATTATTTTTAAAATCGTCCATGAGGATACTCCTTTTTATAAAAATAGACTGTTCGTATTATATCATATTTTTTTTCAAAAGTCAACGATTGCAAAAAAGTGTTTTTTGCCAGTTTGGTTCTCAAAAGCAGGAAAAAAGAAAAAGCAAAAACCGCAAATCCTTTGTTTGGATTTGCGGTTTCAAGATACTTTTTGGAGTCCATCGAAATCTGGTGGTGATTACTTGGCGTAATCCACAACCCGACTTTCTCGGATGAGGTTGATTTTGACTTGTCCCGGGTAGTTCATTTCGTTTTCGATCTGCTTTGCGATTTGACGGGCAATCAGCACCATCTTTTCATCGTTGACCTTTTCCGGAACGACCATAACCCGAACTTCACGGCCAGCCTGCAACGCATAACATTTTTCAACACCGTCATACGATGCACAAATGTTTTCGAGCTGTTGCAGCCGCTTGATGTAGTTTTCGTAGTTTTCGCTTCTTGCTGCCGGACGAGCCGCAGAAATGGCATCCGCAGCCTGTACGATACAGGCAAGTGCTGTTCTCGGTTCAACATCGTTGTGGTGGGCTTCCACTGCATGGATGATTTCCGGACTTTCGTTGTACTTCTTGCAGACATCCACGCCAATCTGTACATGAGAGCCTTCAATTTCAGCGGTCAGAGCCTTACCAATATCATGCAGCAAGCCGGCACGCCGTGCCATGTTGGCATCCAGTCCCAGTTCCGAGGCAAGAACGCCGCAGAGCTTGGAAACTTCGATGGAATGCTTCAAGACATTCTGCCGATAGCTGGTACGGTAATAAAGCCGTCCCAACAGCTTGATCATTTCGTTGTTGATGCCATGAACATTGGTTTCCAGAACAGCATGTTCGCCTTCTACACGAATCCGCTGTTCCACTTCTCGTTTTGCCTTTTCCACCATTTCTTCAATCTTGGTCGGATGGATTCTGCCGTCCGCAATGAGTTTTTCCAGAGCGATACGGGCAATTTCACGCCGAACCTGATCGAAACAGGAAAGTGTAATGGCTTCCGGTGTATCATCGATAATCAAGTCCACGCCGGTGAGGGTTTCCAGTGTCCGGATGTTTCTGCCCTCTCTGCCGATGATACGACCTTTCATTTCATCGTTAGGCAGCGGCACAACCGAAACTGCCGATTCCGAAACCTGGTCGGATGCACATTTTGCAATGGCGAGGGAGATGTAATTTCTTGCTTTTTCCTCACAGTCATCCTTGAGTTGCTGCTCATACTGGGTGATTTTCATTGCCTTTTCATGCACCAGTTCATCTTCCAGATGTTGCAGGATATATTCCTTTGCCTGTTCCCGGGTGAATTCTGAGATTCGTTCCAGAACATCCATCTGGCTATTCTTGATGGCTTCGGCTTCTGCAAGCCGTTCTTCCACGCTTTTTTGTTTGCGGGAAAGATTGTCCTCTTTGCGTTCGAGGTTTTCCAGTTTTTTGTCCAGAGATTCTTCTTTCTGCTGTACTCTTCGTTCCTGTCTGCTGACTTCAGAACGGCGGTCTTTGATTTCCTTTTCCGCATCGGCACGCAGCTGAAAGACTTCATCTTTGGCTTCCAGTAATACGCTTTTCTTTTGCTGTTCTGCTTCTTTCTTGGCATCGTGAATGACACGAGCCGCTTCTTTTTCGGCAGAGCCAATTTCCGCTTCTGCCTGTTGCTTTCGTTGCTGAATCCCGTCCTGTACACCTTTGGTGTAGCCTTTTTGGGTGGCAGTATGGTTGGTGACCAAAACCGCAGCCACACAGATGACGCAGGCAACCAGACAAACGATTACAATTTCCATTTTTTGCACGCCCTCCTTTGATTGAATCACTTATCTTACAATCGGTTTCCCGTTGGGCGGTGTGCAGAAAAAAACGAACGTAGCGAATCCTGACGCATCCAGTACCATATCCTATTTTACAAGTTGCCAAAAGCCGCAGGGCGGGCAAGATTGCCGAAACCGATGCGGATTTATCCATAAAAAGGGAAGCAAATTCTGCTCGGAGAGCAGCAGCTTCCGCTGATGTAAAAAAAAGAACCGTCTGCTTGTTTGTGCAGAACCCCTATATTCTGAAAGCTGCACGCCGCAATTCCAATAAAAAAACGGACGCCATTTTTCTAACAGCATCCGCAACCGGATTTGTAATATACAGCTCTTTTATTTTACACTGTTTTCGAAAAAAAGTCAAGAGATTCCCGAAACTTTTCCGGCATCGAAGCTGTAAATTTTTATTGGGTAGAGCGGCAGCGTTGGAAGCGGTATCCGGTTTTGCCGAAAAAAGCGGCGAAAATTTTAGAAGTTGTTCGCTTTTTCGACAAGAAACGGCGAGAAAATTTGTGCAACTTGTTCCGTTTGCCGGCTTTTTTGCAAATGGAATTGACAACCTCACGGGAAGTGTGGTAAAATAACAATACATGTACCGGTGCATCTTGCCCGAACGCATGCAAACAACCGTTTGCAGAATCAGAAAAGAAGGAGGAAAACCACATGGCACGACAGGACGATCGGGGAACGATTCTTTGGACGGATAAAAAACGAACCTTTCTTGGATTGCCGCTTTCTTTTACCAGATATTATTTGACAGACCATCAGCTGATTACAAGAGTGGGTTTTCTCTCCATAAAAGAGGATGAAATTGAACTGTATCGCATTGTGGACAAACGAATTGAACAGACGTTCTTCCAGCGGCTGTTTGGCTGCGGCACAGTCATCATTCTCAGTCGGGATGAAGACACGCCGGAAAAACACCTGGTTTCCATTCGGCATCCGCAGCAGGTTTCCAAGCTCATCGGCAACTGTGTTCGAGAGCGGCAGGAAAATTTGCGGATCGCCGGCAGAGATATGATCGGTGCAGCATTTGTGGGCGACGGAAATGGACGGATTTCTGCTCCTTATCAAGCACCGGGTGATCTGGATGGAGAAGATGACGATCTGCTGTAAAGCAGATTACAGACTGCATTTCTTTTGGATGGAATATCCGGGGCGTTTCGGATGCCCTATCGGCAAAAAAGCGGACAGGACAGCAGAAACGAATAGAGAGATAAAGGAGATCCTGAGTATGCTTTCATTTATTACAGAAAAACTGACAGCATGGGAAAAGCTGAAAGCAGAAACCCGCCCGATATTTATTTATGGGATGGGTGACGGTGCAGAAAAAATCATGCGGGTTTTTCAGGAGAAAGGGATACCGTTTGCCGGTATTTTTGCAAGCGATGATTTTGTAAGAGGCCATTCTTTTGCAGGCCACAAAGTGCGGAAACTTTCCGAAATTGAAGCAGCCGTAGACGATTTTGTCATTGTACTGGCGTTTGCTGCTGGTTATCAGTCCTTGGTCGATAAAATCGTGGACATCAGCAAACGGCATACGCTGCTCGTTCCGGATGTACCGGTTGCCGGAGGCGGTTTATTCACCTATGATTATTGTCTGGAACATGCGGACGAAATCGAAACAGTTTATAACCTGTTGGCAGATGACTATTCCAGAGAAGTCTATGCCAGCATTTTGAATTTTAAAATCAGTGGCGAAATTCATTATCTGATGGATGTCACCACGCCAAAATCCGAAATTTATCGGAAGCTGATGCACTTGACCCCGAATGAAATTTATGTGGATTTGGGTGCTTATAACGGCGATACGATTCGGGAAGTGCTCCAGTATACCCGTGGTAAATATATCCGGATTTATGCAATGGAGCCAGACCGCAAGAACTTTAAGAAACTCCTGAAGAATACAGATGGTATGCAAAATGTCTATCCGTTCCATGCAGCGGCTTGGTGTACGGATACACAAGTACCATTCGCCACAAAGGCAGGCAGACAGTCTGCGGTAACTGCAACAGGGCAGACGATTGATGCCAGAACCGTGGACAGCGTTTTAGAGGGCAGACCTGCAACCTTGATTAAAATGGATGTCGAGGGCTGCGAACGGGAAGCACTCTGGGGTTCTGCTCAGACGATTGCCCACTATACACCAAAGCTGATGGTTTCGCTGTATCACCGCAATGAAGATATGTTCTCATTGCCGTTGCTGATTCAGAAACTGAACCCGAATTACGATATTTATATCCGGCATCAGCTCTATATTCCGGCATGGGAAACCAACCTCTATGCCGTTCCCAAAAAACAGAACTAGGGCAGCTGTTCTTGCAGTTGCTGCAAAAAAAGCCGGCTCTTGCAGGACAGTGCAGAGTCGGTTTTTTCGTGAAAAAAACAGGAAAAGGGAAATAGTATCCAAAATTTGTTAAATTCCTATAAAAACAGATGTTGAATTTTAGTGAAAATTCAGAAAAAATTGGATATGGGTTGACAGTTTCATCCAGCTGTGATACAATATAGGAAATTCCATGCAGAGATATGATAAAAAAGCAATGGGGCTGATACTTTTTTCATGAGAAGCAATGCCCTTATTTTTGTTTCAGAAATCGATCATGTTTGGAGTATTCTAAAATTGCATCCTTCTATTTCCTTGTGGGATTCCCATGGGAATCCATGTGGTATAACCTGTCCGGGCACGGCTGTCGCTTATAACGTGTCCGGACAACCTGTTTTTTAGAGAAATGGACAAAAATTGAATCTTGTGTTTGTGCAGTTCCAACGAAAATATTTTTTCTTGTGGAAAACTGATTGACATTTTGGAGAAGAACTGCTATAATAAAGTCATACCAGTAAAACGGATGCAAAAACGAATACTTCAATTTTTCTTTTTCTCATTGTTGGAATGACGCAGTCGGTCGAAAAACCGGCTGCGTCATTTTGTTTGTGGATATTTTATTTTTGCAACAGCGTTATGAGTTGGATTCAGTCGGCATAGCGGTTTGCATGGGAGCAGATTCAATGTCCAGCAGGTCATCTGGGTGGAAGGTATAGGAAATCAATTTGCTATCATCCTGATTGTCGCCGCTTCCGCCAGCCAGCGGACTATACAGCAATACGCCTTCTTGGTAGTCCTCATAGACTTCTGCACCGATGTAGCCCGTCACAGTTGCTCCGGCAGGAATCGGCTGGGAGAAATCTTCCACATCTTGTCCGAATTGCTGATAAGTTGCCCGCATGGATTGGATGGTAAACGCATCAAACGGCTTTCCGTCTAACTGAATCTGACAGGTTTGCAGGAAGTTGGCGGAAATCGGGGCATCAGTTTGGTTGGAAACCGTAAACGAGAAGAAAATTGCATTGCAGTTCTGTCCGTTGTGCACATCGGTGATGGAAGAACGATAAACGCCGTTTAAGGTGACGGTTGCCCCGTCAACATTCTGGTCTGTTCCAACTTCGCCCGGAATGATGGTTGTGACGACCGTTGTACGGGGAACGGTTTTCTTTGAAGTGGTTTTTGTGTCGGAATCTGCACAGCCGCTCAGCAATAGAGCAAGCGTTAGACCGCCGCAGAGTACGAGATGAGAAATTTTCATAAAAAAATCCTTTCTGTTGTTCTGAATCGTGGAATAGATTCAGAATTGGTTATCATAAAATAGCAAAAGCCGCACTTGCACCATTTAGATGGGCAAGGCGGCTTTCACGAAAACAATTTAGTCCTCAACAATTGCCTGAACTGGGCAGGTGTCTGCACAAGAACCGCAAGAGATGCAAGAATCTGCATCAATTACATAGGTGCTGTCGCCTTCCTTGATTGCTTCTACTGGACATGCATCTGCACAAGAACCGCAAGAAAGACATGCATCAGTGATTTTATATGCCATTGCTGTTTCACCTCCGGAAACCAGATTCACACAGGGAAATCCTGTACGCTCTTATTATAGCAGATTCCCTTGTGAAATGCAAGTGGTTTTCCATGGAAAGCAAAAAACTTTTTTTCAGCGAATCGCACAAATCCATTGGTGTTGAAGGGCTGGTTATTCTGCAATATGTTCCAAAGCCTGCCGGAAAATGGTATAGATATGATCATCTGCGAGGGCATAAAAGATGGACTTTCCCTCTCTGCGGCTGCTGACAAGGCGGGCTTGCTTTAAGATGCGGAGTTGATGAGAGATGGCAGACTGTGTCATGCCTAGCCGGTTTGCGATCTCTTGGACACAGGTTTCCTGTTGAAATAATGCAAAGAGGATGCGGACACGGGTGGGGTCGCCGAATACCTTGAAGAGGTCTGCCATGCTTTGCAGGGCAGGGTCATCGGGTGCAAGAATATCCGTCATATGGGTGCACCTTCCTTTCTGTTCCATTCCGAAAAAATGGGGGATACTTTAATGATACGCAATTTTTTTGGATTTGTCAATCCCTGTTTCGTGACAAAATCCACAATTTGTTTGGAACAAGGCTGTTTGTCACAAAAGTTCGTATTAAAATTTAGTGATTGTATACAAATTGTTTGATATTTCAGATAGTCCAGATTCTAATTTTTCTGTTATAATAATTTTATATTTATGAAAAAATAAGAAAGGTGGCTTTCGGATGCAAAAGACGATTTTTCGTACAAAATCGACCATCCCTTGTCGGGATGATGCAGAATTGGCTTCCGAACAGACTTATCAGACTGCATTTACTGCATGGCAGGAACAGCCGGGCAATGAATTTTCGTTTCGACAGCCGGGATCAACAACGCAAGCAGTTTTTTTAGAGGGAATGGGCTTACAGGAAGAAGAGCCAGTGGTTTTAGAACGGCGGGCATTACAGCGAATTTCCAATCAACTTGGAATTTTATTTCTCCATCAGTTATTATCGCCCTATTTGGTATTGATTTTCTGTGTGGTTGTATTTTCTTTGTTGGGGGGGTCGCTCTCTTATTCGCTCCATGATAATGTATTATATGGCTCCAATAACCTTGTTTTGCTGACTATGATTTTGCGAAAAATTGTGCGGTTTGGTGTTCCGATTTTTATGGCGAAGCGGCTCTTGAAGATGCCAAAGGCCGTGACTTGCTGCCGACAAAAGACCGTGCCTTCTACTTGGATTCGGACGTTGGGCATTACGATGTGTGTCTTTTTCGCATTTGGCATGATTCTCAATTTTCTGCCGGAATCCAGTATACACTACATTACCTTGGGGGCACTTTCCCATACAATTCTCTGTATGGATACCCAGCATCAGATATTCTACTTTATATTTGTGCTGATTTTCCGTCCGATTTTTGAAACGATGCTGTACAATGGCAGTATCATGCATGTGCTACGACAGTTTGGCGATGATACTGCCGTATTGCTGACCGCAACCTTTTCCGCATTGATGGCGGAGAATCTGGTGACGGGCATTTCAACCTTTGCCGTTTCCATTTTGGCAGCCAGAGAAATTCTGCGGGATGAAAATATCTATGTGGGGCTGTTCTCCCGTACAGTTTATTATACCTTGATGTTTGTGCTGTTTCATACCTCTATTTTCCGGAATAATGTGCCGATTCCAAACCGAATGCTTTGGATTTTAATCATTGGCATTGTTGGAATGTTGTTGGGTACTTTGGTGATTTGGAAAGCACCATTTCAGGGAAGCAAACGGTTTTATTCCATTCGTTCTGCTGGAAAGTGCAGTTTAATCTTTTTGATACAGGCAAACTTGATGACGGTTTGTGTGTTTGTTTCGCTGGCACTTTCTGTCGTTTCTTTGATTTTGTAATCGCAATCAGGAGGGCATAGATGCAAGAACTTTATGTGCCGCAGGAACGTTATATGCGGCGAGCGTTGGAGTTGGCAGAATATGCGGCTTCTCTGGGAGAAGTTCCCGTTGGAGCAGTGGTGGTTCATAAGCCGACGAACCGGATTATCGGAGAGGGCTGGAACTTGCGAGAGTCTGGGAAATCTCCGCTGGCACACGCTGAAATCATGGCGATTGACCAGGCAAGCCGAACACTGGGCGGCTGGCGAGTGATTGACAGTGCAATTTATGTGACATTAGAACCTTGTCCGATGTGCTGCGGAGCAATTCTACATGCACGCTTAGACCATTTGGTTTTTGGAGCATATGATCCGAAAGGCGGTGCAGTGGCATCGGTAGAATCCATGTTTGATTTGCCGTATAACTATCACCCAACCATTGAAGGCGGATTTTTGCAGGAGGACTGTGCAACAGTTTTGACGCAATTTTTCCGAGCATTGAGAAGAAAGAAAAAAGAGCAGGCAAAATAACTGCGGTCGAGCTGGCTCTTGCTATTTTAAACAACAAAAAATTCCCATCCAACTTTTTAGACAGAGATTTGAACGGAATGGAACAGTGAATTTCCATGTATCCCGTTTGCATCTCTGTCTATACTATTTTTGCAGCGTTTTTTGCTGCAAAAGGGAGGGAAAACATGAATCTGAAAAAAACCATTGCCGGCTGCTGTGCTCTGTTTCTGCTGTACAGTATGCCGCTGCATACAGCGGCACTGGATTCTACTTGTATCGGTTACGGACAGGGGAAAGCAACAGACAGTCAAAATTGTCCGCTGGATGCCCTTGCTTTCAATGAACGCTATGCAGAATACGGAGCATTTGCCACAACACCTGACACCAGTCGCATTATTTTGACCTTTGACCAAGGCTATGAAAACGGTTACACGGCACAGATTCTGGATACCTTAAAAGAAAAACATGCCACTGCGATTTTCTTTTTGACGGGCGACTATGCGAAAAAAGAAACTGCATTGGTAGAGCGAATGATTGCAGAGGGGCACGTTCTGGGCAATCACGGCATGACACATGCCAGCCTGCCGAACTGTACGCAAGCGGAGGCGATGGAGGAAATCCAATCCCTGCATGATTATGTCCTACAAACGTATGACTATGAGATGCAGTATTTTCGCTGTCCGTGCGGAGAATATTCCGAGCAGGCGTTGCAGTGGGTGCAAGATGCCGGATACCAAACAGTATTCTGGAGCGGTGCGTATGTAGACTGGAAAACAGATGACCAGCCCAACCCAGATACTGCCTACGAAACACTGCTCTCGACTGCCCATGGCGGAGAAATTCTGCTGCTGCACTCGGTTTCTTCCACGAATGCTGCCATTTTGGGCGATGTTATTGACGGCTTTCGGGCAGCAGGGTATACGGTTTAAATCTATGCAATCGATTTGAATTGAAAAACGAACGGAAAACAAGAAACCTGCGGTGCAGTTCATTATGTCATCGCAGGTTTTTTCGAATCTGGAAATAAAAACGCCGGCATCTAATAGAAGATACCGGCGGAAAAATCGAAATTCCAATCTCTGCTTGTACGCAGAAAATTCGAACGATTGATATTTTTAGCGAAAAGAACGGTTGTCTGACTCTTGTACCAGTCTGGACAACGATATATGTTTCACGCTTAGTGGTTCAGGTAAGATTTTACCAGTGCCTGTAAGAGTTCGTCCCGGTCAATGTGACGAATCAAACTCCGAGCATTGCCGTAGGTGGTTATGTAGGTCGGATCCTCTGACAGAATATAACCTACAATCTGATTCACTGGATTGTATCCTTTTTGTACCAATGCATCATAGACGGCAGTAAGCGTTTTTTTCATTTCGATTTCCTTTTCGTCATTTACAGAAAATGTCATGGTCTTGTCATACATAACTGATCCCCTCCTTATGGTGATTCTTCTATTATACCTGAAATTTTGTAATTTTACAAGGGCTTTCCGGAATTTTTCTGTTTTGTAGGATTCCAAACTCTATTTTTTGTACAATCTGCTGAACTTTTTCAAATGAATTTATCACAAAAAGAAAAATCATTCTAGAGCGAATGGTATTTTTTAGAAGTATGTATTCCCCTTTCCAGAGAAAAGGGGAATGCTGTTTTTGATGCAGGAGCAAAAACAGCAGGGGGGCTTTGCAGGGGATAAAATTTATTCGCAGCAGCTCCGCTTTACAAAAGAGAAGCAGTCGGTACATTCCGGAACAGTCGGATTCGGTTCATGTGTGCCGATGGTGATGCTGTTCAGGCAGCAGTAGTTTTCTGTGCCCATGTTGTGCTTGCACTGGGTAACGGAACAGTGAATGTGGTCATTTTTCTTCATTTCCATGGTGAAAATCCTCACTTTTATAAAGATTGTTCCACGGGGGAACGGGAATAGTTTGTGCGGAAAGTGGGAGATTATACAGGAGAGGAAGAAAAAGTTTGGAGCAGGTGGGTTGTAAGAATTGAGCCGCAGGCAACAAAAAAGTTTTTCGGTGCAGCAGTTTTTCAAAAATGCTGCCGAGGTGTGGGCGAGTAGCCCACATTTGCGAAGCAAATTCAATTTTGCAGTTTGTTTTTCCTGCTGCAATTGCAGTTTTTGAAACTTACAAATTCTCAATTCCACTATTTTTATGAAATAAGTTGCAAATTCGGACAAGGCAACGGGGCAATTGCAGCACGCTGGTAGGCAAAAGCAGGGGTGGAACCCCCTTTTGCCGGATGGTTCAGACTGTTTTCTCTAAGAGAAGTTGCTTCTAGGAATACCGCCCGAATCCGGTTCGGCAAGGCTGGGGCACATCCCCAGCTTGCCTGGGAATCGCAATTGCCCCGGAAACCTTGTCCCTCATTACAACCCCTTAATTTTAAAGGCAATTGCGATTCTTTTGATTTTCTCTTAGATTTTTGTTGCAATTTATTACTCACGTTTCTATGCAGGGGGCAGCTGCCCCCTGTTTAAAGGATGCTCTGCCCCTTTGTCCTTTCGGGACATTTCCCCATACTGTGGGGAATCAACCTCGCCGAGCTGAGCCAGCTCGACCGCAGTTGCCTGTGGCTCGTTCCTTGCAGCCAATACAAAAAATAACTTTGCGATTCCTCTATAAAATGACTGCTTGCCAAAATAAGTTTCTCTTGACAGTCTTCGCTGCATATGTTATAATGCAAGTACAACCAACCGACATATTAGAAAGGATGAAAATTCATGAAAAATAGAAAAACAGGAAAAGCCATCGCCGCTGCTGCCATGTTGACCATCGCAGCAATGACCATGCCGATGCAGACCGTTTCTGCGGAAGATATTGTTGACGCTCCTTACAACGTTGTTGTATTGGGTGACAGTATCAGCACCGGTTACGGACTGGAGGATTCCAGCAAGTCTTATGTTTCCGTTCTGGAACATCATATGAATCAGAAAGTCACTAATCTTGCAAAGGATGGCACAACTTCTTCGGAACTGCTCCAGTCGTTGCAGGGGGATAGCACCATGCAGAGTGCAGTTGCTGGGGCTGATATCATTGTGGTCACCATCGGTGCAAACGATATTTTGCAGCCGGTTCTGAATAATGATGTGGTGAAAGTAGACGATTATGACAACGTTTATGATTTGGCGAATGCCATCAAGGATAATCAGATCGCATTCCAGAAGTATTTGAGAGCCACTATGCCGACTGCGGTTGCCAATGCAAATACCAACATTGACAGCATTATTTTGCAGTTGAAGAGCACAAACGATCATGCAAAGCTGATATTTCAGACGGTTTATGACCCGTTGAGTGTTGATCAGGACGATACAGGATTGTCTGCCAACGCACTTTCTATGTTGAGTGCATTTTCGAATGGGCAAATGTATCAGTATTTGAATGGAAGTGCCAACGGTGGAACGTATATTTCAGTTGGCTTGAATCAGAATTTACAGGCACATGCTCAGAATGGAGAGATCTATTTGGCAGATGTCTATAATACGTTCCTGCACCACGCTTGGACAAATGTCAATATTGCAAATGCAGATGTGCACCCGACCGCAACCGGTCACGCAGCAATTGCAAACTTGCTGATTGAAAGCGGCTATTTCCCGAGTGTTGCAAATATTGATGGTGATATTGATGGCGATGAAAAGATTGATGTTTCCGATGCAGTTGCTGTTCTGACGGAATATGCACGGATTGCAGCAGGCAATGAAGCACAGTTTAATCCTGCACAGAAAAAGAGTGCGGATGTCAATGAAGATGGCATGTTGGATGTTTCCGATGCCGTTGGCATTTTGATTTATTATGCAAAGCAGGCTTCCGGACAGACACCGTCTTTCAGCTAAGGAATTATCGGAATTAGAACGAAAACCGTTCGATTTTGCGGAAAAGTACCGTAGAATCGAGCGGTTTTTTTGTGAAAAAATGTGAAAAACAGAATCCATCTGTGTTTAACGATGTTTTCCATCTACTATCATAAATTTATCACATTCCAGCGTATAATATTAAACATAGAGCAAAGAACAAGACAGACCGATGCAGAACAGCAGCGGTTTTCAATAGAAAGGAAGATTCTTATGTATGAACGGGAACAGGACATGATGAAAAACGAATCGAACAACACAGCAGCTTCTGCGTCGAATCAGCCGGAATCTACTGTAAACAATCAGAATCCTTACAGCACATCTGCTGCAACGGGCAGCACCACACCGAATGGTTATGGTTATACTACTAATAGTAGTACCAACCCAACTACTGGCTATACTGGAAATACTTCCTCTGATACACAGTCGCAGCAGCAGGGTTATAGCTACGTCAATTATTATTCCAATCCGAACGCTCCGGTGCAGGCATCCGGCAGCGGCAAACCGCCAAAGAAAAAGAATCACTTCTGGATGAAAGCGGTTGCATTTGTTGCAGCGATGGCAATTGTCTCCGTTGGTTCGATTGGCATTTATAACGGCGTTCATAATTCCAACAAGCTGGTAGCAGCTGAAAGCAGTACTTCTGCTTCGGATTCCACCGATACCACAGCCAATACCACAGCACAGGATAGCAGCAGTAAAGCACAGAGCACAACCGTAAAGGGTGATGCTGCAAAGAGCTGGATTGAATTGGCATCTGGTACAAATGCAATGTCCATCAGCGACATCGTTAAGAAAGTAGCACCATCGGTTGTCGGTGTTCAGGCAACTTTTAAGATGCCGAACAACTACAATAGTTATAATTATGGTTTTGGAATGTTCGGAAATGGCAACAGCGGAAATGGTGATAATTCCGGTTCAATGACCGGTGTCGGAACCGGCATCATCATGCGGGAAGATGGCTACATTGTCACAAACGCCCATGTTATTTATGATTCGGAATATGGCTGCGGCGAAGCAACTGCCGTAGAAATCCGGATGTCCGATGAAGAAACCACTTATGATGCAAAGGTCGTTGCATATGATATTGAAACCGACCTTGCTGTTTTAAAGGTAGATCAGACTGGTTTGACTGCTGCGGAATTTGGTGACAGCGACCAGTGTCAGGTTGGCGATGCAGTTGTTGCAATCGGTAACCCGTTGGGTCTGGAACTTCAGAACACGGTTACTTGCGGGATTATTTCCGCACTGAACCGGAAAGTTACCATCAACGACAAGACCATGACACTGATTCAGACCGATACTGCCATCAACAACGGCAACTCCGGCGGCCCGCTGATCAATAGTTCTGGTCAGGTTGTCGGCATCAACTCTGCGAAGATGTCCTCTAGCGTTTCTTCCAGCGGTGCAACCATTGAAGGTATCGGCTTTGCAATCCCGATGACAGAAGCACGGGAAATTGTAGACGATTTGATCAATTATGGTTATGTTACCGGCAGACCGCAACTTGGCATCAGCTGTCAGGATGTTTCCGAAGCCGTTTCTCAGGCATATAACTTGCCAATCGGTGCATATGTTATCAGTGTAACCGATGGAGGTGCAGCAGCAGAAGCTGGTTTACAGGTCGGCGATGTCATTACTGCCATCAATGATAACAAGATTGAAACCACAGAAGAGCTGAATAACTATAAGAATGAATATAATGCTGGTGACACGGTCACCCTGACCATTGTCCGCAACGGACAGGAACAAAAAGTTTCTGTTGTTCTTCAGGAAGTACAGCAGAAAAAACAATCTTGATGAAGTATCACGAACAGTGAAATGTTTCCCGTCAATGCTAAAAGTTGGACATCTGACCGGAAATTTAGAAATGCTTTCTTCATACATTCTCCTTATTATTTTTCCAACACAGGCAGCCTGCAAAGTCTTTTTGCAGGCTGTTTGTGTTTTTTGTGAAAAATGACGGAAACAGCCGTTTCTGAAAACACGACTTTCACAAGGTGCACACAAAACTTCAGTTGAAAGCCTGTTGAAAGCTGTTGAAAACGGTGGAAAATTGTGTAAAAGCTACAAATACGGGCGGAATTTCCACCTAATAATTTTAAAAAAAATAAAGGCAGAGGCTTGACATTCCCGACAGAATGTGTTAGAATACTTTATGTAAATCGTTTACGGCGGTTTATGCACCCATGCCGTAAAGGATCACGTGAGTCCAGGCATTCATGGAACATCCGGTTATTTCAGTTCTGCGAAATCCGGCTACATGGAAACAGAAACAGGGCAGTTTAATAGTGAGGGGAAATGAGACTGCACAAATGCAATCACGTCTGTGCGTCAGCTTGGATGGTCACAAAAAAATTGAATGAAGAGAGGGAAATGTGCAATGAAGAAGGTATTCAATAAAGTCATTGCCGTTGCAGCAACTGTACCGCTCGCTCTGACACAGGGCTTCGCTGTATTGTCCAATGCTGCGGACGCAACCACCATCAGCGTGGAAAGAGTACTGGAAATTAAACCACAGGAGCTGGAGTCCGATTGGGCAAAGCTCGTAGAAGGTGCACTGATTGATTCAGAAGGTAAGAGCTTTGAACTGAATGTTGCAGATATCATTGATTCTGCTGACTTTTCGGATAAGAACGCTGCTTATGTTGAAAAAGTACAGAAGTGCATCGTTGGAAACCCAAGCGTAAGCATTCAGAATAGCGTTGCAGTGATGACCGCACAGGTGGATGCAACCAGCTATGTACAGAGCAACATCATTGATGCCATCAAGAAGGAATTGACCAAGCAGGGTGCAGCTTCCATCATTGATGACATTGATTTCAGCATGCTGGAAAAGAAGGGCACCTTTACTGCTGCCGTTGATGGCGACAGCATCGAAAATACCGCAGCCAATAAGGCAGCTGGTACTGCAAACACCATTCGGGTAAAGGGTGCTGTTTTCGTAGATAGCGAAGGCAACCAGGTTGCAACATATGCTGATGCAAAGGCTTATGCTGCAAGCACTGTTCAGAAGCTGAAGGTTGAATTGACCAAGAAGGCTGCTGCTGCTGGTGTAGAAGTTAATCTCGACAGCTTGCTGGCTACTTATCAGAAGAAGGTAGAAAAGGCATTCTCTTATGCTGACAAGGCAATCGCTGCATCTGCACACGAAAAATTCGCTACTGCAGATGAAACACTGGCTTGGATCAAGGCACAGAAGGAAAAGAAGACCACACGGTTTGACGTTCCGGGCAGTGTTGCAGAACTCGCACAGTATGGCGATACCCTGAATAAGGCAGTTGCAGAAATCAACAAAGCTTTCCAGAAGGTAAATGTTGATTATACTGTAGCAGTTAGCATGGACGATGTTACAAGCCTGCTGAATAGCGGTTCTGATTTCACCGTTGATGCAGATGCTGACACCAATGTTTATACCGTAACCTTTAAGGTTCCGGATACCGATGTAGATGCAGATTACTTCAGCACCGTTGAAGGAATTGAAAAGTATTATGCAGCACATCCGGATCAGGCAGAAACAGATGGCGTAACAGATGCTGATTACAGCCAGCTCGTTTATGATTCTTCTTACAAGCTGGTAACCGCACAGGGCGATGCAGATAATGATACACTTGCAGGCGTTCCGAGTGGCTACTTCAATGTGGAAAGAATCATCAAGTTCAAGGATAAGGCCACAACTACTACCACAACAGATATTAGTGGCACAACCACCACAGACGTATCTGGTACAACCACCACTGACGTATCTGGTACAACCACCACAGACGTATCTGGTACAACGACCACAGACGTAAGCGGCGGCACAACGACCACAGACGTATCCGGTGGCACAACGACCACTGATGTAAGCGGCGGTACAACCACCACAGACGTATCTGGCGGCACAACGACCACAGACGTAAGCGGCGGCACAACCACCACCGATGTGAGCGGCGGTACAACCACCACAGACGTATCTGGCGGCACAACCACCACAACCACAACAGGCAGTGGTGACAGCACCGAAACCACAACGACTACTACCACAACAAACACCGGCACAATCACTCCAGTTGGTACAACCACACTGGAAGTGGAAGTAAACCCGACAAACTTCTACTTCTCCGTAGATGAACGGGAACTGAAGCCGTCTGACTTGTTCAGCAAGTTCGATATCGTGGACGAAGATGGTACACACTTCAATGCTCTGGAATTGGGTGCAGTTACCCTCGACAAGACCACACCGAAGGAAATCTTCGATGCAGAAGGCAAGCCGTACTGCGTAACAGAAGTAAACGCTTACTTCACTGACCCGACAAAGGCAGATGCTGAACCGGTTGCAGCTCCGGTAAATCCGACTGTATACATTGGCGTTAAGGGCGATACCGACCTGAGCGGTCTGGTAGACGTACCGGATGCAGTTGCAGTTCTGACTTATACTGCAAAGATTGCAGCTGGTCAGGAAGGCGTTGTCTTCAATGAAGATGAAAATCTGAATAAGTTTGTATTCTTCCTGGCTGATATCGATACAGAATCGAAGGAAGGCAAGAACGACGGCAACAAGTTGATGGCAACAGAAGATGCTGTATACATGCTGACTTACACTGCAAAGACTGCAGCAGGTCAGGAACCGACATGGCCGGACGTAGTTCCGTCCCTGAAGTCTTTGGAAGGTTCTATCTGGTACGAAGGCTAAACATTAAAATTACAGATAAGGTAAAAGTGCGGTGTCTGGAACACCGGACACCGCATAATTTATATTTGAAAGGAAAATAGAAAAATGAAAAGTACATTTAAGAAGGCACTGGCAGCTGTTTCCGCAGCAGCAGTAGTTGCAACTTCTGCCGCTGTTTTCACTGCTGTTCCAGCACAGGCAGTAAATACTCCTTCTATTGGACAGGTTACTGTTACATTGGATGAACTGCAGGCAAACAATTATCTGGTAACTGTTCCGGTTTACATTGCTGGCAATACAGATGGTTGGGATTCCATTGCATTTGGTGTGCAGTGGAACACTGATGAACTCACCTATTCTAAGGGCGTAGCTGGTGCAAGCGTTCTGGGTGCTATGGGTGAAGGTATTCAGGTAAGTGGTTCTGGCTTCCAGCTGAATCCGGCTGGTATCGGCGGATGGATTACTTATGCAACCACTCCGACAGGCGATGGTCCGACCTACGTAACTGGTGATGGTTCTGTTTTGAATCTTACTTTCAAGGTAACAGAAAATGCACAGCCGGGTGACATCTACTACATCGACGGCCTGGAACGGTCTTATGATGGTGCTTATGTTCCGAAGGTTACTCACGGTAGTGAAGTTGTAACTGGTGCTCCTTCTCAGGGTTATATCCAGATCGAAGGCGTACAGACCACCACAACTGAAGCTACTACAACCACTACTACTACAACTACCACCACAACTACCACCACAACTACCACCACAAAGGCTACTACCACCACAACTACCACAACTGCTAAGCCGACTACCACTACCACAACTACCACCACAACTGCTAAGCCGACCACAACAACTACTACCACTACTTCTGCTGCAGCAACTACCACCACTACAACTACCACAGCAGCAGCTACCACCACAAAGGCAGCTACCACCACAAAGGCAGCTCAGCAGACCACTAAGAAGAACACTGGTTCTACCAGCTCTCCGAAGACTGGCAGCATGATTCCGGTTGCAGGTGCTGTTGCAGCAATCGCAGTAATCGGCGGTGTTGCTCTGGTTTCCAAGAAGAGAAAGTAAGAATTTCTGATTCCGAATCATCTTCCGAAGAAAACAGATAAAATTTAAGGAAGTCATCCATTCAATTACAAGTGGGATTGGACAAAATCTTTACAAGTAAAGAATTTGGATTGCGGAAACAAGAGGGCATACTTCGCAAGAAGTGTGCCCTTTTTGTTCACCCCTTTTCTCCTGCCTGCATAAAATGAAGTACACCCATTCTTTGAGAATGGGCGAAAATCCGGAACAAAAGGAGGGAATGCAAGATGCAACAATTGCTGCAAATTTTGGTGGCTGGCGGTGACCGTCGCCAACAATATGCCGCCCAAAAACTTGCCAAGTCGCCGCAGCTTTCCGTGACGACAATCGGATTTTCTCCGTCAGATTCTGAAACATTACCGGAATTTGATGTTCTCATCCTGCCCATTCACACGACAGCCGAATCTGTGCCGTCCAAAAATGGGAACTTGTCGCTGCCCGAATTGCTGTCCCATGTGAAAAAAGGCGGTCTGGTGTGCGGCGGCGTACTCCCCGAAGCTGTTTGCCGGATGTGTCAAGAACAAGAACTGTGTTTTTGCGATTATTTTCAGCGGGAGGAACTCTGTCTGGCAAATGCCGTTCCAACTGTAGAGGGAGCAATTCAAATTGCCATCTCAGAACGGGAAACAGTACTCTGCGGCAGCTCTGTTCTCGTCATCGGCTACGGCAGAATCGGAACAATCATGGCAGAGCGTTTGCAGGGCTTGAAAGCAGATGTCACCGTTGCGGCTCGCAGTTGCAAAGATGCGGAACGCTGTGCTGCAAATGGTCTGAAATGGATGCATCCGTCTGAAATTGCTGCCCGTGCAGGGAAATTTGACTGGTTCTGCAACACCGTTCCAGTCCTGATGCTGGACGAAACAGCCCTGTCCAACATGAAACCAGATGCACTGGTGATTGACCTGGCATCGAAACCGGGCGGAACGGATTTTGATGCTGCAAAACGCCTGCATCGTCATGTCGTCTGGGCGTTGGGGCTGCCGGGAATTACTGCACCGAAAACCGCTGGAGCAATCATTGCGAAAACCATCTTCCATATTTTACAGGAGAGGGGACTCGCAGATGAAGGAAACAATTGGTAAACGCATTGGATTTGCGGTAACAGGGTCGTTTTGCACCTTTTCTGCTGCGTTTGCAGAGGCAGAACGACTGGTGGCGGCAGGTTACAGCTTAACGCCGATTTTCTCAGAACATGCCGCTAGCATTGATACCCGTTTTGGGAAAGCTGTGGAACAACGAAAAAAATTGGAGCAGATTTGTGGAAAACCTGCCCTGTTAACGATTTCAGATGTAGAACCGTTAGGGCCAAAAGACCGCTTGGATGCACTGCTTGTTGCACCTTGCACCGCCAACACCATGGCAAAACTGGCGATGGGCATCACGGATACCACTGTGACCATGGCAGTGAAATCCATGCTGCGGAACGAAAAGCCAATTATTCTGGCTCTGGCAACCAATGACGCTTTGCGGGCATCGGCGAAAAATCTGGGCTTGCTGTTGAATACGAAAAATTATTATTTCGTACCGTTGCGGCAGGATGCTCCCGTCAAGAAACCATCGTCTTTGGTGGCTGATTTTACCCAGATTTCCGACACCGTTGCAGCGGCTTTGGGTGGACTGCAAATTCAACCAATGTTTATACAAAATCTATAAAATCTAAAAACCACCATGCTATACTATCAAGGAAGTGACCGCCTGTTTCTCCACCATCAAACGGGCGGTTCTTATTTTGGAGAATGGCAGTCGTTCGGCTGTCAAAAAAAAGGAGTACGAACATATGGCAGGAATTATTTTACAGCAGGCAATTATTATGCTCATTCTGAATGTGGTCGGAATGATTGCATACTACACCGGCATTGTCAGCCGAGAGGGCGGCAAGCAGCTTTCCAATGTCGTGTTGGAAATTGTAACGCCAGTCATCATCGTGCATGCTTACTTAGAGGAGGAATATGATTCCCGTCTGGTCGTGAATTTGCTGTTGACGTTTGTGCTGGCAGCAGCTTCTTATGTCATCGCCATTTTGATTTCCATGTTGTGTTTCCGAGAAAAATCTGCCGGAAAGTTAGCACCGATCGAGCGATTTTCTGCAACATATAGCAATTGCGGCTTCATGGGTATTCCGCTGGCAAGTGCACTGTTCGGGGCAGAGGGTGTTTTCTATGTCACTGCGTTCCTGACGATTTTCTTCTTGTTCTCGTGGACACACGGTGTCATGCAGCTGACACAGACCAAGGACTTCAAAAAGGCATTGAAAGTGCTGCGTTCGCCAACGGTCATTGGTATCGCCATTGGGTTGATTCTGTATTTTGTACAGCTTCCAATGCCGGGCTTGCTGATGGATACGATGGGCTATATTTCCGACTTGAATACACCGCTTGCGATGATTGCATCGGGTGTCAGCGTGGCACAGGCGAATTTGCTGGGAGCATTGTGTACAAAGCGGATTTATTGGGTCAGCTTCGTGAAATTGCTGGTGATTCCGCTGGCAGTTATGGCAATGTGCCTCTGCCTGCCGTTTGTATCTATGGAAGTGCGGACGGTTGTTTTGTTGCTGACAGCTGCACCGGCTGCTGCAATGTGTACACTGCAATGTCAAGTACATGGCTTAAATGACATTTATGCTTCTCAAATTTTTGCGGCAACAACCATTCTTTCCATGGCAACCATGCCGCTATTAATTCAGATTTTCAGTATGTTAACTTAAAAAGAGCGGAGCAAACATGAACATTTTCCCTATTTTTCAATAAGATGTAAATTTTCATCAGAAAGTCTCCACAGAAACTTGCAAAATCCGGTTGAAATTGTTAAAATAATAGTATTGATTTAAATCGATAAAAGATTGCATCAATAGAAAGAAAGGAAATTGTGAATTGAGGGGGAGCGAATCCGCAATGTGGAAACCAGTCATTGCCCGACAGATGGAACGAAAGTGGATGTATTTGCAGGTATTGCAGTTGATTCAGCAATACGGAGCAATTTCTCGTGTGGAGATTGCCAACAAACTGCATATGACAAGAGCATCCGTGACGCTGCTGATTCATGAGATGATGGAAAAGGGCGTTTTAGAAGACATCGGAACCTGTCCAACCTCGGAGGGAAAAGGCAGAAGAAAATTATTGATGGATGTGCATCCTTCTCGTTGGCTGCTGATTGGTATTTCCATTCAGGGAAATCATTTGGTGGTTGGACTGACAACCTTGGGTATGAATACGCTAGAAAAGCAGTGCATTCCGTTTCCAGTGCTGCAGGCTTCATGGGCGTCTATACAGGAACAAATGATTATAACGGTTCGCCAGATTTTGAAGAGCAACTATATTGAGGAATCGCAGATTTTGGGCTTGGGTGTTGGGTTGATGCCCAGCGTCTTGCAGCACTTCTTTCCGGATGCAACTAGGCAGGAACAACAAATGGCAGAATTGCAGCAGATATTAACAGATGCCCTGCACGTTCCGGTTTTCTGGGGAAATGCATTGCCGTCTATGGCAGTATATTGCCTGTATCAGAAATCAAAGCAGGAAATTATTGCGTTATTCTGTGCAGATGGGGCAGATTATTATGTTTCTATCGTCTGTCGCTCGCATGTCATGGAATGCCTGAATGATAAGCCGATTTCTATGCAGGGATTGCCGCTTTCTCCAAATCAAACTGTGGGCGACTTGCTGACGCCAGTTGCATTGCAGCAGCGAGTAAAGCCGTATTATAGTGCGGAGCAAACGCCAGTCTTGTATGACCTGACAGGCGGAAAGCTGGAAACGATGACACTGCCGGATTTGTTTACCGCAGCCTGTGCAGAGGGTAAGGACTTTGACCCGATTTTGTCAGACTTGATGGAAGAGATGATGCAGCAGTTCTGCCAGTTTTGGAGCAGCATTCTGGTGATGTATCCGATTGAGCAGCTTTATCTGTATCGCCCTGATTTCACTTTGCCACACTGGCAGGAAATTTATCGGTATGCGAAGCAGTATATGAAGCCGGAGTTGGCTGCAAAGTTATCCTGCGGGGATTTGACAGAAAAATGTCAGTATGCAGGCGGTGTGTTTTATGCATTGGACGGCGGTATTTTTAAGCTTTGTACCGCAGAAGAACAAAAAACATCGGAGTAAAAATAAGATTTCATAGAGAAAACAGTCGATTTGCTGGAAAACAGACCTGCTGTTTTCTCTTTTTTTAAAATTTTTGTTTTTTCTACACGAACACTTGCAAGCGAGAGAAAGGTATGTTATAATAAGACCGTAGCAAATTTGCAGGGTTCGACAAAAACCGTGCACATGGAAGATTGCAGAAAGGAGTAGAATTTCCGAACGGAAATTCACACGCAAACAATGAGATTACAGGAAAAGAATCATGCGGAGTTGGAGGCATTTCAGGCAGAATGTCAGCAGGCATACAAGCAGTTTCAGGAAGAAAATCTGAAGCTGGATATGTCCAGAGGCAAGCCGGCACCGGCACAGTTGGAACTGAGCATGGATATGATGGATTGCCTGAAGAAGGGCGATTATCGGGCTGAAAACGGTCTGGACTGCCGGAACTATGGGGTTCTGGATGGACTGCCGGAAACAAAGGCATTCTTTGCACCGATGCTGGGCGTAAAGCCGGAAGAAATTATTGTATACGGAAACTCCAGCCTGAACATTATGTACTGGGTAATGTCTGTTGCAATGACCAACGGTGTTTTGGGTGGCACACCATGGGGCAAACTGGATCATGTGAAGTTCCTGTGTCCGGTTCCGGGATATGACCGCCATTTTGCAGTAACCCAGTTCTTTGGTATGGAACTGATCAATGTGCCGATGAACGAAGATGGCCCTGATATGGACATCGTAGAAAAACTGGTTGCAGAAGATGACAGCATCAAGGGCATCTGGTGTGTGCCGATGTACTCCAATCCGGGCGGGGTTGTATATAGCGATGAAGTTGTAAAGCGGTTTGCAGCACTGAAGCCGAAGGCAGCAGATTTCCGGATTTTCTGGGATAATGCATACTGTGTACATCATCTGGTTGACAATCCGCCGGTACAGGCAAACCTGCTGGAAGAAGCAAAGAAGGTTGGCAACGAAGATATTTGCTATATGTTCGCATCCACTTCTAAAATCACGTTCCCGGGCAGCGGAATTGCAGTGATGGCAGCCAGCGAAAGAAACTTGGCAAGCCTGAAGAAGTCCTTGGGCTTTGCAACGATTGGTTTTGATAAGATGAACCAGCTGCGGCATCTGCGGTTCTTTGGCGGTAAGTTTGAAAACCTGCTGGAACACATGAAGAAGCATAAGGCATTGATTGCTCCGAAGTTTGCAATTGTTGTCAACACACTGGAAAAGGAACTGGGTGATTTGGGCATTGCAACTTGGTCAAATCCAAAGGGCGGTTACTTCATCTCTTTCAATCAGAAGGGTTGTGCAAAGCGGATTGTACAGCTTTGTAAGGATGCTGGTGTGGTTCTGACGGGTGCAGGAGCATCGTTCCCGTATGGCGTAGACCCAGAAGATGAAAACATCCGGATTTCTCCGACATTCCCAACCGAAGAAGAACTGCAAAAGGCAATGGATGTCTTTGTATGCAGTGCAAAGCTGGCAGCAGCAGAACAGTTGCTGGCTGACTAATTAGAACAGAAAAACGATAAAAATAACACCGCTGCGGAGGTTGCAATACCATCCGCAGCGGTGTTTTGTGTTTCAGAATGATTGAATGCTTGATTTTATCGTTTGCATTTTGCCTGAACAGCTTCAAATTCTTCTACCAGTTCGTTATCCGGTGCTTTTGTCAGCAGCGAAACAATAATAATCGCAGCTAAAGCCACAATAAAGGCTGGCAGCAGTTCGTATAGATCCCATGCTCCGCCCAGCGGACGAATGAGAAACTTCCATACAAATACCATGATGCCGCCGGAAATTAGCCCAGCCAAAGCCCCCCACTTGTTGGAACGCTTCCAGAATAACGCACACAGCATAACAGGCCCAAAAGTTGCACCAAATCCAGCCCATGCAAAGGATACGATATGGAAAACAGAGCTGTCCGGATTCCATGCGATACCGATGGAAATCACAGCGATAATCAGCAGAACGGCACGGGCTGCCAGCATGGCAGTCTTTTCCGAAAGCTTGATGCCGAACACGCCTTGCAGCAGGTTTTCTGACATACTGGAGGATGCTGCCAGCAGCTGAGAGTCTGAAGTAGACATCGTGCAAGCAAGGATTCCGGCAAAAATCAGACCGGCAAACAATGCAGCCACAACGCCATGTTCACTAATCAGCGTTGCAATCTTCATGATAACGGTTTCAGACTCTGCACTGAAATTGTCCGGATTGTCGCCCAGTACGGAAATTGTACTGTTGGTCATCAAGGTTTTTCCAATGAAACCAATCAGAATGGCAATGCCCATAGAGATGACAACCCATATAGAGGCAATTCTACGGGAGGTCTTGATTTTTCTGCTGTCCTCAATTGCCATGAATCGCAGCAGAATATGCGGCATTCCGAAATAGCCAAGTCCCCAAGCCAAGGTAGAACAGATGGTCAGAATGTTGTACGGTTTTGCAGAATTGGTTGTAATATCATAGGTGTGGTTGAAAGAAAGATAGCCCGGCAGAGCCTTTGCATTTTCCATGACAACGTCAATACCGCCAGCCTTGACAATTCCAAAGACAACTACCATGACCAGTGCAACGGTCATAATAATGCTCTGGAGCAGGTCGGTTGTGCTGGCAGCCAAAAATCCGCCGATGCTGGTATAGGCGATGATGATTACAGCACTTAAAATCATCGCAGCGTGATAATTCATCCCGAACAGCGTCTGGAACAGCTTTCCGCAGGCGGAAAAACCAGATGCAGTATATGGCACAAAGAAAATCAGAATAATGATGGCAGAAATGCCCATCAGGAAATGTTTGTTATCGTGATAGCGGTTCGAGAAAAAGTCTGGAATTGTAATCGAGCCGTTGTGCTGAGAATAAATTCGCAGCCGTTTTGCAACGAACAGCCAGTTGAGATATGTGCCGATTGCCAGACCAATGACTGTCCAGCCAACATCGGCAAAGCCAGTCAGCAGTGCCAGACCTGGCAAGCCCATCAGCAAGTAGCTGCTCATGTCAGAGGCTTCCGCACTCATGGCGGTGACGATTGGCCCCAGCTTTCTGCCGCCTAGGTAGAAATCGCTGGTGTCTTTATTTTTTTTGGATGCGAGAATGCCGACTACAATCATTAAAATCAAGTATGCAACGATGGTAATCAACATACAAATGAGGTTGGATTTCATGAAATTGATACTCCTTTATTTTTCCGGTTGATGATGGGGTTGGCAGATTTATTTCTGGTTTTCCTTTTTCCAGTCCAGAAATTCTTCATAAGTGCCTTGTCTGTCCAGACAGCCGTCCGGTGTGATTTCAATGATGCGGTTTGCAACCGTCTGCAAAATTTCGTGGTCGTGTGAGGACAGAATGACAACGCCCTTGAATGCGGTCAAGCCATTGTTTACAGCAGTAATGCTTTCCAAGTCCAGATGGTTGGTCGGGCGGTCTAACAGCAACACGTTAGAATGATACAGCATCATCCGAGAGAACATGCAGCGGACTTTTTCTCCACCAGACAAAACCTTGACCGGCTTATAAATATCATCGCCGGAGAACAGCATTCTACCGAGGAAGCCCCGAAGATAGGTTTCAGTTTCATCTGTTTTGGAATACTGCCGAATCCAATCCAGAATGGAAAGGTCACAGTCGTTGAAATAAACAGAGTTATCCACAGGGAAGTAGGAAGTGGAGGTGGAAACACCCCACTTGAATGTACCTTCGTCTGGCTGTTCTTCTTCCATCAGGATTTTGAACAGCATGGTGATTGCCTGTTCACTTTCCCCGATGAAGGCAACTTTGTCCGTACGGCTCAGGGTAAAGCTGACATTGTTCAGCAGCTTCACACCGTCTACCGTCTTGGAAATGCCGTTGACCTGTAACACTTCTTTTCCCAGTTCCCGATCCATGTCGAATCCGATAAACGGATAGCGGCGGCTGGAGGCTGGCAGCTGTTCCACAGTGAGGTTGTCCAGCAATTTCCGGCGGGAGGTTGCCTGACGAGATTTGGATTTATTGGCAGAGAACCGCTCGATAAAGGTTTTGAGTTCCTTAATCTTTTCTTCAGTCTTTTTGTTCTGCTGGCGAATCATCCGCTGCATCATCTGGCTGGACTCATACCAGAATTCATAGTTGCCGACATACATTTTAATTTGCGTATAGTCGATGTCAACAATGTGGGTGCAGACGTTATTCAAAAAATGGCGGTCATGGGAAACCACAATGACCGTTCCGAAATATTCAGAAAGGAAGTCTTCCAGCCACGTAATGGCATCAATATCCAGATGGTTAGTCGGTTCGTCCATGAGAATGATGTCCGGATTGCCGAACAGTGCCTGTGCGAGCAGGATTTTCACCTTTTCGTTACCGGAGAGGTCGCCCATGGTCTGGTACAGCAAATCTTCGGAAAGTCCCAGTCCTTGCAGGAGCTTGGAAACATCCGATTCCGCTTCCCAGCCGTTCAGTTCTGCAAATTCGGCTTCGAGTTCCGCCGCATGGTTGCCGTCCTCTTCCGAGAAGTCCGGCTTTGCATACAGGGCATCTTTTTCCTGCATGATGGCATAGAGCCGTTCATTGCCCATAATCACCGTGTCGAGAACGGTGTAGGCATCATAGGCGAAGTGGTCTTGCTTCAAAACGCTCATCCGGAGTTCTTTCGGGATGGTAACTTCTCCGGTTGTGGGTGGCAAGACACCGCATAGAATTTTCAGGAACGTGGATTTTCCGGCACCGTTTGCACCGATGACCCCATAGCAGTTTCCGGCGTTGAATTGCAGGTTGACGTTCTTAAAGAGGGTGTCGCCGCCGAATTGGAGGCTGACGTTGGATACAGTAATCATGAATACTCCTTTCAAAATGTGAAATCAATATGATTAGTATAGCATATCTGCGGGGGAAATGCAAGCAAAGCGGCGATTTTTTCGACAAATGCCGCCTGCTTGACAGATTTTTTTCTTTGTGCTATGCTAACAGAAAAAGGGGAGATGATTTTGTGATACGTCCCAATACACCGGAACAAAAACGAATTTTGATACTTTTGAGCATTGTCATTGGACTGTTGCTGATTGGAATTGGATGCTTTGGGGTTCTGCTGCATCAGAAATCTGCACAAGAACCGCAGCATTCCACAGCGGTTTCTGCAGTGTCAACAGATTCTACTACAACGGAATTGGAGATGAAAACGCAAGCTACAACCGTTTCAACAAGCGTGACAACCACAACCACTGCAACGACTGTTTCAACCGCTATGAAAACAACAACCATTCCAGTTTGTGCAGAGTTGGCAACCATTTTGGAAAACAATGGTTATCCACTTTCTGATTTGGGGGATAGCAAACAGCTGATTGCTGTGGTTTCAAGCGGTTGCTCTGCGGTTGTCTATGGATTTTCAGCAGGAGAACAGGGCTGGCAGATGGATTTTGTATCCAACGGCTGTGTGGGAACAAATGGCGTTTCTGCGAACAGTCGGGAGGGGATCTCTTGCACGCCGAAAGGGTTGTTTTCGTTGGGGTTTGCCTTTGGAACAGACCCACTTACAGATTTATCCATCCCATATCGGCAGTTGAACGAGAATTGTTATTGGGTGGATGACCCAGCTTCTCCGGTCTATAATCAGTGGCAGGAAACAACAGAAATTAATTGGAACAGTGCAGAACATCTGATTGATTATGCAAGTAGCTATCATTATGCCGTGGTGGTGAATTATAACTGTGACCCAGTTGTTCCCGGAGCAGGTTCAGCCATTTTCCTGCACTGCACCGCAGGAGCATCCAGTACCGCCGGATGTATTGCCGTTCCAGATTCGCAGATGTGGGATATTCTGCATTGGTTACGGGAAGAAGATTTGCCGTTGATTTTAACATCCTGATACATCATCATACACATAACAAAAAAACCCCGTATCCGTTGGGAAATATCCGCAGGATACGGGGATTTTTCTGTACAAAATTTTGTTATGTACTTAGTCTACGGTTACGATTTCGCCGTACAGTTCTCTCGGAGCAGATACTGCATTGGATTCATCGGTATCAATGTGCATTGCCAGTGCATAAGAATCAGAAACACGGCAAACAACATCGCCCAGGATTGCCTTTCTGCCGTCTGTATCCAGACGAACCCATACAACGTCCTTATCCTTTACGCCCATTTCTTCAGCGTCTGCTGGAGTCAGGTGGATGTGACGCTTTGCAACGATAACGCCTTCAGAAATTTCGATTTCGCCTTCTGGACCAACGATCTTACATGCACCAGAACCAGCAACATCGCCAGATTCCCGAATCGGAGCAACAATGCCGATGGAACGAGCATCAGTTGCAGAGAGTTCTACCTGATTTGCCTTCCGGAACGGACCGAGGATGGAAACGTTCGGCAGGGACTTCTTCGGGCCTACGATGGTAACCCGTTCTTCACTTGCGAACTGTCCCGGCTGAGAGAGCATTTTCTTAACGGTCAGTTCCTTGCCTTCGCCGAACAGGGTTGCAAATGCTTCTGCGGTCAGGTGAACGTGTCTTGCAGATGTTTCTACAATAAATTTCTTTGCCATGGGAAAAACCTCCAATGATTTGATTGTTCCCTATCATTGTACTACTTTTTTGTAGTTTCGTCAATAGAATTTTGGAAATTTCGAGAAAAAGCGAGGTTTCCTTTTTGTAAAAAAATTCGCCGCTGGAAGATTCCGGAGAACTTCCAGCGGCGAATTTCAAAAAGAAAATGTTTGATTATTCTGGAATATACGGGAGGTCATCAATTAAACGAACAACGAACCGCATGAGGTATGTGGTATCATCTTCGTTCAGATTGCTGTCTTTATCCAAGTAGCAGTTTGCATTTGCCCGTGCGGTATCCGACAATACAACCATTCCAGCCAGATACTTGTTTAATACGATTGCATCCGTCAGAGATACAGTACCATCCAAATCAACATCTCCATAGAGAATATCAGGGTTGATTGCAGAGGTTTCTGTTGTGGCTGCGGTTGTCATTTCTGTGGTTGGCGTGGTGGAGCTTGCTGTTGTGGTTGCTGGAACAGTGGTTTCCGCAGTTGTTACTTCTGTGGTTTCAGCGGTTGTTTCGTCTGTTGCTTCAGCGGTGGTAGTAACTGTCGTTGTTGTGGTGGTCGTCGTGGTTGTAGCTGTTGTGGTGGTCGTTGTAGTCGGGTTGTCGTCCGGTGTTGTACCATCTGGTTCTGTACCCCAAATCAAGGTATCTCCATCATACATCGTGATATAGGGGGTATCTACCATCGCATCTTCGCCGCCCTGTGTCAGGCCCTGGAATGAATAGTCGTTGGAGGTATCCCAAACGCCTTGAATGTTGTCCGGAATGGAAATCCGGAACTGGCATTCGGAACGGTGTTCAGATTGTCCGGTCGGCATAACAACGCTGCCATCTGCGAATGAAAGCTTGACGTAATAGATGTTGTCTTTATAGTGAATCGGGTCGGAAATGGTCATCTTGCCCTCATCAGAAGCGTGCTGGTCGTAGCCGATTCTGACAGATACATCATCAATGGAATAACCAGCGTCAACCAGTTCGGAGATGTCGAAATAGTAGTTGTAGGAGAGGTTCTGAATGACTCTTGCCGGCCATGCGGAATGGTTCATGGCAAATGCCTTGATTTCAGTATAGCTGCCAGCAGCCTGGTTGATGGATGCCCGCATGAAGAATTCTGTCCACTTTGGGGTTTCAGTTGGCGGGAAATCCGGGTCACTGCTGCCGCCGTATTTCTGTACCATTGCACAGAGTGCAGCAGTATAGCCAGCGTTGTAGTCGATGGCAACTTCGGTATACTGATAATCGCCGATTTTATCGGAGTATTTACCAGTCTGGTCTGGGCCGCCAACCAGTGCACCATACAAGGTGTGTGCATGCGGCTTTGCATCTTCGCCTTCCGTCTGTCCGATGTTGCTCCACTTGTCGTTCCATGCACCGGAAGATGTTCTGTGGTGCCATGCCTGCGGATACTTGTCGCCCATGCCGATAACATAGCTCATATCAAGGTCATTGTCGCCGAATGCATAATTCATGGTAGAATCTGCAAAATCGGTGTACTTCTTTGCAGCAGTTGCATCGTCTGCAAACAGTTCATCTGCTGCAACATATGCCAGGAATGCAGTAGTGGTTGCATGACGCAGCGGACCCCACGGGAACAGCCATGCCAGACCATCCGGTGTGTGTGCGATTTGCTTGCCGCCGTAACCCGTTGTCCAGTATTCCAGATGTTTCCGGAACTGTTCTTTCCACTGGCTGTCGCCAGTATTCATTGCATACAGCAACATACCGCCCTGCATGGTGTCATCCCAGCAATGACCCCAAGTATATTTCATTTCAGAGGACTGTTCTTCCTTGCCCAGATTCGGGATGTAATCGGTCTTGCACAAATCCAGATAGGATTGTTCACCGGTTGCCCGATAGAGCCAGTTTGCAGCAAAGAACAAGTCGTCATAGAATGAGCTTGGCTTATAATAATTATGTTCTTCAGTATCATCGCCGATGGAGCGATTTTTGTCAGCCCGTTCAAAGCAAGCCTTTGCGTGTGCCAGATAATTGTCTGCACGGTCTGGGTCAGAATCCTTGAAACAGAGATAACCAACGGCAAGAGCCGCTGCCATCTGTCCTTCAATACAGCTGTCATTGCAGGTGTAATACGGCCGTTCGGTTTCACCCTTCATCAGTGCGAACTTCCGCATATAAACTTCCGCAGAACCCCACCATACATGGTCGAATGCACCATCGCCAATCATGTAAACGATTTCATCGCCCAAATCACAGCTTGCAACGTAATCCAATGCCCAAGCAAGGTTGTTCTTGTATTCAGTCAGTTCGCCGATTTCCTTGACACCGTCCTGATATTCCAGCAAGCCCCAACCCAGCATGGTTGCAGCATAAGCATTGGTCAGTGTGAATTTCAGGTGGTCGCCGGCATCGAACCAGCCGCCCGGAATATAGTCGTTGACCATGCAGTCATCTCGCCAGCTGACTTCGTTCCAGTCTGGCAGTTCGCCGCACTGCTGTACCTCATAGAAAAACATCGACTTCTGTAAGGCTTCGCCGTAGTTGTAAGTGGAGTTTGTGGTGTCCGCAGCTTCCGCAGTTCCGAACAAGCCGGAGGAGGCAGAAGCTGCACTGGTGATGGCAAGAACCGCTGCACTGAGCAGGGCAATTCCTGTTTTTTTCATCAAAAATCCCATTCCTTTCCTTGTGATAAAATTCATTTGATTTTTTGCGGCAGACAGCCGACAAAAAAGCGATTACTTTTAGTTTACCACGAGGATGCCAAAAAGTCAAGGATTTTTGTGGAAACTTTTGTAGCTGCAAACTGGATTTTGTGAAACAAAAACAGACCCTTGGTTGCCCAAGCGGTCTGTTCTTGCATGTATATGAAAGGTTTGGAAAAAGATTAAGAAGAAAGCAATGTTAAGCAGTCGTGTTTTCGGACGACTGGCTGCCTTGCAGCGGTGCTGGTGCACCATTTTCACCGTTTTGTTGTCCTTTGCCAAATTCACCTTGCGGTGGTTTTGGCTGTTCGCCGTCTGCAAAGGTTGGCATTTCACCGTTGTTCGGTGGTGTACCGCCTTTTCCGCCAAAGTTGCCCGGAGCGGAGCTTTGTTCGCTGCCGTCTGTCAACTGGAACGAATCTGCAACTGTTCCGCCGGAAACCGTGCCATCAGTAGCAGTTCCGTCATCGGAGAGTGTGCCGGAATATGTTCCGTCTACAATCAGCTGGCAGTTGTCCATCTGGTCGCCGTAATAAACAACATCGGAAACCGCTTTTTGTGTCTGCATGCCCATCAGGACGTTGCCGTCTGCATCACAGACAGCGATGAAGTCGCCGGCATTGGCTGAAATGCTGGTTGTATAATAATGCTGTGTGCTGGGATATTCCATCATGCCACGGCTGGACAGTGCCAAGATAGAACCGCCTGTCATGGTCATATCGGTTTCAAAGTCAATCGCACCATCGCCGCCGCTGACTGGACCAGAAACAAAGACTGTTCCGCCAGTCATGGTAATACTGCCGTTGGAGTCGATGCCGTCCCCGTCTGCACAGATGTAAATTGTACCGCCACTAATGGTCAGTTCGTGGCTTTCCTCTGCGGCATCTGTGGCAGTGTCGGTATTGGAAAGCGTTGTGGTTGCGGTTATGGTTTCTGTTGTGGTAGTTTCATCGGCAGCAGTGGTTGCAGATGGATCGTCCGGCTGGTTTCCGTCAGGCTGTCCCATCGGGAAGCCCATGCCCATACCAGTGCCGCCGCCTGTATTCAAACCGTCATCGGTTGCCTGTAAAATGCGAATCGTACCGCCTGCTAAGTTCATATCTGCTTTGGACTCGATGCCTTCGGTTGCTTGGTCAATCGTAATTGAACCGTCTGTGATTTCTAAGTCACCGTGGCTGCTGATGCCCATTGCCATGGAAGAACTCAATTCCAGCGTGCCGCCGGAGCAGGTAAACGCTCCACCGCTGTGCATACAGTGGTCAGTTGTGTTTGCCTGAATCGTTCAACCTGTAATGGTCAGTGCATTTCCGGCTTTGATACCCTTGCTGCTGGCATCTTCCGCAGCAGTTGTGTTTGTGTCGGTGTCTGTGGTTGCTTCTGTATTCGTTGTGGTTGTGGTCGTTGTAACAGCCGGAGCGGTTTCTGCTGGCTGAGAACCCGTTGCATCATCTGGCTTTTCCATGGGTGCAGCCCCATCTGGACGATTGCCGCCCTGTGGTGGTGTTTGTCCGTCAAATGGCGATTGTCCGTTATCGAATCTGCCACCGAAGCCACCGCCGCCAAACGGCTGGTCGTCCGAGGTGCTGACTGCAATTTCACCCGTTGTTGTGACATTCAGCGTACCGCCGTCAATGTAGCAGTCTGTTTCTGCCTGAATGCCGTCTCCTTTGGCGGTAATGTTGAGCGTACCGCCGCTGATGGCAATCCAACCCTGTTCTGGGTCATCTGCTTTTGTTGTCTTTAAGCCATCATTTTGTGCATCTATAGTAATCGTGCCGCCGCAAATACCAATGCTGTCTTTGCCTTTCATGCCGTTATTGGCAGCGGTCACGGAGATGGTTCCATCTGTAATTTTTAAATCATCCCGGCAGACAATGCCATTTGCTGCATTGCCAGTTACGGTCAAAGCACCGCTGCCGTTGATGGTCAATTTATCTTCTGTAAAGAGGGCAGCAGTTTCTCCATCTGTGGTGACATTTGAATTTGCACCATCGGAGAGGAAATTTTCTGTGTTGGCTGCCAAGGAAAGAATGGTGCGTTTTTCGTTTTCACAGGATAATGCTGCACCATTGGAATTGGTAATGGAAACGCCGTCGAAATACAGCTTTACTTTTTCGCTGCCAGTGACTCGCAGCTGACCGTCTTTCCATGTTCCGGTGATTCGGTATGTACCGCCGTTCTGAATGGTAACGGTGCGGTCGGAAACAGAAACGGCATTGGTGTTGCCGGTTACATCTGCGGTCGTTCCGCTCAGCGTGATTTCTGCATCAAATGTATCATAAGTACTGGTTTTGTCGTCGTCATCATAGTCCACACGCTGTTCTGAATCGGAAAGCGGTGTTGCAACGGTACTTTCTGAATGTTCAGAATCGGTTGTTGTGGATTCTGATTCCAGTTCAGAAATAGCAGCAGTGGTTTGTGTGGATTCGGCGGTACTGGAACTGTTATTGTCTGTACAGCCAGTGGTATAGGCGAGAACGGCAGCAACTGCCATGGTCATCGCCCAGGCTCGGTTTTGTTCTCTGCTACTCATATGAAATCTTCCTTTCTTTTGAGAAGAGGCTGTCTTTGTTTCTATGCTCCTATTTTCGCATAACTTTATGGAAATTGCGTGAAAGGTGTTCGTAAAGTGCCTGAAAGTCGGGTGGCAGATTTTCCATAAATCGTTGGATGCTTTCCCTATATTTTGGATGAAGAAATCCAGCGGTTTTCGTCATTTTCTTTAAGAATTTCACAGAACCTTGACGTTCTGGAAAAGAACGTGGTATAATAATGAGGAAGCAATGAGAGCAATTTAACTAGAGAATTGGAGGTGTGAAAATGGATGCAGATTATTTCAAGAAGTTGCAGGCAGTTCCGCCGTTTGCAGCGGCAGCAACGGCATTGCAAACAGGAGATTTATTTTCAGATTTGACCGGAGCTGTGACCGCTCCGGTTTTATATAGTTATGTCTGGTGGTGCTTGCAGCAGGCAATCCACGACCAAGTGGACACGCTGTATTTTCTGGCACGAGATGGACACATTCTCTATGAAATCGCAAAGCGGTTCTGTGAACAGTATGCGTTGCCGATTCACTGTCAATACCTTTATGTTTCTCGAATGGCACTGCGAATGCCAGCTTATCACCGCATGGGAGAAGCTGCCTATGATTTGCTGCTGGTACGGGGGGCAAATTTAACACCTCGTCATGTGTTGGAACGGCTGGCACTTTCTGCGGAAGAACAGCAACAGGTTTATGCAGACTGTTCCATTCCAGCGGAAGATTGTGACAAGGCACTTTCTGTGCAGGCGTTTACGGCGTTTGCAGAACAGTTGCGGAAAAGCAGCGTTTACCGGAATTTTGTACAGGAAAAATCACAGGCAGCCGAAACTGCTGCTATGGTTTATCTGGAGCAGGCAGGCTTGCTGCGAGATGTCCGGCTGGGCATTGTAGACAGCGGCTGGAATGGCTCGATGCAGAATTGTTTGATGACACTGTTGGAGGGAGCAGGAAAACCGTTGCCCAACCTGAAAGGTTATTATTTCGGATTGTATACTGAGCCGAAACAGGGAACGTGGGAGGCATGGTATTTTGACCCGTTGACCCCATTAAAAAAAGTCATTCGCTTTAATAATAATGTCTATGAGTGTATGTGTGCTGCACCGCATGGGACAACGATGGGCTATACAATCCAAGAAGATGGCAAGGCAGTTCCTATTTGTAAGCCGATGGGAGCAGTTGACCAAGCAAATGCAGCCCTCGCAGAACAGCAGGAGCGAATCTGTCTGGCATTTACAGAACGGGTTTTGCCGCAGGTTTCGTTTTCCGATTTTGCAGCGTTGCCACTCGCAGATGTAACAGAATCGCTGTTGCAGCGGCTCTTGTTCCGCCCAACAGCAGAAGAAGCACAGGCATTCGGGCAGTTTCAGTTCTGCGATGATATGGGTGAAATGTATGCGTTTCCGTTGGCATCTGCCGGACAGGAAGCAGCATTGAAGCAGGGGCTGTTGTCGCAGCATGTGCTACAGCATTTTCACCATGTGGAATCGGTACAGGCAGAACCGTTTTGGGTGTATGGTTCATTGGCGTGCAGTCAAATCCGCAGGAAACGGTGGTATCACTGGAATTTTGCCTGCTGGGATTGGATTCGGCACGCAGTCAACAGGAGGAGAGGACATTGACAGAAGAAAAAAAGCCGCTCATTTCCGTATTGATGGGCGTTTATAATTGTAAGGAACGCTCAATGTTGGAGCGTTCTGTGCGTTCGATTGTAGAACAGACTTATCCCAATTGGGAATTGATTTTGTGTGATGATGGCTCGACCAATGCAGCTTTGCTCTGGATGCAGAACCTTGCTGCTCGGGACAGTCGGATTCGATTGCTGCAAAATGACCGCAATTTGGGTTTGGCTCGGACGTTGAACCGCTGTTTATCCGTGGCGAATGGGGCATATCTTGCACGGCAGGATGATGATGATATTTCAAAACCCGACCGTTTTGAAAAACAAATTGCCTATCTGGAATCACATGCGGATGTGGATTTCGTTGGCTCTAATTGTGATTTGTATACGCCGGATGGCGGTGTTTCCGGCTGCTGGAAACGACCGGAACGCCCTCGAAAGCAGGATTTTTTGTTTAATTCGCCGTTTATACATGGTTCGATTCTATTTCGGCGACGGTGTTTTGAAAAAGTCAGCGGTTATCCGGTAATGGAGAAAATCGCTCGCTATGAGGACTATATGTTATTTATGCAGCTCTATGCAGCCGGCTTGCAGGGGGCAAATTTACAGGAATGTTTATACCAATATTATTTCGATAGTAAAACTCGCCGGATTCCGGT